>WNFK01037308.1_pt1 | contig 12463 bp, 7 predicted proteins | sample 5400281 | NCBI WGS metagenome assembly WNFK01 (sample SAMN13153350, study PRJNA577476) | soil metagenome | isolation source: 20 cm soil on Douglas fir-dominated hillslope | place: USA:California | collected 2013-09-17
ACGTCCACGGCCTCGTCGAGCTCCCGAACGAGCTGTTCGCGCGAGATGTGGTCGGGCGTGATGCGGCGCAGCACCGGCAGCGTCCATCGCGGCGCCCACGACGAGTACCACGTCGGCCGCGTCCGCCATTCGGACACCGGCTTCAGCGTCACGATCGTTTCGAACATCGACAGCGGCGCCGGATCGGTCGGCGTGTCCGCGCGGCCCGCCTTGCCGAGCACGCGGTCGACTTCCGGAAACTGCTTGATGAGGCGATCGGTGGACCGAAGCAGCTGTTCGGCCGTGCCGATCGAGATTCCCGGCACGGTGGAGGGCATGTAGAGGATCGTCCCCTCGTCGAGCGGCGGCATGAACTCCGAGCCGAGGCGCTGATAGACCGGCACGGTCACCGCCATCGCCGTCACCGCGGCGCCGACGACGAGCCACGGGTGCTTCAAAGACCAGACGGCAACGGGCTCGTAGGCGCGCACGAGCCGCCGGCTGATCGGATGACGTTCCTCGGCGTGGATCGTGCCGACGGCTACGACGTTGACGGCCCTGCAGATCCACTCGGGACGAAACCGGAACGGGCGGACGCGCGTCAACAGCAGCCGGAGCGCGGGATCGAGCGTGACCGCCAGCACCGCGGCGACCAGCATGCACAGCGACTTCGTGTACGCCAGCGGCGTGAACAGGCGGCCTTCCTGCCCCTCGAGCGTCAGCACCGGCAGGAACGATACGCCGATCACCAGGAGCGCGAAGAACGCCGGCGGCGCCACCTCCTTCATGGCCGCGAGGACGACGGCCCGGTGATCGCCGACGCCTCCGCTCTCCTTCCACCGTTCGAGCTTCTTGTGCGTCTGCTCCACGATGACGATCGAGGCATCCACCAGCGCGCCCACGGCGATCGCGATGCCGCCGAGCGACATGATGTTCGCGGTGACGCCCGCCATCCGGAACGGCACGAACGCGGCGAGCGCGGCGAGCGGAATGGTGATGATCGGAATCACCGCGCTGGGCACGTGCCACAGGAACAGGAGAATCACGGCGGCGACCGTGATCATGATCTCGACGAGCGTCCAGGTGACATTGTCGATCGACTTCCGAATCAGGTCGGAGCGGTCGTAGATCGGCACGACCTTCACGCCGTCGGGCAGTCCTGCCTCGACCTCGCGCAGCTTCGCCTTCACGCGGCCGATCACGTCCAGCGCGTTCTCGCCCTGGCGCATGACGACGATGCCCGACACGGCTTCGCCGGCGCCGTCGAGATCCGTGACGCCGCGCCGCACCTCGGGGCCGAGCACGACGTCGGCGACGTCCTTGACGCGGATTGGCGTCCCCCCGCCGCTCGCACCGAGCGCGATGTTCTCGAGATCGGCGGCCGAGCGCGCGTACCCCAGGCCGCGCACCATGTACTCGGCGCCGCCGAATTCGAGCACCCGCCCGCCGGCGTCGCTGTTGCCGCTCCTCACCGCGTCCACCACGCGGCTGATTGGCAGCCCGTACGCGCGCAACCGGTTCGGGTTGACGTTCACCTGATACTGGCGCACGTATCCGCCGACCGAGGCCACGTCGGCAACCCCGCGGACGCTCTTGAGGTGATAGCGGAGGTACCAGTCCTGGTACGACCGCAGCTCGGACAGCGTATGCGTGCCCGTCGTGTCGGTCAGGACGTACTGAAAGATCCATCCAAGGCCGGTGGCGTCAGGGCCGAGCTCGCTCGTCGCCCCCTGCGGCAGCCGGGCCAGCACCGGCGACAGGTATTCGACCGTCCTCGACCGCGCCCAGTAGATGTCGGTGCCGTCCTCGAAGATGACATAGACATAGGAAGCGCCGAAATCGGAGACGCCGCGCACGGTTTTCACGCGCGGCGCGCCGAGCAGCGCGGTCACGATCGGAGAGGTCAGCTGCGCGTCGACGACGTCGGGACTGCGGTCCCACCGCGAGTAGACGATGACCTGCGTGTCGCTGAGATCGGGAAGCGCGTCGAGCGGCACGCGCACCATCGACCACGCGCCGGCGATGGCGGCGAGGATCGCCGCCAGGATCACGGCCACCCGGTGCCGCGCGGACCATTCGATGACGGCGCCGATCACGGCAGCGCCTGGACGCCGGGCGCGCCGCCGCGAACGCGGCGCTCTGCATCGACCACGAACGTGCCGGCGACGACCACGCGCTCGCCGGACTCGAGGCCCTTGACGATCTCGACGCGGCCGCCGGCGCGCCGGCCGGTCTCGACCTCGCGCGGTTCGAAGACGCCCGCGCTGCGCTCGACGAACACCGTGCGTGTGAGCCCCGAGTCGAGGATGGCGTCGACCGGAACAGCAATCGTGGGAGGCACGGCCACGAACAGATTGACGTCGACGAACATGTCCGGCCGAAGCACATCGCCGGTGTTCTCGACATCGAGGCGTACAGTCGCGGACTGGCTGTCGGCGTCGAACTGCGGCGGGACGTCGCGGCTCACGCGCGCGCGCAGCGGTCTCGAGCGGCCTGGAACCAACACCTGGGCAGCGGCGCCGGGTGTGACGTATTCGGTGTCGGCGCCAGACACGCTCGCCAGCACCCACACGCGATCAAGAGCGGTGATCCGAAACGCTTCGTCGCCTCTCGCAAGCGTCTGCCCGACGGACACGTTGCGCATGACCACGAATCCATTCGCCGGCGCGAGGATCCTGATTGTCGTTGGCACCTCATGCGTGCGGCCGATCTCCTCGATTTGCGCGCTCGACATGCCGAAGGTCAACAGCCGATCGATCGTCTGCTGCAGGGCGGCGGCGGCGAGGCCAGTTGAGGCCGCCGCTTCGCCAGCGTCCTTTGCGCGGGCGAGCACGTCGTGCGCGACAAGATACGTTTGAATCGGACCTCGCGCCTCCGGCGTCGAGATCGTGGCGAGCCACTGCCCCTTCTCGACGCGGCTGCCGGTCGTGACCGCCGCGACTTCCCGAATGACGCCGTCCGTCCCGATGTTGATCCGGAAGAGCCCTGTTTCGTCGGCCGCGACGCGGCCGAACAAGCGCAGGCTCCCGGTGCTCGCCACTCGCTCGACATCGGCAACGCGGACACCTGCCAGCGTTTGCTTGTCCGCTTCGAGGCGCACGACCCCGGGTGCGCCGTCACGGCGAGCCAATGCAACGGTCCGCGCTCCTTCACCTTCGTCGAAGATCGGAACAAGATCCATCCCGCAATCCGGCGCCTTGCCGGGTTTGTCGGACGTGTACGCAGGGTGCATCGGATCGACGTAATACAGCGGAGCGCGGGGCCGTGCGCTCGAAGCGCTCACGGCCTCGCGACGCTCGAACCAGGCGCCGGCGACGAAGCCGGCGCCAAGCACGCCAATCAAGACACCCGACCAGTTCGCTCTGTTCACGGCTCTCTCCCGGCCACGGTTCAGGGTTTACTGATCTCCCATCCGAACATCATCGTGTGATCCTCATGTGCGAGGTTGTGGCAGTGAGCCACATACGGTCCGATGAACGTCCTGAACCTGCGGAAGATCACGACCGAGTCACCAGGCCCCAAAGGGATCGTGTCTTCCTTGCCGAAATCGTCGATGTCGGCGGCGACCGCTCCTGAGATCGGCAGCTTCGGTGTTGGCACCCCGTTTCGTGAGAGCACCTGATGCTCCTCCTGGTGAATGTGCATCGGATGCACCCACCCGCCTCCCCCATTCTTGACTTTCCAAATCTCGCCCGCTCCCAGCGGATCGCCTCTTCTCGGTGAAGCCAGCGACACGCACGACTGGAACGGAAGGTCGTTGACCAACCACTGCGTTTCCGCGACGAACGGATCGGAGCCGCCGGCGCCGCCACGCTGCAGCTCGAAGCTGCGCGGCTGTCCGGCAGGATTGATGTCAGGCAGATCGCGCAGTCTCGTCGGGATGACGCTGTGGTCTTCCGCCGCCTTGTCGTCGCGGATGACGAACTTGATGATCGGGGCGCGGTAGCCCGAACCGCTCTCGGGCTTGCGTCCATCGGGCATGTTCAGGACGTTGACGAGGTAGATCTCATCGTCTTTGCGGGTCGGGTCGCCGTTCTGATAATGCGTGAAATCGATGATCAGCTCGCGGCGCTTGGCCGGCCAGATCTTGATCGAGTCCCGAAGAACCGGGTACGGCAGCAGTCCTCCTTCGCTGGCGATCTGCGTGAACTGCATGCACTGCTCTCCATCGCGCAGCTGATATTGGCCCTGCGTTCCCCGCGCCTCTGTCACGTGTCCGGTCATCAGCTTGAACTCGTAGAGCCGCGCGATCGACGAGTCGAGCAGCCGGAAACGGTACTTCCGCCGTTCGACCTCGAGGTAGGGATAGGCGGTGCCATTCACCGTGAACACGTCGCCGACGAACCCGCGATCGGGAAAATGGCGGAAGAACGTTGTCCCCCACGCATCTGTGTTCCCGGCCGGGTAGGCGCACGCGGCGTGATAGTCCTTGTGCGGAGTCACCCCGTCATCGAACCGGAAATCGGAGAAGGCCAGCGGAATGTCGTAATCCACGCCACCCGCGGCATTGCGAACGCCTGGCAGCCCGAGAGCTGTTCCGCCCCTCGTTTCATCGCCAGGATCGAGTATCGGATCGTAGAGGGGGTACAAGCCGGCGAGACCTTTGTAGACATTGGCGCCGGTGAAGCCCTCATAGTGATCGTGGAACCAGAGGAACGACTGCTTCTCGCGATCGTCGCCGCCGGCGGGAAAGTTGAGATAGAGGTTGTCGACCCATTCGCCGGTCTCATAACCGCCGGGCTTGAAGTGCGGATTGCCGTCGCTCTCGGGCGCCGTGTGGCCGTTGTGCAGGTGCGTCAGGAACTGACGGCCTGGAGCGCCGAAGTCGCCGACATCGAACGAATTCGGATTGAAGTCAAGGTTGTTTTCAAAGCGAACCAGAACAGGTTTGCCGTACATCGCATTGATCATCGGACCGGGAAACTGCCCGTTGTATCCGAAGATCGTGCTGGGCGGCAGGTTCTGGGGCCCGGACATTCCGGTCTTCGGGTTCAGAACCGACAAACCCGCGGAATTGATCGGCTCCACCATTGATGTCGTGAACGTATGTTGCGCAACCATCAACCTGAGGTGATAGACGTCGATCTCCTGGGATGCCGATGGCCAGATCTGATGTGTGCTCGAGCCGTGCGACGACTGACGAAGCCGGTCCGGAGGGTACAGCCACAGGTCAACCTCCGATTTGGGGATCGGGGCCAGCGGCGGAGGGACGGGAAGTTTGTCCGTGAAGGGACTCAGGATGAACGGACTCGTGGGAAACACCTCCAGCGCCTCGTTACCCGCGCAGGCGTCCTGGAGAATTTCACTGAGCGACGGTTTGAAACACGCGTTCGACAGTCTGTTCTCCGCGAACGCCGGACGGGCGGCCCCACCAATCAGAGCGGCGCCACCGAGCCTCAACAGGTCTCGACGATTGAAGCGGAGAACATCACGGTTGCTCATCAGCGGTTCTCCTTCGAGAGATTGAGAGATTAAGAGATCGAAAAAACAAAAGCCCGATGCGCGCGCGTTGGGGCCTCTGCGCGCCACGGGCCTCTGTTCGAATTCAGACTGCGAAACGGCGAGACGGTGACGTCAGAGCGGCTCTGGTCCGACCATCCGATTGATGGCCTTGCAGCGGCTGCACTTTATTTCGATGTGTTTGCCCGGCCGAAGACCATGCTGCTCGATCTTCTGGAGCAACCGGCCGCAGCCGCAGCAGCGAATCTCGACCCACCGGATGTCGGAATTGCTGTCCGGTGTGACTTGGTGCGCAGGAAGCATGCGAACTCCAAGTACAGAATCACCATCGAGCGTGAGCGTTCAAGAACGCGTAATTTGCTGCGAGTCAAGATGACTGTCAAGTCGGAACTGCACGCTGACGGCAAAATCTTCGGCCACCGGGAATTTCCTCGGCGCATACCGGTCCTTTTCTTTTCAATCGATCGGGTTTTCCCGTAACGCGCCAAGCAATTGGCGGAAGGTGTGTTGATTCCGGGTACCACGGTGCGGTCGGCGCATGGTCGAGCGTAGCGACGCGACGTCCGCATGCGCCTCCGCGACTTCGTCGGCCGCTACGTCATGCACTGCCACAACATCATTCACGACGACCCACGCGACACCAACTCCGGACCTTAGCCGCACACGATCGGAGAAATGTGACGGCAATGGTCAGTCGCCGACCTGTTGAAAGATCTCGTTCGTGCTGCCGTCGTTGCGTCAGCGCGTGATCCACGGTTAGCGCATCAGTTCACTTCCGCCGAACAGTTCGACAGCCCGTCCGTCGGTCGCGCAACTCGTCTGCGATCCGCTGACGTCTTCCGAAAGGTGCGCTCATTTTTGGTAAGTCGATCTCAAAGCATCGATCTCCGTGCTATCGTGCGCGCGTTTCCTGGCTCCCCACCAGGGCGCGCGCAACAGCGCAGTGGACATGGATCGCATCTATGACAAAGCGGTTCAGTGTCGCTCTAGCCGACCGTCACGAGCACCGATCCGACGCCGCGTCGCGATCGCCAAAGGTGCTGCTGTATTCACACGACACATTCGGTCTCGGCAACATCCGCCGCACGCTGCTGCTCGCGGAAACGATCGCTGACGCATACCCGTCCGCCTCGCTGCTGATCGTCACGGGCTCGCCGATGATTCACGCGTTCCGCATTCCGCCGCGGACCGACTACATCAAGCTGCCGTGCGTGACGCGACCCGACGCGGATCAGTATGAGCCCGCGTACCTGAATACGCGGTCTTCCGAGGTCGCGCACATCCGATCGGGCGTGCTCGAACGCGCCATCCTCGGCTTCGCGCCCGACCTCCTGATCGTGGACAAGCGCGCCGCCGGCATCGGCGGCGAGCTGCTCGATCCGCTGCGCTCGCTGCGCCGCGCACGCGCCCGCACGCGCATCGTCCTCGGCATGCGCGACATCCTCGACACGCCGGAGCGCACGCAGCTGTCGCTGAAACGCGCGCACGACATGAAGACCATCGCGCGCTACTACGACGAGGTGTGGATCTACGGCGAACGGTCGGTCTTCGACGCGGTCGTCGAATACCGCTTCCCACCGGAGGTCGCGGGCAAGACGCGGTACTGCGGCTACTTGAAACGGCCGACGCACCGCGCGCTGCGCGAGGACGGACCGCCCCGCGTGCTCGTGACCACCGGCGGCGGCGAAGACGGCACGGAGCTGATTGAAACGTATCTCGAGGGGCTGATGGCCCTGCCGCGCAGCGTCGCGCTGCGGACGACCGTCGTGTTCGGTCCGCAGCTGCCGCCCGCCTCCCGCGAACGGCTGTCGCGACGGTTCGGCTCGCTGCCGGACGTCACGTTCGTCGATTTCGAAGCCGAGCTGGCCAGCCGCTATGCGGCGGCCGATCTCGTCGTCTCGATGGCCGGTTACAACACGGTCTGCGAGCTGCTGTCGTGCGCCGTGCGCGCGGTGCTCGTCCCGCGCAGCCAGCCGGTCGGCGAACAGCTGCTGCGCGCGCGCCTGCTCGCCGCGCGCGGACTGTTCGACGTCGTCGAGCCGGACGACCTTCGCCCCGACCGGCTGATGTCGGTCGTGCTTGGCCGCCTCGAGCGGCCGCCGACGCCGCCGTCCGTGGATCTCGACGGCCTCGCTCGTATCCATCTCCGCGTCGAGGCCCTGCTGGAGCGGGTGCCGTCGTGACGCCGCCCCGCATCGTCGTCGTCGTGAGCGGGTTTCCACGGCGGTCCGAGACGTTCGCGCTCGCCGAGCTCGCGGCGCTGGACCGCGGGGACATGCTCGCCGCGATCTTCAGCACGAAGCCGGGCGAGGAGGGCGCCTGCCAGCCGGCGGCGGACGCGCTGCGTGGACGTGTCACGCTGCTGTCCGGCTACACCGCGGCGTCTCACGCGGCCGATGCCGCACGGCAGCTCGCCGGCGTTCCCGTAGCCGCCGTCCATGGCTACTTCGCGCACGCCCCGGCGGCCGTCGCCGAGGACCTCGCGCGGCGGCTCGGCGTGCCCTTCGGGTTCAGCGCTCACGCGCGCGACGCGCGGAAGGTGGCGCGTCACGAGCTGCACGCGCGCGCGCATCGAGCGTCGTGCGTGATCGCCTGCAACGCAGACGTGGCGCGCGAGTTCGACGGCAGCGACGCACACGTGTCCATCGTGCCGCACGGCGTCGATCTGAGACGCTTCACAGCGCGCCGCCGAGCACCCTCGCCCCATTTCGCGATGCTGGCTGTCGGCCGCCTGGTCGAAAAGAAAGGGCTGCACGTCCTCGTTGACGCGGCATCGAGACTCGATTTCCCCTGGCGACTGCGCATCGTCGGCGACGGGCCGGAGCGAGACCGCCTCGTCGCGCGGATCCAGGCGGCCGGAATCGCCGACCGCGTGACCTTCTGCGGGCCGCTCACACACGAGGGGCTGCCGTCCGAGTACCAGGCGGCGGACGTCGTCGTGGTGCCGTCCATCCGCGACGCGACCGGCGATCGCGACGGGTTGCCGAACGTCGTGCTCGAGGCGATGGCGGCCGGCACCGCGATCGTCGCGAGCGAGACCGGCGCGATTGCCTCGGCCGTTCGTAACGCGGAAACGGGCCTTCTCGTCCGGGCCGGCGACGCCCCCGGCCTGGCGCGCGCACTCACCACCCTTGCCCGCGACCCCGACAGGCGCCGGCGGCTGGGAACGGCCGCCCGCGCGCTGGTCGAGCGTCGTTTCGACGCAGGGCGCTGCACGAAGCAGTTCGCATCCGTGCTGCGCGACGCGTATGGGTAGCCACGTTGCGGCGGGCGTCGAGCGCACACAGCCGCACGGCCCGGCGGTGGCCTACATCGTCAAGGGTTACCCGCGCCTGTCCGAGCTCTTCATCGCGAGCGAGATCTATCGCCTCGAACAGGCCGGCGTCCGCTTGCGGCTGTTCGTGATCAAGCGGGGCGATCCCACGCTCCGCCATGCCACCATCGACCGCATCCAGGCGTCGCCCGAGTACCTGCCCGAGACCGCGTCGGTCTCCGGAATCCCCCTGTGGGGATGGCTGCGGCAGCATCTGCCCATCTTTGCCGGCGCGCTCGCGCGGACCGCGGGCGCGTGGCCGTCCGGCGTGCTTCGCGCATCCGCTGCCGCAGGCGCGCAGGCGGTGCGCAGCCGCGCGACGTTCTGGTCCGCCCCTCGCAAGGTGTACGTCAAGGAGTTCCTGCAGGCAGTGGCGGTTGCGGATCGCCTCCGCGAGGCACCAGACGTGACGCACCTCCACGCGCATTTCTGTCACGGCGCGACGACCGTCGCGTGGCTCGCTGCGATGATGTCGGGACGAACGTTCTCGTTTACCGCGCACGCAAAGGACCTCTACACACCGTCGCTGAACCCCGCAGGCCTGCTCCGGCGGAAGCTCGCGGCGGCGCGCTTCGCGGTCACCTGCACGGACGCCAGCCGCGCATTCCTCCTCCCGCATGCGGGCAGCACCCCGGTGTTCCGCGTCTATCACGGGCTCAACGCGGAGTTCGCCGGGCTGATGACCCGCGACCTCGCGGCGCGCGACGCGCCCGTCCCAAGCGTGCTGCGGATTGTCTCGGTCGGCCGTCACGTGCACAAGAAGGGCTTCGACGTCCTCGTTGCGGCGTGCGCACGGCTCGCCGCGCGCGGTGTCGCGATCGAGGCGCACATCATCGGCGAACGCGGCGACCAGACGAGCGTGGTGTCATCCGCGATCGAGCGCTTCGGGCTGCAGGACCGCGTCGTCCTTCTCGACCCGATGTCGCAGGCCGACCTGCTGAACGCATTGCGCGGCGCCACGGTCTTCTGCCTGCCGTGTCGCGTCAGCGAAGACGGCGATCGTGACGGAATTCCGAACGTGATCGTCGAAGCGATGGCGGCCGGTCTTCCGGTGGTGACCACCGCCATCAGCGGCATCCCCGAACTGGTCGAGCACGAAGCCACCGGCCTCCTCGTCGAACCGGACGATGTCGAGCAGACCGCGGAGGCGCTGCTGCGGATCCACCGCGACCCGGCGCTCGCGCGAGCGCTTGCCGCGCGGGCGCGCGCCACCGTCGCCGAGCGGTTCGACGGCGACCGGCTGATTGGAGAGCTCTGCGCGCTCTTCCGGAGGGTCGCATGAGCGGGACGACGCGCAAGACCTGGCGGGACGTGATGCGGTGGGCCACGCCGGTCGCGCTGGAGCATCGATCGCTGCTGACCTCGGCCTACGCGCTGCGCATCGTGGGCGTGGTGCTCGGCCTCGCCGCGCCGTGGCCGTTGAAGGTGATCATCGACAACGTCCTGTCGAAGCGGCCGTTCCCGCGCGCGCTCGCCGCGGCCGGGCTGCGCGACGCCTCGCCCGAGACCGTCGTGTTCGCGATGGCGGCGTCGATGGTCGTCCTGGCCGCCGGGCGCGCGCTCGTGGAATCGCTGCATGCGACGCGGACCGCTCGCTTCCGCGAGCGGCTCAACATCGAGGTGCGCGACCGGATGATGGTCCACCTGCAACGGCTGCCGCCGACGATCCGCACGACCCACAGGAGCGGCGAGCTGGCGCTGCGGCTCGTCGGCGATGTCGATCAGCTCGTGCGATTCCTGTCGCGGACGATCCCCACGATCGTCGAGTACCTGCTGACGACCGCTGCGACCCTGGCGCTGATGCTGTGGCTGCAGCCGGCGCTCACGCTGTTCGCGGTGCTGCTGATGCCGGGGCTCGCCGCCATCGTCCGGGTGTACGGCACGCGCCTCGGCCGCGCATCGCGCGAGCGCCGCCGCCGCGAAGGCGACGTCGCCGGTCTCGCGCAGGAAATCGTCCGCGGCCTGCCCGTGATCCAGGCGCTCGGCGGCGACGAGCACGCGCGACAGCGCTTCCGCCGGCTGAACGCGAACTGCCTGGAGGCGGGCGTCGCGGAAACGCGCGCGGCGTCCCAGATGGAGCGGGCCATCCGCGTGGCGCACGGCATCGCGACGGCGGTGCTGGTCTCCGGCGGCGCGCTGCTGGTGCTGCAGGGCAGGCTCACTCTGGGGGCGCTGACGGTGCTCGCGTCGTACCTCACGCAGCTGCTGAAGCCGGTCGAGCGCCTCAACGATCTCGCGGAAACGACGTCGAAGGGGCTGGCCGCCGGCGAGCGCCTGCTGGCGCTTCTCGATCAGCAGCCGCTCGTGCGCGATGCGCCGGGTGCCGTCGCGATCGCGCGCGCGCGAGGCGTGATCGAGCTGCGCGACGTGTGCTTCTCGTACGGCACCGGGCGCAAGACCGTGCTGCGCGGCGTGAACCTGCGGCTCGAGCCCGGGACGCTCACCGTGCTCGCCGGCGCGAGCGGCGCCGGCAAGAGCACGCTGCTCAGCCTGCTCGTCCGGCTGTTCGACCCCTCGTCTGGCGAGATTCTCCTGGACGGCCGCCCGCTCTCCGCGATCACGGTGCAATCGCTGCGGCGGCAGATCGCGATGATGGCGCAGGACACGCACCTGTTTGCCGGGTCGCTGCGCGAAGCGCTGGCGCCCACCGGCGAGCAGGTCCCGGACGAGCGGGTATGGGACGCGCTCGCGTTCGTCGCGATGGACGACTTCGTCCGCGGCATACCGAGCCGGCTGGACGCGCCTCTCGGAGAAGACGGCGTCAACCTCTCGGGCGGCCAGCGGCAGCGGTTGTCGCTCGCGCGGGCGTTCCTGCTGGACCGCCCGATCCTCCTGCTGGACGAGCCGACCTCGAACGTCGATCCCGAATCGGAAGCCATCATCGCGTCGGCGCTGAGACAGATGCGTTACGGGCGCACGTGCCTGGCGATCACCCACCGGCTGGCGCTCTTCGACCACGCCGACGTCATCTACCGGCTCGAAGAAGGACGCATCGCGGTTCATCCATCCGGCCTGCGCCTCGTCACTGCGAAGGGCGTGCAGGGTGCCTGAGGTCCTCACGGCGGCATCGCCACGCCGGCTGTTTTGCGTGTTCGAGCACGTGTACCGGAGCGTGGCTGTCGCCGACGCTGTCGCCGCCGGCCGCTTTCCCATCCAGGGCATGACGCTGACGCTCGGCCTCGAGCCCGACTGGCTTGGCGCACCGCTGCCGCCCGACAAGGAGTGGCGGCTCGAGTGGAGCAAGTTCTATTACGGTCTCGATCTCGCGACGGCGGCCGAACGGACCGGCGCTACGGCGTACCTGACGGCGTGGCAGCGGCTCGTCACGTCGTGGATCGCGCAGGTGCCGGTCGATTACGACCCGACAGACGTCATCGGCCGGCGCATCCAGAACTGGCTGTACGCATGGGGACGGTTCGCCGAGCGGTTCGACGTCGAGGCCTCAATGCCCGGCTTCGAGGCACGCATCACCGACAGCCTGCGCGCGCAGGTGGCGTACCTGCGCGGCCACCTCACGCGCGAGCGCAATCACCGGACGCTGGAGCTGTACGCGCTGTTCGTCGCCGCGCTCAGCCTGCGGTCGCTGGATCCGGACCGCGGTCTCCTGCAGTTCTCGATCGACGCGCTCACCGAGAACCTCCTCGCCGACGTGCTGCCCGACGGCGTCCATCGCGAGCGCTCGACGCATTACCACCACGTCGTGCTCCGGTC
>WNFK01210720.1_pt1 | contig 12458 bp, 10 predicted proteins | sample 5400281 | NCBI WGS metagenome assembly WNFK01 (sample SAMN13153350, study PRJNA577476) | soil metagenome | isolation source: 20 cm soil on Douglas fir-dominated hillslope | place: USA:California | collected 2013-09-17
CTGATCGGCAGCGGCAACTTCACCGACGAGCACATCTTGCGGAGCATGGGCGACGAGGCGCTGGGCATCGTGACCGCGCTCCACTACTCGGCGGCGCTCCAGACGCCCGCCAACCGGCGCTTCGTGCAGGCGTACGAGGCCAAGCACCAGCAAGTGCCGTCGTACTACGCGGAGGGCACCTACGTGGCGGGCAGCGTGCTTCGGGCGGTCCTCGAGGCGATCGGCGGCGACGTCGAGGACTCGGCCAAGTTCCTGGCGGCGCTCCATCGCGTGAAGATCACGGACGCGCCGCGGGGACCGGTGAGCTTCGACGACTACGGCCACCCCATCGAGAACATCTACGTGCGGCGGGTCGAGCGGGTCGACGGCAAGCTGCAGAACACGGTCATCCACACCTTCCCCGCGGTCTCGCAGTTCGGGCCGTACCGCGCGGAGGACTTCCTGAAGAACCCGGTCTACTCGCGCGACTGGCCGCCCTGCAAGGCGTGCTAGCGGGCGACCGTCACGTCCGGCCGACAGGCTCCTGGCGCGCGGCGCGCTCGCCGCTGATGTCGGCGTCGTAGCCGGGCCGCACCCGCGCATCGATCACGCAGACCTCGCCCTCCCGGGCGAGCTGCACGCCCTGGGCGATGACGCCCGCGAGCTTCGCCGGATCGGTGACCGGGCCGATGCCCTTCGCGCCCTGCGCCACCGCCAGAAGGGCCAGGTCGATGTCCGGCTCGTTGATCCGCTGACCGATCCACTTGTTCTCGACCGGCCGCCCCCGCATGCGGGCCACGCGCTCCTGGTGCGCCTCGTCGTTGTAGAACGACCGGTTGTTGCACACGACGAGCAGACAGGGCAGACGGTAGTGCGTCGCGGTCCACAGGGCCGTGAGGCCCATCAGGTAGTCGCCGTCGCCGACGAGCCCGATGACAACGCGGCCCGAGCCCTTGAGCGCCAGCGCGGCGCCGACGGTGATGCCCGGCCCCGCGCCGACGCCGCCGCCCCCGTTGCCGCCGATGTAGTCGAGCGGGTGGGCGAAGTGGCGGCCGTCTCCCGGCCAGCCGAGCGGCAGCCCGGTCAGGCAGACCTCTACGCCCGCGGTCGCCTCGTTGAGAGCCGCGGCGACGGTCCGAAGCGTCAGCACGTCGCCCGCGCCGCGTCCCGGCTCGGCCGGCGGCGCGGCCGGTGACGTGTGGCTCGGGGCCCGGCACGCTTCGACGAGCAGCGGCACCGCGACGTCCGGCTCGACCAGGAGCTGCACGTCCACCGGCGCCATGCCGAAGTAGTCCATGCTGAACCCGCGGTGCACGTGCACGTCGCACGAGGCCGAGATGATCTTGGCCGTGACCGGCCGGTCGGTGTACACCTGCTTGAGCGTGCCGGCCAGATCGACCCAGTCGAGCGCCAGCACGACGTCCGCCTCGCGCACCGCGCGCGTTGCTGCCTCGGAGAGGAAGGTGCCGGGCGGTCCGACGAACAGCGGATGCCGCGTCGGGAAGCTCGCGCCGACCTTGAGGTCGGTGACTACGCGGGCGCCGAGCTTCTCGGCGAGCGCGACCCGGGCGCGCCAGCTCTCCATCGTGCGCTGGCTACGGCCGATCATGATGACGGGCGACGCCGCGCCCGACAGGAGCGCCGCGGCCCGGGCGATCGCCTCCGGCGCGGGCTGCGGCGCCTCGGGGGCGCGGAACCGCGAAGGATCGGGAAGCGGCGGGAGGTCGCCGAGCTTCGCCTCCTGCAGCGCCGCGTCCAGGTTCACGTAGGTCGGGCCGCACGGCGCCGTCGTGGCCATCTGCGCGGCCCGCAGGAGGGCGTCGTACGCCGCCTGAACGGATCCGGGCTGGTTGTCCCACTTCGTGTAGCCGCGGACGAGCGCGCCCTGGTCGGACGCGGTGTGGATCCAGTCGATCCACGGGCGCCGCTTCGCGGAATCCCACGGGCCGGTCGCGCCGAGGATGAGCATGGGTACCCGGTCGCACCACGCGTTGAAGATGCCCATGCTGCCGTTCAGCAGGCCGACGTTGGAGTGCAGGATGGCGCCCATCATGCGCCCGCTCGCCTTGGCGTAGCCGTGCGCGATCGAGACGGCGCCCTGCTCGTGCAGGCACAGCAGCATCTGCGGACGCTGGTTGCCGATGTGATTCACGAGGCTGTCGTGGAGCCCGCGGAAGCTCGCCCCGGGCACCAGCGCGACCCACGGTACCTCGAGCGCCTGTAGCATGCGCGCGATCGCGTCGCTCGACCAGAGCTCGTCACTGGACGCCGAGGGCAGCGGGGTCTCGGGAAGAATTATCGGATTCATGGCCGCCAGGGTACTCCGGGCCGGCGTCGCGCCGCAAGGTCGCGGTCTCCGTGCTATAGTCGCGCAACTCATCGGCGGGAGGTGACGCGCCCTTGGCCTACAAAGACCTCCGCGACTATCTGGCCGCTCTCGAGATGCGCGGTAAGCTCCACCACGTCAAGAAGGAAGTCGATCCGGACTGGGAGGTCGCCGCCGTCATCCGGCGCGTTTTCCAGCGGATCCCACCGGCCCGACGGCCCGCCGTCATGTTCGAGCGCATCAAGGGGCACCGCATGCCGCTGGTCGCGGGCATCCTCGGCGCGTCGCCGGAGGTGTACGCGCTGGCCCTCGAGACCACCGTGGACCAGATCGCCGACAAGTGGGCCCAGGCGCAGAGCCATCCCGTTCCACCGGTGCGCGTGGCCACGGGCCCCGTGAAGGACGTCATCCTCACGGGCGACCGGATCGACGCGACGGCGCTACCCCTGTGCCGGTGGACCCGCGATCAGGACCCGGCGCCCTACGTGACCGGTCCGTGCGTGATCTCGAACGATCCCGAGACGGGCGAGCGGAACATGGGCACCTACCGCCTCATGCTGAAGGGCCCGCGCAAGTTTGGCCTCTTCCTCAGCACCACCTGGCGTGACATGTACGCCCACATCATGAAGAACGAGCGGCAGGGCAAGCCCACGCCGTGCGCGGTCGTGATCGGCGCCGATCCGACGGTGCCGCTGACGTCCGTGGCGCGGATCCGCGGCGACGAGCTCGGCGTGGCCGGCGCCCTCCGCGGCGCGCCGCTCGAGGTGGTGCGCTGTGAGACGAGCGATCTCGAAGTGCCGGCGCACGCGGAGATCGTCGTCGAAGGGTTCGTGCCGGCCGGCGTCCGGGAGCACGAGGGGCCGTTCGGCGAGTACACGGGCTACATGGGCTCGTCGGGCCCGAGCTTCATCATCGAGATCACCGCCATCACGCATCGGGCCGACCCCATCTACCAGGCCTTCTTCAGCCAGATGCCGCCGAGCGAGTCGAGCTGCATCCGGGGTACCGGCCGCGACGTGGCGCTGCTCAAGCACTTCAAGCGCGACCTCAGGCTTCCCGTGCGCGACGTGCATCTGCTCGAGGCCGGAGGCGGCGCGGCGTTCCTGGCCATCTCGCTCAAGCGCGAGCATCCCGCCCTGCCCCAGCGCGCGATGTGGGCGGCCTGGGCCTTCGATCCGTCGTTCTCGAAATGGGTGGTCGTGGTCGACGAGGACATCGACATCCGCGACTACTTCCAGGTTCTGTGGGCCATGTCCTGGCACGTCCAGCCCGAGCGCGACCTCTACGTCAACCGCGATACTGCGGGCGTGGCGCTCGATCCCTCGGTCGCCGAGGAGGACGTGAACCAGCTCGAGCGAAAGACCGTGCTGTCGTCCAAAGTGGGCGTCGACGCGACGCGAAAACATGCCTTCCCCGCCCGCTCCGTGCCGCCCCGGGAGGATCTCGACCGGGTGGACGCGCAGTGGGCCGACTACGGCCTGGAGTAGCCGGGCCGAACGTTCGCTCCAGAAGGAGAAGGGCGATGAGACCACGACTCTCGATCGCTCCGCTGCTCGTGACGGCGCTGCTCTGTGCGGCGATCGCCACGTCGATCGTCATCAATCCCCGCGAATTGTGCGCCCAGGCGCCCTCCGGGACGCTGACGGTGGCGGTTGCCACGTTCGGCAACGAGCGCTGGCTTCCTCACCTGTACGTCGGGGCCGAGGACGTGGTCCTCAAGCCGATGTACGAGAACCTCCTCACCCGCGATCCGAAGACCGGCGATCTCGCTCCCATGCTGGCGGAGCGCTGGAAAGTCGCGGACAGCGGCCGTACCTGGACGTTCTACCTGCGCAAGGGCGTCCAGTTCCACGACGGACGCGGCGAATTGACCGCCGAGGACGTGCGATTCACGTTTGCCACCCTTGCCAAGGACGGCTCCGCCAACTCCCTCGCGCCCGAGTTCCGGCTGATCAAGAGCATGGAGGTCGAGAATCCCTACACGCTCACCGTGCGCTTCGAGAAGCCCTTCGTGGCGTTCGGCAACAAGGTCAACCAGGGTCTGTTCGCCTCGGTGGCCTTCATCCAGTCCAAGCGCCACATGGAGTCCGCCAAGGACGACGGCGCCGAGCGGCATCCCGTCGCGACGGGGCCGTGGAAGTTCGTGGAGCACGTCCGGGGCGATCGCATCGTCTATGAAGCCGTCGAGAATCACTGGCGGGCCACGCCCCACTTCAAGCGCCTGGTCTTCCTCAAGGTGCCGGAGCCGTCGACGCGCATGGCGATGCTCCGCGCCGGTAGCGTCGACGTCATCGAGATCGGCGGCGAGTACGCGGACGAGCTGAAGAAGGTCGGCGTGCGGACGCTCCTGATGCCGAACGTGTCGTGGGTCTACATCATTCTCGGGGGGCAGTGGCCGACGAAGGCGACGTACGACCCGAAGGTGCCGTGGGCGCAGCCCGACGCCGAGCGCGCGCGCAAGGTGCGCGTGGCGCTCAATCTGGCGGTCGACAAGCAGGCGATCATGCAGCGCGTCCTCGGTGGCCTCGGAACCGCGCTCGGAAGCTGGCTCATGTACCCCGCGGACCCGTGGGCCTCCGACGCGCTGAAGAAGCCCTTACCGTACGATCCGGCGAAGGCGAAGGCGCTCCTGGCCGAAGCGGGCTACCCGGGCGGGTTCGACGTCACGATGAACCTGACGCCGTGGCCGGGGCGTGGATTCCTGCCGGACGTCGGTGAAGCGGTGGCGACCTACTGGGAGAAGGTCGGCATCCGGGTCAAGCGGCGCCCGGTGGACCGCGCCGTCTTCGCGTCCGACTTCCGGGCCCGCGCGTACTCCGGGGTGGCGCTCGCCTACGCCTCGCCGCTGGTGGCGCCCGAGCCCTGGGAGGTTCTCTACCGCGCGGGCTACACCAAGGCGGCCCTGTGCCTGTTCGTGGAGCATCCGAAGCTCGACGAGTACGTCGATCGGCTCGCCGTGCAGCCGAGCTACCAGGAGCGCGTGCGCATCATGCGGGACGAGATGGGCCCCTGGCTCACCGAGTACGTGCCGGGCGTCGCCATCGGCTCGGCGCATTCCATCGCGGGGCTCGGCCCGAAGGTCGGGGAGTGGCCCTTGATCCCCGGTCACATGGGCTTTCACAACTGGGAGTACGTGAGCCGGGCCGCCCGATAGCATGTGGCGTTTTCTGATCGGGCGGATGCTGCAGACGGTGCTGAGCATGCTGGTCGTCATCAGCATCGTCTTCGTGCTCACGCGGCTCTCGGGCAACCCGGTGCACCTCCTGCTCGACGTCAACGCGAGCGAGCGCGATCAGCAGATCCTCATGCACCACCTCGGCCTCGACAAGCCCCTGCCCGTGCAGTACGCGATCTACGTGAAGAACGTCTTGCACGGCGACTTCGGCAACTCCGTGCTGAGCCGCCGCCCCGTCACCGAGCACATCTGGGAGCGGCTGCCGGCCACCGCCGAGCTCGGCTTCGTCGCGATGTTCCTGGCGGCGGCGCCCTCGATGGCGCGGCCCGAGTCTTCGCCGTGCTCGGTCAGTCGATGCCGGCATTCTGGCTCGGCCTGATGCTGATCCTGATCTTCGCCGTCGTGCTGGGATTCCTGCCGGCCGGCGGCCGCGGGGGTATCGAGCACATCGTCCTTCCGGCCTTCACGCTCGGCTATTTCACGTCGGCCGCCATCCTGAGACTGACGCGCTCGGCCATGCTGGAGGTGCTGGGCTCGGACTACATCAAGTTCGCGCGGCTCAAGGGGCTGCCCGAGCGGGTGGTGCTCTGGAAGCACGGCCTGAAGAACGCGCTGCTGCCGGTCGTGACCTTTGCGGTCATGCTCTTCGTGCAGTTCCTGGGCGGCGCCGTCGTCACCGAGACCGTCTTCGCCTGGCCGGGTCTTGGCCGGCTCATCCTCGAGTCGATCACCACGCGCGACTACCCGATCGTGCAGGCCGGCGTGCTCGTGCTGAGCGGCCTCTACCTCACCGGTAATCTCCTGGTGGACTTTCTCTACGGCTATCTCAATCCGCGGATCCGCCATGCCCGGGCGTAGACGCGAGCTGCCGTGGTTCGCCGGGTCGGTCCTCGTCCTGCTCGTGCTCGCGGCGATCTTCTCGTCGTCGCTGGCTCCACAGAGCCCGACCGACGGCGACATCACCCAGAAGCTGATCCCGCCGATCTGGATGGAGGGCGGCGAGGGGCCGCATCCGCTGGGGACCGACCGCTTCGGGCGCGACGTGCTGAGCCGGGTCATCTACGGCAGCCGGATCTCGCTCCTGGTCTCGCTCATCGCCATTGGCGTCGCGGGTACCTTCGGGACCGCGCTGGGCCTGATCTCGGGCTATCGCGGGGGCCTCACCGATGCCATCCTCATGCGGCTGACCGACGTCGGCCTCTCCCTGCCGACCATCCTGATCGCGGTGGTGCTGGTCGCGGTCTCCGAGCCGAGCTTTCGCAACGTCGTCCTGGTGATCGCGCTCCTGCTCTGGCCGCGCTTCGCGCGGCAGATCCGCGGTGAGACGCTCGCCGTCAAGGAGCAGGACTTCGTCGCGCTGGCGGTGGTGGCCGGCCGCTCCAGCGCCTGGATCATCCGGCGCCACATCTTTCCCAACGTGGTGCCCACGCTCCTCGTCATCTCCACGCTCCAGGTGGGCTACGTCATCCTCCTGGAGGGCACGCTGAGCTTTCTCGGCGTCGGCGTGCCGCCGCCGAACCCCGCCTGGGGGCTGATGATCGCCGACGGCCGCGGCTTCCTGGCGACAGCCTGGTGGATCACGCTCTTCCCGGGCCTGGCCATGCTGCTGACCGTCCTGGCGGTGAACCTGCTGGGCGACTGGCTGCGCGATCATCTCGACCCGAAGCTCCGTCAGCTCGGAAGCCGCGCCGCGGCACCTGAAGAGCCGGCCGCCGAACCGGCCGGACGCACCGTCAGCGAAGGACACGCCCACGGCGCGGCAGCCCGCGCCGACCGTGCATAGATTCCGGAGGAAACGGCCATGACGCGTTCCGGTCGCCGCGACGTTCTCCGCGTATGCTCCCTGCTCCTCGCGCTCGTCGTTGTCGCGGCCGTCGCGTCGCGCGCCGACGCCCAGGGCGGGCGCTCCGAAGCGCCCGCGGGGCAGATGACGTGGGCGGTCCACTTCTCCCTGGCGCCCACCTTCTTCGATCCGGCCGAGACGCCGGGGATCATCACGCCGTTCCTCGTCCTCTACGCCCTGCACGACGGCCTCGTGAAGCCGATGCCGGGGAAGCCTCAGGCCGGGAGCCTGGCCGAGTCCTGGAGCGTCTCGGCCGACGGCCTGGTCTACGAGTTCGTCTTGCGGCAGGGGGTCAAGTTCCACAACGGCGATCCCGTCACGACCGAGGACGTGAAGTTCTCCTTCGACCGCTACAAGGGCGCCGGGGCGACGATCATGAAAGCGCGCATGGCGGCCGTCGAGGTCGTCGATCAGCAGCGCATCCGCTTTCGCCTCAAGCAGCCCTGGGCGGACTTCATGACCTTCTTCGGCACGCCTGCGACGGGCGCCGCGTGGATCGTTCCCAAGAAGTACGTCGAGAAGGTGGGTGACGACGGCTTCAAGAAGGCGCCCATCGGCGCCGGTCCGTACCGCTTCGTCTCCTTCCAGCCGGGCATCGAGCTGGTCCTGGAGGCCTACGAGCAGTACTGGCGCAAGACGCCCGCCGTGAAGCGTCTGGTCTTCAAGTCGGTGCCCGACGAATCGACCAGACTGGCGATGCTCAAGCGCGGCGAAACCGACGTCGCGTATTCGATCCGGGGCGCGCTCGCCGAGGAGATCCGGCGCACGCCCGGGCTCACGCTCAAGGCGACGGGCGGCGCGTTCACGGAGTGGATCTCCTTCCTGGATCAGTGGGATCCGAAATCGCCGTGGGCCGACCGGCGCGTGCGCCTGGCCGCCAACCACGCCATCGACCGCAAATCCCTCAACGACGCCGAATATCTGGGGCTCTCGAAGGTGACCGCCAGCATCATCCCGAGCGGGTTCGAGTTCGCCTGGTCGCCGCCCACCTATGCCTACGACCCCCAGAAGGCCAAGCAACTCCTGACCGAGGCCGGGTACCCGAACGGCTTCGATGCCGGCCAGATCTCCGCGGACACCGTCTACGCAGCGATCGCCGAGGCCGTGGCCAATTACCTGCAGGCGATCGGGCTCCGCATCAAGGTGATGCCCATGGAGCGAGCCGCCATGATCAAGGCGAATCAGGAAAAGAAGCTGAAGAACCTCAGCCGCGGGGGCAGCGCCACGTTCGGCAACGCCGCGACGCGGATCGAGGCGTTCGTGTTCGGGGAGGGCATGTACGCCTACGGCAGCTACCCCGACATCGACGGGCTCTTTCGCGAGCAGGCCGCCGAGACGGATCGAAAGAAGCGCGAAGCGGTCCTGCACAAGATCCAGCAGCTCATGCACGACAAGGCGATGTACGCGCCACTCTTCGAGCCCGCGTTCCTGAACGGCTACGGCCCGCGGGTCGCCGAATCCGGCCTCGGGCTCATCACCTATCACGGCTATTCGGCCCCGTACGAGGACGTGAAGCTCAAGGCTCGATGAGGTACGGGACCCATGTGAGGAGACCGGGCCTGAAGCGACGTAGGCTGCTCGCGGCCGGTGCGATGGCTCTGGCACTGGTCGCGTCGATCCACGGGATCGCCGTCGCGCAGGGGCCGGGCGAGCCGCCCACGGGCCAGCTGACGTGGGGCCTGCACTTCTCGCCGACGCCAACGCTCTACGAGCCGGCCGAGACCCCGGGGCTCATCACCCCGTTCATGTTCCTCTACGCGCTGCACGACGCGCTCGCCAAGCCGATGCCGGGCAAGAGCATCTCTCCCAGCCTCGCCGAGTCGTGGACCGCGTCGCCCGACGGCCTCGTCTACGAGTTCGTGCTGCGCAAGGGCGTACGGTTTCACAACGGCGACCCGGTGACCGCCGAAGACGTGAAGTACTCGTTCGAGCGCTACCGCGGGATCTCGGCGAAGGCCCTCAAGGACAGGACCGCCGCGGTCGAGGTCGTGGATGCCGGGCGCGTGCGCTTCCGGCTGAAGCAGCCGTGGGCGGACTTCCTGACCTTCTACGCCACCCCGGCCACGGGCGCCGCGTGGATCGTCCCCAAGAAGTACGTCGAGAAGGTGGGCGAGGAGGGCTTCAAGAAGGCGCCGATCGGCGCCGGCCCCTACCGGTTCGTCTCGTTCAACCCGGGGGTCGAGCTCGTGCTCGAGGCCTTCGACGGCTACTGGCGAAAGACCCCGAGCGTGAAGCGGCTGGTGTTCAAGAGCGTGCCCGATCCCGCGACGCGGCTCGCCATGCTCAAGACCGGTGAGGCCGACATCGTCTACGGCCTTGCCGGCGAGATCGGCGAGGAAGTGCGGCGCACCTCCGGGCTCACGCTCAAGCCCACGCCGTTCACGAGCACCCACTGGCTCCTCTTCGCCGATCAGTGGGATCAGGCTTCGCCCTGGCACGACCGGCGCGTCCGGCTGGCGGCTACCCACGCCGTCGACCGGCAGGCGATCAACCAGGCCGAGAACTTGGGCTTCTCGAAGATCTCCGGGAGCATCATCCCCATCAGCTTCGACTTCTACTGGCAGCCGCCGGCAATCGCATTCGACCCGGCCAAGGCCAAGCAGCTTCTGGCCGAGGCCGGCTACACGAAAGGCTTCGACGCTGGGGACTTCTGGTGTGACGCCGCCACCAGCCGTACCGCGGAGGCCGCGCTCAACTATCTGCAGGCGATCGGGATCAAGACCAGGCTTCGTCCGCTCGAGCGGGCCGGATTCATGAAGTCTTATCAAGAGAAAAAGCTGAAGAACATCATATACGGCTTGAGCGGCATCGCCGGCAACGCGGCCACCCGGATCGAGCCGTACGCGACCTCGGGCGGGATCTACGCCTACGGCGGCTATCCCGACATCGACGGGCTCTTCAAGGAGCAGGTGAGCGAGCTCGACCACAAGAAGCGCGAGGCGGTCCTGCATCGCGTCCAGCAGCTGATCCACGAGAAGGCCATGTTCCTCCCGATCTGGCAGCTGGTTGTCCTGAACGGGCAGGGCTCCCGCGTCGCCGAGTCGGGCCTGGGGCTCATCGCCGACTACCCGTGGTCGGCGCCCTACGAGGACGTGAAGGTGAAAGCCAGGTGACGCGCGCCGCTCCACCGTTGCTGGTGGTGGAGGATCTCAGGACCCATTTCTTCACCCGTCGCGGCGTCACCCGGGCGGTCGACGGCGTCAGCTTCACCCTTCACGCCGGCGAGACGCTGGCCCTCGTCGGCGAGTCGGGCTCGGGGAAGTCGGTGACCTGTCTCTCGCTGGTCCGGCTGGTCCCCGAGCCGGCGGGCCGGATCGTCGGCGGCCGCGTTCTGTTCGCGGGCGACGATCTGCTCCAGAAGAGCCCGGCCGAGATGCGGCAAGTGCGGGGCAAGCAGATCGCCATGGTGCTTCAGGATCCGCTCACCTCGCTCAATCCCGCCCTGACGATCGGCACGCAGGTCGGCGAGGTCGTGCGTCTCCATCAAGGGCTGCGCGGCACCTCGCTGCGGGAGCGGGTCCTGGATTCGCTCCGCCGTCTGCGTATCCCGGGCGCCGACACGCGTCTGGGTCACTACGCGCATCAGTTCAGCGGCGGGATGCGGCAGCGTGTCTCGAGCGCCATCGCGCTCTCGTGCGCCCCTCGCCTCCTCATCGCCGACGAGCCGACCACGGCGCTCGACGTGACCATCCAGGCCCAGTACCTCGAGCTGCTCAAGGACGTGCAGGCCTCGGCCGGGTTGGCGGTCATCCTGGTCACGCACGATTTCGGCATCGTGGCGGCCATCGCCGACCGGGTCGCGGTGATGTACGCCGGCCGGATCGTGGAGATGGGCAGCACACTCCAGGTCTTCGACAACCCGAGCCATCCCTACACGCGGGCGCTGCTGCGGTGTCTGCCGGACGTGGCGCTCAAGCGCCAGCAGCTCGTCGAGATCGGTGGGCAGCCGCCCGACCTGGCCCGCCTGCCCCAGGGTTGTCCCTTCGCTCCCCGGTGCCCGGAGCGGCAGGCCGTCTGTGACGAGGCGTTCCCGGCGACGGTGGACGTGGGGCGCGGCCACACGGCGAGCTGCTGGGCCGTGCCGGCGAAGACCCCGGCCTGAGGTGAAGCTCGAGGCGATCGGGCTCAAGAAATACTTCCCGGTCACCTCGGGCTTCTCGATGAGCGGCAGTCGCGGATGGGTCAAGGCGCTCGACGGCGTGAGCGTCCAGGTGGCCGAGGGCGAGACGCTCGGGATCGTCGGGGAGTCGGGCTCCGGCAAGACCACGCTCGCCCGGCTCTTCCTGCTCCTGGAGCGTCCGACGGCGGGCTCGCTCCTCTTCGACGGCAAGGCGATCGGCGACTTCGAGCGCGACGACCTCGCGCGCTACCGTCGCGCCGTGCAGGCCGTGTTTCAGGATCCCTACAGCTCGCTGAATCCGCGGATGCGCGTGGGGGACATCGTCGCCGAGCCGCTCCCCAGTGGCAAAGGCCTGAGCCGCGCCGAGGTGTCCGACCGGGTCCGGGAGGTCCTGCAGCTGGTTGGCCTCTCGCGCGAAGGCGCCGCGCTCTATCCGCACGAGTTCAGCGGGGGCCAGCGCCAGCGCATCGCGATCGCCCGCGCTCTGGTGACCTACCCGAAGTTCATCATCCTCGACGAGCCGGTCTCGGCCTTGGACGTGTCCATCCGCGCGCAGATCCTGAACCTCTTGAAGCATCTTCAAGAAAGGCTGGGGCTGGCCTACATGATCATCTCTCACGATCTGGCGGCGGCGCGCTATCTGGCGACGCGCCTGGCCGTCATGTACGCGGGCAAGCTCGTCGAGACCGGCGCGTGCGACGGCGTGTACGCCGAGCCGCTCCATCCCTACACGGAAGCGCTCCTGTCCGCGGCGCTGCCGCTCCATCCCTCGGCGCGCCGGCAGCGGATCATCCTCTCCGGCGAAGTACCCAACCCGGTGACGCCGCCGTCGGGCTGCCGCTTCCACCCGCGCTGCCCCCGAGCCTTGCCGCGCTGCACAGACCAGGAGCCCGAGTGGCGCGAGATCAAGCCCAGCCGCTTCACCGCCTGCCACCTCTACTGAACGACACCGGGACAACGACACCGGGCACTGCGCGAGATGAATAGCTGCGCGGGAACTGCGCGACAGCGGCGC
>WNFK01217613.1_pt1 | contig 12457 bp, 8 predicted proteins | sample 5400281 | NCBI WGS metagenome assembly WNFK01 (sample SAMN13153350, study PRJNA577476) | soil metagenome | isolation source: 20 cm soil on Douglas fir-dominated hillslope | place: USA:California | collected 2013-09-17
TACTTCCGCGATGTCGAGAACGCCGACGTGCTCGTGTTCATCGACAACATCTTCAGGTTTACGCAGGCTGGATCCGAGGTCTCGGCGCTCCTGGGTCGCATGCCGAGCGCGGTGGGTTATCAGCCTACGCTGGCGACGGAGATGGGAGACCTGCAGGAGCGGATCACTTCTACCAAGAACGGATCGATCACGTCAGTGCAGGCGATCTACGTTCCGGCCGACGATATCACCGATCCGGCGCCGGCGACGGCCTTTGCGCACCTCGATGCGACGGTGGTGTTGTCCCGCGCGATCACTGAGCTCGGGATCTATCCGGCCGTCGATCCGCTCGCTTCGTCGTCGCGAATCCTGGACGCCCAGTTCATCGGAGACCGCCACTATAAGGTAGCGACCGACGTGCAGCGGATTCTGCAGCGCTACAAGGAGCTTCAGGACATCATCGCGATTCTCGGCATGGACGAGCTCTCAGAAGAGGACAAGCTCGTGGTCGGCCGCGCCCGCAGAATTCAGCGCTTCATGTCCCAGCCGTTCGCGGTGGCCGAGCAGTTCGCGGGCATCAAGGGACAGTATGTGAAGCTCGAGGAGACGATCTCGTCGTTCGAGCGCCTCGTTGCCGGCGAGTTCGACCAGTATCCGGAGCAGGCTTTCTTCATGCAGGGTGCAATCGATGGAGTGGCAGAGACCGCGCAGCGTCTCTCCAACGCGTAGCAGATGCTCAAGGTATCGGTGATCTCCCCGGAAGCCGTGCTATTCGAGGGAGAGACGGACTCGGTGGTCGCGCCGGCGTACGATGGCGAAATCGGCATCCTCACCGGTCACGCTCCTCTGATGGCGCTGCTCGGCGACGGTGAGCTCCGGCTTGGAACCGGTTCGGGTCGCCGCTTCAACGTCAGCGGCGGGTTCGGAAAAGGCGAGCGCGGTGTAGCTTCAATGGTGGGTCTCCGCCCCAAATGGTGCTGCTGGCAGACGCAGCATCCCATGTATATTTTCTAGTTGAACCCGGAGGGGAACCCGTCCCCCCGCTGGTGGACAATGTCGACCTGATAAGACAGGCGGCGAGGGCCTTCCTGTCATTTCGCGTTGCCTCCGACCAGATGCGTCTAACCATCCTGACCGAGGAGAGCGAGGAATGATTCGTCTTCGTCAGTTCGTGTCGGTCGCAATTGCCGTGTTGAGTCCGGCGTTGGCGATCGCACAGGGAACCACAGGCACTATCACAGGTGTGGCGCGCGAGGAGGGTACTGGCCGTCCGATCCCCAACGCGCGGGTAACGATTGTCGGCACCGGCATAATGGTGCCCACTAGAGATGACGGCAGCTACATCATCCGAGGCGCGCCGGCCGGAGCACAGGAAGTCAGGGTGCTCTCACTCGGACACGTTACTCAGAAGCTCCCGGTAACTGTTCCCGCCAACGGCTCGGCGACGCTCGATTTCACGCTGCCGACGACCGCCATTGAGCTCGCGCAGGTCGTCACGACCGCGACCGGTACGCAGCTTAAGACCGAAGTCGGCAGCGACATTCCGAGAATCAACGCGGCGCGGACGGTCGAAACGAGGCCGGTAACGAACATCACCGATTTGTTGAATGCGAGAGCGCCGGGTGTCGAAGTGCTCGCCGGCACCATGAGCGGAACAGGCCAGCGCATCCGCATCCGCGGTGTCAACAGCCTCTCGCTCAGCAACGATCCGATCGTGATCATCGATGGCATTCGCATGGAGAGCTCAACCGGCTCTTCCAGCATTGGAATTGGCGGATCAAATCCGAGCCGACTGAGCGACATCGATCCGAACCAGATCGAGAGCGTCGAAGTGGTGAAGGGGCCTTCTGCTTCCACTCTCTACGGAACCGACGCCGCCAACGGCGTGATCGTGATCACGACCAAGCGTGGTCGCGTGGGCAGCGGGCGCTGGGACACTTATCTCCAGCACGGCCGCATCTCCGACCACAACACTTATCCAACGGCGTACACTTTGTTCGGCCATTCGCCGACGGGTGCCTTGCGCACGACCGCGCTGGGTAACTGCTCGCTGCCAAACGTCTCGCTCGGTACGTGCCTCGTCGATAGCGTCGCTTCGCTCAACCTTTTCGCCGAGAAGGATATTACTCCGCTCGCATCCGCGTATCAGGAAGAGTACGGCGCTGGCGTATCAGGTGGTTCCGAGACGCTTCGCTATTTCCTCCAGGGGAATTACGCCGGGGAACAAGGCGTCTACAAAGTTCCCCAGTTCGAAGTCGAGCGACTGCTCGCCAAGAACGGGTTCATACCGGGCGAGCAGCTCCGTCCCAACGCTCTTACACGAGCCACCTTCCGCGGCAACGTGAACCTCCAGCTGTCGCCCCTCGCCGACGTGGCGGTCTCGACAGTTTTCATCTCCAGCTCACAACGCCTGCCCCAGACGGAGAACAATACGACCGGTTTGACGTCGAGCGCCTACGGCGGCCCTGGATATCGAACGAATGGCTTCATCAGTGGAACGACGCAGTTTCTGAACGGGTACCGGGCGTTCACGCCGGGCGACATGTTCCAGGAGAGCGTGGGCCAGGACATCAACCGTTTTATCGGAAGTCTGAGTCCGAACTGGCGTCCTTTGACCTGGTTGACGACCCGCGGCAACTTCGGGATCGACTTCGTGAATCGAGTGGATTCCGACATTTGCCGCCAGGGCCAGTGCTCCAATTTCGGCAGCAGTCGTCTCGGCTTCAAATCCAACAACCGCACCAACTTCTTCCTGTACACGTTCGACGCCAGCGGCACCGCGCAGTTCAATATGTCGAGCGCGGTTTCGTCGAAGACGACGTTCGGTGCGCAATACTTCCGCAGCATCTTCGCGCGCAACGGCGCCGGCTCTTCGGTTCTCCCGCCGGGAGCGACGACGGTAACAGCTGGAGCGGTTCCGTCCGCCGACGAGTCGTCGACGTTCAAGGTGAACGCGGGCACGTTCCTCGAGCAGACGTTCGCTTTTCGCGACCGGTTGTTCGTGACTGGCGGATTCCGCGTCGACCAAAACAGCACGTTCGGATTGAAGACGTCATCCGCATTTTATCCTAAGGGCAACATCTCGTGGGTGATTTCTGACGAATCGTTCTTCCCGAAGCCCGGGTTCCTCAGCCAGATGCGTCTGCGGACGGCTTTTGGACAGTCGGGTGTTTCGCCGGGCTCCAACGACGCACTGCTATTCTTCGTTGCGGCGAACGCAAACGTCGCCGATCAGGGAACGGCGGCAGTGGTCTTCAGCGCGCTGGGAAACCCGGATCTGAAGCCTGAGCGTGCCGGCGAGGTCGAAGGCGGGCTGGATCTCGACATGTTCGACAACCGCGCCTCCATTTCTCTGACGGCATACAAGAAAAAGACGCGCGATGCGCTCGTGCAACGAATACTGCCACCATCGGCAGGCGTGTCGGCTTCGCGATTCGAGAATCTCGGCGCGGTCCAGAACAGTGGATTCGAGGCGAGCCTGAGGGCGCAGGTCCTTCAGCTCGACAAGATCGGATTCGATGGACAGCTGAATTACGCCGTGAACAACAACAAACTCGTCAGCCTCGGAACGGTTCCGCCCATCATCGGCGCCGACATTCGCGAGGTTCCGGGCTATCCTCTCTTTGGAGTGTGGCAGCGGCGCATCCTTGGGTTCACCGACTTCAACGGCGACGGCATTCTAACCGCCAACGAAATAGTCGTCAGCGACTCCGCGCTCTTTATCGGTCGCTCCAGCCCGCACGTGGAAATGAGCTTCGTGCCGGGAATGGATTTGTGGCACAACATGTTCCGGCTGACGGCACAGTTTGACCACAAGGGCGGCTACTGGCTCAAGAATTCCAATGAGCGCATCCGCTGCAATCAGCGCCTGAACTGCAGCGGCCTCTCAAACCCGGACGCTCCGCTATGGGAGCAGGCACGCGTCGTGGCGCTGCGCGATCATCCGTCGAGAACAGAGGGCGGATTCTGGGAGAAGGGTGACTACACAAAGCTCCGCGAAATTGCACTCACGTTCACGGCTCCACAGAGCTGGCTCGACCGCCGTTTTATGCCGGGCCACAGACTGAGCATCACCCTGGCGGGTCGAAATCTCAAGACGTGGACGCAGTACACGGGTATGGATCCAGAAGCGGTGACGGCACCAGGTGGAACTGGTGTGGAAGTAGAGGACCCGTTCCAGGCCGTGCCCCCACCCCGCTATGTGACCCTTCGTTTCAACCTCGGCTTCTGACGCGCGCTAGCGCTACCAACGGGATAAAAAATGGCAAACGTGATTAATCGCGCGCGCCTCAAGAGCGCCTTGTTGCTCGTACTTGCGACGGGAGCCTTGACCGCGTGCAATAAAGACAAAATTCTGAAGGTTACCGATCCTGACATCATCGACCCTGCGAACCTCGGTTCGGTGGAAGCCGCCGAGGCATTGCGCGTCGGGGCACTCGCACGACTTTCCGACGTCACCGGTGGATTGCAGGGGAACGGCTCACTCAATGAAGGTATCTTTCACTTCAGCGGCGTTGTCGCGGACGAGTGGCGCTCTACCGATACCTTCGTTCAGCGCGACGAGGCAGACTCGCGGAGCATCAGCGAGTCAAATACCGCGATGACTCTGGAGGCGCGAGGGCTGCATCGCACGCGCGTCGCGGCGATTCAGGCGATTCCGGTCCTGAGACAATGGAAGCCTGCCAGCGTCTCTGACGTGGGGCAGATGTATTGGGTACGCGGTTGGGCCGAGATGACGATTGCGGAAAATTTCTGTAACGGCATGCCGCTCAGCTCGCTCGACGCGGCCAACAACATCGTGTACGGCGATTCGCTCCCCAATACCGAGATTTACGCGCGCGCGATCGCGAGCTTCGACACCGCGCTGCAAAACGCGCCCGCGGGCGATTCGCGTGCGGACACCGTCAAGTGGCTGGTCGGGATCGAGAAGGCAAGAGTTCAACTCGACCTGGGGGATGTCGCCGGGGCCACTACGACGATCACCACCGCCAGCGTTCCTGACAACTTCAAGTTCTCGATGTTCTATACGCAGGTGATCGGAGACAACCAGATCTGGGCTCTGAACAACAGCGCCGGCCGATGGATGCCGGGAAACAGCGAAGGCATTGTGGGCTTGAACTTCTTCAGCGCGAACGATCCGCGTGTGCCTATGTGCATTGGGGGCAGTGCGGCGTGCAAGACCTTCGATCCCAACCAAACGCGAACGACCTCGTTCGACAACGGTACTGGTGCCGGGTCATTTCTAGTGCAGCTCGAGTGGCCGACACGTGAGGCAGATATTTCCATCGCGATGGGAACTGAGGCGCGGCTGATCGAAGCCGAGGTCGCGCTGAGGACGGGCGATCCGGTCACTTTCATGGGGAAGCTCAATCAGTTGCGCGCTAACTTCGCCACCTTCAAACAACCCTCAAATCCCTGCTCGGCGACCACGCAGGTCAGTGGTTGCCCGACGGTGCCGGTTGGTGGATCGCTCCCGCCTCTCGTCGATCCGGGATCCCAGACCGGGCGCGAGGATCTGCTCTTCCGCGAAAGAGCGTTCTGGCTCTGGAGCACCGGTCACCGTTTGGCGGACATGCGCCGACTCGTTCGGCCAACTACGGAAGGTGGATTTGGCCGGGCGGAAAATACGGTCTTCCCCAACGGGGCGTATTACAAAGGTGGTTTTTACGGGGCCGACAAGTTCCTGGTCATTCCGCTAGCCGAACGAAACAATCCGCAGTTCACAGGCTGCATCGATCGGAACCCATGATGACCCCGACATCCACCCTCCGTGCCAGGATCAGCCCAATGAAGAAACTTTGTCTTCTTGCCGTAGCCGCTGCTTTTGTCGCGTGCGAAAACGACAAAATCACGGACGTGCTGCAGATTTCTCAGTTCTATGCAGTGAGAGTAGATCCACAGGCTGTTACCCTTCCGCAAGGCGGCCAGCAGACGCTGGCAGTGACCGCCTTCGACGCCACCTGTATGGGAGCGAGCTGCAACCCGTTGGCCCCGGGAAACCAGATCACCGTAAGCGGAACTCCTACATTCCGCCAGGCAAAAGCCGGAACAGCAAGCATCATCGGTTCCCTTCAGAACATTCCGGGTGCGACGGGCGTGCCATCGGTAACATACTCTGACACCACTCCCGTCACCGTGCTGGCAGCAGGCGCAACCCCGCCGGCAGTTGCCAACATGACGCTCACTTCGCGCTCGACAAACGGAATAGGGTCGAACGACACTCTGACCATCACCTACACAGATGCCAACGGGACGACTGTCGCGACGCAGCGGGCCGCGACCAACGCTACCGGTATCGGTCGCCCGGCGTTCTTTACCAGCGATCCGTCCATCGCGACGGTTGGTGCGACCGGTATAGTTGCGGGAGTCAGGCCCGGCACAGCGACGATCACGGCAACGAACTCGGTCGGCGGTGCAACGAAGACGGCGACGTTTCCGATCACGATAACCGACCCTGTGACCGCCACGATTTCCATCACCACGGCAACATCAGGGTCAGGGATCATTTTCTTCCCGGATTCGATAACTGTCTCGGCAACCGAGGCCGTGGTGGAAAACAGACCCAACGCAACCACGCCTGGCGCGGTAGTCACGTTCGCAGTAGTGGGGACGACGCTATTTCCAAATACGTTTACCGCAACGACCACTCCGAACAACACCGAATGCTTCAACGTGACTTTTGCCAATCCGGCGGCAGCGTTAGCCGCCCCAACGGCACCTTCGGGGTCCACCGTGCCGGCCGGAAATTCTGGCAACATCGGAACCGGTGCAGTGGGGAGCACGAATCCGCCCTTGTGCAGCGTACCTGCCGGAAATCCACTGCCGGCGTTTGGCAAGGATGCGCAGACCAGACTCTTCACAACCCCAGGCACATACACCTTCAGCAGCACGACTAACGGGGCAACCGGTGTACTGGTTGTGAAATAGCACTCGACGGGCCGTTTGTACGACACAAGAGAGCCGGCTCCGCATTTGGAGCCGGCTCTTTCTTTGGCTGAGCAGACAGAATCCCGGTCGTTCTTGCACAAACCCTGTGCTGCTCATAGTCTGTAATACAGAACCAGTCACTCCGGCGAGTCTCCCACTTCGCCGGCCGCTGGTTGGATCGCATCGTTGCAGTGGAGGCTGATTGAGAAGCGCCTTCCGAGCCTGCCTTCAGATTACGCTCGCCGTCTCGTGCCTCGTTCCGGCTGCCCACGCGCAGTCCGTTTTCCTGGGCGCCGTGGTTGCCGACGACGATCCGTCGCCTCCCGTTGCCGACGCCGAGGTACTGATCCCAGCGCTCAATCTTGGAATGCGGACGGACTCGCTCGGCAAGTTCTTCTTCAATAGCATCCCCAAGGGGCTCTTTCGCGTAATCATTCGCCGGGTCGGCTACAATAGCATCACCGTCAATGCCCGCTTTTCCGGCACGGACACCCTGGCAGCTGATTTCGCAATGACAGCGATGGCGGTGTCTCTCGATACCGTAAGTGTGGTTGGCGCACCAAATCAGCACGGGAAATTTCTCGAGTTCGAGTATCGCCGGACGCATGGTGGCGGCGCATTTCTGACCCGCACTGATCTCGACAAGGAGCGGAATCGGCAGCTTGGTGAGATACTCGCAAGGCTCCCCGGTGTTCGAATCAACCGCTTTGGCGCCGAGAGCTCCGTCGCCAGCTCGCGCTGGTTCGGCGGATCGGGACGCGGCGGGGATGCGATGGACAGAAGGAAGGGAGCCCCGCGGGGCTGCTACTCGCAGGTATATGTCGACAACGTGCGTGTGTTCTCGTCGGATCAGGGCGAGGCACTGTTCAACATTAACTCGATACCGCCTTCGACGATCCAGGGCATTGAGTACTACGCCAGCCGCGAAGAGACGCCGATTCAATATGCGTCGCATCGAGGCGAGTGCGGCACGATGCTCATCTGGACCCGGATCGAGTAAAGCCGAAAGGGGCCGGATACGCTTCCCCTTCTTTATCCATCTTTGTTGACTTCCCCCGTACCGGCATCCTAAGTTAGACCCATAATAGGCATCCCGACGACCGCCCGGGCTGGGGCGGTCGTCGGTGTTGCCTCACTGCGTTCGTGGATGCCGAGGCACTCTGCTCTCAGGTTCCGCACTGCAGGCACATAGTCCGTTCGCACGGCTGGGCGACCTACGCTCACCCATGCGAAACGAGACACACCACATCCCAGTTTCACTCTCTGCGAGGTGTTGTATGGGAATGACAGGTAAGATCTCTCGCTTCCTTGCGGTAGCGGGCGTCGCGCTCGGGCTTGCCCCAGCAGTCGCTTATGCCCAGGGAACGTCCATCAGTGGCCAGGTCACAGGCACGGGTGGAGCACCAGTAGTAGGCGCGAGCGTGAGTATTCCGGCGCTGCGAGTCGGCGGGTTCTCGGACGACCAGGGTCGGTACACCTTCACCGCGCCGGTAAGTGCAAACGGAACGACGGTGACTGTGACGGCCCGTCGCCTCGGATTCCAACCGAGCTCCGCGACGGTGACGCTCAGTGGCGCACCGGTAGTTCAGAACTTCAGCCTCTCCGCGGCGGCAACACAGCTGCAAGGCGTGGTAGTGACTGCTCTCGGCTTGACGCGAGAGAAGAGCACGCTCGGAACGGCCCAGCAGCAAATCAGCACGCAGGAGCTCAATCAGACGCGCGCCCAGAACGTGGTGCAGCAGCTCGAAGGCAAGGTTTCCGGTGTGGCAATCACGTCGCCCGGCACCCAGGGCGGATCGACCAACATCATCATCCGCGGCCAGAACTCGATCACGGGCAACAACCAGCCGTTGTTCGTGGTTGATGGAGTCGCCGTATCCAATGCAAACCGCGGCGGCGCTCCCTTCGTCGGAACCAGCACAACTTTCGACTTCGGCAACGCGCTGAACGACATCAATCCCGATGATATTGAGACGTTGAGCGTGCTCAAGGGCCCCAACGCCGCGGCCATTTACGGGTCGCGTGCCGCGAACGGTGTCATTCTCATCACGACCAAGAAAGGCGGCAATTCGGCCGGCCGGATGCGCACCGAGATCAACACCAATCTCACCTTTGAAAAGCCGGCAATTCTGCCCGAATTCCAGAACCTCTATGGTCAGGGATCCGGTGGCGACTTCGAGTGGGTGGATGGAAACTACGGCGGCATCAATGACGGTGTCGACGAAAGCTGGGGACCGAGGCTGGACGGCCGGCTGATTTGTCAATTCACCAGCCCGGGCGCAGGCACAGCCAACTGCACGCCAACACCATGGATTGCGCACCCGGATAACGTCAAGGATTTCTTCAACACTGGCGTCACAGGGTCAACGACTGTCGGCGTGAGCGGCGGTACCGAGCGCTCGTTTGGCCGCCTTTCATTGGGCGCTGACAACATCAACGGAATCTTTCCGAACAATGATTTCCAGCGCCGGACAGCTTCGCTCAGCGGCACCTTCAAGGCGAGCGAAAAGCTGACTGCTGACGGGTCCGTGCAGTACATCCGCAATTCCGGACGCAACCGGCCCGGCGTCGGGTACTCAGGGCGTAACCCGCTCCAGTCGATGTTCAACTGGTTTGGCCGGCAAGTCGACATCGAGGCGCTCAAGAATTTCGCTCAAGGCGGACTCGTGAAACAACCCGTATTGGGTGCAGGCGGAAAACCCGCAGCTGGACGATCGCGATCGTGTGATCGGGTCGGTGTCGCTGAACTACGCGTTCGCCGAAGGCCTCAACGCCATGCTGCGAACGGGCTCGGACATCTATCGCTTTGGAGTCCAGCAGCTTTACGCGCGCGGCGCGGAGTCGTACATCAATCTCCAGTACAATGGCGGATTCCGTTTTGCCAACGACTACAGAAACGACAACAACACGGACCTGACCTTCACGGGGAACCGCAAGCTCTCCAGCTGGCTGGATCTGAACGCCGTCGCCGGTGGCAACGTTCGGCGCGAGTTCTTCAACGGCAACAGCCAACAGACCCCCGGCCTCCTTGTGGTGGGCGTCTACAACCCGGCCAACGCGGCGATCGCGCCGACTATCGACCAACAGATCGTGCGCCGGCAGGTCCAGGGACTGTATGGATCCGCCGCCTTCACGATCAAGAACTGGTGGACTTTGGAAGGAACGGCGCGCAACGACTGGTCATCCACACTTCCGCTCGGCGCCAACTCGTACTTCTACCCGTCAGTCAACACTTCCATAGTGGTGACCGATGCTTTTCCGAGCATGCAGAGCAGATTCCTCAGCTCGCTCAAGATCCGCGCAGCGTCGGCAAAGGTTGGCAGCGATGCTCCGGTCTATTCACTCGTACCCGTCTTTCTCGGCAATGCCAACAGATTCGGCACTTCACCCCAGTTCAGTTTGGACACGAGGCTGGCCAACCCCGATCTGAAGCCTGAAATCACGCGCTCAGACGAGATAGGTGCCGAGCTGGCTTTGTTCGACAGCCGGGTCAGCCTGGACGCCAGCTATTACAGCAAAGCAACGCGGAACCAAATCTTCGACGTGGATATCTCGGGTGCGAGCGGTTTCAACAAGAAGTGGGTGAACGCGGGTGAAATCAGCAACAAGGGAATCGAGACGCTGCTGACGATCATCCCGTTCCAAACATCGACCGGGTTCAACTGGACCACGACGCTCAACTGGGCCAGGAATAAGAGCAGGGTCGTCGACCTTGCGCCGGATGTCGAGACGATCGTTCTCGGAACGGGTGGGTTCGGCGACGTGGTTGTCGAGGCCCGGAAGGGCGAGCCCTACGGCGCGATTCGCGGCTACAAGTATCAGCGCGACGCTGCCGGCAACATTCTCGTCGAGGATGGCTTCCCCCTCAGAGAGAGCAGTCTCTCCGTGCTCGGCAATATCCAGCCGAAATGGACCGGTGGCTGGGCGAACCAGTTCAGCTTCGGCAATTTCTCCGTCAACACGCTGATCGATGCCCGCAAGGGTGGTAAGCCGTACAGCGTTACCAACATGTTCGGCGAGTACGCTGGTGTGCTCGAGAACAGCATACCCGGACGTGAGGTCGACTGGAATAACCCGGGCGTAGTAGTCAAGGGAACCGACGTCGTAACGGGGCAGCCCAACACCACGTCGATCACCGCAGAAGAGTACTACCACAACCTGTTCGGATACACCGAGCGGTACGTCTACGACGCCGGTTACGTGAAGTTCCGTGAGCTGCGTCTGTCGTACAACCTGCCCGCGAGCTGGGCAAACAAGCTCATGGGCGCGCATGGCGCGACCATAGCCTTCACGGGGCGGAATCTCAAGATGTGGACGAACGTTCCGAACATCGACCCCGAGTTCGCGTACAGCAGCGGAAATCTTCAGGGCATCGAGGTCAACATGTCGCCGAATCCACGCAGCCTCGGCTTCAACCTCCGCATTGTTCCGTAAGGCCACCACTCACTGGAGCTAAGACACAATGACGTATAGAAGTTTCAGATTCGCCAGCGTCGGTGCGGTGGTGCTGCTCGGATTGAGCGCATGCAACCCCGATGATCTGACGAAAGTCAACCAGGACCCGAACAACCCGATATCGGCGCCGCCGGCACCGGTGTTCACGTATGCCACACGCATCGCGATGCAGCGCTGGTTCGGGAGCAATCCGACGAACATGCGCGGTCCGGTGCTGACCACGGAGCACCTCGCTCAGGTTCAGTACCCCGACGAGGACTCATACACCCGTCTCGATGGCACGGTTACCGACGCCAGCTTCATCAACACGTACTCCCAGGAGCTGAAGAACTACCAGGCTGTCATCGACGCTGCAAAGCCGGATGAGCAGGAGATGTTGTGGGGCCCCGCGCAGGTCATGCGCAGCCTTCTCTTCGGCTACATCACCGATGTCTGGGGCGACGTTCCTTTCTCCCAGGCTCTGAAGGGAGATGCGGCGGACGCCACACTCCAGCCGGCGTACGACGCGCAGAAGGACATATACACCGGTCTTTTTGCTGATTTGAGCGCGGCTGTAACGGCTATGGCCGCTGGTGCGAGCCCGGTTAGTGTGCTGACACCGGTAGGAGGCGCGGACCCAATCTATGCCGGTAATCGCACACGCTGGCAGCGGTTCGGGAATTCACTGCGCGCCAGGCACGCGATGCGCCTGGTCAACAAGGACCCCGCGACCGCACAGGCGCAACTTGCCGCGGCGATCGCTGCTCCTGGTGGGCTGATCGCCTCCAATGCAGACAACGCGCAGTTTGTCTGGCCGGGAGATGGAGTCTACGACAATCCGTGGTCAGTCAATAACCAGGGCCGTGACGATCACCGGTTGTCGGATCGGCTCATGGGTCAAATGCTGCCGTACAACGATCCTCGTGTGGCCGTCTACGCCCAGCCGACACTGTGTTTCCTGAATCCGGCTGCAACCGGATGTCCGGCCAGCCCGGCTCAGTACGCTGGGATGCCGAACGCGCTGACGGCGACAGATGCGGCCACCTGGTCGCTCAAGTCCTCGCGCCCGGGACGGGTCTTCTATTCCACCAACCGCTTCTGCAAGGTGTCGTTCAAC
>WNFK01028647.1_pt1 | contig 12455 bp, 7 predicted proteins | sample 5400281 | NCBI WGS metagenome assembly WNFK01 (sample SAMN13153350, study PRJNA577476) | soil metagenome | isolation source: 20 cm soil on Douglas fir-dominated hillslope | place: USA:California | collected 2013-09-17
CGACGGCGCTGCTGGGCGTCCTGACCGGACAGTGGCTGCGCCGGCAGCCGACGACGGGTGCGACCGCCGCTCGCCTCGCGCTCGCCGGAGTGCTCTGCGCCGCGGTGGGCCAGATCTGGGGCGCCTGGTTTCCGGTGAACAAGTCCCTGTGGACGAGCTCGTACGTGATGCTCATGGGCGGGCTCGCGCTGATCACGCTCGCCGCGTGCTACTGGCTGATCGAAGTCCGGGGCCATCGCCGCTGGGCCGTCCCCTTCGTCGTGTTCGGCGTGAACGCCCTCGCCCTGTACTTCCTGTCGACGGCCGTCGCGCGCGTCCTCGTCCTGATTCATGTCGGGCCGGAGAACGCGAGCCTCCAGTCCGTGCTGTTCAACCGCCTGTTCGCCCCGTGGGCCTCGCCCGTCAACGCTTCGCTCGCCTACGCGTGCGTGTACGTGCTCGTGTGGCTAGGCCTCATGTGGCCCCTCTACCAGCGACGCATAGTACTGCGGGTTTGATACGAAAACGCGCGCTTACGCGCGGTCTAGCCGCGGAGCTTGTTCGAGGCGTCGAGGGCAGCCACCTTGTAGCACTCGGCGAGCGTCGGGTAGTTGAAGACGGTCTGCAGGAAGTAGTCGATCCCGCCCCCGAGACCCAGCACCGCCTGCCCGATGTGAATCAGCTCCGTCGCGCCGCTTCCGATGACGTGCACGCCCAGGAGCCGGCGATCGTCCCGGTGGAAGAGCATCTTGAAGAGGCCGCTGTCGTCGCCCAGGATCTGGCCTCGGGCGATCTCCCGGTAACGAGCCACGCCGGTCTCGTAGGGGACCTTGAGCTCCGTCAGCTCGTGCTCGGGCGCCCCGACCATCGAGATCTCGGGGATGGCGTAGATGCCGATCGGGAAGTGGGGGGCCATCGGACCGGCCTCGACCCCGAACGCGTGGCAGGCCGCGAGCCGCCCCTGCTCCGACGACGTGGCGGCGAGGCTCGGATAGCCGATCACGTCGCCCGCCGCGAAGATGTGGGGCACGCGCGTGCGGAACGTCTCGTCCACCTTCAGGCGCCCCCGATCGTCGGCCTCCAGCCCGGCGGTGGCGAGGCTCAGCGAGCCGGTGGCGGCGATGCGCCCGGCCGAGAAGAGCACCACGTCGGACGTCAGACGCTTACCCGACTCGAGGCGGATGACGGCCCGTCGAGGCGGGCCGTCGGATATCTCGATCGACTCGACGGTTTCGCCCAGACGAAACGTCACGTTTCGATGCCGCATCTGGTGGATGAGCTCTTCGACGATTTCCCGGTCCAGGAACTCGAGCGGCCGCTGGCGCTTCTCGATGAGCGTGACGGGGACACCGAGCGCCGAGAACATCGAGGCGTACTCGATCCCGATGACGCTCCCGCCCACGACGGCCATGGTCTTGGGAACCTGCTTGAGCTCGACCACGTCGTCGCCGGTCATGACCACTTCTCCGTCGGCCGCGACGCCGGGCGGGGGCGCCGGCTTCGTCCCCACGGCGATCACGATGTTCTCGGCCGAGATTCGTCGCCAGCCGTCTCCCTGGCGCACCAGGAGAGTGTGGGGGTCGGCGAACGAGGCCTCGCCCCGAACGATCGTCACGTCGTTACGCCGCAGCTGGGCCTCGATGACGTCCTGCTCGCGCGTGATGACCTCGCCGACCCTGGCGAGAAGCTGCTCCGCCGTCGGACGGGCATCGGGCTGCGAACGCGACCGGTCCCGCGCCGCAACGCGGTTGAAGAACAGCACCGCCTCTCGGAGGGTCTTGCTCGGAATGGTCCCGGTGCCCAGGCAGACTCCGCCCAGGCACGGGTCCTTCTCGATCACCGCGGCGGACTTTCCGAGCTTCGCCGACTGGACGGCGGCCCGCTGGCCGGCGGGGCCGCTGCCGATGCACACGAGATCGTAGTCGTACGTCCGCGCCACCTGTGAGACTCCCCGAAACTGCTGTGCGCTGCCCGGATCGAGGCGTCAACTGTAGCGCGGCGGGAGAAGCCTGGAAAGGGTCAAGAGCCCGGACCGCCTGACCGCTCGGGCAATCCGCCCGACTTCGAGCCGCGGGGTCGGCGAGGCGGTGGCGCGAACCTGAGCATTCTCAGGAGGATCGGAGCGTGGCATCAATGTTGCCATTTCGCAGTGGGTCACGATAAAATTTCGGGCGCGACGTGGGCCAAACTTTAGGTGATTGTCCACTCCTGTCGTACAGCCCTGAGGTCTCGAGCCCAGTGTTTCCGGAAGCGCACGGAGGTGGTGGAGGGCCGTGATGGGCACGTCCTCAGCGCGTCGGCAGCCTTCAGGTCTCACGGTTGTAATAGTTGCTGCGTCGTTGCTCGCCGCGGCCGCCTGTGCGTCCCACCGCGCCGACCAGCCGGCCGTCTCCGGCGAGCCTTCGTCCGGCAAGCCGTCTACTCCGTCGAGGGCGGCCGGGAAAGATCTCGAAGTCTTCGAGTCGAAGGACTTCATCGTCGCCGCCGCGAAGTCGGGCGACACCCCCGAGACTCTCGCCGCACGCCACCTCGGCGACGGGCGAAAGGGCTGGATGATCGAGGACTACGGCGGGGTCCGGTCGTTTGCCGAGGGCCAGGAAGTCGTGATCCCCAAGCACGAATGGAACCCGGTCGGGGTGTTTCCGTGGGGCTACCAGCTCGTGCCCGTGCTCGTGTACCACAACATGAGCCCCGAAGACCGCGGGCGGCTGTCGATCGGCGTGAAGAAGTTCGAGGCCCAGATGCGCGCCCTGCACGCCGACGGATTCCAGTCGGTCAGCCTCTCGGACTACCTGGAGTTCACGGCCGGGCGCAAGCAGCTGGGGCGCAAGTCGGTCTTGATCACGTTCGACGACGGCTACCGGTCGTTCATGCAGTACGCGCGCCCCATCCTGAAGGACTTCGGGTTCACCGCGACGCTCTTCGTGTACTCGGACTTCGTCGGCGGTGGCGGCATGTCGTGGAAGGAGCTCAGCGCGATGATCGCCCAGGGCTTCGACGTGCAGGCGCACTCGAAGACCCATAGCAGTCTCCGGCGTAAGGAGGGCGAGCCGCAAGAGGCGTACGCGAAGCGGATCGAGGCCGAGCTGGCCTATCCCGCCGAGCAGTTTCGCAAGCAGCTCGGGCGCGCGAGCGACGTCCTCGCCTACCCCTACGGAGACACAGACGACGAGCTCCTGCCGTACGTGGTCAAGTACGGCTACGTCGCTGCCTTCACGGTCCGCCGGCAGTCGAACCCGGCGTGGGCGTACCCGCTCAGGATCAGCCGGAGCCAGATCTACTCGGAGATGACGCTGAAGGACTTCACCGCGAACCTCACCAACTTCCAGGACGAGGAAGTCGGCGCGGCGCGAGGCTCCGACGGAAGGGTTGCGGGTGCCACCAGCGCGGTCACCCGGCCCGTCTCCACGGCGATCGCGCCGCCCGGTCAATGGTCGCGGGACTCCCTGGCGGCGGCGCATAACGAGCGCTCGGAGCAGCTGGAGCAGCAGGGCCGGCTGCGGCAGGCGCTCGAGGAGCGCCTGGTCGCACTGACGATCAACCCGCGGGATCGCAAGGCCCAGGACGCCCAGAAACGCCTGGAGGGTCGGATCGCGCAACAGACCGCCGCGCTGGTCCAGGAGGGACGCGCGCTCGTCGGCCGGGGCTTGCTCGGCGAGGCCCAGCAGCGCCTTCTCGTCGCGCTCAGTCTCGATCCCACGAACCGGGCGGCGTTCGAGACGATGCAGAACGACGTGCGCGAGGTCCTGTCGATCATGCACACGGTTCGAGCGGGCGACACGTGCGCCTCTCTCGCCGAGCTCTACTACGGCGATCGCCTCCGCTGCGAGGTCATCACCGAGACGAATCGCCTCGCCTTGAACGTCCCGCTCCGACCGGGCCAGAAGCTCAAGATTCCGGAAATACCCGGTGTGCCGTTTCAGCTGCGCTGATCGCGCACACCGCGCGGTCGCGGACTTCCGCGGATCGCTGCGATCTGCGATCATGCAACGACGAGAGGGCCTTCAGGGATGATTCAATTCTGCGGCCGCACCGACGTAGGTAGACGGCGCCACCGGAACGAGGACAGCATCCTTGTCGGTGACGGCATCCTCGTGGTGTGCGACGGCATGGGCGGCCACCAGGCGGGCGACGTCGCCTCCCGCATCGGTGTCGACACGATCGGAACGTTCATCAGCCGCTCGGGAGCCGATCCGGACCTGACCTGGCCCTACGGATTCGACCCGAGCCTGTCCTTCGACGCCAACCGCGTCCGCACCGCGATCAAGCTCGCGAACCGCGCCATCTTCACGCGCGCCGCGGCCGAGGACGAGTACGCGGGGATGGGAACCACCGTGGTTGCCACCATCGTCGCCGCGGACGACGCGCGGTTCACCTACGGCCACGTCGGCGACAGCCGCCTCTACATCGTCCGGGGCGGGCGCGTGATCCAGCTGACCCGGGACGATTCGCTGGCCAACAGCGCCTGGGCCGACACCGAGGAGGGCGGCGTCGTCGGGGCGATGAAGAACGTCCTCACCAAGGCGCTCGGCGTCCGCGGCGAGGTGGAGTTCGACGTCGCCGCCCACGACCTGATCGCCGGCGACACCGTGCTGCTGTGCTCCGACGGGCTCACCAACATGCTCGAGGACGACGTAATACTAGAGATCGTCGGCCGCTACGACGGCCACCTGGCCAAGACGTGCGATCAGCTGGTGGACAGCGCCAACGCGCGGGGCGGCCGCGACAACATCAGCGCCATCCTCCTGCGGTACGAGTGATGGACCAGACGATCGGGAAGTACCGGATCCTCGAGCGCATCGGCCGCGGCGGCATGGGGAGCGTCTACAAGGCGCACGACCCGGTGCTGGACCGGCTGGTCGCGCTGAAGGTCATCTCCGCCGAGACCGATCACACCGACGAGCTCCGCGCCCGGTTCTTTCGCGAGGCCCAGGCCTGCGCCAAGCTGAGCCATCCCAACATCGTGACCATTCACGATCTCGGGGAAGCGGAGGGCAACCTCTACATCGTGATGGAGCTGCTCGTTGGCGACGAGCTTCGCCAGCTCATCGCCAAGAAGACGCTCACCAGCATCGAGGACAAGTTCCCGCTCATGGTCCAGATCTGCGACGGGCTGGAGTTCGCGCACGAGAAGGGCATCGTCCACCGCGACGTGAAGCCCGCCAACATCTTCGTGCTCCGGAACGGGCAGGTGAAGATCCTCGACTTCGGCATCGCCCACATCGCGGCGGCCCAGACCGGGCTAACGCGCGCGGGACTCATCGTCGGCACGCTGCAGTACATGGCGCCCGAGCGGGCGCGTGGGCAGGGCAGCCATCACTCGGACATTTTCTCGGTGGGCGCGGTCTTCTACGAGCTCCTGACGAACCGGGCGCCCTTCACGGGCAACGACCCGATCGAGATCCTCGAGAACCTCCGCTCGCAGGATCCGCCGCCGCTCGCCGAGGTGGACCCGACCCTGCCGTCGGAGCTGGGCACGATCCTCGAGCGGGCGCTGCAGAAGGATCCGACGCGGCGCTTTGCCACGCTCGGACAGATGCGGACGCAGCTCGTGCAGGTGCGCCGCAAGCTCAGCGAGGACGCGGAGCGAGTTCGCCGCGACGTGCAGTCCCGGCTGCGCCGGCTCCACGAGCTGCGCGAGGCGCTCACGGCCCGGCTGGGCGGCCCATGGGCCGACGAGACCGTGTTCGTCGTCGAAGACCACGCCCCGCTCGCCACGCTCGAGCGGGTCGACAAGGACACCACGGCGCGGATCGAGAGGATGCAGGAGCTGCTCACGCGGGCGGAGGGGCTCCGGCCGGCCCTGGACCGCGGCCTCGAGGCGCTGCAGCGCGGCGAGTACGAGCAGGCCATCTCCGAGCTCGACCGCGTCGTCGCTGAGATGCCGGAGCACGCCCGCGCCGCCGAGAGCCTGCGAGAGGCCCAGCACCACGTCGAAGCCCGGAACCAGAGCCGTGAGCAGCTCGCCTCGCTGATGCGAGAGGCGAGCGCCGCCTACGACGCCGGCGCGTTCACCTGGTGCCTCGAGATCCTCCGCAGCGTCGCCGACAGCGCCGCGCCGGCCGCCGCGCCGCCCGAGGCCGATGCGCTGCGGCGCAAGGCCGAGGCGGCGATTGCCCGCGAGCAGGCGGAAGAAGCGTCCCGGATCGAGGCGCGCCGCCGGGCAGTCGAGACGGCCACGGGAATGCGCGGCCAGGCGGAGATCGCCCGGCGCGACGCCGAGATGGCCGCCGCCCCGCGCTATCAGGCGACCCTCTGGAATTCGGCGCAGGCCAAGTTCTCCGCCGGCCAGTCCGCCCTCGCCGGCGAGGCGTACACGCAAGGCGAAGGGCACTTCCAGGAGGCACGGCAGCTCTACGAGCAGGCGGCCGCGGGCGCCCGAGAGGCGCAGGCCGCGGCGGCAACCGCGGCGCTCCAGGCCGAGATGGCGAAGCGGGCGGCCGCGGCCGCGAAGCCGACTCGCGCCGACACCACCGACGAGACCGTCTTCGTGGACACGGCGCGCATCCTGACCGAGCAAGCAGTGACCGCTTCCGTCGCGCCCCCGCCGACGACACCGGTTACGTCCCCGCTCACCGAGTCCATGCCGGCTGCTCCGACGGCGTCGGTGGCGGCGCCGCCGACGGGCCCGATCGCGGCTCCGCCCACGGGCCCCGTGGCCACGCCGCCGACGTCGCGCGGCGCCGATCCTGTAGCGTCGCCGGCACCGGCGAGAATGGGCGGCCCGGCGGCAACACCCGCGCTCGAACGCTCCTGGCCGGCGCCCGTCACGACGCCAAGCGTCGCGACGCCCAGCACCCCGACGCCGCGCGCGCGCGCCCGCTCGCCGCTGAGCGCGCTGCCGCTGCGATACCTCGCGATCGCGGGTGGAGGGCTGGCGGTTGTGCTCATCGCGCTCGTCGTCTGGCTCTCGGGCGGACGTGGCGCGGCGCCCGACAAGGGCCTCCAGCAGCTGATCGCGACGGTCGCGGCGGCACGCGAGCGCGCGACGAAGGCCGATGCGCCGGCGCTGGCCGCGGACCTCCTGTCGAAGGCGGACGCGTCGAGGACGGAAGGCGAGCGCCTCTGGGCGGCGCGGGACGCGGCGGGCTCGACGCAGGCCTACCAGGCGGCCGCGGCGCGGTACGGCGAGGCCGAGCGGCAGGCCCAGCTCAAGCGCGAGCAACGGACCGAGGCCGACGCGGCCCGCGCCAAGATGGCGGGGGAGAAGCAGCGCGCGTCGCAGGACGCCCCGGACTTCGGCCGCGCGCTCGAGCTCGAGCGCCAGGGCGGCGCGATGTACACGCAGCTGGCCTTCACCGACGCGACGACGAGCTTCCGCGCCGCCGGCGAGCTGTTCGCGAAGGCGGTGCCCCCGGCCACGACGGCGCCCGCGCCGGCTCCGCCCGTGGCGGCCGCGCCCGCGCCGGCCGTGAAGACGCCGCCGGCCGCGCCGGCTTCACCTCCCGCGACGGCGGCGACGGCGCCCGCGACCGGGCCCCGCGCGGAGATCCGCGCGCTGCTCGACAGCTACGTGCGCGCCGTGGAGACGAAGGACGTCGACCTGCTGCGCCGGGTTCGCCCCAACCTGACCGAGGACGAGGTGCGCCGCGTGAGGCAGTCCAACGAGATCAAGAAGAGTCACAAGGTGGACCTGCGCGTCTACGACATCACCCTCAACGGCGACGAGGCGCAGGCAGACGGCCGCCGGGAAGACGTCGTCGTCCTGAGCAGCGGCCAGCGCCTGCAGACCGAGACCAAGTTCTCCTACACGTTCAAGCGCGGCCCGCGCGGGTGGGTGCTCGACCAGGTTCGCGAGTCGGCCGACCGGCCCGCGGAGACACGCCCCGCGCAACCCCGCGTTCCCCGGCGCTCCGACGCGCCCGCGCGATGACACGCTCGATCGGTCCGTGGATCCGGAGACTGTCGCCGCTGATTTCGGGCCTCGCGCTCCTGGTCGGCTGCTCCAGCGGCCCGCCGCTCGTGCAGGGCACGATCAAGGCCGAGCCCGCCATCAATCCCGATCGCGGGGGACGTCCCTCGCCCATCGTCGTTCGCGTCTACGAGCTCAAGGCGGTCGCGGCGTTCAACGGCGCGGACTTCTTCTCGCTCTACGACAAGGAGCAGGAGACGCTCAGCGGCGACCTGGTCGGTCGCGAGGAGTTCCTGCTGCAGCCCTCGGAAACCCGGCAATATCGTCGCCAGTTCCAGCCGGACACGAAGTTCATCGGTGTGATCGGGGCCTATCGCGACCTCGAGCAGTCGCGCTGGCGCCAGGTGGTGCCGGTCCCGGCGAAGGGCAAGGCCACGCTCACGATCGGCGTCCAGGCCCGGGCCCTCACTCTCGCCATCAAGTGAAAGTGAGCCAACCGTGACCTGGGACAATCGCATCATCTGGTCCGAGGGGACGTTCCTCCAGCCCCAGCATTTCCAGCAGCACGACCGTCACATCGACGCTCAGGTCGAGCTGCGGACCCGCTCGATGCGCCCGTACTCCTGGGGGTTCCTCGAGCTGGCGATCGACGAGTCGCTCCTGGAGCTCGGCAAGCTGGGGCTCAGGACCGCGCGCGGCGTGCTGCCGGACGGAACGCCGTTCGACTGTCCGGCCCGCGATCCGCTTCCGCCGCCCATGGACGTGCCCGCGACGCTGCGCGACTCGCTCGTGGTCCTGGCGCTCCCGCTGCGCCGGCCGGGCGTCGACGAATCCGACCTCGGCAGCGCCGGCGCCGACAGCCTGGCCCGCTACGTTGCCGGAGAGCTCGAGGTCAAGGACAGCAACGCGTCGTTCGACCGGACGGCGCTCATTCAGATCGGCCGGCTGCGCTTGCGGCTCCTGAAGGAAGCCGACGTCAGCGCCGCCTACTCCGGTCTCGGCGTCGCCCGCGTCATCGAGCGCCGGGCCGACAACCGCGTCCTGCTCGACGCCGGGTACATCCCGTCGCTGCTGGACGTCGCCGCCGCCGCGCCGCTGGCCAGCCAGCTGCGCGACGTCCACGGTCTCCTGCACCAGCGCGGCGACGCGCTGGCCACGCAGATGTCGCAGCCCGGGCCGGGCGGCATCGCCGAGATCGCCGAGTTCCTGTGGCTGAAGACCATCAATCGATTCGAGCCCCTCTTCTCCCACCTGGCGGCGACCACACCGCTGCACCCGGAAGCCATGTACGCGGCGTGCCTCGAGCTCGCGGGCGAGCTCTCCACGTTCACTCGCGACAGCCGCCGGCCCATCGCGTATCCCGTCTATCGTCACGACGATCTCGCCGGATCGTTCGGGCCCGTCGTCGCCGACATCCGGCGCTCGATGTCGATGGTGCTGGAGCGCAGCGCGGTCCCGATCGAGCTGCAGACGCGCGCCTACGGGCTGCGGGTCGCCGCCATCCCCGACAGCGATCTGGTGAAGACCGCGCGGTTCGTGCTCGCCGCGAAGGCGCAGCTCCAGCCCGAGCGGCTCCAGGCCAGCCTGCCGACGCTCATGAAGATCGGGCCCGTCGAGCGCATCCGGGATCTCGTCAATCTCAACCTGCCGGGGATCGCGCTGCGCAGCCTTCCGGTGGCGCCGCGTCAGATCCCCTACCACGCGGGATTCCTGTACTTCGAGCTGGACCGCGGCGGAGATCTTGAGTTCCCCGGGCTCGAGCTCGAGTTCTGGGCGGTGCGTGGTGCCTGACGACCCGTTTGCGGACCTGCCCGTCGACCGCACGGTCATCATGCCGATTCCCGGCGGACGACCGGCGCCCGGTCGAGCGGCGCCCGCCCCGGCCCATCCGCCCCCGAGCGCCCCGGGCGACCACGCCGAGGTGGCCGACGCGGCCGCCGTCAGCAGCGGGCTGAATCCCCTCATCGCGGCGGCCAATCGCCTGCTCAACGTCCTGCCGCAGCTCCGGTCGTCGGTCCAGCATCCGAACCCGGCGGCGCTGCGGGACAGCCTCGCCCAGGGCGTGCGGCAGTTCGAGGCGCAGGCGAGAGCGGCAGGCGTCACGACGGAGAAGATCGTTGCGGCCCGCTACGCGCTGTGCACGCTGATCGACGAGACCGCCACCAGCACGCCGCTCGGGGCGTCGGGCGCGTGGGCGCACCAGGGCCTCCTGGCGCTTTTCCACGGCGAGACCGGGGGCGGCGAGAAGTTCTTCCAGCTCCTGTCCCGGCTCGCGGAGAACCCGCAGGCCAACCTGGATCTCCTCGAGCTCATGTACGTGTGTCTCGAGTTCGGCTTCGAGGGACGGTTCCGGATCGTCGACGGAGGCCAGCGGCAGCTCGAGGCGATCCGACAGCGCCTGTTGCAGATCATCCGCAAGCAGCGCGGCGAGTTCGAGCGCGATCTCTCGCCCAACTGGCGCGGCCTCGGCGATGTGGCGCAGCGGCGGCTCGGCTGGCTGCCGCTCTGGGTGGTCGGAGCCGTCACGGTGGTGGCGCTGGTCGGGATCTACGTCGGCTTCGACTGGAATCTGGGGAGCGCCTCGGACCGGCTCGCGGCGGAGATCGCCGGTCTGCGCGTCGCAGCGCCCGTCGCGCCGAGGGCGGCGGCGGCCCCGCGGCTCGCGACGTTCCTCCAGGACGAGATCCAGCGCGGGCTCGTCAAGGTCGACGACCATCTCGACCGGAGTGTGGTGACGATTCTGGGCGATGGGCTGTTCAAGCCCGGCGAGGCCACGATCAGCTCCGACAACCAGGGGCTCCTGACCCGCATCGGCGACGCGCTCCGGGGCGTGCCCGGACCGGTCGACGTCATCGGCCACAGCGACAACGTGCCGATCCGGACGCTGCGCTTCCCGTCCAACTGGGAGCTGTCCAGGGCGCGCGCCGAATCGGTCGCGCGGATCCTTTCCGCCCGCGTGGCCGCGGAGCGCCTGCGCGCCGACGGTCGGGGCGAGGCCGAGCCCGTCGTGCCCAACGACACGCCGCAGGGGCGGGCGAAGAACCGCCGCGTGGAGATCACGCTCCACGTTCCGGCCGGCAGCACGTCGGCTGCCGCCGGAGGCGCGGCGCCTCGGACTCAATGAAGGCCGTATTCGGCGTCTTCAAGCTGATCTTCAACCGCTGGGTGCTGCTGGTCGTCGGCATCCTGGCCCTCGCGATGATCGTTTGGTGGATCGGCCCGACGATCTCGATCAGCAACTTCCGCCCGTTCGAATCGGAAATGGTTCGCTGGTTCCAGATCGCGTTCATCGCGCTGGCCCCCGCCGCGCGGGCCGGCTGGCGGTGGTACAAGGCCAAGAAGGGCAACGCGGCGATCGCGGACGCCCTGCTGAAGGCACCCGGGCCGACCGGGCCCGACGCCAAGTCGGAAGAAGCCACGCTGCTCCGGCAGCGCTTCGAGGAGGCGCTCGGCCTCCTGCGGCAGATCAGGTTCGGCGCGGAGCGACCCTCGCTGTGGATGCGGCTGCGCACGCTCGGCTCGCAGCAGCATCTCTACAACCTGCCGTGGTACGTCTTCATCGGCGCCCCGGGCGCCGGCAAGACCACCGCGCTGATCAACTCCGGACTGCGCTTTCCCCTCGCCGACCGGCTCGGCCGCGAGGCGGTCCGCGGCGTCGGCGGGACGCGAAACTGCGACTGGTGGTTCACGGAAGAGGCCGTGTTCCTCGACACCGCGGGACGCTATACCACCCAGCAGAGCGACCGCGACGTGGACGCCGCGGCCTGGAAGAGCTTCCTGCAGCTGCTCAAGAAATCTCGCCCGCGCCGGCCCATCAACGGCGTCCTGGTGACGATCAGCGTCGGCGATCTCCTGCAGCAGCCGCCGGCGGAGCGCGAGCCGCACGCGCAGGCGCTGCGCTCCCGGGTGCAGGAGCTCTACAAGGAGCTCGGCGTCCGCATTCCGGTCTACGTGCTGGTGACGAAGGCCGATCTCCTCGCCGGCTTCACCGAGTACTTCTCGACGCTCGGCAAGGAGGAGCGCGCGCAGGCGTGGGGCTTCTCGCTGCGCTACGGCAAGGATCGGCTCGAGCCCGCCGCGCTGACGTCCGAATTGCAGCGCCTCGAGGGGCGTCTCTACGATCGGCTGCCGGAGCGCCTCGAGGAGGAGCGCGATCCGACGCGGCGCGCGCTGCTCTACGGCTTCCCGCAGCAGTTCGCGCTTCTCCGCGATCGCCTCGTCCAGTTCGTCGACGCGGCTTTCTCGTCGACGAAGTTCGATTCGCCGCTCATCCTGCGCGGGGTCTACTTCACGAGCGGCACCCAGGAAGGAAGCCCCATCGACCGGGTCATGGGCACGCTGGCGCGCGGGCTCGGCCTCGAGCGGCGGCTCCTGCCGGCGCAGCATCCGACCGGGCGGAGCTACTTCCTCACGCGTCCCCTGCTCGAGGTCGTCTTCCCGGAGGCCGGGCTCGCCGGATTCGATCTGCGCTGGGAGCGCCGACGCCAGTGGCTCCAGACCGGCGCCATCGCGGGGTGCGCGATCGTGCTTCTGCTCGCGAGCCTGGCGTGGTGGCTCAGCGCCGCGAACAACCGGCGCTATCTCGGCGAGGTCACGGCGAAGTTCGGCGAGGTGCAGAAGCAAG
>WNFK01215491.1_pt1 | contig 12455 bp, 11 predicted proteins | sample 5400281 | NCBI WGS metagenome assembly WNFK01 (sample SAMN13153350, study PRJNA577476) | soil metagenome | isolation source: 20 cm soil on Douglas fir-dominated hillslope | place: USA:California | collected 2013-09-17
ACGGGCGCGGGCAGCGCGCCCGACTTGAGCACCACCACCAGGTCCTTGGCCTCCTCGAGGATCTCGTTGATCGGCTTCAGCCCGCCCAGGTGGATGGAGCAGACCCCGCCGGGGATCTCGCTCTGGATGACGGGCGCGGAGTCCACCGTGTCGTCGAGCACGATGGCCATGCGCCGCTTCACGTTCTCGCGCGTCAGCTTGCCGAAGAGCTCGGCGCCGGTGCGGTTGAACGAGACCTGCACGTACGGCCGGTTGCCCTCGCCCGGCGACTGATCGAAGTTGACCCGGGCGTCGGTGATGTACTCGCCGGTCATCCCCTGCTTCTGATCGAGGAGCCAGGAGCGGTACGTGGTCTCGCGCTTGATCTTGTCCTCGATCTTGCCGACGGCGAAGACGTGCCCGGGGGGCGCCTTGTCCTTGAGCGACTCCTGCAGGAGCTTGCGGTCCTTGCTCTCCAGAAAGGGCGCGGAGACCGTGGCGTCGCCGAGGCCGCTGAAGCGGTCCCAGTTGAGCGTCACTCCCGGGGGCAGATCCTTCAGCTTGGTCAGGCTCGAGTCGGTGTCGTCGACGATCTTGAACTGGAGCTGGGCGGTGCGGCCGATCAGCTCCTTGGCCTTCTCCGGGTTGGAGTAGCCGGGGAGCTGCACCAGGATCTGCGCCTCGCCGCGCTTCGCGATGGTGGGCTCGGAGACGCCCCACTGGTCGACGCGGTTGCGGATGGCCTTGATGGCCTGGTCCACCGCGCTCTCCTTGAGGTCCTTGACCGCCTTGTCCTGCATCGCCAGCTCGACGGTGTTGCCGGAGGTGCGGCGGGTGTACATGTCGCTGAACTCGGCCAGCACGTCCTTCGCCTTGCCCACGTCCGGCGCCGTCACGAACACGATCCCGGTCTCGGGATCGCCTTTCACGTCGACGCCCTTCACGCCCTTGCGGTCCATCTCTACCGCGATCTCCTCCGCCCGGCGGACCGCCTTCTCGCGGACCGCGCGGTCGACCTCGACCTCCATCACCAGGTGGATTCCGCCCTGGAGATCCAGCCCGAGGTTGAGGTGCTTGGCCGGCGCCCACTTCGGCCGGGCGCCATTGAACACGCTGAAGTCGTTGCGCTGGTCCGGCGGCAGCCGGAAGTAGGTCCAGCTGGGCACCAGCGCCCAGATCGACAAGACGGTGACGGCCAGAATCAGTCCGGCCTTCCAGTACCACGCGCGATCCATCCGCTCTCCGTTACTTCTTCGCGGGCTCTTCCGCCGGTTTTTCTTCCGCCGCCGGCGACTTGTAGGCGCCCGAGATCTGCGCCTTGAGCACGCGCAGCTTGACGTTGTTGGCCACCTCGACGAACACCAGGTCGCCCGCCACCCGATCGACCTTGCCCACCACACCGCCCGAGGTGATCACTTCGTCCCCCTTGCCCAGCTTGGAAAGGAAGGCCTGGTGTTCACTCTGGCGTTTGTTCTGGGGACGCATGACGATGAAGTAGAAGATCACGAAGAACAGCGCAGCGGGAATGAGCAACGAGAACCCGCCGAGGGGCGACTGCTGCTGATCGGCGGCCTGGGCGACCAAGGCGAGCAAGGCAGATCTCCTCTTTCGCCCCCATGAATCGGGGTCGGACTTTCTAGCACCCGAGAGAGGTAGCGGCAACCAGCCTTCGCCGCCGCAAGTGCCTCGGGGGCCGCGCTTTCGTGAGGTTTTTCCTTACTCCGGCCCTCTCGTCTCCTCGTCCAGCCGCCGCATCCCTTCGAGCAGCAGCTCCGTCGCCGACGCTCCCTCGCCCTCCGGCAGCACGCCGTCGGGCGCCCGCAAGAAGGTGAAATCGCCGTGGTGGAGACGCACCAGCCCGAAGGCGACCTCGTGGACGTCGTGCTCGGCCGGCTTGGACGAGGCGGCCCAGGTCACCTGCCCCTTCACCACCGCGAGCGCCCGCTCGCTTGCGTCCCGGCCGCGGACGAGCAAGAGGCCGGTCCGCCGCCCATGTGCAAGTACACTGAGTAGATCAGGCAGCGGCAGGCCCGACAGATCGCCCCACACGACGGGGACGAAGCCCGGGCCGCTGCCGATCAGCTCCTGCACTGCGGCGAGATGGAACGTGCGGTGGTCCACCGGCGGCTTGCCCTCCCCGAGCGAATTTCTTACTCCCCGGCCGCGAACCTTTCCAGCATCCGGCCGACGTGCGCTTGCGTCTCCCGGCGCTCGATCGCGGCCCGCAGCTCGCGCATCAGGTCCAGGTAGAAGGTCAGGTTGTGGATGCTGTTCAGTCGGAACGCAAGCAGTTCCTGGGCGGCGAAGAGGTGCCGCAGGTAGGCCCGGGAGAAATTGCGGCAAGTGTAGCAGCCGCAGTCGGGATCGGCCGGACCTGGATCCCTGGCGTATCGGGCGGCCTTGATCTGCAGCCTCCCCTTGCGCGTGAACAAGAGCCCGTTGCGCGCCACCCGGGTGGGCAGGACGCAGTCGAACAGGTCGATCCCCGCGGCCGCGCAGCGCAGCAGATCCTCGGGCGTGCCCACGCCCATCAGGTACCTCGGCTTGTCGGGCGGCAAGAGCGGGGCGGCGCGGCCGACTCCCTCCCACATCGCCTGCGGCTCCTCGCCCACGGAGAACCCGCCCAGCGCATACCCGGGGAAGTCCAGCGCGGCGATCTCTTGCGCGTGCCGTTCGCGCAGATCGGCGTGGAGCCCGCCCTGCACGATCCCGAAGAGCGCGTGCGCGCCCGCCGGATCCTCCCGCAGCCAGGTCTCCTTGCAGCGCAGCGCCCAGCGCGTGGTCCGCGCCAATGCCTCCTCGTGGTACGCGCGGGGACTCTGGGAGGGCGGGCACTCGTCGAAGGCCATCAGGACGTCGCTGCCGAGCTGGAGCTGGATGAGGGTCGCGCGCTCCGGCGTCAGCTCCTGCCGGCTGCCGTCGAGATGGCTGCGGAAGACGGCGCCCTGCTCGCTGATCTTGCGCTGCTCCGCGAGCGAGTAGACCTGGAACCCGCCCGAGTCGGTCAGGATGTTCCGCTCCCAGGACATGAACCGGTGCAAACCGCCCATCTCGCGCACCAGCTCCGCGCCCGGCCGCAGCATCAGGTGATACGTGTTTCCCAGCAAGATCTGCGCGTCGATGCGCTGCAGGTCGTCCGGAGCGATCGCCTTCACCGACCCGGCGGTCCCCACCGGCATGAACTGCGGCGTGTCGACCACGCCGTGCGGGAGCGAGAGCCTGCCCCGGCGCGCGGCGCCGTCCCTGTGCGTGAGAGCGAAGTTCATGCGATCAGCATCGCGTCGCCGTAAGAGAAGAAGCGGTAGCGCTCCCGGATCGCTTCCCGGTAGGCCTCCCGGATCCGGTCGAGGCCGGCGAAGGCGGCCACCAGCATCAAGAGCGTGCTCCGGGGGAGATGGAAGTTGGTCAAGAGGCCGTCGACGGCGCGGAACTGGTATCCCGGCGCGATGAACAGGTCGGTCGCGCCCGGCCCGGCGCGCCCTTCCGAGGCCTCCAGCGTGCGCAGCGCCGTCGTTCCCACCGCGATCACGCGTCTTGCGCCGGCGATCGCGCGGGCGGACTCCTCGGGCACGAAGTAGCGCTCGCGGTGCATGCGGTGGTCTTCGGTCCGCTGCGCGCGCACGGGCAAGAAAGTGCCGGGGCCGACGTGCAGCGTGATGGGCACGACCGCGATCGCGCGGGCGCGCAGCGCTTCCACCAGCGCCGGCGTGAAGTGCAGCCCGGCCGTCGGCGCGGCCACCGCGCCCCGCTCGCGCGCGAACATCGTCTGGTATCGCTCCCGATCGGCGGGGCCGGGCGCGTGCCGGATGTACGGCGGCAGCGGGAGCTCGCCGGCCTCGTCGAGGAAGCGCCAGAGGTCGTCGCCGTCGAGCGGCAACCGCACCACCAGCTCGCCACCCTCGCGCACGCTGGCGATCGCGATCGAGCTGCCCAGCACCTCCACCCGCGCTCCCTCGCGCAGCGGCTTCGAGGACTGCCCGAGCGCCAGCCAGTCCGCGCCGCCGAGGGGCTCGACCAGCAGCAGCTCGACCTTGCCGCCCGTCCCCTCCTTGCGCCCGTGCAGCCGCGCCGGGATCACGCGCGCGTCGTTCACCACCAGCAGATCTCCGGGGCCGAGCAGCCCGGGCAGCTCGTGGATCGTCTTGTGCTGCAGGGCGCCGGACCGCCGCGGCAGCAAGAGGAGGCGCGACGCGTCCCGCTCCGGCAGGGGAGCTTGCGCGATCAGATCCTCGGGGAGCTGGTAGTCGAACTCGGCGACGTCCACGGGGCGCTTCTACACCGGAACTCAGGCGTTCTCGACCTGGTCGACGATGTCATACAGGCCCATCTGCGGCAGGCACATGCCCGCTTCGGCGGCGCTCGCCAGCACGCCGTCCTCCGCCCACTCGAGCAGCCAGTCGCCGGCGATCTCCGGATCGTGCTGGGGAAGCGCGGCCCCGCGATCGGTGGCCCAGCGCAGATTGCAGGCCTCGTGGGCGCCCACCGGCGGCGCGGCGATGAACGGCAGGCCGAGCGCGGCGAAGAAGGTGAGCTCGGACGGCTTGCTCCAGAGCACGTCAGCGGAGGCGAGCAGCTCGTTGAAGCGGCGGAAGTAGGCGTAGACGTCGCTCTCGTAGAGGAGCTCGGCGCCGGAGTGCCCGGTGAGGCCGTTTGCCGCGAGCGCGCGGCTCAGCGCGGAGGCGACGTCCTGGCGGCGGCCCGCGACCAGGGCCAGGCGCAAGCCGCCCTCCAGGATCTGCCTCTTCAAGCCCGCGATCACGCTCTTCGCCAGCGGCACCTGCGCTCCCGCTCCGCCGACGGCGAAGACCACCAGCGGCGGCCGGCCCTTGCGGCCGATCCGCTCCATCCGCGCCCGGAAGTTCCGCTTCAACGCCCCGCGGTCGCGGCCCACCAGCTCGCCGGGAAGGGGAAAGCCGGTGACCCGGACGCGGGAGGGCGGCACGCCGTACGCGGCGATCCGCCGCCGCGCAGGGTCGGTGGGGGCGTAATAGGTGATCCGCGTCTCCTTCGAGTCGGGAGGGGCCCAGACGCGGTTCACGTCGCTGTCGGTCACCACGCAGTGGAGGCGCTCCGCCCCGTGCATCTCGGCGAGGATGGGGGCCGCGTAGAAGGTCGAGAGCAGCGGCGCGGAGGTCTCGCGCAGGTGCTCGGCGAGCCTGCGCCCGACCCCGATCTTCGCCGCCTTCATCATGAAGCGCGTCCCCTGGGTCGGCCCCGACAGGTCCCGGGAGGGCCACACCGGCGGGATCGCCGTGATGGTGTTCAGAAGCGGGCGCAACGGCAGCCCGAGGGCGGGGATCTGCGAGAGCCGGGTCAGCGGCTCGTAGAGGCTGCGGATCGGGTTCCAGAACGCCCGATCGCGGTCCATGCCTAGAGGAGGGCGGTCCATCTCCAGGACCTTGATGCCGAGATGGTCGGCCAGGGCGGCCGCCGGCCGCAGGTGGCCGTAACCCATATCGATGGCCACGATCACTGGCGCCTGCGTCATCTCGTCGAACCCGTCCCGGCTGGAAGCATGGCGCGCTGTCGTCTGCGAAACGCTCGCCGCTGTCAAGGGACTCGCAGTTGGGAACGCCGATGCACACCCTGAAGCACGCCATGTTCTCGACTGACATTCCGGTGTTGCATCTGGTCGGCCGCTTCTTCATCGGAGGCGCGGAGCGCCAGTTCGTGGAACGCCTGCGCCGGCACCCGCCGGGATTCCGCGCGGTCGTGGGCTGCCTGGAAGCGTCCGGTCCGATGCTCGAGCCCGTGCGCGCGCTCGGGTACGAGCCGGAGGTCTTTCCGCTCAAAGGCTCCATGATGCAGGCGAACACGGCGGTCCAGATCGTCCGCATGGCGGCGCTGATCCGGGCGGAAGGAGTCCGGGTGGTCCACGCCACCGACTACAAGACCAACCTGCTCGGCCTGGCCGCCGCGCGGCTCGCTGGGGCCAAGGCGATCGTCAGCCGGCTGGATCTAGGGCACCTGCGCTGCGGATTTGGCCGGTGGCACCGGCAGGCCGAGAAGCTCAATGCGCGCCTCGCAGACCTGGTGGTGGCCAACGCCGATGCGGTGCGCGAGGTCTGCATCCGCGAGGAAGGGGTGAAACCGGAGAACTGCGTGGTGGTGCGCAACGGCTTGGACCTCGAGAGCTTCGACGCCGCGGCCGGCCGGGGCCTGCAGGCGCCGCTTCCGGTGCCGGACGGCGCGCCGGTGGTCGCCGTGATCGGCAATCTCTGGCCGGTGAAGGGGCACCGCACGCTGGTCGAGGCAGTGGCCCGGCTTCCAGCGGAGCTGCGCCGCGTCCGCTTCCTCTGCGCCGGAGAGGGTCCCCAGCGCGACCCTCTCGCAAGCCGCATCGCCGAGCTCGGCCTGATGGAGCGCGTCTTCTTGATCGGGCATCGCCTCGACATCCCGGCCCTCCTGACGCGCGCCACGGCCGCCTGCCTGTGCTCCAGCGCGGAGGGCCTCTCGAACGCGCTGATGGAGGCCATGGCTGCCCGGCTGCCGCTGGTCGCGACCCGGGTGGGCGGGAATCCCGAGCTGATTCGCGACGGCGACAACGGCTTCCTCGTGCCTCCCGGCGACCCGGATGCGCTGGCGGAGAAGCTGGTCGCGCTGCTGTCGGCGCCGGAGCTGGCGCGCGAGATGGGCGCGCGCGGCCGGCGCCGCGTGGAGTCCGGGCTGTCGCTGGAGCGGATGGCGGAAGGCCACGGCGCGCTCTACCGGCGGGCCCTGGGCAGCGCACCTCTGCTCCGCGAGCAGCGGCTTCGCCCGGCTTGACCTTCGCGCCCGGATGTTCTCCCAGACCCTCTCGCTCTATCGCAGGCACTTCGGGGACCTGGTCCTCACTTGCGCGCTCGCCCTGGTGCCGGCGAACCTGCTCGCGGTCGGCGCGGTGAGGTTCGGGCTCGCCTCGATGGGCGCCGGTGGAATGGCGGAGGCGCGCACGCAAGCCCAGCAGATCCAGGAGAAGCAGCAGGACCTCGAGGAGAAACCGCCGCCCACGGCGGAGGGCCGCGAGGCCCGCGCGCGGCAGATCGGGCGCGAGGCGGTCGAGGGCGGGGCCGTGCCCGCATCCGACCTGCGGCAGTACCTCGGCCACCTGATCCCGATCGCGTATACCTCGGCGATCTTCGCCGCCATCCTGCTGGCCGGGCTCTTCCTCGCCCACGGAGCGCTGGTGCCGCTCCTCTCGGAGCTGGAAGCGGGAAGGCATGCGGGACCGGCGCATGCCTGGGCGGTCGCGGGCGCCCGGATCGGAGCCCTGCTCTGGACGGGGATTCTCGCCGCGGCGCTGGTCGGGCTCGGAGCGGCCTGCTTCATCCTCCCTGGAATCGCCCTCGCCGCGGGCTTCTCGATCGCCGCGCCCATCGTGGTGCGGGAGAGGATCTCCGGCCGCGCGGCGCTGGAGCGATCCTGGCGCCTGATCCGCGGCCACTGGGGCACGGCGCTCGGATACTGGGCGCTGATCGTCCTCTTCTCCCTGATCGCGACCGGAGTGGCCGCCAGGGCGCCTGCAGGGCCGTGGCAGCCGTTCATCTCCGCTCTGATCCGGGTGATCCTCTACCCGCTGCCCCTGGTGGGGCTGGTCCTGCTCTACCAGCGGTCGCTCAGTACATCCGCCGGAGCTCGGCGCCCGGGTAGTAGTGCGCAAGAATCTCTTGGTAGCCCGCCCCTCTGAGCGCCCTGCTCCGCGCGCCCCACTGGCAGAGCCCGACCCCGTGGCCGTTCCCTCTGCCGCGGAAGACCGCCGTCGCGCCATCGATCTCCGCATCGAACTGCAGCGAAGGCAGCCGGCTGTAGCCGAGCAGCTGCCGCAGCTCGACGGCGAGCAGCGGCTGCGGACCCGAGCGGGTAGCGACCTCCAGCATCTCCGCCCTGCCGGTGGCGGTCCGGGACCGGACCGATACGCCGCCGATCTCCGCCTCCATGCGGTGGACCTTCCGCAGGGCAGCGGTGATCTCCGCCAGCGGAACCCGCACGGTCCATTCCCGCCCGTCGTCGTCGTCCTCGCCGCCGCGGAGGTAAGGCGCCGTGCCCGGCGGCAGGCGGAACGCTGCCTCCGCGCTCTCGCTCTTGCCGCCGCAGCTGGCGCTGAAGTACGCGGCGATGGGAGCGGCGCCCCAGGTGAGGACCTCGCCCGCGGTGGCGCGCGCCGCCTCCAGCGCCGGCTCCGGCGGGTGCGCCGCGTTCCGGTAGACCTGGTCGATCACGGAGGCGCCCAGATGGGCCCGTGCGCCCGCTCCCTGGGCGATCTTCTGCGCGACAGCGAAGGTGCGCGCCGCAACCGCCTGCGCCCGCAGGGCCTGCTGGGGCCAGCCCGCCGGAACTTCGCTCGCCACCACCGCAGCGACGTATTGCTCCAGATCGACCGCGTTCACCGCGACCAGGACGCCCCGGTCGACGAAGAGCTCGAGGCGGCCGGGCAGCTCGCGGCCATCGAGGCGGAGGGGGCCGTCGAATTCCGCTGACTCGGCCGGCTTGCCACCGACGGTGAGGGTGGAGCCACGGACGGAGACGGCGTGGATGCGGCCGCCGGACTCGATGCGCGCGGCGCGGCGGCCGCGCGAGACTTCGATGCGGATCTCCTCGGCGCGGGCGGCGGCGCAGAGGAGGAGGAGCGCTGCGGCGGCACGCACGGGGCGCCAGCCTGCCGCAGCGGGAGCGGATCGGCAAAAAATCCCACGCAACGCGCGGACCACCGCGGCGCGACCCCCTCCTGACTTGGAGACCTTGAATGTGGGTTTGAAACCCACACGAGGCCAGTCCGCCCCAGAGGCGCTACAATCGGTCGGCTGTGCTTTCGCGCATCCGCCGATCCCTCGCTCTCAAGTTGATCCTCGCGTCCGCCATCCCCTCGGCGGTGGTGCTGCTGACGGGTCTTTTCGTGCTGGTCGCGCACAGCCATCTGCTGGCATTGAAGGACCCGGCCCTTGCGTTCCATGAGCTCCGGACCGGGGCGATCCTCGGGACGCTCCTCGCGCTGACCTTCGCCGGGATGACCATCGCCCTGGCGGCGCGGCACTTCCTGATCAAGCCCATCCAGAACCTCTCGCGCGTGATGGCCCGGGCCGAGCTGGGGGAGTTCCTGGTCCGGGCGCGCGTGCAGAGCGACGACGAACTAGGCCGGCTGTCGCGCAGCTTCAACACCATGCTCGCGCGAATCACCGACATGGCGGTGGCGGACATCGAGGCGAAAGAATCGTTGGCACGGCTCACCGAGGACCTCTCGCTGCAGGACGAGCTGAAGGCGGTCAACGCGCGGCTCGAAGCGCACGTCGGCGAGATGGAGCTGCTCCTGGACGTCTCGAACTCGGTCTCCGGAACCCTGGACCTGCCCGAGCAGCTGGGGATGCTGGGCCGCCAGGTCTGCGATCGGTTCGGCATCAGCGAGTTCTCCGTCATGCTGTCCGACGAGACCACGCACCAGCTGGTGATCGAGGCCGTGGCGGGCACCGTCCCCCGCAATGCCCGGGGCATGCGCTTCCACCTCGGGGAAGGGATCTCCGGAGAGGCCGCGTCGCGCGGCGAGACCATCTACGTGCCGGACGTGGCGCGCGAGCCGCGGTATCTGCACTACAAGAGCCAGTCTCGGAGCGTGGGCTCGTTCTTGTCCGTGCCGCTGCGGACGAAGGGCCGGATGTTCGGCGTGATGAACTTCAACCGGCCCCGGGTGGACGCGTTCAATCCCCAGGAGATCCGGATGGCGGAGGCGATCGCCGCGCTGGCGGCGCTGGCCATCGCCAACGCCCGCCTCTACCAGCAGACGCTGGAGCTGTCGTTCACCGACCCGCTCACGGGCGTCCCCAACCGGCGGCAGCTCTTCCTGCGTCTCGAGAACGAGCTCTCCCGCTCGCTCCGCTTCGGGGAGCCCGTCTCCCTGCTGATGATCGACCTCGATCTGTTCAAGAGGATCAACGACGCCCACGGGCACACGGTCGGCGACGGCGTCCTGCGCGGAGTCGCCGTCGCGCTGCGGCGGAACGTCCGCAAGATCGACATCCTCGCGCGCTACGGCGGCGAGGAGTTCTGCGTGGTCCTCCCGCGGGTAGGCAAGCCGGAGGCGATGGAGGTCGCGGAGAAGCTCCGACGGATCGTCGCCGCGACCTCGATCCCGGGCCCTGAAGGGCAGGATTCCCTGTCGGTCACCATCTCGGTGGGCGTGGCGACGATCGGCGTGGACGCCGAGGACGTGCCCGGGCTGATCGAGAAGGCGGACGGCGCGCTGTACGAGGCCAAGAAGCTGGGACGGAATCGCGTCGCCCTGGCCGCGCCGCCCCAGCGCGCCAGCGCCTGACCGGCAGTCCCCCGACATCGAGTGTCCGCTTCCGGTCGCTGCTCCGGAAAGCGGTCCTTCCCGCCCGGGCATGAGGTGTGCAGCTTCCCTTGCCTGCGGCCGCTTCGCGGCGGCCGCGGAGTTTGGTGGTGGACGGGGTCCTTGGGGAGGGAAACCCGAATGCTCATGGCAGCTTTGCTCGTCTGTACAGCGGCGGCGACGTCGAACGACCGGGGCGTGCAGTCGATGGTCGACGAGGAGTCGCCCGACGTCTTCCTGGCAAAGGCGACTTTGCAACAGTACCTCTCGCGCCTGGTCCGAAAGGACTGGGACGGCGCGCGCCGGCTGACGCACCCGAGGACGCTGGGCGTGATCGCCCAACAGAAGAGGCGATCGGGCGCGGAGCGGCACAACTTGGCCCCTTGGGGCAATCCCGATGTCCAACTGAAGACGTTCAAGTTCAGCGGCACGCGGCAGGTGTGGCCTGGAGTCGTGCTGGTCCAGGTCGGAGAGGACACCTACCGCGCCGAAGAGCAGGGGATGTCCGTCGACGACCCCGCGGTCTATCTGCTCGTCAAATCGCGCGGGGGGTTCCTGGTGGTGGACAAGAAGGCTGGCGTGGATCTGGGCGAGGTGAGCGATCAGTCGGTGAGGATCGGCTATCGGGCGTATGTCGACCCGCAGGTGCAGGCCCAGGCGCGGCGGGAGCCGGCGCTGTTTGAGGGGGTGCACCGGTAGGATTTCACGTCGCCGTGAGCCCTACCGATATTCCGCCCCGGCAATGTACCCGAGGTGCTCCTTCGCCTTCGCGATGTCCGCCTCGTACTTCAAGATCGTCGACAGCGTCTCCGACACCAGCTGCGCATCCAGCGTCGAGGCGTTGAGCAGCGTCAGCGCCCGCACCCAATCCAGCGTCTCGCTGATCGACGGCGCCTTCTTGAGATCCAGCTTTCGCACCGCCTGCACCGCCGCCACCACCTTGCGGGCGAGCTGCTCCGAGACGCCGGGCACGCGAGAGCGGACGATCTCCAGCTCCCGCTGAGGCGTGGGGAAGTCGATGTAGAGGTGCAGGCACCTGCGCTTCAGCCCATCGGACAGCTCGCGCACCGCGTTGGAGGTCAACACCACCCGCGGCGTGTGGATCGCGCGCACGGTCCCCAGCTCCGGCACGGTGATCGCGCTGTCGGCGAGCACCTCGAGCAGGAAGGCCTCGAATTCCGGGTCCGCCTTGTCGATCTCGTCGATCAGCAGCAGAGCAGGCTCTTTCGAGCGGATGGCGGCGAGCACCGGGCGCGGCAGGAGGAAGCGCTCGCTGAAGAACAGATCCTCGGAGCCCGCGATCCGCTCCGCGGCCTCCGAGAGCGTCCCGGCGCCGGCGATGGTCTCGGCGATCTTGTCCTTGAGCAGCTGGGTGTAGAGCAACTGCTTTGCGTACTCCCACTCATAGAGGGCCTTCGATTCGTCGAGGCCCTCGTAGCACTGCAGGCGAAGGAGCGTGCGCCCCGTCGCGTGGGCGAGGGCCCGCGCCAGCTCGGTCTTGCCCACCCCCGCGGGACCCTCCACCAGGATCGGCTTCTCCAGGCGATCGGCCAGAAAAGCGCTCGAAGCGATCTCGGGCGAGGGGAGGTAGCCCGCCGCGCGCAGCCGGTCGGCGGCGTCCTGCACGCTTTCGAGCGTGTGGGCCACGGTGGATTGTGTAACACGCCGCGCGCCGACGCAGGGGGTTTCGCACTGGCACCGTACATGCATTTCCGCTTGGACGTGAACCGGAAGCTCGCTCTCATCATCGCAGCGATCATTCTTCCCGGCGGGCTTTTCGCTCTGTTCGGAGTGATGGTGTTGAAGGCGCTGACCCAGACCGCACGCGGCCGGAAGGTCGTGGAGCGGGCGCAGAGGCGCGTCCCCGCTCTACAAATGCTGCGAGCCTCGAGGCTTGGCGAGCAACGGGCCGCATAGGCAAATTCATGCCCTGGGCAAGGCCCTTCCTACGTCTCCTGGCTCTGGGCCCCGACCTCGATCCGGATCGCCAGCGGGTCGCCTTTCATCTCGCGCACCGCGGCAAAACAGCCTTCGCCGCTGCGGGTGAACTGCAGGGTGAGGCGCGTATCTCCGATGCGGAGCTGTTCCAGCGTCAGCCGGCGAATCATCTGTGGAAGCTCGGGGTTGACGAGCTTGAGCGTTTTGCGCGGCGCGTCCGGATAAAGCCCCAGGCAGG
>WNFK01206757.1_pt1 | contig 12451 bp, 7 predicted proteins | sample 5400281 | NCBI WGS metagenome assembly WNFK01 (sample SAMN13153350, study PRJNA577476) | soil metagenome | isolation source: 20 cm soil on Douglas fir-dominated hillslope | place: USA:California | collected 2013-09-17
GCCCCAGGGCACGCGCCGCTCCGCGCCGTAGCTTATCTGGCGCCGCACGACGAGATGGTAGGTCTGGTCAAGCAGGCTCCCCGCCGGCGCGCGCATGACGAGGGCGGGCATCAGGTACTCGAACATGGAGCCCGACCAGGATACGAGCACGGAGTCCTGTTCCACCGGCGTCAAGGCGCGGCCCAGCCGGAACCAATGGGAGACGGGAACATCGCCCTTGGCGATCGTGACAAAACTCGTGAGCCGGGCCTCCGAGGCGAACAGATCGTAGTAGCCGGAGTCCAGGCTACCGTCCGTGACACGATAGCCGATCGAGAAGAGCTTGCGGACCGGGTCAAAGAGGAAGCCAAACTCCATGGCCCTGAGCAATGTCTCCGCGCTTCGGACGATGCTCTGGAGGCGCTGGACAACGAGGCCGGACATGGGATCGGTCATCGCGAGATCGCGGCTGTGGCTCTCCACGGTCGCGTGGAGGGCGAGCGCCCACACGATGACCTCTTCGGATGCCTCCACGCCTGGCGAACTCACGCGCTCGTCGGCGACCAGGCTACGCGCGAGGTCCATCACGGCGCCGGTATGGGCTTTGAGCTCGGCGAGGCGCTCCGGCCAGCCGCCCGCCTCCGGCCCCGCCCTGACTGCGGCCAACACGGCATCCAGGGCATCGTCGAGGCGCTGCCGGATAACCGAGCGGGCGCGTCGGCTAGCACCGAGAGCGCGCGCGGCCTCGCGAACGAGGAGCGCCGTGTCCTCCATCCCGGCCAGGGCTGCCTCGGGAAGGAGCGGCCGTTCCGTCATCTCCCGGCAGGCGTGGCCCAGGGCGATGAGGTGGCCGGCCAGATTGCCGCTATCGACCGATGACACGTATCGCGGATCGAGTGGGCGGAGGTCCGTCGTGTCATACCAGTTGAAGAAGTGGCCGTGGAAGCGCTCGAGCCGCTGCATGGTCTGGAGCGTGGCTTCCAGCCGGTCGACGGTTTCGAGGGTGCCCGTCCAGCCGAAATCCCGGGCGGCCACCGTCGAGAGCAGGTACAGACCCAGGTTGGTGGGCGACGTCCGGTGGGCCACCACGGGCTTGGGATCTTCCTGGAAGTTGTCCGGAGGCAGCGAGTGGTCCTCCGGACCCACGAATGTCGTGAAGAAGCGCCAGGTCCGGCGTGCGATCAATCGAAGCGCGCGTGTATCGGCCGCCGAGAGGGGCGCGTTGGGGACGGCGAGCCCAGGCAGGCTGACCCACCGCGCCAGCGCCGGCGCGCCCAGCCACAACAGTAGGACAGGCATCACCGCGACCAGCACGTCGTACCGCCGCCAGCCCACTACCGCCGCCGTGGCCACGGTGAGGACCAGACCGCCCGCCATGCGGCGGTAGAATCCGCGGAGCTCGAGTCCGAGCCCGGCCTTTGCCTGCGCCGCGGTGACCCACTCCAGCAGATGGCGTCGCGTCACGTATACACGACAGAGCGTCCGCACCACCGCGTCACTCATCAGCCAGGCCTGATGGGCGAGCATGGTGATCACGAAGGCCGTCTGCGAAACGGCGTGGAGGACGTCGCGGCCGACCGCGCGCAGGTGGCTGCGTTTGGAGATGCCGGGCTTCCGGGGAATCAGCCCGTTGAAGACGGGCAGGAACGGGGGGACGGCGATCGTGGCGAGGATGAACAGCGTCCACGTGGCTGGCGAGGTGCCCGACATGGCCCACGCGCCGGCCAGCGTCAGGAACGCGCTGGGGGCCGACAGGGTGCGGCGCAGATTGTCCGCCATCTTCCAGCGCCCGATCAGGGGAATCCGTGCCCCGAGGATCCACGGCAGGAGCTGCCAGTCGCCGCGTGCCCAGCGATGCTGGCGGGCCGCGGCTACCCCGTAGTGAGAGGGCGCGCTCTCGAAAAGCTCGACGTCGGTGGCCAGTCCGGCGCGCGCGAACAGCCCCTCGAAAAGATCGTGACTCAGCAGGGCGTTTTCCGGCACGCGCCCGGCCAGGGCCGATTCGAAGGCGTCGACGTCGTAGATCCCCTTGCCCGTGTAAGACCCCTCGCCGAAAAGATCCTGGTAGACGTCGCCGGACGAAAGCTGCTGGAAGATGGAGCCTTGCCGCCCCGGGAGAGGCGGGGTGACTCGAGGCTGCAGCAAGCCATATCCCTCGACGACGCGGCCGGTGGCGGGGTCGAAGCGGGGCCGATTGAGCGGGTGGGCCATCGCGCCGACCATCCGATTGACGGCACCCCGCGGCAGGCGCGTATCCGCATCCAGGGTAATGACGTACCGAACATCCGGCGGCGCCTGTTCGACCGGGTCCGAGGTGAGCAGAAAGGTGGTGTCGCTCGCTCCTCGAAGCAGGCGGTTCAGCTCATGAAGTTTCCCGCGCTTGCGCTCCCATCCCATCCAGACGCCTTCACGTTCGTTCCAGAGCCGGCGGCGATGAAAGAGAAAGAATCGGCGGCCGCCGTCCGGCGCCGAACCATGGCGCTGGTTCAGTCCCGCGATGCGCTCGCGCGCCGCGGCCAGGAGATCCTCATCACCCGGCATGGTTTCCTGGGGTGCGTCCGTCCAGTCGGAAAGGATGGCGAATCGGAGGTCCCCGTCGGGGTTCGCCAGGTAGTGCACCTCCAGCCGCTCCATCTGCTCGTCGATTTCGCCGCGGGCGGCGAGCAGCGTGGGCACGACCACCATGGTGCGGAGGGTCCACGGCACACCATCGCGAAGCTCGAGTCGCGGCAGCGTTTTCGGCTTCACCACCGCCGCCACGAAGCGATTCACGAACACGATGGCCAGATCCGACGACGGTATGACGGCGAGGAGGCCGAGCACGATGAGCACGCTGGGTCGCACGCCGGAGGCCCACGCCACGAAAAGAGGGAGGGCGAGGACGGCCAAGGTGAGCAGGCCGATCGTCCCGAGGTATCCGAACGTTGCCCCCGAGATATAGGCGCGGAGGAGCCGGCGGGGCAACGAAGCGCGACAACCGAGGATCGCTTCCAACCGGCCCCGTCCCACTCCCAGCAGGTAGAACCCAGGATCGTTCCGGCGGCCATCGTGGACGTCGCTCCGCGCCGCCTGCCCGATGGCTTCCCGTGCCACGTCGAGCTCGCTGCAGCCCGAGCCTCTCGCGAGCTCCTCGATGGCATGGCGATAGCTGTCGCGCGTGGCGAAATCCATGGCGAGATAGTTGACGTCCGCCTGGAGCACACGGTCGACCAGGCTGATGCTCTCGAAGAACTCCGTCCACTCCAGCGCCGACATCAGGCCCATGCTCATGATCACGTTCCGGACGGTGACGTTCATGGCGGCCTGCCGCTGATGCTCGACGCGGGCGATCTCGTCCGACGTCGTCCCTTGGGCGGCGAGGCGCCGGTCCAGCCATACGAGGGCGGGTGTCACCGCGGGATCCTGGTCACGGAGCCGCTGAACAAGCTGCACCGCGAAGGCCGTTCCGAGCGGCGCCTCCTCGAGCTTCTGGAGGGCCAAGGTGGCCGGCCGCGTGTCGTCGCCGCTCAGTCCGAGGAGATCGTCGGCGAGGGCGTCCGCGGTCTCGCGCGCGGTACGCCCACGCACGATGCTCTCCGCGAGTCGTCGAAGATTCTCCACCAGCACCACCCGCAAGGTGATGGCGACCGCCCACAGCTCGCCGATGGTCAGCGGCTGGATGCGCTGATAGGCCAGCACGAATCGGCGGAGCAGGTCCGGATCGAAGCGGCTATCCGTGTGCGCGACGAAGGCCCAGGCGATGCCGTAGACACGCGGATAGCCGGCAAAAGGCCCGTCGGCCAGCTTGGGCAGCTCCCGGTAAAAGCCCGGCGGCAGATCGTCGCGGATTTCGCGCAGCTGCTCGTCCACGATGTGGAAGTTGTCGACGAGCCATTCCGCCGCGGGTACGATCGAGCGTTCTTCGCGGATTGCCTTGGCCACCGCGCGATACGTCTCGCGCAGGACGCGCCCGTTGTCCTGGACGCGCGGGAGCAGCGGACGTCCCCTGACAGTTCCCTTGAGCACAGGCTGGGCGGCGGCCAGGCTCTCCGCGTGCTGCTCGAGGCGCTCGACTCCGAAGAGCTCCGCCCGGATAGGCTCCTCGACCATGTCGGGAGTCAGCTCGAGGCGTGGGGGGTGAGCCGGAGCCATCGATCTCCCTGTCGTTTCCCGAGGGTGAGCCGCGAGCAACGGTGACAGCGCCGAACGGGGACCGTGAACTGCTCGGAAAGTCGAGAGGGTGGCCCCGGCCCCGCACAGCACGTCGTCGAGGTGATGCGAGTGTACAGGAATCCGCTCGCCGCCGGGGGACGGGCAACCTTCTGTCGCAGTCGGGCACGGGCACGGCCGGGCTTCACTGGCCGTGCTTCTCGGTCCAGAACGAAGGCAGCGAAGGCGGGCTATCGAGGATGCTCCGGGCTGGTACCGCCACTGATTTGCTCACGACGCTGACAATTCCTGGCACGAGGCCTAGCGAGGATACCCGCAAACTACTGATACTTCGAGACTTTCAGGATGGCCCGCCCCTTGCTCTCCAGAGGTTGGACAAAGAAGCTCACGGCTCACGCTGGATAGGAGCGGTCAAGTGTCCTCTGAAGTGCGACCTGCCGAAGAATCAGCCGAGCCGAGTGCCGCCACGATCCTGGTGGTCGACGATCGGTCCGATATCGGCCGCCTGACTCAGGACATTCTCGAGACGGCGGGGTATGTCGTCCTTCCGACGTCTGATCCTCTCGAAGCCCTCAGCCTGTCCCGCCGTATGTCCGGCAAGATCGACCTCCTCTTGGCGGACGTGGGGATGCCTCTCATGGACGGGCGCGAGCTCGCCCAGCGCATGGTCGAGCTTCATCCCGGCATGAAGGTCATGCTCATGTCGGGCTCCCATGAAGTCGGCACGGTGGAGACCGCGTGGGCGTTCATCGAGAAACCCTTCATGGTCAAAGAGCTTCTACAGAAGGTCGCCGAAACCCTGGAAGCTGACGGCCCATCCAGGGAGTCCGCCAAGACGGGAAGCCACCGCGGTGGCCCTGCCCTGCCGCTTCGCTCGAAGCTGACGCCGAAGCGCCTCGCCTCCCGCTAGAGCAGGCACTTCGTCCCGACGCTTTACCCGCCGCCAGAAGAAGCTTGGCGAGGGGTGTGCTTGCTCCGAAGAGAAGGACGGACAGGAGGGCGGGCACGGCGCCCGAGGAAACTGCCCCGCTCGCTCCCGCCCTATCCTCGATCCGCATACACCGAGACCCGGTGTGTCTCAGGAAGAAATGCATAGACGGTGTTCCGACCCGGGTGGAAGGCGAGCGTATGGGCGCCTGCTTCTGTTCGGACCGTTTCCAGCCGCCGCATGTGCTGGGTCTCGAATACCTAGATGAGGCCAGCGCTCGTAACGGCCGGCTCGGTGCCTCTGGTCGGGGCGGCCGTGTACTTGGCGCCGTGGCGCCGTCCTCGTCGAGCCGCTTGACGGAGGGCGGGCGCCCAGCGCAGTATCCCCCAACATACTTGGGGGAGCCCACAGTTGGGCGTGCTGGCTAGGCCGGGGGCAGGAGCGCCGCGGGCAGCACCCACAATCATCGGGACACCACGCATCAAGGGGGACGCGTCATGACCGACGATAGCCGCACGCCGCGCACACGCCCGCTCGGGTCGCGTTTCACGATCGCGCTCGTGGTGGGAGCGCTCAGCATCGCGCTCGCCGCCGGGGCCCTGGCCCAGGCAAGCAAGAGCGCTCTCATCGGCAAGCTGGAAGGCCCCGAAGTCGTTACCGACCCCGCCAAGCAGCCCAAGCAGTTCAAGGAGGCCCCGCAGCTCGCCGAGATGGTGAAAGCGGGCAAGCTTCCGCCGGTGGCGGAGCGCGTGGGGCAGGATCCGCTCATTATCAAGCCGCTCAACGAGATCGGAAAGTACGGCGGCATATGGCGGGGAGGGTTCACGGGGCCGGCCGACTTCTGGAACGGCTACCGGTGCTGCTCGGGGCCCGACCACCTGCTGTTCTGGGACTACACGGGCGACAAGGTCACGCCCAACATCGCCAAGGGCTACGAGATGCAGGACGGCGGGCGCACCATCGTCGTCCACCTGCGTCGCGGGATGAAGTGGAGCGACGGCAAGCCCTTCACCGCGGATGACTTCGTGTTCTGGTTCGAGGACATCTATCGGAACAAGGACCTCGTCCCCACCCCGTCGGCGGCCATGGCCATCAACGGCAAGCAGGGCGTCATCGAGAAGGTCGACACCTACACGGTGAAGTTCAAGTTCCCCGAGCCGTACTTCATGTTCCCCGACATGCTGGCCGGCTCCACCGACGTCGGCGGACAGGCCTGGCGCGGGGCGTACGGCAAGGTCAAGGATGCGAAGTTCGACAGCTGGGTCAGGATGTTCCTGTTCAAGAACGACTGGTCGCTCAATCCGGAGCTGCCCGTCATCACGCCGTGGAAGACCGCGACGCCCGCCAACACCGCCACGTGGACGCTGGAACGGAATCCCTACAGCGTCTTCGTGGACACGGCGGGCAATCAGCTCCCCTACATCGACCGGGTCGTGCTCACCCTCGGCGAGAATCTCGAGGTCATCAACCTCCGCGCGATCGCGGGCGAATACGACTTCCAGGCCCGGCACCTCGACCTCGCCAAGGTGCCGGTGTTCATCGAGAATCAGCAGAAGGGTGGCTACAAGCTCTACCTCGATCCGGGCGACTACGGCGGCGACATGGTCATCAAGTTCAACCTGAGCTACGAGGCCGACCCGGAGATCGCGAAGTGGATGAACACGACTGACTTCCGGCGCGCCCTGTCGCTCGGCATCGACCGGGACCAGATCAACGAGACCTTCTGGCTGGGGACGGGCACCCCAGGCTCGGTGGTGCCCGTCGACAGCAACAAGTACAACCCGGGGCCGCAGTACCGCAAGCTCTGGGCCACCCTCGACGTCAAGAAAGCCAACGAGATGCTGGACAAGGTCGGCCTCGCCAAGAAAGACGGCGAGGGCTATCGCCTCCGGAGCGACGGGAAGGGACGTCTGCGTATCGAGATCATGACCCTGGGCGGCCAGTTCCTCCAGTTCACGCAGATCGCGGAGATGATCCGCGAGCAGTGGAAGAAAATCGGCGTCGACCTCACCGTGCAGGAAGTGGAGCGCAGCCTCGCCCTCAAGCGCACCGCGGCCAACGAGCAACAGCTCGGGGCGTGGAACAACGACGGCAGCGAGCATCTGTTCACCTTCCCCCTCCACGTGTTCCCCTTCACGATCGCCGACGTGGCGTCCTCGGGACCGCTGTACGCCAAGTGGTTCCAGTCCGCGGGCACACAGGGGAAGGAGCCCCCCGCGCGCATGAAAGAGCTGATGGAGAAGTTCAAGCGCGCGTATGGGGTGCCGGAGAAGGAGCGGATCGAGCTCGGCAAGGAGGTCTGGAAGATCGCCGCCGACGAGGTCTACATCATCGGGGTGATCGGTATGGGCCCCGCCTCCATGGGCGTACGTGTGGTGAAGACGAACATGGGCAATATTCCGTCGCGTCAATACAACAGTCCGGACGGTAAGACCCCAACCATCTCGCGGCCCGTGACGTTCTTCTGGAAGAAATAGGCTCGGGAGGCGTCCGGGGCGTCGTCGCCCCTCACCCTGCCCTCTCCCCAGCGGGGAGAGGGCAGGGTGAGGGGCGACGCTAACCCCAGGCCTGTCATGCTCGCGTACATCGGCCGTCGCGCTCTCCTCGCCATCTTCACCGTGTGGGCGATCTCTGTCCTCTCCTTCGTCATCATCCAGCTGCCCCCGGGCGACTACGTCACCTCCTACATCGCCCAGATGGCCTCCATGGGCAGCGTGGTCACCGACGAGGAGGCGCAGAACCTTCGGATCCAGTACGGCCTGGGACAGCCGATCTACGTCCAGTACCTGAAGTGGATGCGGCTCATCGCGCAGGGCAACTTCGGCATGTCGATGGAATGGCGGCGTCCGGTCACCGAGGTGATCGGGGAGCGCTTCTGGCTGACCGTGGTGGTCTCCGTCGCCTCCCTGTTCCTCACCTGGATCCTCGCCCTGCCCATCGGCATCTACTCGGCGGTCCGGCAGTACTCGGTAGGCGACTACGTCGGCACCTTCGTGGGCTTCATCGGTCTCGCCGTCCCGAACTTCCTCCTCGCCCTCGTGCTGCTCTACCTGGGCTTCACCCTGTTCAACGCCCATATCGGTGGGCTGTTCTCGCCGGAGCTCCAGGATGCGCCGTGGAGCATGGCCCGGGTCTGGGACCTCCTCAAGCACCTGCCCATCCCCGCGCTGATCCTGGGTCTCGCGGGCACCGCCCAGCAGATCCGGATCATGCGGGCCAATCTGCTCGACGAGCTGCGAAAGCCCTACGTGGTGACCGCACGCTCCAAGGGCCTCACCGAGATCCAGTTGATCTTGAAGTATCCGGTGCGGCTGGCCCTCAACCCCTTCGCGAGTACCATCGGTTACACCCTGCCGTACATCGTGTCGGGGAGCATCATCGTGTCGCTGGTGCTGGGCTTGCCCACAGTCGGGCCGCTCCTTCTCAAGGCCCTCATCGCGCAGGACATGTTCTTGGCGGGCACGATCGTGCTGCTCCTCGGCGTCATGACGGTGATCGGCACCCTGGTCTCGGACATCCTGCTCGTGTGGGTCGACCCGCGCATCCGGATCGAGGAGACATGATGGCCACGCCCGAGGCGGCCCTCGGTCCCACCAGTGCGTCCCTGCCCGGCGCGGGCCTGGCCGACGTCAACAAGCAGCGCATCTTCGTGGCCTCGCAGTGGCAGCTCATGTGGTGGAGGTTCCGTAAGCACAAGGTGGCGGTGGCGAGCGCGCTCATCGTTATCGGCTTCTACGTGGTCGTGGTGGGCGCGGATTTCCTCGCCTACGCCGACCCCAACGCCTCCGAGGCCCAGCGCTCGCTCATGCCCCCGCAGCGCGTCCACCTCTTCGACGGCTGGCGCTTCGCTCCCTACGTCTACGCGGTCAAGGGTGCCCGAGACCTCCAGAGCTTCAAGCGCGTCTATCGCCCGGATCCCAGCGAGAAGATCCCTGTCCGGTTCTTCGCCAAGGGCTTCGAATACCGGTTCCTCGGGCTGATTCCGACCACGCGTCATCTGATCGGCGTGGACGGGGGCCGCGACGCCTCCAAGACGATCTTCCTGCTCGGCACAGACGTGCAGGGGCGGGATCTCTGGTCGCGGCTCATGTACGGCACGCGCATCTCGCTCACCATCGGCCTCGTCGGGGTGACCATGAGTCTCCTCCTCGGCGTGGTCCTCGGCGGGCTCTCGGGCTTCTACGGGGGGATCGCCGATACGCTCATCCAGCGGATCATCGAGATCCTCCGCTCTATCCCCACCATCCCGCTGTGGATGGGCCTGGCCGCGGCGCTTCCCCGGGATTGGTCCATACTGCAGGTGTATTTCGCCATCACCATCATCATCTCCCTGCTCGCCTGGACCGAGCTGGCCCGGGTGGTCCGCGGCCGCTTCCTCTCTTTGCGGGAGGAGGACTTCGTCGTGTCGGCGCGGCTGGTGGGATGCAGCCAGATGCGGACCATTTTCGTGCACATGGTCCCCTCGTTCATGAGCCATATCATCGCGGCCACCACCCTCGCCCTGCCCGCCATGATCGTCAGCGAGACGGCCCTCAGCTTCCTCGGCCTGGGCCTGCGCCCGCCCGCCATGAGCTGGGGAGTTTTGCTCCAACAGGCCCAGAACGTCCAGACGGTGGCCATCTCGCCGTGGCTGATGCTTCCCGCGGTGCCCGTAATCGTCGTGGTCATGGCCTTCAACTTCCTCGGCGACGGCCTCCGGGATGCCGCGGATCCCTATGGCCGCTGAAGCCCCGCCGACGCTCCTGTCTGTCCGGGATCTCAAGACCTACTTCATGCAGGACGAAGGCACCGTGAAGGCGGTCGACGGGGTGAGCTTCGACCTCTATCCGGGGGCCACTCTCGGCATCGTGGGGGAAAGCGGCTGCGGCAAGAGCGTCACCGCCCGCTCGATTCTCGGGATCGTGGATCGCCCGGGGCGGATCGTCGACGGCGAGATCCGCTTCCGCCGACAGACCGCCTACAGGGCAGCCGAGAGCGGCACGGTGGTGGATCTGGCCAAGCTCCCCACGAATGGCCCCGAAATCCGCGCCATCCGCGGGGCGGAGATCGCCCTCATCTTCCAGGAGCCGATGTCCTCGTTCAGCCCCGTGCACACGGTGGGCAACCAGATCGTGGAGGCGATCATGCTCCATCAGCACGTGGACCGACGCCAAGCGCGCGCGAGGACGATCGAGATGCTTCGACGGGTCGGCGTGTCCTCGCCCGAGCAGCGAGTCGACCAGCTGTCAAACCAACTGAGCGGGGGCCTGCGCCAGCGGGCCATGATCGCCATGGCGCTCTCCTGCCATCCCACCCTGCTCATCGCGGACGAGCCCACCACCGCCCTCGACGTGACCACGCAAACCCAGATCCTCGAGCTCATGCGCCAGCTGCAACGGGAAGACGGGATGGCCATCATGCTCATCACCCACGACTTGGGCGTGATCGCCGAGATGGCCACCGACGTGGCCGTGATGTATCTCGGTCGCGTGGTCGAGCAGGCCCCCGTCGACGATATCTTCCATGCGCCACGGCACCCGTATACCCAGGCCCTCCTTCGCTCCATTCCCCGCATGCGGTCACGCTCGCGCGAGCGGCTGAACCCCATCGCGGGCGCGGTGCCCCATCCCTATGACCGCCCTGCCGGCTGTCCCTTCCATCCACGCTGCCCGCAGTTCATGCCGGGGCGCTGCGATGCGGAAGAGCCGACCCTGCGGCCGGTCGGGGACAAGCACACGGTCAGCTGCTTCCTCTATCCGTGAGCGAGCTCGCCCCCGGCGTCCTCCTGCGCGTGAACAGGCTCCAGAAGCTCTTCCCGATCCGGAAGGGCTTCTGGAAGCGGACGGTGGGCCATGTCCGCGCGGTGGACGGCGTCGATTTTCACATCGACGAAGGAGAGACTCTCGGCCTCGTGGGAGAAAGCGGCTGCGGAAAGACGACCACCGCGCGGTGCATCGTGCGGGCCATCGAGCCGACGGGCGGGGAGATCCTCATGCGGACCACCGATGGCTCGGTGGTCGAGGTGGGGCGGCTGGGCCGGAAGGAGCTGCGCGCGCTGCGTCGAGAGATGCAGATGATCTTTCAAGATCCTTTCGCCTCGCTCAATCCACGCATGACGCTCCTCGATCTGGTGGGAGAGCCGCTCCTCGTGCACGGCGTGAAGAGCCGACGAGAGCGCGAAGGGCGCGTGGCCGAGCTCCTCCGCCGGGTCGGGCTCCGGCCGGAGTACATGCGACGATTCCCTCATGCTTTCAGCGGCGGCGAGCGCCAGCGCATCGGCATTGCCCGCGCACTGGCCCTCCGGCCCCGCCTCGTGGTCGCCGACGAGCCCGTCTCGGCCCTGGATGTGTCGGTTCAGGCTCAGATCCTGAACTTGCTTCAGGATCTGCAGGTCGACTTCCGGCTCACCTACCTCTTCGTCGCCCACGATCTGAGCGTGGTACGGCACATCAGCGACCGCGTGGCCGTCATGTATGTCGGGCGCATCGTGGAGCTGGCGGAAACCGAGGAGATCTTTACCGCGCCCAAGCATCCCTACACCGCGGCTCTCCTCTCCGCCGTCTCCGATCCCCTCCCGAGGGCTGCTATTTCCACCCCCGCTGCCCCCACGCGATCGAGATGTGTCGGTCGCAGGTGCCGGCCTGGGAGGAGGTCTCACCCGCGCACTTCGTGGCCTGTCACCGCGCCCGCGAGCTCCAGCTCGCCGGCGTGGAGTGAGGGCTTCGGCACTGGGCGAGCCCTGTACCGACCTTGCTCCTGCTCAGGCGGGACAGCTCTTGCGCCGGGCGCCGCCCCTGTTACACTTTTTTCCTGATCGCCTAACATGTGAGGAGGTCGTCTATCGCGCTGATCGCGGGTCTTCCTCCGTCTGGTGGAAGAGATCATGCCCCGATGACAGAACGCGCCCGGCTACAATAGCCACATGGCTCACCGGAGATCGCCCGCGGCCGTTGCGGACCCCGCTCTTCTCGATCGTGTTAAGGGGATCGTCCGCCAGGTTCTAGGCGCCACGGCCGCCGATGTATATCTCTTCGGCTCGTGGGCCCGCAGGACACAACGCTCGACAAGCGATATCGACCTAGCCATCGAGTCGGCGGACCCGCTTCCGCGGGCTCTGCTCGCATCCTTGCGGGAGGCACTTGAGGAGGGCACCATCCCCAATCGCGTCGAGGTGGTGGACTTAACCGAAACGGATGCCGCGTTTCGTGACAGCGTTCGCCGCGAGGGCATCCTGTGGATCGACTCCGGCAACGTCTAGAACCTATTTGCGCCGCCGAACCCCGCGTCGTTCGAGAGCAGCGCCCCAGGCAGCAAGGAAGGTCGTGAGGAAGGCGTGCTCCTTGGCTGGCTCCGCCGCCAGCGGGGCCAGCGCCATGGCTGTGGCGAGCGCGACGTGGTAGCCCTCGGACCGCGAGG
>WNFK01199225.1_pt1 | contig 12449 bp, 11 predicted proteins | sample 5400281 | NCBI WGS metagenome assembly WNFK01 (sample SAMN13153350, study PRJNA577476) | soil metagenome | isolation source: 20 cm soil on Douglas fir-dominated hillslope | place: USA:California | collected 2013-09-17
CCGGCGAGCCATCGTTCTGGCGACGGCAACCGTCTTCGTCGTGACTTGGTTGCTGCATTCCTATCAATGGTTCTGGCTTCGCGGCGGATTCCCAATCACCGTGCCCGATACGCTCTTCTGGGGAATCCTCGGCGTCTCCATGGTCCTGGCTTCACTATCAGAGTCGGAGCGCGGACGTCGCCGTGTTGGCGGCAAGGCGCGCTGGAGTCTGCAGCTCGGATTGAAGACAGTTGGGATGTTCTGCGTCCTCGCTGTGCTTTGGTCGCTGTGGAGCACTGAGTCCGTGGTCGAATGGATATGGATGTGGCGCACGGCGGGAGTTGCGAGCGCCGGCGAGCTCGCGTCGTTCGCGGCCTTAGTAGTTGTGGGCGTCGCGATCACAGGCTGGCCGTGGGGCGCACAGACGTTGCGCGCAAATGCGCGAGTCCCGCTTTATCGAAATCCAACGCTGCGCGCTGTTGCGACGCTGCTGACATTGTTGGTGCTGACGGTGCCGGCGATTCAGCAGGCGCTACCGGCATCGGCGCGCCGGCTCCTCGTTTCATTGCAGGACCCGGGCTTGAACTCGGCCGATGCCGCGCTCCGAGTTCGCGGCTACTACGAGCAGCTCGATCAGCGTGGCGCACTTAACGGACAGGCGCTCTGGCAGGAAGTTGCCCAGAAACCATCGAATTGGGTGGAGCTGTCGACCGAGAACTTGCTGGAGGTGCACCCCGATTTCCTGATCACGACTCTCAAGCCATCGTATCGCTTCGTCTGGAATGGTCATCCGACCAGCACCAATCGTTGGGGAATGCGCGACCGCGAATACGCCCTCAAGAAGCCGGCCGGAACCTTCAGGATCGCGATTCTCGGCCCCTCGCTCACGATGGGTAACGGCGTAGACGATTCGGAAGTCTACGACAACGTGCTCGAGGACAGGCTCGCTCGGGAACCGATCGCGACGAACACCCGCTTCGAGGTTTTGAATTTCGGTGTCAATGGTTACGCGCTTCCGCAGCAGGTAGCACTTCTCGAGGATCGCGTTCTCCGCTTCCAGCCTGATGTTGTCATTCTCACTGAGTCGCCATATTTCCGGGACGGAATCGGACGGTTCCTACAGCGCGCGCTCTGGGAAGGCCATCCCATTCCGTATCCGGATCTCCAGGAGCTGCTGTCAAAGAAAGGTCTTTATCCGGTCGATACCACTGGCATTCCCGTCCCCTTCGCATTCCTGCGCCGGATGGCCGGTGCAATCGGTGTCGATTCCCGCATGAGTTGGGGAGAATCGCGTTCCAGGATTCAAAGCGTATCGCTCGATGTTGGCAGTTGGGCCACGCGGCGTATGGCAGCCGAGATTCGCGCCAGCGGTGCAGTGCCGGTGCTGCTCGCGATCTCGCCCGCGGATCCGCTCCCCCGCGATCCAGATGCCCTGCTCAGAGTCGGCGCCGAAAGCGATGTGCTTGCGTTCGACTTGATCCACTTGTACGATGGCCAGGATCTCAGCGCGATTCGGGTGGCGCCCTGGGACAACCACCCGAATGCAATCGGGCATCGCCAGATTGCCGACGGGATTTACGCCCAGCTGCGCCAACACGCAGCCGAGCTACACATCCCGCGGACCACCGTTCCCTCGCTCTGACTCTTTCAAGGATCACAATGCAGCAAGATGTAATGGGAACGGTTAAGGGCTTCATCCTCGACAAATTTCTGCCGGGTGAGGATCCCCAGCTGCTGACGCCGACGACGGAGCTGATTCGCAGCGGCATTCTGGATTCGCTGGCGACGCTCGAGCTCGTCGGTTTTCTGGAAGAACGATTTGGAATTCAGTTGGAGGCGCACGAGCTGGGTGGAAAGCTCAGTAGCCTGTCCGAGATCGAGCGCCTCGTCACCGCGAAGCTACCGCCGGCATAATGAAGGCCCGCAGTCTCCACGGATTGCTGGCCGATTCTGCGCGCGACAATCCGCGCGCGCCCGCGGTCGTCGATCCGGGAGTTGCGCAGCTGGGTTATGGTGAGCTCGATGCCCTCTCCGATCGGGTACGCGATCGACTGTCAGCGTGGGGAGTGCAGCGTAGCGACCGCGTTGGTCTCTATCTGAAAAAATCAGTCGACTCGATTGCCGGACTTTTCGGCGCGCTCAAGACTGGAGCAGCGTACGTACCAGTCGATCCCGATGCTCCGGTGGAGCGGTGCGCGTACATTCTCGAGAACTGCGCCGTGCGCGTGATTCTGACCGAGCGGCGATTGGAGGCTGCACTGCTGGCGGAGCTGGGACGCCTCGGTGCGAGTCCTCGCTTGATCGTGCTCGATGACCAGAACGACGGCGCGAGCGGGCAATCGGGCCGCCTGGGCGCCGCGCTCGACCAGCTCGATGCTACCGGGACAGCGCCGCACGCGGCATCGGTGGCAACTGAGCTCGACGATCTTGCGTACATCCTTTATACGTCCGGCTCGACCGGTCGTCCGAAGGGCGTAATGCTGACCCATCGGAACGCGCTGAGCTTCGTGGACTGGTGTTCGGATACCTTCGACCCGACAGCTGCTGACGTGTTCTCATCGCATGCGCCGCTTCATTTCGATCTCTCGATCCTCGACGTCTACGTCCCGATCAAGCACGGTTCGCGGCTCGTTCTGATCGGAGAATCGCTCGGCAAGGATCCAACCGCGCTCGGGCCCGTAATCGTCGAGCAGGGCATTACGATGTGGTATTCGACTCCGTCGATCCTGAGTCTTCTCGCCAATTACGGAAAGCTGGACCGCCTGGACTTCAGCGCGCTGCGTGTCGTGAACTTTGCCGGCGAGGTATTTCCGATTCCACAGCTGCGCGCAATCAAGGCAGCGTGGACGTCTCCGCGATTCTTCAATCTCTATGGTCCCACCGAGACCAACGTCTGCACGTACTATGAGATTCCTGCAGTAATTCCCGATTCGCAGACCGAGCCGTTTCCGATCGGGCGCGTTTGCGTGCCGAACCGGGGACGGGTTGTGAACCTGGACGGCGGCGACGTGCCGTACGGGGAGATCGGCGAGCTCGTGGTAAACGGTCCGAATGTGATGGTAGGCTATTGGAATCTTCCTGAAAACAACGCGCGCGCGTTTTTGATCGACGAGAATGGCGAGCGTTGGTACCACACCGGCGATCTGGTGGTCGAGACTGACGACGGCGTCTATTTGTACCGTGGGCGCCGTGACAGAATGGTCAAGCGTCGCGGGTACCGCGTCGAGCTGGGCGAGATCGAGGCCGCGCTCTCACGCCATCCGTCGATTCGCGAGAGTGCAGTGGTGGCGGTCGATGAAGGCGCGGCTGGCCTCAAGGTTCGCGCATACTTCAGCGCCCGCAATGGAGACCGGCCGTCGATCATCGCGCTCAAGCAGTTCTGCTCGGAGCACTTGCCGCGCTACATGATACCCGACACATTCGGTCTTCTCGATTCGCTTCCGCGTACCTCGACGGACAAGATCGATTATCAGCGGCTCACGACGCTGTCGTGACCCCCGCCGCGCTTCGGCGCTAGAACGAGGCACACATGGAATTCTCCTGGTCCGCCGAGCAGCTGCAGCTCCGCGAGGCGATCATCGCGTTTGGCCGGCAGGCGCTCTCCGATGATTTGATCGCGCGCGATCGGAACGAAACGTTTTCGCGCGAGCTGTGGACGCGGTGCGCCGAGTTCGGGCTGATTGGACTTCCATTTCCTGTGGAGTACGGCGGCGGCGGGTCAGACGTTCTGACGACTGTGCTCGCGATGGAGACCCTCGGCTACGTCTGCAAGGACGATGGCCTCTCGTTCGGCATCAACGCGCAGATGTGGAGCGTAATGATGCCGATCCACCGCTTCGGAACGCCCGAGCAGAAAGAGCGGTATCTCACGCGTCTCTGCTCTGGAGAGTGGATCGGCGCGCATGGAATGAGTGAGCCCGACTCCGGGTCCGATGCGTTCAGCCTGCGAACTACCGCCCGCCTCGATGGCGATTCATATGTGCTCAACGGCACCAAGACTTTCGTGAGCAATGCGCCCGTGGCGGATGTGTTCGTCGTCTTCACGACGGTTGACCGCTCACTTGGATCGCTTGGGCTCACTGCGTTCCTGGTCGAGCGCGACACGCCCGGGTTTCGCGTGGGACGGCCTCTCGAAAAGATGGGTCTCCGGACGTCGCTGATGGCCGAGCTCATATTCGAAGACTGCCGTGTACCGGTGAAGAACCGAATTGGTCGCGAAGGGCGAGCGGTCGGGATCTTCAACGATTCGATGGAATGGGAGCGAAGCTGCATCCTTGCGCCCTGCCTGGGCGGAATTCAGCGTCAGCTGGAGTCGGGTTCGGCCTATGCACGCGAGCGCGAGCAGTTCGGACAATCGATCGGTAAGTTCGCGTCGGTGTCACAGCGCCTCGTGGCGATGAAGGTCCGCCTCGAAATCGGCCGGCTGGCTCTCTACCGTGCCGCGTGGTTGAAGATGAACGGCCAACCTGCCAGCGAGGCCGCGGCGATCGCCAAGCTGTATGTGAGCGATGCGTGGACGCAGACCTGTATCGACGCGATACAGCTGCGCGGCGGCTACGGGTTCATGACCGACTATGAGGTCGAGCGCGATTTACGGAATGCGATCGGCAGCACGCTTTACTCGGGAACGTCCGACATCCAGCGGGCACTCATCGCGAGAAGCCTGGGCTTCTAAGAATTTTACTCTTCTGAGAAGAGGGTGTGCGACAAAGGCAAACCCGGCGACGTATCCGACGACCCTTGCGGAACGCATGCGCGCAGCGCACGCGTTCCCGGGCGTCGCATTCACGCAACACCTTAGCGGACGTTTCCGTATGCCCCCTATTACTGCTGAGCCGTAACTACTTATGCCATAATAAGTTGCGTTAAAGGAGACCGAGGCATGCTAGGTGCTTTGGGCGGGGACATCGCCTTGCACCTCCTCCCTCTCCACAGGACCGCAACAATGTCGGGATTTTCCGTTGCACGCCGTTGCCGCACGGCTTTGCTCTTTGCCGCGGCCATCGTCCTCAGCGCCTGCGATGCGGACAAGTCTCCCACGTCGCTGCCCGCACCCCCCGCTAACGCCAGCGATTATTCTCTCTTCGATCCAGAAGCCGGATTCATCGCGCTCGGCGTTTTGACGGGACCCTTGGGCACCTACGACTTCCACACCAGCGTCGTCGGCGGAGGTCTAGCTGTTTTCGGCGCCGACCGTTCGATAGTGTTTGCCACCACGCCGCCCAGCCCGAGCACCTCGCTGCTGTACTACATGTATTTCCCGGTTGATGCCTCGACCTGGCCGGGCCTGACCAGCGCGCAGGTGACGATTGATGAAGTCAACATGCCGGCGAACCGGGTGGTTGACTCGATTCGCGTCGTGAGGAACGGGACCTTCCTGCCGCCTCTCATCGGCCCAAGCTCGGTGACGGTCGAGACCAATTACACCGACGTGATAATCGTCAAATTCTACCACAGCGTAGTTGAGGGTCCGCCGCCACCGCCACTCGGCAAGGGCTGCACTCCTGGATACTGGAAGCAGAGCCAGCATTTTGACTCGTGGGTGCCAACAGGCCTCAAGACAACGGATCTGGTCAGCAAGCTGTTCTCGAACGCCTATCTCTACACGTTGGACGGGAAGCAGATGTCGAAGTACACCCTGGTCCAGGCACTTAGCTTCAAGGGTGGAAATGGTACCGTCGGCGCCGCGCAGATTCTTCTCCGCGCAGCGGTTGCGGCCGAGCTCAACGCGCGATACCCGGGTATGGGATACCCGTTGACGGCGGTGACGAGATGAACAACCTTGGGTGCGTTCTCAACTAGCTCACCGAAGGGCCAGACTTAAGACAATGGCGGCCGGAATCTCGGCCGCCATTGTTGTTTAACAGACCTGTCGCGCGCATGCCACAGTCGGTTTCGGGAGTTCCTGTGCCAGAAACAGAAGACCCGGAGAATCAATGGCTTAGGGCCTGTTTTACTATCGCCATGCCCGATCCATCGTCGGCATGGCACATGCGTTTTCAGAGGGAGTTGGATGGCCTCCATAACAACGTTTCACGAAGCAATCGGGAGAGGAGATTTGACGCTTACCCACGCTATTCCCAGAGCACGTCCTTCGGTTGCCTGGACCCAACTTCCTGACGGAGCAGTGCTCTTCTCGCCCGAAACGGAGGTCTACTATGCCGTCAATCACGCGGGGGCCCTGATTTGGGAGCTCCTGGCCAGCGGAGAGCGGGCGTATGATCTCGACGCTCTCAGTCACGCGGTCCACGAACGATTTCCCGATGCCGGCCCGGAGCAAGTCCGGAACGATGTCGAAGAGATTCTGGCGGACTTTGCACAAAACCAGCTTCTGGCAGAGCCCGAGCGCAACGTAGCGTGACTCGCCTCGCCGCGGCTGTGAACGCTCTGCGCGCCGCGCGATGGACCGATATGCGCGATGTTGCGGAGGCACAGGTAGCCCTTCTGCGCGCCGAGCTGCTGCGTTGGCTCAGACCCGCGGGTGAGCTCGTCGAGCCTGCGACCGCTGTTGACATTCCCGCATTCGTTTCCGCTGACGAACGGGAGGCCTACGCCCGGTTCTCCCTGGCCGTTGATCGCGCGGCGCGGTACGGTGTGTTTCGTCCGCAATGTCTCGCGTCGGCACTTGCTCTGAGCGGCATGCTGGACGCGCGTGGATTCAATGCGCACCGTATCCGAATCGGCGTCCGAAAAGCCGACAGCACTTTTACGGCTCACGCGTGGGTAGAGCTGGATGACGCGTTGCGGGAGAATTCTAGTGGCGACTCTCGAGGGTATAGCGCTTTGACCACCGTTTCACCAAGTCGCGGCCGGAGCGTTTTTCTCAACACGATCCGGCGCCGTCTCTTCTAACCTCGAAGTCGAGACCGGTTGGGCTCGATTTAGTAGCCGGCCAATGTCCCCGCGCGGCGAGCATAGCGTAGGGCCGCGGAAAAAAGGGCTGCTCCCACTGCGACCGACAGAACGGTCATAAGGCTCAGCATTCCGAGATCGCCAAGCACGGTGGCGAACGAATCACCCCGCAACACCAATTGGCGCAGCGCCCGCAAGCCGTACGTTATGGGCAGGAAAGAAGCAATGTCGCGAATCCAGGATGGTATGACCTGCGTCGGATAGTAAACGCCGCCAAGAAACATTGACGCGGTCAGGAACGCCGTTGTCGCCGGCCCCGTCGTGCGGAAGACCAGGACGAGTGCGCTCAGAGCGAGACCAATTCCCGCATAGCTCAACATCGTCAACCCGACCACGACGATGCCGAGTGGCACTCCGTTCCACACGACCTTCGCGCCAAGTGCGACTGCGGCAACAAGAAGTATCGCCGCTCGCAGAATGGACCAAAGCACTCCATATCCCATCAGTCCGGCGCAGATTGCTCTCAGCCGCGCCGGAGTGCCAAGCATTGCCTCGAACGTGCCGCGGGCGATTGCTCCGTCGAGCGCGCCGGGAAGCGCGGTAGCGCAAGTCGACAGAAGAGAAAAGACGGCCGCACCAACAGCGACGAACGCGAAGTACTGTCGCGCCTCGCTGCTGATTGCCCCCTGCATCGTGGGCTGCAGTGCGCCGGCAATGAAGTAAAGAGGCAGGACTACCGCTGCCAGTCCAAGGAGCGACAGCGACATACCGACTCGGTAACTGCTTGCGGTCAACCAGGCCGCTCGCACCAGCGCGCGCGTCTCACGCATCGAGCCCGTCCTTATCAAGCTCACAACCAGCGGCAATGCGCTCAATCAGTGAGGAAAGCGGCAACTCGACGCGCTCGAACCGGCTCACCCACACATTCGCATCTACCAGGAATCGCAACGCCTCCGCTGCGATGAAATCATCGCCGTCAATCACGCACTCAACGTTGCTCCCCTCGACAGCGTTGGGGTGGCGAACAACGTTTCGCAACGCGCCACTACGGACAAGCGCATCAAACGCCGGGTGGTCGACAGCCGTTGTCCAGATCCGATAAGCATTTTGGGCGAAGCGCGCAGCGAGGTCGCGACCACTTCCGAGCGCTGCTACACGACCGTGATGGATAACAGCGACCCGATCGCAATAAGTGAAGGCCTCTTCAGCGTTGTGAGTGGCAAGCACGACGGTTGCACCGCCCTTGTCCACGATCACATCCCGTAGCATGCGACGGAATTCGTGTGCTGCGAGCGGATCGAGGCTGCGGGTCGGCTCGTCCATCAGCAGCACGCGCGGCGAAGACAGGAGCGCTCGGGCGAGCAGAAGACGCTGGCGCATTCCCGAAGAATATGAGCCGACCAGTTTGTTGCCCGACTCGGAGAGGCCGACTGATGCCAACGCCTCACCGATACGCGACGTCGCATCAGCCGTACGCATGCGGTGGAGCCCGGCAAAGAGTCGCAGGTTCTCGAATGCCGACAGCCGCCAGTTGAGGCTTCTCTCTTCGGCGGTCACCATCGCCGCCATCTCGCGGACGGCCTGTGCGTCGCTGCCGACGTCGTGGCCTCCCACTTCGGCCATGCCTGCGTCAGGTACGATGAGCGTGGCCAGGATTTTCAGAAGAGTCGTCTTTCCCGCGCCGTTCAGCCCAAGGATTCCGAACAGCTCTCCTTCCCGAACATCGAAGCTGATTCCGCGAATAACCGTTGCCCGCGATCTCGACAGCGGGTGACGAATCGCCTGAGCGAACGACCTGCGGGCAGGGAAGCTCTTTCTGAGATCGCGGATGCTCACCGCCGCCGGAGTGTTGCTGGCGTTAGCGGGCGGGCGATACTGATAGGTCCCGTCGCGAGCTGGCGCTTCCGGTTTGTAGGCGACCGTCACTGCGCGATTCCCGCGGTTTCATCGGGCACCCGCTCGGCGGGAGATGGATTGTGCCAGGCGACGAGCTGTGAGACGACGTCGCCCATCATTGACCACTCGCGGGGAATTCTTAGGTCGAAAACGGGAACTGCTCTCACGATTTCACCCAGCTGCTTCATTTTCCTCGCGGGGTAATCGGGGGCCACGAGCGCTCCGAGCTTGAGATGCTGGATCAGCGAAGCGACGGCGGTCGACGGCGCGATCAGTCGTCGGGTCGTAGCTGATTCGGCAGTTCCCTTGCCCGGTGCGAACGGCGCGAGGAGGTAAAGCGCCGAAAGAGGAGTACGGGATTCGATGAAGTGATCTTCGATTCCTGGAATGCCGTGAGCACCGCTGACATCCTGCATCGCACGTTCCGGCCGGACAGCGCTCTGGGTGACAACGTGTTTGCCGTCCGACTCGCGACGAACCGAGCTGACGCGGGCTGCGAAACGCATCCTCGTATCGTCGCACAGTCGGATGGTTCCATCGCTCGACCACACCACAGGCGGGTCGGCATGCTCGATGGGAAGCGCGTCATCGCATATGTGCTGCGCGCCGTTCCGAGCCAACGCAAGCGCGAGCGTGGACTTGCCACTTCCTGAGTTTCCGACGAACGCGACGGCCGCGTCGCCGATTCGTACTGCACTGCCGTGAAGCCAGGTGACACGATCCTGATCGGCAGACATCAGGAGCAACCTCGCGACGAGGTCCGTGCGCGCGGCGTCCACGTTGACTGCCCGGTCCGCGTCGAACACTATCTCCCTGCCGTTGGCGCGCAGCTCGAAAGTGCCTGCGCATGAGTGAGAGAAACGGAGATGACCCTCGCCGCGCGAGAGGCGAATGCGACAGCCTGCTGACAGCTGGGTGTCCGATAACACTTCTTCGCCGTCTTGGGCGCCAAGTGATCCCAGCGACAGAAACCACTTTGGCTCACGACCGCGCGACTCCGCGAGCTCCGGAAAGGGAAGCTCGGAACGAAGACAGTTGCCTAAGACGAGATAGTCAGGCATTGGATTGGGTCAGCTCGCGGCGAGCTGACTGAAAGAGCCGATTTGGCCTCTTCCAGCCGGCTTGCCGAACGAGCGGGTTACTAGCCGTGACAGACGTACGTCGACGAGCTGGTGATGACACATCCGTCGGCGCTGTCCGTCGTCCACATATCGGAAAACGAAGCGCCTCCGGCCTGAGTCAACTCCCGAAACGTTCCGAGTCGTTCCAACCTCGGCTTGGCGTACGACCCTGACCCGGCAGGCGGACTCCTGTCCGCAACCGAATGGCTCATACCTCCTCCATTAGAGTAGTCGGACGACTTGCCCGACGAAGATGCGGCCGAATGAGCCGCCGAACGTCGACGCGCATCGCGAGTGTGCAATGGCGCCTCATGCCGAACCGACCTGCTTTCGAGTCGGCCCGGATTCGATTGTGGCCGCGTCACGAGCGCGCAGCCACGTTTCAGCCTGCAGTGTGCAGAAGAGCGGTTCAATGTGCGGGTACCGCGATCCGAGTGACCGATACTGCTCGATCGCGGTGGCGAGTTTTTTCGAGTCAACCACCCCGAGCGTAGCCAGCTCGCGTGCCGGAAGAATCTGTGAAAGCCGGCGAAGGCCTTCGCTCCGCATGTGCTGCGCAAAATACGAAGTCAGAGTGCCGGCCTTGCCCCTGCGCGGCGCCAGCACTGAATCTGGGAGCAGACTTTTCATCGAAGCCCGAAGCAGCCGCTTGTTGTCGCCGCGGTTGTTCCTCTCTTCCCTCGGTCGGGAAAGAGCGAAGCGAACCACCCTCGAATCGAGGAGCGGTGACCGAAGCTCTACGCCTTGTTCCTTCGCGAATCCGAACATGCGCGCGTTGATTCTGGCAAAGAACTGGTTGGTGAGATAAAACTGCGCCTCACGATCGACAGCGGTCCTGCCTGACTGCGCGTCGGGGCCGAGGGCGGGGAAGCGGTCTGCTAGAGAGTGCTCTCTCTCGAATGACGTGTTAACCCAGGGCGGAGTCGACCTCTCCATTGAACCCCGAAGCAAGCGGCCAGCGGGCGCTCGCTTGGCCCAGCTGGGCAGCAGCGGTTGGATGCCGTACCGAAAAAAGCCTTGCATTCCCTCTTTCCCGCCGTCCATTCCACGCCATTCCCCGAGGGCACGGCCAATTCGTCCCAGCGATACCATGTCGGCCAGATACACCCGGGAAACCTGGAACAGGAAATCCCCGCCGTAGCCGTCGAGAGCAACGCTCGCGCCCAGCGAGCGGCTCGCTTCGGCGAGAGCGCGTGCGAGTCCCTCAAATGGTTGGGCAAAAGATTCGGAGCTCCAACGATCGCGATTCCGCAATCCGTCGAAGAGCGGCACGGCTTGAGCATCGACCCAGTTCGGCGATACGCTCCAGAAGTCGCAGATCGCCTGGATCGCTTCATCTTCGCGGCCCGAATCACCCACTGGATGGCTTCGCGAGATAGGCAGGTCACGCCCTCCACTCATCCAGACGCTGGTGGGACCAACCCGATCCATGCGCTCGGCCGCTGCGCCTGCGATGAGGTCGCGCAGGACGAGCGCGGCATCGCCGAAGCTCAGATCGTGACCAGTGCCCGGCGTTGGAAACCAGGTGCGCGCGCTTTGAATCTGCTTGCCGGGCGCCCACGTGCAGGTGTGTCCTGAGCGCAGCGATCTGACGCCGTGCATGCACGTTTCGTCGTCGAGTGTAAAAAACAATCCCGCCGCATCCGCGCCGACCGCGCCGACATTGATTCCCGGGTTGAAGCCGGGCAGGGCTGCGACTGAGTCGAGCGACGTTGCGACAACCAGACCGCCTGACCACTCGGCGAGGAACAGCGCCCGCCGGCCGGTGAAATCGCGAGCGCAGAATACTTCACGCGTGTGACGATTCCAGACCATGAATGCGAAATCACCTTCCAGGTGATCGACGCATCGGGGTCCGAATTTGCGGAACGTCTCCAGCAGCAACTGACCAATTGTCGCGGGCTTCGAAATGCGCCGTCCGAGGGCGCGGCCGAGGTCGTCGAGATAGTAGAAGGTCCCGTCGACCAATGCGACGTAGTCGTGGTCGAACGCGAAACCGGAGCAGTGTTCCCCGGCCGGAGCGGGCGGCCCACCAATGATGCCGAGGGCGGCGCCTGGCTGCAGATGGATGCTGGCCCTCGCTCGACCATCGCGAGCTCCAGCAACGAGCGCCGCGTGCAAAGGGCGTTCGCTCGGGAGCGATGCTCCGGCGTCAAGGACAGCCAGAATTGCCGTCATGCGGTCCGCTCGAGGGCGGGGCCGAGAAGGCTTGCCACGTAGCGCGACCATTCTGGAGCGCGGCGGACATGTGCGCCGACCCGGCGCAAGGCTGACGCTTCAGACCGCCCTGATTCCGAGGAAGCGGAATGCTCCAAGATTGACGCGCTGCCAACGTCGGATCGCTTGATCTGCAGCGCGAACTCCCACAGTCGCTGCCGCAATTCGACGGAAGGGCACGCATGATCGGCCCGAAGCACGAGCTGCGAAAAGTGCGCTTCCAACATCGCGGAGATCCGACCCCCGAGCTGAGGAGAGAGCGCGTCGAGCAGCACGTCGGGAACGCCGATAACCGCGAGCGAGCGCGCCAGCCGGAGGGTCCAATAGCAGCACGACTCGCTGCGAGTACGAACTGCGGCGGCGAGCAATCCGTCCCAGGTAAGT
>WNFK01014103.1_pt1 | contig 12448 bp, 12 predicted proteins | sample 5400281 | NCBI WGS metagenome assembly WNFK01 (sample SAMN13153350, study PRJNA577476) | soil metagenome | isolation source: 20 cm soil on Douglas fir-dominated hillslope | place: USA:California | collected 2013-09-17
GGACGCCGCGTTCGTTGCGGGACATTCGCTCGGCGAATATTCCGCGCTCGCCGCCGCCGGCAGCCTCAGCATCAGCGATACCGCGCGGCTGTTGCGCATCCGTGGCCTTGCCATGCAGAAGGCGGTGCCGGTGGGTGTCGGCGCAATGGCCGCGTTGCTCGGTCTGGATTATGAGGCCGCGGTCGCGGTTGCGAACGAGGCCGCGCAGGGCCAGGTCTGCCAGGCCGCCAATGACAATGGTGGCGGGCAGGTTGTGGTCTCCGGCGACAGGGCCGCGGTCGAACGTGCGTTGGAAATTGCCAAAACCAAGGGCGCCAAGCGCGCGATGTTGCTGCCGGTGTCGGCGCCGTTTCATTGCCGGCTGATGCAGCCGGCGGCCGATGCGATGGCCAAAGCGCTGGCTGATGTAAGCATCAGGCAACCGGTCTCGCCATTGGTATCGAATGTGCTGGCCGCGCCGATTACCGATCCTGACGAGATCCGCCGCCGCCTGATCGAACAGGTTACGGGAACCGTGCGCTGGCGTGAGTCGGTGGCCTACATGGCAAGCCAGGGTGTCACACGGTTTTTCGAAATCGGCGCCGGCAAGGTGCTCAGCGGGCTGGTCAAGCGCATTGCCGATGGCGCGATTGGGATTTCGGTCGGCGGGCCAAATGATATTGCCTCGGCGAAACAGGCGCTCGCTGCCGCGCGAGCAGCCTGAGCGAGGAGGGAGACCAAGATGTTCGATCTGACTGGCAGGACGGCGCTCGTCACCGGCGCGACCGGCGGCATCGGCGGCGCGATCGCGCAAGCGCTGCACGCGCAAGGCGCGACGGTGGCCATTTCCGGAACGCGGCGCGAGGTGCTGGACACGCTCGCGGGCAAATTGGGCGAGCGGGTTCACGTGCTGCCTTGCAATCTCTCTGACTCCGCCGAGGTCGAGGCGCTGGTTCCGTCTGCAGAACAGGCGATGGGCCAGGTCGACATTCTCGTCGCCAACGCCGGCATCACCCGGGACAATCTGTTCGTGCAATTGCGCGACGAGGACTGGGACGAGGTCATCAAGGTCAATTTGACGGCGACCTTCCGCCTGGCACGGGCCGCGACCAGGCTGATGATGCGCAAGCGCTTCGGCCGCATCATCGCGATCACGTCGATCGTCGGCGTCACCGGCAATCCGGGGCAGGGCAATTACACGGCGTCGAAGGCCGGACTGATCGGCATGATCAAGACGCTGGGGGCCGAGTACGCCAAACGCAACGTCACCGCCAATTGCATCGCCCCGGGATTTATTGCGACGCCGATGACCGACGCACTTAACGACAAGCAGCGTGAAGCGATTCTTTCAAAAGTTCCTGCGGCACGGCTCGGAACGCCCGAGGATATCGCTGCGGCGGCGGTCTATCTCAGCTCGAACGAAGCGGCCTATGTCACCGGGCAGACAATTCACGTCAATGGTGGAATGGCCATGATTTGAGCCGGCCGCGACTGCCCCGTGGCGGGGCGAAGGGCCGTTTCCGAGGACCGATTGAGGCTTATAGTCAAGGCTTGGGAAGTATGATAACCGAACCACTAACGGACAGGCAAAGAACGCCATTGCAGGAATTTGAAACCCTGTATATTGGCGGTGCGGAGCCTGCCCGTCGTTCACTGGGGCCTTTTGTCGGCTATGACGGGGCCAAATCAAGACTATGCGCGATTGCGAAGAGAGTTTAACGACCACGATGGCTCGTATCGTCTTGGGGTCGGGTCCAATGGAACAAGCACGAGGTTAAACGATGAGTGAGATTGGCGAGCGAGTTAAGAAGATTGTGGTCGAACACCTTGGTGTTGAACCCGAAAAAGTGGTCGACAACGCGAGCTTCATTGACGAGTTTGAAGAAGAGTTTGGTTGTGAAATTCCCGACGATGCCGCCGAGACGATCTTGACCGTCGGCGACGCCACAAAATTTCTGGAAAAGAACGCGAAAAGCTGACGCCCCCGCGCGGTGCCGACGAAGCCGGACGGGCCGTGTTTGAGCGGTCCACCGGTTTCTTGTTGTGCGCGGCGAATTCTGGGCTGGAGTGCTGATATGAGGCGGGTTGTCGTCACGGGCCTCGGCATGGTGTCGCCACTCGGCTGTGGCGTGGAGCCGACCTGGAAGCGCATCCTCAACAGCGAGAGCGGTGCCAAGAAGATCGACACCTTTGACGTCTCCGATCTGACCAGCCGGATCGCCTGCGTGATTCCGCGTGGCGATGGCACCGGCGGCACATTCAACCCCGATCAGTGGATGGAGCCGAAGGATCAGCGCAAGGTCGACGATTTCATCATCTTCGCAATGTGTGCGGCGCGTCAGGCGCTCGATGACGCCAATTGGCATCCTTCCACCGAAGAGGAGCGTTGCGCCACCGGCACGATGATCGGCTCGGGGATCGGCGGCCTGTCCGGTATTGCCGATACGGCGCTGCTTCTCAAGGAGCGCGGCCCGCGCAAGATATCGCCATTCTTCATTCCGGGGCGTCTGATCAACCTTGCCTCGGGTTATGTGTCGATCGAGCACGGCCTCAAGGGCCCCAACCATGCGGTGGTCACCGCTTGTTCGACCGGCGCTCACGCGATCGGCGATGCAGGCCGGCTGATCGCGCTCGGCGATGCAGACGTGATGGTGGCCGGCGGAACCGAATCCCCGATTTGCCGGCTATCGATGGCCGGATTTTGCGCGTCTCGCGCGCTGTCGACCGGCTTCAACGATACCCCGGAAAAAGCATCGCGCCCCTACGACCGGGATCGCGACGGTTTCGTGATGGGGGAAGGTGCCGGCATCGTGGTGCTTGAGGAATACGAGCACGCCAAAAAGCGCGGCGCGAGGATGTATGCGGAGGTGATCGGTTACGGCCTATCCGGTGACGCCTATCACATCACATCTCCGACGCCGGATGGTGATGGCGCGTTCCGCAGCATGAGCGCCGCCATGAAGCGCGCAGGGATCACTTCTTCCGATATCGACTACATCAACGCGCACGGAACCTCGACGCAGGTCGGTGACGAAATCGAGCTCGGTGCGGTGGAACGCCTTTTGGGCAACGCCGCTTCCAGGGTGTCGATGTCGTCAACCAAATCGTCAACGGGACATCTGCTGGGTGCGGCGGGAGCGATCGAGTGCATCTTCAGCGTTCTCGCGATTCGCGATAACATCGCGCCGCCAACCATCAATCTGGACAACCCGTCGATGGAAACGGCCATCGATCTTGTGCCGCAAACGCCGCGCAGGCGCGAAATCAATGTCGCGCTGTCGAATTCGTTCGGTTTCGGGGGCACCAACGCATCCGTAATCATGCAGCGCGTCGCCAACTAACGCTTCATATGAAGTAGAGTCCACCGATTCGCCGCATTCGGTGATGAATCCTAAGAATTGGGCGTAGACTATCGGCCGACGCGGAAGTTTCGCGAGGCTGCGATTGAACCGACAGGATTTAGGTTGCATCGATGAGTGAGAGGCCGCCCATTTCGCCAAGGAGTCCGCGCGCCGCGCTGGAGCCCGAGCGGGTCCCGCCGCCGCCGAAGCGCTCCGAGCGCGCCCGCAATCCGTTCGTCGTCGTCGGCAATGCCATTATTACCATCGTGCTGGTCTTAATGATCGGCGCCGGCGGTGTATACGTCTACGGCAAACAGAAGCTCGAGGCCCCGGGACCGTTGCAGGACGACAAGGTCGTCAACATTCCGGCGCGGGCGGGAATGACCGACATTGCCGATATTTTGCAGCGCGAAGGCGTGATCGATAACAATCGCTGGGCGTTCATCGGCAGTGTTTTTGCGCTGAAGGCGCGCTCTGAGCTCAAGCCCGGCGAATACTCGTTTCAGAAGAACGCCAGCCTGCGCGATGTCATTGGCACCATCGTCGAAGGCAAGGTGGTCCAGCACGCCGTCACGATACCGGAAGGCCTGACCTCCGAGCAGATCGTTACCCGGCTTTCGGAGAACGACATTTTTGCCGGCGCCGTCCGCGAAATGCCGCGCGAGGGTACATTGCTGCCGGAGACCTACAAATTTCCGCGCGGCACGACGCGCGATCAGGTGCTTCAGCGCATGCAGCAGACGCAGAAGCGGGTGCTGGCCGAAATATGGGAACGCCGCAATCCGGACATTCCAGTCAAGACGCCGGAGCAGCTGGTTACGCTGGCCTCGATCGTCGAGAAGGAAACCGGCAAGGCGGACGAACGCAGCCGGGTCGCTGCGGTGTTCGTCAACCGGCTGCGGCAAAAGATAAAGCTGCAGTCCGATCCGACCATTATCTATGGGCTGGTTGGCGGCAGGGGAACGCTGGGTCGGCCGATCAAGCGATCCGAAATTCAGCAGCCGTCGCCCTATAACACCTACGTGGTTGAGGGCCTTCCGCCGGGGCCGATCGCCAACCCCGGGCGCGCCTCGCTGGAAGCCGCGGCCAATCCGGCGCGCACCCGCGACCTGTTCTTCGTCGCGGACGGCACTGGCGGTCATGCCTTTACCGAGACCTATGACCAGCACCAGAAGAACGTCGCCAAGCTTCGCACGATGGAAAAGCAGATTCAGAACGACACCGCCGAACCTTCCGACGATTTGCAGCCGCCTGCGGCGGGCGGGCCGGTCGACGCCGCCCCCACGGCCACGACAAAGCCGGCGCCGCCGAAAAAGCCCGCCCGCAGCGCTGCCCCGGCCCGGCAGGGCGCGGCACAGTCGACGGCGGCGCCTCCGGTGGTCCAGCAATAGCGCACGCTTGGCCGTGGCAGGCCGGAACCGAATTCCACATGGGTCGAAAACGCGGCCAAGCAGTAACTTAGCGCTTATCTCGTTCGCAAAACCGGTATCCACTTTTGCGGAATCGGCGCTAAGGTTGCGGCAGTTTCTGGCTTGCGAATCTCACACCCGTCCCTTTCGGAGAATTTCACGCGATGGCGCTGTCGAGCATGACTGGTTTTGCCCGAAGTAACGGCGCCAGCGGACCATATGCATTTGAATGGGAATTGAAGTCGGTCAACGCCAAGGGGTTTGATCTGCGGATGCGGCTGCCGCCCGGATGGGACGATCTCGAGGCCTTCGCCAAGAAGCGCGCCGGCGAGGTGCTGTCGCGGGGTACGGTGTACGCCAATCTGAACCTCAAGCGTGCCAACGCGGTCTCGACGATCCGCATCAACGAGGAAGTGCTGGCCTCGATCGTAAGGGTCGCAGGCGTACTCGCCGGCAAGATCGATGCGGTGGCGCCGAGCATCGACGGGCTTTTGGCGATCAAGGGTGTCATCGAGGTTGTCGAGCCGGAAAGCGATGAGGCGGAAGACAAGGCTGCGAAGGCTGCGGCCGCGGCAGCCTTCGAACAGGCGCTCGCGAATCTTGTCGAGATGCGCCAGCGCGAGGGCGTGACGCTCGGGCAGATCCTCTCGCAGCGCATGGACGAGATCGAGAGCCTGGCGAAGAAGGCCGAGGCCGCTCCCGGCCGCAAGCCCGACGCGATCAGGGCACGGCTTGCCGAGCAGATCGCGGCATTGCTCGAATCGTCCGATCGCTTCGATCCCGACCGGCTCAATCAGGAAGCGATCATGATCGCGGCAAAGGCCGATATTCGCGAAGAGCTGGATCGGATCGCCTCGCATATTTCGCAGGCCCGCGAAATGATCGGCAAGGGCGGACCGGTGGGACGGCGGCTCGATTTCCTGGCGCAGGAATTCAATCGTGAGGTCAATACCTGTTGCTCCAAGTCGAACGATCTCGAACTGACCAACGTTGGCCTTGAGATGAAGAATGTGGTCGAGCAATTCCGCGAACAGGTGCAGAATCTGGAGTGAACCATGACGGCTGGCGGCCATGGCTTCGACGGGGTTGAGCGGCGCGGACTGATGTTCGTGCTGTCATCGCCGTCGGGCGCGGGGAAGACCACACTGTCGCGGTTGCTGATCGAACGGATGCCTGATCTGAAGATGTCGGTATCCGCGACCACGCGGCCGATGCGGCCCGGCGAGGTCGAGGGCCACGACTATCTGTTCGTCGACCAATCCAAATTCGAACAGATGGCAAAACGAAACGAGTTGCTCGAATGGGCCACCGTGTTCGAAAACCGCTACGGTACGCCACGTGCCCCGGTCGAAGCAGCCTTGTCGGCAGGCCAGGACGTGCTGTTCGATATCGACTGGCAGGGCACCCAGCAATTGCGGGAAAAAGCGCGGGCGGACGTTGTCAGCGTTTTCATCCTGCCGCCATCGGCCGCTGACCTGGAAAAACGCCTGCACTCCCGCGCGCAGGATTCCGATGACGTGATCCGGGGACGCATGAGCCGCGCCAGCCACGAAATGAGCCACTGGGCGGAATACGATTATATCGTCATCAATCACGATATCGATGAAGCGTTTGCCGAAGTGCAGTCGATCCTGAAGGCTGAGCGGCTGAGGCGCGAACGCCGTACCGGCTTGACGACGTTCGTGCGGGAATTGCAGCGCCAGTTAGAGAAATAGCCCGACGCTGGGTTGGCGCTGTTTTTTACCTTTGCCACTTTTGCGAGAAAAATCCCGCAACAATTCGGCAATCCGGTCGTCCGGGTCACTGACTTCATCAAGGTCGCGAGGAAAATCCGGCCGCGGGGGAAGAGCGTCGGCTCCGGGATAAACCCGCGATGCGGCCCTGCCGCCGGTAGCGGCTGATTTCCAGATCGCTCCTCGGCGCCCACGACCTCTGCGACTTGCAGGGCTTCGGGGGCTAACGAACTTGATAATTACGCGTCCCAACAGGCCCGCCAGCGCCAGCGCTCCCATCATTGCAGCCAACAGCATCTGCATGGGATAGGCCGAGGTCGCTGATGACAAATCTGCCGCGAACTGGCCGGCAGCGAGGGGCGGCGAGGGCGGTCGGGTTGGCGTGGCTGCGCCCAGATTCGTGTCGGAATCGACCTTGTTTGCCATGGGACTATTTGAATTCGCCATGGGACCATTTGACACCGAACCACCTGGCATCGGACTGGCCAAGGGGGTCGGACTGGTCAGGATAGTTGCACTGTTCGCCGAATCCGCTTCCGACTGACCTAGCCAGCGCGAACCGACAACCGTTTGCGGTATCTCCGCAACTGGCGGTTTTGTATCCCTGTTCGTTGCGCTGACCGCCACATCCGCCGAGGTCAGCCGATTGCCTTGGTTCGGCTGTTCGTTACGTCCCTGCGTGGGTAGTTCGGCGCGAGCTTCCGCTATTGAACGCTGGAATGGGGCGACTACTTTCGGCGAAACCGGCCTTGCTGCGGCTTGAGACGGCTTTTCGTCGTCTACCTTGAGATACCAGCAATGACGTTTTGTGACGCGATCGATACGATAATACCAATGGCCACCCTGCGGCGTCTGGTCCTTCGGGCTGGAAAGGCACTCGTCGTCCGCCCCCGCCGCGCTGTCTGAAATTGTCGTTAGCGGCGCACCTACAATGAGGCTGGCGAAAATCGCTGACGCGAATTTCGCGGTTCGGCTTGACATACACATCTCCGGCTTACGCTACGCAACACTCCGTGTGGCAAGTCTCCGCAAAAACTTGGGTCGTAATGAGCCGCAATTCCGGACAGCATAAGGCTTAATTCGGGCTCGCATCTGCCGCCGCGAGGCCGGAAATATTTCAAGAAACAATAGCTGGTGCCGGGGCCGCGATAAAGCGTCGCGGTGGTTGTCCGGAAGCGAAGTTACTCGCTTGCAAGTACGTCGCTGAACAGCACGTAGCGCTCGCCATCAAAACGCACCAGCCGCATTTGTTTGATCGGGCGCAGGTCCGTCGAACTGGTCTTCAGGCGGATCCCCGGCAGCAGCAACGGCAGCTCCATGTCGAGATGGGAAGCCTGCTTCATGATATTTTCCCGGGTAAGATTGTCCCCGCATTGTCTCAGCAACTGGACCACCGCGAAACCGACATTGTAGCCGTAGGGAGCGTAGTAGTCGCTTCTGTCGACGCGCGGGTTGTACTTGTCCATCCAAACGTTCCAGGCCTGCATTGCCGGATCGCCTCGCCACTGCGGGTCGGCCGGGTCCTTTTGATAGGCCGCGGAAATGATGCCTTTTGCTGCTGCGAACCCGGCCGGTCTGATCGCGCCCGCAATCGACGAACCGACGCTGACCACGAATTCCTGCGGGTGCCAGCCGATGTCATAGGCTTTGCGAATGGCTTGGGCGGAGAATTTAGGCACCGTGACAATGAAAAATACATCCGCGCCCGAGGCCTTCAGCGAAACCACCTGGGAATCGATCGTCGGGTCGCTCGTGTTGTAGGTCAATGACGACACGATCATCGTCGATGCCTTGTCACCGAGCGCGCGCTTGAATCCCAGCAGATAGTCGCGGCCAAGATCGTCGTTCTGCGACAGGATACCGATCTTCGCGCCGGGCTTCACCGAGAGAATGTATTTGGCGTAGATCTCGCCTTCCGACGCATAATGCGGCGTCCAGCTCATGGTCCACGGATAATGCTCGGGGTCATTGAAGACCGTGGCGCCCGAGCCGATGAAAAGATGCGGCACCTTTTTCTGATTGATATATTTGACCACAGCCATATTGGTGGCCGTGCCCACCGGATTGACGAGAAACAGCACCTCGTCGCTTTCGATGAGGCGTCTGATCTGCTCCACCGTCTTCGGCGGGCTGTAGGCGTCGTCGAGGCTGATGTAGTTGATCTTGCGGCCGTTGACGCCGCCCTGTTCGTTGATCATCGTGAAATAGGCCGTGGCGGAGACCGCACCGGCGGAATAAGCCGATGCCGGGCCGCTGTATGGCGTGGTGGTTCCGATCTTGATTTCGGTGTCGGTGACGCCGGGGCCGTATTGTTTCTGCGCCAAGGCCGGCGTCGCGGCCAGCATCAGCGCAAGCGCCGCCAAAGCCCATGGTGTCGAACGATTCCTCCAGGCCATTCAAGTCCTCCCTGTCAAGCGAGGCTTACATGGCACTCTGCCTCTTTTGGCGAGGCTTAAGAGATGCTCTGCCTCAGTTCTTCAGCACGATACGCCCCACGACTTTTCCGGCTCGCAATTCGTCGATCCATTTCTGGACGTCGCCCATGGGTTCTTCCTTCATCGGCGTGGGCTTGATCTTGCCGGCGCGCGCGAGCGCCATCAGCTCATGTCCCTCGGCCAGCGTTCCGACCATGAAGCCTTCGATGGTCATACGCTTGTAGATCCATTGTACCATCGGCAGGCTGAAATTACCGCCCATCAGTCCGGAGACCACGATCTTGCCGCCACGCGCGACCGCGCCGATCGCAAAGGCCATCGATTTCTCGTTGCCGGCAAAATCGACGATCGCGTCAAATCCGCCCTCGGTTTCCTTGATGATGCGTTTGACCACGTCTGCTTCCGAGGGATCGTAAGCGACATCCGCGCCGTTTTTCAACGCCGACTCGCGCGCGGCGGGGCTCAAATCAGCGACCGTGATTTTCTGCTTGAACATGGCTTGCGCGAACGCCAGTCCCATCATGCCGACGCCGCCGAGGCCGATCAGCAGCAGGTTGCGCTGCCGCGGCCGGTCGACCAGGCGCTTCAGCGCGCCATAGGCGGTCACGCCGGAACACATCAAGGTTGCCGCCTGATTGACCGGCAGCGGATCGTAATCCAGCAGGTACTTCGCGTCCGGCACCAGCACATGGCTGGCGAAGCCGCCGTCGATGGCAACACCGAGAAAACGCTGCTTGACGCACAGGTTCTCGTCGCCGTTGAGACAGTCGCGGCATTGGCCGCAGCCGATCCAGGGGAATACCGCTTTTTTCGCGCCGATCAGGTCCTTCGAAACATCCGGACCGACTTCCTCGACGATCCCGGCGATCTCATGTCCGAGCGTAAACGGCAGCGTCATGCCACGCGTGGTGTCCAGCTTCTTGCCGCCGCCGAGGTCAGCGTAACCGTCCTGAATATGAAGGTCGGAATGGCACAGCCCGCAACGTTCGATCCGGACGAGGACTTCCTTGCCTTGCGGTTTCGGCGTCTCGATGATGGTTTCACACAACGGCGCATCGAATTTGACCAATGACTGGCGTCGCATCAGCGCCATGGTATTTTCTCCTTAAGGGACGTTTATTTTTGTGTTTCGTATATCGGTCAATTCGCGGGCCATGGCAACAAAGCCGCTTACCGGAACGGTTTCGGCGCGCCGCGTCAAGTCGACATCCGCCGCCGTCGCCAGTCGGGCCGGGTCGACGGCCAATGATTTGAGGCTTTGCCGCAGCATTTTCCGCCGCTGGCCGAATGCCGCGGCGGCCACCAGCTCCAGCGCCCGGCGCTCGCACGGCTCCGGCGCGCCGCGGGGCACCAATCGCACTACGGACGAGGTGACCTTGGGCTGCGGTACGAACGCCGCGGGAGAAATGTCGAACAGGATTTTTGTCTCAGTGCGCCAGTTCGCGAGCACGGCCAGCCGTCCGTAGGCTTCGTCATTCTCGCGCGCGACGATACGCTCCGCTACTTCGCGTTGAAACATCAGCACCATCATGTCGTACCAGGGCGGCCATGGCTCGATCGACAGCCAGTCGATCAACAGCGCGGTCGCGATATTGTAGGGCAGGTTGGCGACGATTTTCGCGACTGTGCCGCCGAGCAGCGGCCGTGGGTCGAAATGCTGCGCGTCGGCGCAAATAATCTCCAGCCGTCCCGGATATCGCCTTGAAATCTCTTCAAGCGCCGCCAGTGCGCGCTGGTCGCGCTCCACCGCGATGATGCGCCGCGCACCGAGCGCCAGCAACGCGCGCGTCAGCCCGCCGGGGCCGGGCCCGATCTCGACAATCGTCGCATCTTCGAGCGGGCCCGCGGCGCGCGCGATCCGCGCGGTGAGGTTGAGGTCCAGCAGGAAATTCTGGCCAAGCGATTTTCGAGCCGAGAGCGAATGCTGGCGAATGACCTCGCGAAGCGGCGGAAGGTCATCGATCGCGCTCATGCCGGTTGCGCAGCCGCCATGCGGGCGGCGAGGCGCAATGCCGCGATCAGGCTTGACGGATTGGCTCGTCCGGTGCCGGCAATGTCGAACGCCGTGCCATGATCCGGCGATGTGCGAATGAACGGCAATCCCAAGGTGACGTTGACGGCGTCTTCGAATGCCAGCGTCTTGACCGGGATCAGCGCCTGATCGTGATACATGCAGATCGCGCAGTCATAGGTCTTGCGCGCAGCGTCGTGAAACATGGTGTCCGCCGGCAGCGGCCCCCTGATCTCGATGCCTTCGGCGCGCAGCATTTCGACGGCCGGTGCAACGATCGTGCGTTCCTCGGTGCCGAGCGAGCCCTCTTCGCCGGCGTGGGGATTGAGACCGGACACCACAAGGCGCGGGTTGGCGAGGCCGAAGCGCGCTTTCAACGCCGCGGCCACGATGCGGACCGTGGTAACGATCAGGTCAGTCGACAGCTGAGCGACCGCCTCGCGCAGCGAAACATGGATCGTTACAGGCACGACGGCGACAGCAGGGGACCACAGCATCATCACCGGCTGCGGCGTATGGCCGTCGGTGGCCGCGAGTTCGGCGAGAAACTCGGTGTGACCGGGATGCCGGAAGCCGGCGCGGTAGAGAACGCTTTTGGCGATCGGATTGGTGACGACCGCGCTGGCCCGGGCGCCGATCACGTCGTCAACCGCCTGACGAATCGAGGCCAAGGCTGCGTCGGCACTGGTGTGGTCCGGCTGGCCTGGTTTTGCGGTCGCCCTGTGCCCGGTGGCCACGACCGGCAACGCATCGGCGAATGCATCGAATGCATCCTCGGGGCGAACCTCGGCGAGCCTGATCTTCAGCCCGAGAGTATTGGCCCGGTCGCTGAGGAAGTCGCGATCGCCGAGCAGGTAGAAAGGTCCGATACCCGCAGGCTCGCCCAAGGTCAGCGCGAGGGGCTTAGCCATCGTCAGCGATATTCGATCATCGCGGCTTTGCGGACTTCCTGCAGATACGATTTCGACTTGGCTTCGTATTTTTCGGCATACATCTTCTCGCGGATTTCCTTCTTCATCGGCGTATCGATGGTGGTCGGCTTCCTTCCGCACAGGGCAACCATCTCCACGCCCTGTTTTGTCACCTCAGGCGCGGTCAAATGGCCGATCGTGGTCTTGTCGAGCACTTCTCGAAGAACGGCTGGTATGTCGGCGGAAGTCTTGGTCACGGTCTCGCGTATCGCTGCATTTTGCATGGATTTGAAAAAAGCGTTGGCCTCATCGCAGGTCTGTACCCGGCTGCGCAGGGCTTCGGCTTCCTTGACCCTGGCTTCGATGGCGGAATGTGCGGATCCGCGCGGGACGACCAAGACAATCGGACGCATTTGATACTCGAAGCTTTCGGTCTCCTTTTTGTCCTCGCCGCCCTTGACCTGAACAGCAGCGGCGACGTCCTTCTCGCCGACCTGCAGGCTCTCCTTGAATCGTCCGCGGACCAGACTGGTCCAAACCATCTCGGCCTTCATACGGGCCTTCAGCGTGTCGGCCCGAACGCCCTGGCTTTCGAGAGATTTGGCGAGCGCTTCGGGCGTCGTGCGCAT
>WNFK01040748.1_pt2 | contig 12447 bp, 11 predicted proteins | sample 5400281 | NCBI WGS metagenome assembly WNFK01 (sample SAMN13153350, study PRJNA577476) | soil metagenome | isolation source: 20 cm soil on Douglas fir-dominated hillslope | place: USA:California | collected 2013-09-17
GAGGACCTCGATGTACGTCACGCGCTCCAGCCGCTGGGCGTTGGCGTCCTGCTTGGGGTCGGCCGAGTAGATTCCGTCGACCTTCGTCGCCTTCATGATCGCGTCGGCACCGATCTCGACGGCCCGCAGGGCTCCCGCGGTGTCCGTCGTGAAGAACGGGTTGCCCGTGCCCGCCGCGAAGATCACGATGCGTCCCTTCTCGAGGTGACGGATCGAGCGCCGTCGAATATAGGGCTCCGCGACCGCCCGCATCTCGATGGCCGACAGGACCCGTGTCTGCAGGCCGACTTTCTCGAGCCCGTCCTGGAGCGCCAGCGCATTGATGACCGTCGCCAGCATCCCCATGTAATCGGCGGTGGCGCGCTCCATGCCGCCGGCGGCCGCGGCGACTCCGCGGAAGATGTTGCCGCCGCCGATGACGATCGCGATCTGCACGCCGAGTGCCGCCACGTCGCGCACCTCGGAGGCGATCCGATCGATCACGAGCGGGTCGATCCCGTAGCCCTGACTCCCGGCGAGCGCCTCTCCCGAGAGCTTCAGGAGAATACGGCGGTAGGCGGGGCGGCCGGAGCCGGCAGCCGCCGTCATGCTACCCCCCCTCGCCCACCTGGAAGCGGGCGAAGCGCTTGACGACGATCCGCTCGCCGGTCTTGGCGTTCACGCCGTCGACGAGCTCTCGGACCGTCGTCTTGCCCGAGGCGTCCTTGATGAACTGTTGCTCGAGCAGGCATTGCTCGGTAAAAAACTTTTCCAGCTTGCCCTCGATGATCTTGTCGATCACCTGAGGCGGCTTCTTCTGGTCGGCCATCTGGCCGCGATAGATCTCGCGTTCCTTCTCGATGACCGCGTGGGGCACGTCTTCCCGCGCGACGAAGGACGGATTCGCTGCCGCGACCTGCATCCCGAGATCTTTCACCAGCTCCTGGAAGGCGTCCGTGCGCGCGACGAAGTCCGACTCGCAGTTGACCTCGATCAGCACGCCGAGCTTCCCGCTGTGGTGGACGTACGTCCCGATGACGCCCTCACGGGCCTCGCGATTGGCTCGCTTGCCTGCCTGGGCGAGACCCTTCTTGCGCAGGAACTCGATGGCGGTCTCCAGATCGCCCTTGGCCGCCTGGAGCGCTTCCTTGCAGTCCATGACCCCGGCCCCGGTCCGATCGCGGAGGTCCTTCACGAGCTGCGCGGTCGCGGCCATGCCCTAGTCCTCCGCCTCGGCCGCGGCCAGCTCCGCGCCCTCGGCCGGCACCTCCGCCGCGGCCGCTTCGCTCTCGTCCTTGCCGAGCGTGCCGCGTCCCTCGTTGACCGCGTCGGCGATGCGCGAGGTGATCAGGCGCACCGCGCGGATCGCGTCGTCGTTACCGGGGACCGGATAATCGATCCCGGTCGGATCGCAGTTGGTGTCGACGATCGCGACGATCGAGATGCCGAGCCGCTGAGCCTCGGCCACCGCGATCTTCTCCTTGCGAGGATCGATGATGAAGACCGCCGCCGGCAGCTGCTCCATCAACTTGATACCGATCAGCGCCTTCTCGAGCTTTTCTCGCTCCCGATCGAGCTCGAGCGCTTCCTTCTTGGGCACGCGCTCGTACTCACCCGTCTCCTTCATCTCCTCGAGCTTCTTGAGCCGGGTGATCGACTTGCGGATCGTCGTGAAGTTCGTCAGGGTGCCGCCGAGCCAGCGCTGGTTGACGTAGTACATGCCGCAGCGGCTCGCCTCCTCGAACACGGTCTCCTGGGCCTGCTTCTTGGTCCCGATGAAGAGCACCGTGCCGCCGCCCGCGGCGAGGTCGCGCACGAACCCGTAGGCCTCGCGGAACTTCTTGAGGGTTTTCTGAAGGTCGATGATGTAAATGCCGTTGCGTTCACCGAAGATGTACTTCTGCATCTTCGGGTTCCAGCGCTTGGTCTGATGGCCGAAATGCACTCCGGCCTCGAGCAGCTCCTTCATCGTCAATGCGGCCATGGATCCTCCTTCGGTTTGCCTCCGCCGCGCTCAGCAGGCTCGCCCCGGCGGGCGAAAGCCCTGCCACCGAAAGTGCGCGGCGTGTGTAATGGTGAGCTACGTCGTGTACTTGGCGTTGAGCCGCACGTACTCCTCGCTCAGATCGCACGTCCAGACCCGGTCCTCACCGCGGCCCAGACCGAGATCGATCGAGATCTCATATTCCGACAATCCCATGATCTCCCGAATGCGCTCGATACGCACGCCTTCCTTCTGCATCCCGCGCTCGACCAGGGCTTCGTCGTCGAAGGCGATCGCCACCTTGCCCTGGTCGATCCTGGCCGGGGACTTGCCGAGCGCCATCATGATCCGCCCCCAGTTGGGGTCCACGCCGTTGATCGCGGCCTTGACCAGGGGCGAGTTCGCGACCGCCCGGGCCGCGCTCAGCGCGTCCCGGCTGTTGGCCGCGCCCCGTACCGCCACGGTCACGAGCTTGGTGCCGCCTTCGGCGTCCGCGACGAGCATACGCGCCAGCTTCGTCATCACCGCGTCGACCCCGGCGGCGAACTGCCGAATCCCGCGCGAGCCGGTCTCGAGCGGCGTGTTCTCGGCGAGGCCGTTGGCGAGAAGGGCCACCGTATCGCTGGTCGACGTGTCGGAGTCGACGGTCGTCCGGTTAAAGGAGCGGTCGACGGAGCGCTTCAGCACCGGCGCGAGGGCGCCTCGCGCCACGGCGGCGTCGGAGGCGACGAAGCAGAACATCGTCGCCAGATGCGGCTCGAGCATCGCGACACCCTTCGCGATCCCGCCGATCGTGACGGGGCGCCCGGCGATCTCGACGCGCACCGCGGCCTCTTTGGGCTTGGTGTCGGTCGTCATGATCGCTTCGGCCGCGGCCCGGCCGCCCTGGGGCGAGAGCGACTTCACGAGATTGGGCATCGCCGCGCGGATCTTGTCCATCGGCAACGGAATGCCGATGACGCCGGTCGCCGCGACCAGCACGTGCCCGGCCGGGATCCGGAGCAGATCTCCCACGATCCGCGTCATCTCGCGCGCATCGGCGATGCCCTGCTCGCCGGTACAGACGTTGGCGCAGCCGCTCGAGGCGACGATTGCCTGCGCCTGGCCGCCGCGCACGTGCTCGGACGACACCAGCACCGGCGCGCCCTTGACCTGATTCGACGTGAACACCGCGGCGGCACGCGCCGGGGTCGAGGAATAGATGAGGGCGAGGTCTTTCTTACCGCTCGGCTTGATGCCGGCCACGACGCCGCCGGCGAGGATCCCCGGCACCGCCGTGATGCCGCCGTCGAGCCACTGGAGCTCTGCCGGCGCCATGCCTAGGGGTACACGGGCGGGGCCTCGAGCCCGGTCCGCTCGCCCCAGCCGAACATGATGTTGAGATTCTGGATACCGTTCGCTGACGTCGCAGTAGTTGGAGCCGACGACCGTGCGCGTGGTCGGGCGCTCACCCTCGTCGAGCACGCGAACGAACGGCTCACCCGCGTAGAACTCGCGATACACGTCGAGCAGGCGCGCCGTCGTCGCCGCCGACGCGAGCGGCACCGAGGCCGTCGTGAACAGACCGCGATTGAGCGGCACCAGATGGGGCGTGAACGCGACGCGCAACGGCGATCCGGCGAGAGCCCCGAGCTCCTGCTCGATCTCCGGCGTGTGCCGATGCGTCGCCATCCCGTAGGCCTGCACGTTCTCGTTGGCTTCCGTGAAGAGATACATCGGGTCGATCTTTCGACCTTGCGCCCCGGCTCCGGTCACGCCGGACTTTCCGTCGATGACGACGCCTTCGAGCCGCGCGAGCCCCGCCCTGAACAGCGGCGCTGTCGCGAGGATCGCGCCGGCCGGGTAGCAGCCCGGTGTGGCGACGAGCGCGGCCTGCGCGATCGCCTTGCGGTGGAGCTCGGCGAGGCCGTAGACAGCCTCCCCGAGACCGGACAGATCGATGTGCGGCGCCTTGTACCAGGTCACGTAGTCGTTCGGATCGCGCAGCCGATAGTCGGCGGAGAGATCGATCGCGCGCCGCCCGCGAGCTCGCAGAATCGGCACCGCCTTCTGCGATTCCATATGCGGTAGCGCGAGGAAGACCACGTCGGCGACGCTCGCGAGCCACTCGGCGTCGAGGTCATGGAAGCGGAGCTCGCTCAGCCCCCGCAGATGGGGATAGGCCTTGGTGAGCGCCTCGCCGGCGAGCCGGTCCGAGGTGACGCCCGTCAAGGTGATGTGCGGATGGACGCACAGCAGCCGGAGGAGCTCCGCGCCCATGTACCCGCTGGCGCCGGCGACCGCGACGCGGACCGTCGCCATTAGCGCTTCGAGTACTGGAACTTCTGCCGGGCGCCGGGCTGGCCGTACTTCTTCCGTTCGCGCATCCGTGGATCACGCGTCAGGAGGCCGGCCTTCTTCAGCGGGAGCCGGAACTTCTCGTCGAACTTCGCCAGCGCCCGGGACAGCCCGTGCCGGACCGCGCCGGCCTGGCCCGTGGGACCACCGCCGCCGACGGTCGCGAAGATGTCGAACTGCCCGATGGTGCTCGTGACCTCGAGCGGCTGGGCGATGATCATTCGCAGGGTCTCGCGCGGGAAGTAGTCCTCGAACGCCCGGCGGTTCACGACGATGCGCCCGGCTCCCGGCCTGATCCACACCCGCGCGACGGACGTCTTGCGACGGCCGGTCGCGTAAAACCTGTCGACCACCGCTGCCATCTAGCGAACCTCCGGCTTCGTCGTGAGAGTTTCGGGCTGCTGGGCCTGGTGCGGGTGCGAGGCGCCGCCGTAGACCTTGAGCTTCTTGGCCATCGCCCTTCCGAGGCGGGTCTTGGGCAGCATCCCCTGGACCGCCCACTCGATGACGCGCTCGGGATGGGTCCTGAGCATCGTCTCGGCGTTCACCTCGCGGAGCCCTCCGATGTAGCCGGAGTGCCAGTGGTACAGCTTGTCCCGCATCTTCCGCCCGGTCAGGTGGACCTTCGCGGCGTTGACGACGACCACGTGATCACCGACGTCGAGGTGAGGCACGAACGTCTGCTTGTGCTTACCGCGCAGGATTGACGCAATGCGGCTCGCGAGGCGTCCGAGGACTTGCCCGTTGGCGTCCACGATGAACCACTTGCGCTCGATTTCGCTTTCTTTCGGTACCAACGTCGGCATCTTGCTTCCCCTTGACGCTTCTAAGTAGGCGTCCAAACTGGAAAAACGCAACGCCATACTCTAAGGGAGAAGCAAGGGGCTGTCAACGAATCTTGGTCTTGCCGGGCCAGGGGCAGAGCGTTCGCACCGGACACGCTGGACAGAGCGGCTTGCGCGCGAAGCAGCAGCGTCGCCCGTGCGCCTGCACGAGGTGCGTCGTGAACGTCCATTCCTTTTCTGGAAGTACGTCCGCGAGCTGATCATGGATTTTCTCGGGGTCATCCGAGCGCGCCAGTCCCAGGCGCTGCGACACGCGGAACACGTGCGTGTCCACCGCGATCGCCTGCTCGCCGAACGCGTTGCCCAGGATGACGTTCGCCGTCTTGAGCCCGACTCCGGGCAAGGTCACGAGGGCCGCCCGCGACCGCGGTACTTCGCCGCCGTGCTTCTCGAGGAGCGCGTTCGCCATCGCGATGATCGAGCGGGTCTTCGCGCGGTAGAAGCCGGTGGAGCGGACCTCCTCTTCCAGGATGGCCGAGCTCGCTCGAGCGTAGTCGCGCGCGGTCCCGTACTTTTTGAAGAGGGCCGGGGTGACCTGATTCACGCGCTCGTCCGTGCACTGTGCCGACAGAATCGTCGCGACGAGCAGCTCGAGTGGATTCCCGAAGTCGAGGGCGATCTTGGCGTCGGGATAGGCTTTCTTCAGCGCGCGAATGACCTTGCGGGCCCGGGCTCGCTTCGCGTCTCGAGACTCTCGCATGACGCTCCCCTTGCGACTACCGGGCCGAGATCCGGATGGCCTCGGGCGTGATGTCGATCCGGCCCAGAGTCACGGGCACCGGGAGCCGGCTGGCGATCCGTGGCGCCGGATCCCACGTGCGGACGACCCAGTCGACGAGCATCGCCGGCACCGGGATACCCCCGACCGTCACGTGATCGGCGACGAGCGCGAACGGCCGGTCGGTGGCCGGCAAGGCCCGGACTCGCGCCGCGACATCGGGCCCCGGCAGGCTGATCACGAAGGCCAGCGCGCCCTGCTCGAACTTCACCGACGCCGTCTTGAACCCTTTCTGCTCCTTGAGAAACGCCCGGAGATCGTCCTCGCGGATGGTCACCCGCTCGAGGGAGGCACGGCGGGCGTCGAGCGGAGACAACCGCCCGTTCGCGTGCACGCTGAAGGGGTTGACGAGCACGTCCTCGAACACGAACTGGATGTCGCCGACTCGGAGCAGCGGCGAGCCCGGGCGCTTGAGCTCGCCGACGCGCGCGGACGCCGCACGGATCTCCACGCGGCCAATGTGGCCGCGCAGGATCGTGTCGTCATGATTCAGGTTGATCTCGAGCCCCTGGACGTCGGTCGTCACGTCCGCCAGCGCCCGGCGGACCGCCGCCTGGACCTCGCGCGCGAAGGCGGCCGCCGTCGCGGGGACGTCCTCGGTGAGTCGCCGCGCGCGAACGGTGGCCGTCGAGTTGTCGGGAAGCTGGAATTCGCCGATCACCGGGAACACTCGCGCCAGCGCGCCGTCGGTCTGCAATCGTTCGGCGATCCGTCGCGGCTTCTCGGCGGTCCAGGACGGGCCGACGTCGCCGGTCTTGAGAATCATGTACTCGATGCCGATCGGCTCACCATCCCAGGCGCGGGTGAACTGGAGCGGGAGACGGTCGCGTGTCCCGTAGTATCGAAAGTTACTCACGGAGAAGAAATTGTCGTTCGGGACGACACTCGCGGTCACGGGCTCGCCTCGACTGTCCTTGCTGATCAGCGCCAGGATCTCGCGCTGCCGCCAGTTCGCGGTGCTGGGCGGCGACTCCAGGACGAACGGAACGCCGAGGCCCGGCAGCTTCCAGCCTGACGGCACCGCCAGGACGGTGGCGCTCACCTGGAGCGCGCACGCCAGCCCGAGCACGATCGCCCCGACGGAGCGCGCACGTCCCTTCAAGAGGCCGAAGGCCATGCCGGCCAGGACCGCGGCAACGGGCATCAGCGGCAAGGTGTAGCGCAGGTTCTTGTTCTGGAGCAGCTCGAACAGAAGAAACGGTGCCAGGAGCGCGGCCAGCACGATCCATTGCCGCCGCATCGCGGCGATGACGATCCCGACGAGGAGCAGGAGCAGCGCGAGCACTCCGAGCTGGGGCGCGAGCCACGTCGGATAGAGCAGCAGCGCCGTCGCCGTGAGCGGATCCGGGTGACCCGACTCGGCCGCTTGCTTGAACGACCGATTCGCGATCTGGGGGAGCAGGCCGAAGAGGCGCGGCCCGTACCACGGCACACTGAGCGCGGCCCCCACCAGGATCGCCAGCGCCGCGTAGCCGGCCGCGCGACGGCGCCGGTAGCTCGAGGCGACGGCGAGCAGAACCGGGACGAGGACGTACGCCGCGAACGGCGGCTTGGTGAGCATGCCCACTGCGAACACGAGCCCCGCGACCAGCGACCATCCGACGCTGGTGAAGCCCTCGGTGAGGAGGATCACGAGCAGCGCGACCGCGACCATCGCGGCCAGCGGCAGATCGAGCTGGAAGCGGAGCGCCGAGAACACCACGAAGGGCGCGCAGCCGAAGACGACCGCGGCCACGACGCCCTCGGTACCGCCGGCCACGCGCCGGCCGAGCAGATAGACCGCGGCCATGCCGAGTCCGAGAAACGCCAGGATCACGCTCTGGGCCGCCGCCGCGTCCGACGGCGCCAGCCGGTACACGAGGGCCGCCGTGCACGGTACGACCGGCGGATAGAACGACGAGCGCTCGATGATGGTGCGCACGTCGCCCCGCGCCATGTCCTCGGCGCAGTGGACGACGCGCTCGAGGTGATTGGCGTGGTCCCACTCGGGCGGCGTGCGGTCGACCGCCAGCCACACCGCCGCGATCAGCACCAGCGTCAGGTAGACGCCGCCGACGATCGCCCACTCGCGAGCGGAGCGCGAGTCGGTCATCGCCGGCCGATCAGCAGCAGCGACGAGCCGAACGGCAGCCGAACGCGCGGAACGAGGTGGCGCTCGAAGGCGAACACGCGCTCGAGCAGCCAGTTGATCGGCGCCGCGGGGTGTCGCAGGTCGTGACCCCGATCGCCGCGCAGGCCCTTCGCCGCGCGGGCCGCGAGCAGCAGCGGAAAGAGCAAGGTGTTGAAGTAGCTCACCCGCAGCACCGTGAAGCCGGCGCGCTCGACGGCGGCGCGAAGCTCGGCGGCGGTATAGCGGCGCCGGTGGCCCAGCACTTCGTCGTGGCCACTCCAGAGCCACTGATAGGCAGGCACGGTCACGACGAGCAGACCTCCCTCGCCCACGCTCGTGCGTGCCGCGCGGAGCGTGGCGAGGTCGTCGTCGACGTGCTCGATCACGTCGAGCAAGAGGACGACGTCCGCCCAGCCTTGCGGCACGCCGAGATCGTCCGGAAGATGGCCGGCCCGCACGTCGAGGCCGGCCGCGCGCGCGGCGGCGACGAGATCGCCGTGCCCGTCCATCCCGACCGCTTCGCCGAACTCGGAGAGCGAGGCCAGCACGTTGCCGCTGCCGCAGCCGAGCTCGAGCAGGCGAACGCGGTGCGGCGGCAGCGCTCGACGGAGCGCGGCGAGAATGACGGCCAGCCGGCCGCGAAACCACCAGTGCGACCGGTCCTCCTCGATGTGGACGGCGACGTAGGCGGCGTCCATCAGCCTCGGCGTCGCGCTTCGCCGAGGAAGCGGCGGAGACGCTCGAGGCCCTCGTGAATGCGCTCGAGCGACGACGCATAGGAGAATCGCAGATAGCCTTCGGCGTTGGCGCCGAAGGCCGCGCCGGGCGTGACCGCGACGTGGCTCGACTCGAGGATCTCGCGGGCGAGGAGGACCGAGTCGGCGGAGAGGTGACGCGCGTTGGCCAGCACGTAGAAGGCGCCGGTCGGCTCGGCGCCGACGCCGAATCCAAGGGACCGGAGGCCGGCGATCATCGCGCGGCGCCGGTCGTCGAAGATCGCGCGAAAGCGCCGGCTGTCGTCACCGGCCTCGCGCAGGGCGGCGACGCCGGCCCACTGCACGAACTCGTTGGTCGAGATGAAGAAGTTGCCGTAGAGCGTCTGCAGCGCCCGGATGTGAGCGGGTGGCGCGATGACCCATCCCAGCCGCCAGCCCGTCATGGCGTAGGCCTTGGAGAATCCGTTGAGCACGAAGGCCCGGTCGGTGAACTCGAGGATCGTGCGGTCACGTCCCTCGTAGCTGAGCCCGTGATAGATCTCGTCCGAGACGATGAGGGGGCCGTTATCGCGGCTCAGCGCGCCGATTGCCGCCATGCGGTCGGCCGACAGCACGGTTCCCGTCGGATTCGCGGGCGAGTTGATCACGATCGCCCGGGTGCGCGGCCCGATGCGACTCTGGATCGCTTCGGGCCGGTACTGGAAGTTGTCCTCTTCCGTCACTCCGACATAGACCGGCCGCCCCTCGGCGTAGCGGATGAAGTTCGGATAGCACGCGTAGTACGGATCGCTCAGCACCACCTCGTCACCGGGATTCAGGAGATGCCCGAACAGGAGCAGCATGGCCGGTGAGGTGCCGGCCGTGACGAGGATTTGATCCGGCGAGACGGTCACACCGTACGTCTGCGCGTAGTGCTCCGCGATCGCTTCGCGAAGCGGCAGGATTCCGAGGCTGTGCGTGTAGCGTGTGCGACCGTCCTTGATCGCGCGCGCCAGCGCGTCGCGGATGGCGGGCGGCGCTTCGAAGTCGGGCTCGCCGAACTCGAGATGGACCACGTCGATGCCGGCGCGCTCGAGCTCCTGCGCTCGTTCGGCGACTTCGACGGCCAGGAACGGCTCGATCTCCTCGATCCGCCGGGCAAACGTCACGGGCGCCTCCTGCCGACTCTTCGCCGTGCTCGCGCGATCTGCCACAGCATGCCGGGGCCGTGGCGAAGCACGCCCACTTTGCTCCCGGCCTGATCGGTCCAGTTGATGGGGACCTCGACGATCCGACAGCCGGCGGCCCGGGCCAGCAGCAGGATCTCGACGTCGAAGCCGAAGCCCTGCGTCGAGAGCGCGTCGAACAGCCGGCTCGCGGCCGGCGCGGTGAAGGCCTTGAAGCCGCACTGCGAGTCGGCGACGTCCCGCAGACCGACCCGCGCCACCAGCCAGTTGAAGAGACGACCCGCGGCCACCCGATGCGGCCGCGTCGTCACCGCGACCCCCGGATCGACGAGGACCCGGGAGCCGATCACGACGTCGGCGCCGGCGACGAGCAACGGCTCGAGGCGCTTGATCTCCTCGATCGGCGTCGCGCCGTCGGCGTCCGCGAACACGCGGTAGGCTCCCTTCGCGGCCAGCATCCCGGCGCGCACCGCGGCGCCCTTCCCGGCATTCGCGGCAAGACGCAGCACGCGCACCGCCGGAAGATGCCGGGCTCCCACGATATCGGCCGTCCCGTCCGTCGAGCCGTCGTCGACGACGATGACCTCGTAGGGCTCGTCGCGCCCCTCGAAGTACGCGACCACTTTCTCCAGAAAGGGCGGAAGGCGTTGGGCTTCGTTGAACGCCGGAATGACCACCGACCAGCGAGGTGTCACCGGATGCGGGAGACGTCCAGGCGCCGTCGCCGACGAGCCGTGGCGGTGTCGTGCGCGGCCCGCGCCACCCCTTCGGCCACCGCCGGCGCCACACCTTTGTTGAACACACTGGGGATGATGTACTCCTCGCAGAGCTCGCTCCGGCTCACGCACGCCGCCAGCGCGCGCGCCGCCGCGAGCTTCATCTCGTCGTTGACCACGCGCGCGCGGGCGTCGAGCAATCCCCGAAAGAAGCCCGGGAAGCACAGGACGTTGTTGATCTGGTTCGGGTAGTCCGAGCGGCCCGTCGCCATGACGCGGACGTGCCGCTCGGCTTCCTCGGGGCGGATCTCCGGGTCGGGATTGGCCATCGCGAAGACGATGGGATCGCGTGCCATGCGCTTGAGGTCTCGCGCGGACAGGATCCCCGGGACCGAGAGGCCGATGAAGACGTCGGCGCGCTCGAGCGCGGCGCTCAGGTTGCCTTTGACCCGGCGGGGATTGGTGGCGGCGGCGACCCAGCGCTTCATGAAGTCCATGCCTCGTGTCCGCTCGCGGTGAATCGTGCCGTGCTCGTCGACGCCGATGATGTCACGGACACCCAGGGATTGAAGAATCTTGATGGTGGCCGTCCCGGCGGCGCCGACCCCCGTCACGACCACACGAATCTTCCTCGGGTCCTTCCGCACGATCTTGAGCGCGTTGAGTAACGCGGCGAGCACCACGACTGCCGTCCCGTGCTGGTCGTCGTGGAAGACCGGGATGTCCAGCTCCTTGCGCAGGCGCTCCTCGACCTCGAAGCAGCGCGGCGCCGCGATGTCCTCGAGGTTGACGCCGCCGAACACCGGCGCGACCAGCTTCACGGTCTCGACGATCTTGTCCACGTCCTTGGTCGCCAGGCAGATGGGAAAGGCGTCGACGCCGGCGAACTCCTTGAAGAGCATCGCCTTGCCTTCCATCACCGGCAGCGCGGCTTCGGGGCCGATGTCGCCGAGGCCCAGCACTGCCGTGCCGTCGGTGACCACCGCCACGGTGTTGTGCTTGATCGTCAGTGAGAAGGCGCGCTGCCGATCGTCCCTGATCGCGAGGCAGACTCGAGCGACACCCGGGGTGTACGCCATCGAGAGGTCATCCCTCGTCCGGATCGGCACCTTGTTGCGGACTTCGATCTTCCCGCCCAGGTGCATGAGAAACGTCCGGTCGGAGATCGCGCCGACCCGGATGCCGGCCACGCGCCGCAGCCGGGCGACGATCTGCTGCGCGTGGACACTGTCACGCGCCTTGACGGTGATGTCGCGCTCGGTCCGCTCTCGCGTGGTCTCGACCAGGTCGACGGCGCCGATATCTCCGCCGGCGTCGCCGATCGCGGACGCAACCCGGCCGAGCATGCCCGGTCGGCTCGCGATCTGCAGCCGGACTGTGAAGCTGTAGCTGGCGCTCGGGGCGATCACTGGGTCGATTCTACCCCTGCGGGTGCTCCAGGCCCGGCACTGCCGTGGACGGCCCGGGATTTCTCTCGGAACTCTGGGTGGGGTCGTTGCGTTAACCACTGATGCACCCGGGCCATGAATAGATCGCGGGCAATCGCGGTCAGAGGGCTGCTCGGGATCGCTGCGAGGGTCGGTGCGAGCTCAGGGGCTCGGGGAAACGCCTGAGCATCACAGCGGGGATGACCCTAAGCCGGGCGCCGATGGGATGAAAGTCTAGTTTGGTGAAACTTTCAAGCCGGTTCCTGCATCTGAACCAACAGGAATCCAATGACAGAAAGCCGGTGACATGATGACATTTCGCGAGACTTCGGATGCCGTCGAGGGTAGCTCCGTGGCTTCCGTCAGCATGGCCTCGGCCGGAGAGCGCG
>WNFK01164190.1_pt2 | contig 12447 bp, 8 predicted proteins | sample 5400281 | NCBI WGS metagenome assembly WNFK01 (sample SAMN13153350, study PRJNA577476) | soil metagenome | isolation source: 20 cm soil on Douglas fir-dominated hillslope | place: USA:California | collected 2013-09-17
CTACGAAAGAGATCGATCTAAGTTTAATGGACCTGCTACGTGAACAGGTTGGATCTGAACAATCCACCAACTTCCATTGGTGGGATTCCTAGATTTCGGAAGCCTATCTCTTGTAGGCTGGCTCTGAACCATCCACCCACTTCCGTGGGTGGGATTTTGTTGCCAGTGACTGATCCTGTGCGACTAACGTTAGGACGGTAATCAGATTTGTTTAGATGTGTAGCATCTCAGGAATCATAAGAAATGCGGACTCCTCGTCGCGTTTTGCCGATGGCGATTCCGAATTGCGCAGTCTGAACTCAGAGGTCTTACACGCCGCGGTGGGGCGAATGAATCGGGCTTTGCGGCATCGCGGACCCGATGACGAAGGCATCGTTAACTTCCAATTTCGACAATCAGATGCAAGGGGAAGATCTGGGAGGACGAAGTCTGACTTTCGCAATTCGAATTCCGAAAATCTCCAGATCAGTCTGGGAAACACACGCCTTGCCATTATCGATCCGACAAGCGCCGGGCACCAGCCAATGCACGATCTGGAAACGGGAAATCGCATTAGCTACAACGGGGAAACCTATAACTTCCGTGAACTGCGACGTGACATTGGCAATGAGTTTGGGCCATGGCATTCAAACACGGACACCGAGCTGGTGCTGCGTGCCTACCGAAAATGGGGGGTAGAAGCATTTGGAAAACTGCGGGGAATGTTTGCGCTGGCGATCTGGGATGCAGTTCAGCAAGAGCTGGTTCTGGCGCGCGATCGGTTTGGGATTAAGCCACTCTACTACTACGGAGGAATCTCTGAATCCGAATCTCAGGACGCGAGTCTGAAATCCAACGAAACTCCAGATGAGAGACCTGAAACTCAGCATTTGTTTGTCTTCGCTTCTGAGATCAGGGCATTACTTGCCAGTGACCTGGTGCCGCGCAAACTCAGCAGGGAAGGATTAGCTTCGTACCTTGCCTATGGCTCGGTACAAGCTCCTCTCACAATCATCGAAGGCGCGCAATCATTGATGCCGGGACAATGCTTGCGTGTGCGCGAGGGGGAATTCGGTTTACATGTTTCTTATTCCGACTTTTTAGTTCCTTCTCAGCAGAATTCGAAACCAGTGATCCGCAGCCGCGATGCCGCGGTAGCTCGGTTGCGGGCAGAGCTGGAAGAGTCAGTCAGGTTGCATTTGGTAACCGATGTGCCTCTGGGAGTATTTCTCTCAGGGGGAATGGACTCGAGCGCGATTGTTGCTCTGATGAACTGCGTGAGCAAAGAAAAGCCGAAGACTTTCAGCGTGGTCTTCGATGAGGAGCAGTTTACTGAGGCGCCGCACTCTCGTCTCATTGCTGAGAAGTTTCAAACCGAGCACCGGGAGGTTCACCTTGCCGAGAACAGGTTGCTTCAGTTGTTACCTGACGCTGTCAGTAGTCTCGATCAGCCAACGATCGATGGCGTTAATACCTACGTCGTTTCGAAAGCCGTGAAAGAGGCAGGAGTTACTGTGGCACTTTCCGGCTTGGGAGGCGACGAGCTGTTTGGCGGCTATCCAAGTTTTAGCCGGACACTGAAGCTCCAGGCTGTCCCGGGTTTTACGAAAGTACTGTTGCGCGCAGTTTCTGGTATGGGAAAGCGAGCCTTCAGGGGATCTGTGCAGCGCGACAAACTATGGGAATTGGCCGCAAGTGAAGGCGCGCCTTTGGATGTATACAGGGTTACGCGTCAGCTCTTCGGGCCAGAGGATGTGGAGGGGATTTCAGGTCGCCAGGGTGGGAACCCACCTCGACCACTTGCAAACGGAAAAGCAGATTCAGACGATACCTTTAACGCGATCTCGAAACTCGAGTTACGGGGCTACATGGCCAACACACTACTACGCGATACCGATACTATGAGCATGGCGCATTCGCTGGAAGTGCGAGTGCCCTTCGTCGATGTCGAACTCGTGAATTACGTGCTCGGGTTGCCGGGTGCATGGAAGATGAATGGCGACAACGGGGCGCAGCCTAAACCATTACTTGCCGAGGCCCTGGGCGAGCTGTTGCCAAAAGATTTCCTCGCCCGGCGGAAGATGGGCTTTACTTTGCCTTTTGAAAAATGGATGCAGTCCTCGTTGCATAATGAGATTTCGTCGGTGCTTGAACGCGAGGAACGCCTTACACCGGCGGGCCTTCAGTCTGATGCGCCCCTGGGCGCTTTATGTTCTTGCGAAGTGGTGTGAGCTAAACGGTGTCGCGAACTGATCTGCGGATATCTCTTATGCGAGTACTTCACGTTATCCCCTCAGTAGCAGAACGGTCAGGTGGCCCAGGTCAGGCGATCATTCCCATGTGCCGGTCGCTGCAGGAGCAGGGAATTGAAGTGCTGATTGCCAGCACTAACGCCGGACTTAGCGACGATCAAATCTCAACTGGAGTCCAGGTCAACTACAAAGGTGTTCCCGCAATCTTTTTTCCAGCGCAATTGGGCGATTCGTTCAAATACTCAAGACCACTCAGGGTCTGGCTCGACGCAAAGGTCAAAGACTTTGACATTGTGCACATTCACGCAGTATTCAATCACGCTTGCGTGACAGCCGCGCGCGCTTGTCGTAACCATGACGTGCCGTATGTAGTAAGGCCACTCGGGTCGCTCGATCCCTGGAGCATGAAACAGAAACCTCTGCGTAAGATGTTGTACTGGCACTTCGCCGCGCGTCGCATGCTGCAAGATGCGAGCATGGTTCACTACACGTCGCCCGCCGAGCAACAAGCGACGGAGCAATCCCTTAAGCTTAATCATGGCCGAGTGGTGCCCCTTGGCATAGACCAAGAAAACGAAAGCACACCGTTGGATACCAGAAGGCCTGACCATGTGTTTCCTGAACTCGCTAAACACCCTTACGTTCTGGTGCTTTCAAGATTGCTGCCAACTAAGGGTATCGACGTTTTACTCGATGCATTCTTAGCGCTTGCCAAGCAAAAGGGATTTGCCGACTGGCGTTTGGTTCTGGCCGGTGAGGGACCGTCAGACTATGTGACAGCTCTTAAGAGAGAGGCCCGTGCTCAAGGTCGAGCGGACGCAGTTCTTTTTCCTGGCTGGCTCGAGGGTGAAACAAAGAATACGGTAGTGCGTCATGCTTCACTATTGGCTCTTCCGTCTTATCACGAAAGCTTTGGTCTCTGTGTGATAGAAGCGCTGGCATGTGGCGTTCCCGTACTAGTAAGCCCTCAGGTGCCGCTCGCCGATGAGATTGAAACAGCTGGAGCCGGCTGGGTCGCCGGAGTGGCAAAAGCTTCTCTCGAAGCTGTACTGGAGGAAGCGCTCCGGTCTGACGTGGAGAGGGCAAAACGAGGCATGGCAGGGAAAACTCTTTCGGTTAGATTTAGCTGGCCTCAGGTTACTCGTCAATTAACAGTTGCTTACTCACAGCTTTTGACTGATCGGGCGCAATCCCAGTTGCAAGCCATAGCCCATGCTTGATCAAATTACACCTCTTATACTCACCTACAACGAAGCGCCGAACATCCGTCGCACCTTGGAGCAACTGGATTGGGCGCAAGACATCGTAGTGGTTGATAGCTTCAGCAACGATCAAACGATGGAAATAGCTGCGAGCTTTCCGCAAGTGCGAGCTTACCAGCGCAAGTTTGAATCACATGAACACCAGTGGAACTTTGGTGCAAAGGAAACTGATATTGCCACCCCCTGGATTCTCGCTCTCGATGCCGACTATGTTTTGAGTGAGGAGGTCAACGACGAACTTAGGCGTCTGAAGCCGGCGTCCCAAACTAACGGATACCGCGCCAGGTTTGTCTACTGCATCAACGGAAAGCGATTGCGAAGTGGAGTTTATCCGCCTGTCGTTGTGCTTTATCGACGCGAATTTGCTTCGTACAGGCAAGACGGACACACCCATCAACTACAGCTTCAGGGGACAGTTGAGAATTTGCAGGCGCCAATCTTCCACGACGATCGCAAGCCTCTCAGTCGCTGGTTTCATTCTCAGGTGCGCTACGCAGAGCTCGAAGCGAAGAAACTACTCAGTTCGGAACCCAGTAGTCTGAGTTGGACGGATCGCATTCGACGTTGGCGCATCTTCGCTCCTCCGGCAATGGCCTTCTATTGTCTCGTCCTGCGCGGCGGAATATTTGACGGCCGGGCAGGATTCTATTACGCGTTTCAACGAACATTTGCCGAGTTGATGCTTTCGCTCTACCTGCTTGAACAATTTGCGAATAGTCGTAACGCCAGGATTCCACATCTCAATACCCAAGACTCAACGGCGAAGCTCAAAGCTCAAAGTACAAAGCTCTAAATACCGCGAGCCCCAATCGAACTAGACCACGCGAAACCAGATTCATGTACATCCTCGGCATTAACGCTTATCACGGCGATGCTTCGGCTGCCATTATCAAAGATGGCAAGTTGATCGCCGCCGTTGAAGAGGAACGCTTCAATCGAGTCAAACACTGCGCCGGCTTTCCTGCCGAGTCTATTCGGTTTTGTCTCGAAACTGCGGGCGTCAAGATTGGAGATGTTGAGCACATTGGTATCTCACGCGACCCGTCAGCCCATCTGCACAAGAAGATTCTTTTTGCCGCGACGAGAGCTGCTAAGCAGGCGGTGGTAGGCGTGAGCAGTCGCCAGGAAACAGTTGCCACGATAATTGATGCGAATCAGGGAAATGGCAATGGAGGCGGAATCTTTCGCCAGATCAAAGGGCGGCTCGGAAACGCGGCAAAGGTTCGCGATCTAAAGGACGAACTTGCCAGGCAGTTGGGTGTTGCAAAGAGTAGTTTGTCCGGTCATTTTCATAACATCGAACACCATCGAGCTCATCTCGCCAGTTCTTTCTTTGTGTCTCCATTTGAGCGTGCTGCATTGCTCTCCATCGACGGCTTTGGTGATTTCATCTCGACGATGTGGGCCGTTGGGGAGGAAAATTCGATTGAGGTCCTGGGCCAAGTGGAGTATCCGCACTCCACAGGTATTGTATATACCGCAACTACTCAGTTCCTGGGATTCCCCTACTACGGTGATGAAGGTAAGGTAATGGGTCTTGCGCCCTACGGAACGCCGCGGTTTATCGACGAGTTTCGCGACATCATTCGCACCGAAGAGGCCGGGCAGTTTCGCCTCAACCTCGATTACTTCCGGCATCATACGGAAGGTGTTGAGATGAGTTGGGACCGGGGTTCGCCAATGGTCGGTCGCATTTTTTCGGATGAGTTTGCACGAACTTTTGGCCCGAGTCGTGCGCCTGATGCGCCCCTGGCCGATCGCGAGTGCGATATCGCTGCCAGCCTGCAACAGCGTTTGGAGGAAGTTGGATTCCACGTCTTGAATCATTTACACAAGCAGACCGGATTGACTGATTTAGGTCTCTCTGGCGGCGTGGCTTACAACTCCGTGATGAACGGAAAGATCCTCCTCGGGACTCCTTTTCGCAGGATCTTTGTGCAACCCGCTGCCGGCGATAGCGGTACTGCGCTGGGAGTTTGTTATCAGATCCATAACGGCATTTTGCATTGCGAACGCAGTGAAGTGATGGAAGGCGCTTACACAGGTCCTGAGTTTTCCGCCGACGAAATACGACGCGAGTTGGAAACGAGCAAGCTGCTTTACGAAAATCTTTCGCACACCGAGTTAACGAAATGCGCAGCGCAGGACATTGCCGCGGGACTGGTGGTTGGTTGGTTTCAGGGAAGAATGGAGTTTGGACCGCGCGCTCTCGGCAATCGTTCAATATTGGCAGATCCACGCCGTGCCGAGATGAAAAACATTCTCAACGACCGCATTAAGAAACGCGAGGCATTTCGTCCCTTCGCACCGTCAATACTCGCCGACCATGTGGAGGATTATTTCGAACAGACTCACCCCGCGCCAACGATGTTAATGGTTTACCAGATTAAGCGCGCCCGGCGCGCAGAGATTCCCGCGGTGACACACATCGATGGTTCCGGACGTCTGCAAACTGTGTCGCGCGAGCAGAATGGGCTTTACTACCAGCTCATCTCGGATTTCCATGAATTAACTGGAGTACCCGTGGTACTCAATACGTCGTTCAACGAAAACGAGCCAATTGTTCACACGCCCCGCGAGGCCATAGATTGCTTTCTCAAGACGCGGATAGATGTGCTTTACCTCGGCAACCACTGTGTTAGAAGGATAGAAATGTCCGATATGCTCTAGCTTGTCATTACGAGGTGCGAAGACTTCTGCGAGTGTCAGCGACAAGCTAAAGCATATCGGACATTTGTTGAACTTTCGATCTGGAGACAATCAGAATGCGCATACTTATAACCGGCGGCGCCGGATTTATAGGTTCACATCTTTGTGAACGATTAATTGCCGAGGGGAATGAGGTCATCTGTCTCGACAATTTCTTCACCGGACGCCGTGAAAATATTTTCGCGCTGCTCGATAACGCACGGTTCGAACTTCTGCGACACGATGTGATTGAACCGATCCTTCTGGAAGTGGACCAGATCTATAACCTCGCGTGTCCTGCGTCTCCGATTCATTATCAGTACAATCCAGTTAAGACCGTAAAGACAAGCGTGATGGGAGCGATAAATATGCTCGGACTGGCGAAGCGGGTACGCGCGCGAATCCTCCAAGCCTCTACCTCGGAAGTGTACGGCGATCCCATGGTTCATCCGCAACCCGAGGAGTATTGGGGCAACGTCAACCCCATCGGTTTGCGCTCCTGCTACGACGAGGGAAAACGTCTGGCTGAAACGTTGATGATGGATTACCACCGTCAAAACAAAGTCGACATACGCATTGCTCGTATTTTTAATACCTATGGACCGCGAATGCTGGAAAACGATGGCCGGGTTGTTTCCAATTTCATAGTGCAGGCGCTGCGTGGCCAACCACTGACTCTTTACGGTGAGGGTCGGCAAACCCGCTCCTTCTGTTATGTCGACGATCTCATCGAAGCCTTGATCAGTTTGATGAATACCGACGGGATACACGAGCCGGTCAACCTGGGGAATCCCGGCGAATTCACGATCAAAGAATTAGCAGAGGAAGTGATGAGGATCTGTGGTTCAGATTCGGGATTTAAATATCTACCGCTGCCTCAGGATGATCCCAAGCAACGTAAGCCTGACATTACGCGCGCGCAGGCTTTGCTTGGTTGGACTCCGACAATTGCCCTACAGCAGGGCTTGGAAAAGACCGTGGCGTATTTCAAGTCGGGCGTGCTGAGTTTTGACTAACTGAAAGTAACTGATGAAAGTATTGCTACTGAATCAGTGTTTCTATCCAGATGTGGTTTCTACTGCGCAATACCTGACCGATCTGGCCACGGAACTTGCTGAACGCGGACATTCTGTCACCGTGATCGCCGGAAATCGTGGTTACGACGATCCGACTCTTCGCTTTCCGCGTCGCGAGATCTGGAAGGGAATCACGATCATCCGGATACCGGCTTTAGCATTCGGTAAACAAAGCCAGTGGCGTCGTGCTTTGAACTTTGCCAGCTTTCTAAGCTGCTGTGCTTTCCGACTGCTCCTTCTGCGTGGTTTCGATGTCGTCGTTGGCCTTACGTCGCCACCGCTGATTTCGTTTCTTGCTGCGCTTTTCGTGCGCGCCAAAGGCGGACGTTTCTGTTTCTGGGTGATGGATCTGAATCCCGATGAAGCGGTTGCGGCGGGGTGGCTAAAAGCACAATCTTTTACCGCCAACTTGCTTCACCGGGTGCTTAAATACAGCCTGAAACACTCGACAGAAACAATCGTGTTAGATCGCTTTACCAGGGACCGCGTCGTGGCAAAGGGTATCGATCCGCGCTCGGTCACGATCATCCCACCGTGGTCTCACGATGACGCGGTTCACTACAGTCCGGTAGGACGAGAAGCGTTCCGAACTCGCCATGGTTTGTCAGAAAAATTCGTCGTGATGTATGCGGGCAATCACAGCCCTTGCCATCCACTCGACACCTTGCTCGAAGCCGCTCGTCGTCTTAGTGGTCACGGTGAGTTCATCTTTTGTTTCGTAGGAGGTGGGAGTGAGCGGGCAAAAGTTATGAGATTCGCAGCTCAACACCAGTTGAGCAATATTAGGTGTTTACCTTATCAACCGCTGAACGAGTTAGCCGCTTCGCTTTCGGCTGCCGACCTCCATACGATTGTGATGGGGGAGAAGTTTGTTGGCATCGTGCACCCATGCAAGGTTTACAACATCATGGCTGTCAGTGCGCCCTTTTTGTATATCGGACCCGAGGAAAGCCACGTTACAGACATCGCGCAACAAGACAACGGCCGTCAGTTTTATTTGACGCGTCATGGCGACGTTGAGAGAGTTGTGGCCAGCATCCTCGAGGCAGCAAGCAGGGACGCAGACAGAATGCGATCGCCCCGCGAAATACATACCTCACGATTTTCTAAACAACAATTACTGCCGAGGTTGATAACGCTAATTGAATCGGGACTGGACGAAACCGACCAGGAGGCCGCACGTGCCGTCGAAATCCCAGTAGTGTCGACCGGAGACTGGCGCGAGACTAGTTGATCAAAATGAGACCGCTTCGAGGAACAGTGACTCTGTCAAACTCCGGAATACCAACAACAAACCAACAGTAAAACTCCTTTCGCCCGGGAGGTGAATTGTTTTGAATACCTATTTCGCCCTCTTCTTTATTGCGACTCTTACTTCACTGGTGCTCACGCCGATCATCCGGCGACTGTGCGGCCGTTATAAGCTGCTCGATGTGCCGCTCGATAGTCGTCGCGTGCACAGCAAAGCGATACCTCGTCTTGGCGGTGTAGCAATCTATCTCTCATGCATAGTTGCCTTGTCGCTGCTGCCCTTTGTTGACAATCTCCTCACCCAGGCGCTAGGCCACCATGCTCCGGAAATCCTTGCGACCTTGATACCCGCAACGTTGGTTTTGTTGTTGGGAGTCTATGACGATCTCCATGGGACGAATGCTACGGTCAAGTTTATAGTTTTAGGACTAATTGCCTCGCTGTTTTATGTGCTCGGCGGGCGCATCGACGCGTTGTCGATTCCTTTTTTCGGTTCGGTTCACCTGCCCGTGGCGGTATCTTTTGCAGTCACCGTTTTATGGCTTGTGGGAATAGCCAACGCCTTTTTTCCATTTCGCAGGAACGGCCGCTGATGATTGTCGTCGCGCTCGTGCTATCTGGCGCGCTGGCAGGGTTCCTCCGCTACAACTTTAATCCAGCTTCGATCTTCCTGGGAGATTCCGGCGCTTTGTTTGTGGGCTTCACACTGGCGGCGCTTTCTGTCTTAGGAACCCAAAAGGCAACAACCGCAGTCGCTGTGGTGATTCCCATTCTCGCTTTTGGATTTCCGATGGTGGACACGGCGATCACCATGATGCGTCGAATGATCAGCCGCCGGCCGATTTTTGAAGGAGACAACGAACACGTTCATCATATGCTGCTGGCGCGAGGCTGGTCACAACGACAGGTGACGCTTGTTTTGTATGGTGTCTGTGCGGCTTTTGGTTTGGTGGCGATGCTGTTCACGACGACAGGTTCGAGATTGACAGGTTTTGTGATGTTCGTCGTCTCGGTCACCATCATCATTGCAGTCGGACACCTTCGTTATCACGAAGTCGATGAACTTAAGGCGGGCGTCAGGCGCACCGTGGGCGATCGCCGCCTGCGAGTGGCCAACAACATCCGTGTAAGGCGTGCTGCCCGCGCGCTGTCGAAAGCTGACGATATCTATGAGGTGTTTGAGACAGTGCAATGGATGCTTGATTTTGGCGAGTTCACATTTGCTAATGCGCAAATTGCTTGGGCCGGGCGGGCGGAAGTAAATGAGCGCGCCTTCAAAACAAGCAAGCAGCGGTATCCCAAACAACAGCTCGATCTCAACAACGGGCGGATTTGCTGGGCGTGGAAGCAGGACGGTGCCAAGTCGGAAGCTCTCTCTCTCTCGCTCTCCTCGTGGTGTCTTCGCCTGCCGCTGGCGAAAGCCGGGGTGGAATGGGGCTGGCTCAATCTATACCGCAGCTTTGATAGTGAGCCCCTGCTCGTTAATACGAATTATTTGAGCGATCTCCTTCGCCGTGAACTAACGGATGCGGCTGAGAGAGTTTTGAAATCTCACGAAGCTATGATTACCGCTTCTGTTGTGCCTATGAACGCTATTGCTGAAAAGATACCCGGCTAATGTCTCAGGCAGGTGTCGCAGGATTTGTCAGAGACAGGGAACAGTCCGCAGGCTTGCGGGTAGCGAGCGTCTTGCACGCAGGGATCTTCGGTGCACTACTCGGACTGTTAGTGCTAACGGCAATTCCTTACGGAACTGCTGAACAATGGTGGAAGGCTACATTCGTTTGCCTCGTCTTCACACTGGGTGTTTGCGCGATTTTAGAAGTCCTGCTGAGTGGATTTTCCGGCACTCTTCGCCGTTCAGTGTTGTTCCCACTAATAGCACTTTCCGCCTTCGCCTTCCTGCAAAGCATACCTCTGGCCGCCAGCAGCGGAAATCCGGGCAATCTGTCCGTCGTACCGTGGAACGCAGTCAGCGCCGACCCCTATCAATCGCGTTTCGTGGCGCTACAGTTTCTCGCCCTCGCGATAACGTTGCTCCTGCTTTATCGCTATGCCAGCAACGAGCGGAGGATCCACTTCCTGATCAGTGTTGTTATCGGCGTCGCGCTAGTGAGTGCTCTCTTAGGCATCTTGCGACAGACAACCCAACATAAGATCGGTTTTGTGCTCCCGCTTATGGTACCGGGCCGAGGCTATGGTCAGTTTGTAAATAAGAATCATTTTGCTTTCTTGATGGAAATGGCTTTCGGAGTGGGTTTGGGCTTGATTTTGGCGGGAGGTGTAAAACGGGAACACGTGATGATCTACTGCGCGGCCTTACTACCAATCTGGACTGGGCTTGTCTTATCCAATTCTCGCGGTGGCATTCTTGCCATGATGGCCCAATTTTTGGTTGCCGCATTATTGTTCAGTAGCGTGGTGCGCAATGCCGAAAGCGCAGGTGCGATGCGGTTTTCCAGAGTTGCTCGCTCAGTCGGGCTACGCATTGGGCTTCTGATAGTGCTCCTGGCCGGACTCCTCTTTGGCACTCTTTGGGTGGGAGGCGATCGTTTGGCCACCAGTCTCGAAACTGTTCGTGGTGAGTTGAATCCTGCTGCCGCTGGTTCGCACGAAGGTGCAACCCGAAATGAAATCTGGCGAGCAACTTGGCGCATGTTTGAAGCACATCCAATCCTGGGAGTGGGTCTAGGTGGTTACTGGATAGCCATCACTGCGTATCACGATGCGTCTGGAACACTCACACCCCAGGAAGCACACAACGAGTATCTGGAGCTTCTTTCAAGCGGAGGGCTGGTTGGTTTGGCCATTGGTGTATGGTTCACGCTAACAGTGTTTCAGTCAATCCGTGAGAATCTCAAGTCCGCGAGCCGATACAGACGCGCAGCCTGTTTCGGAGCCGTGCTGGGCATAGCCGGTGTTGCTGTGCACAGTTTAGTCGACTTCGGTTTGCATCTGATGGCCAATGCCTTGGTATTTGTAGTTCTCATAATGATTGCCACCGCGAGAATCAATTCTAAAGAAGCCGGTCTGTTGAAATTTGATGCCTAGAAGATCTTGGTTTCAGAAAGTCGCCGGCTGCCTCACTCTGCTTGCGATTGTCTCTCTTCCCATGTTTCCGGCCCGGCAGAACGCCTTCCGCCTGCGCGGAGCGCCTGGTTTCTTGTGGTCCGTTCCATTCTTGCCCCAGGACTTTGGAGGCTCCAGCGGCTTTCAAGGTCAAGACATCATGGGGGGGGCCGATATCATTTTTAAGCGACCTAAGCGCGTGAGTGATCTCGTTGGCGCTGCCGCGATGATGGTAGTGAAGCACCAGCCTCGAGCGTCAGTCAGGCCGGTTGAGATTGCGCGTAACACGTCACCTGATAGGCGCAAGCCGGGAGGCCGACCGGGCGAGACAGATGTTGCGAGTCCAGGAGTGGCTAACGGCGAGAAAGCAGAAGGACTCAAAACTCAAGCGAACAACTATTACGATCAACGTGACTTTGCCAGGGCTATTGAAGCCTACCAGAACGCTCTCAAATACTCGCCGCAGGACCCAGTTATCTACAACAATCTAGGCGCGGCATACTTCAGCTTGGGGAAGAACACTGAGGCTGCCGAAGCCTTCAAGAAATCACTGGGACTTAAGGCCAACGATGCGGACGCCTACTTCAATCTGGGCATAGCCTACAGCGCCATAGACAAGCATGAGGACGCACTCGAAGCATTCAAGCAGGCTGTGCGACTCAAACCTGACTGGGGTGATGCCTACAATGCGCTGGCAGACACTTACCTGACCCTGGGCCGGTATGCCGAAGCTGCCGGCGCTTATGAACAGACCGTACGTTTGCAACCAGACAACGCTGGCGCATACAGCAATCTTGGTTATGCCTATGAACGACTTGATAAGCTTCCCCAATCTATCGAGGCGTTGCAAAACGCAGTAAGGCTGAAAGC
>WNFK01235028.1_pt1 | contig 12447 bp, 14 predicted proteins | sample 5400281 | NCBI WGS metagenome assembly WNFK01 (sample SAMN13153350, study PRJNA577476) | soil metagenome | isolation source: 20 cm soil on Douglas fir-dominated hillslope | place: USA:California | collected 2013-09-17
TATCCCGCTCGCGCTCAATAACAACGCACCGTGTGTTATTTATTCACAACTCCCGCGATAACGCCGACCGGGCGCAAACCAGGGTTCAACGGAAGGATGACTACAAGCTCTTCAATACTCTTTCTTCCAGGACCGCCAAATCAAAATCGCCGTTGAACAGATCGTCAACACTCAGTTTGTCATGCTCCAGCAGATACTTCACCAGCAGGTAATACTTGAAGTACTGATAGCCGGTCCCATCTTTCGGACTTTCTTTCCACATCTTCACGCCCGTTTCATAAGCGAGTGTCGAACCCCCAGCCACATACTCGGCATAGCCCTCTTTCTTCCAGGTGGGCATGGTGAAATTGCGCCAATACCCGTAGCGCTTTCTGATCAAAAGGTGCGTTGTTTCATGGGCGATTACTCCACTCAAGCTTCGCTCGTTATTTGCCGGCGCTCTGCGGAGAACCAGGTCGTTCGCGACATCAGACTGGTTGATAAAAATATTGTTGGTGGGAAGAAGAGGATAGCCCTTACCAAACGAGTTGCCACCGATATACAGACTCAAAAACGAATACAACCTATAGCTATTGGTAAGGAAAACCCTGGGCTTAACTTCCGGAGTGTTGATCTCCGAAGTTGCCAGCCTGGCTTCAGCTTTATCGAGCACGGCCTGGATGTTTTGATCCAACGGCTCTCTTGAATAGACGGCGGCGTTCGCATAGGAGATCTCATGAGCAAAGAGAACCTGCGGAAAGATCAACAACAGGAAATAGGCCGCCGCAATCGAGACGAACAGGTAGCGCGCGGTCCTGTAGGCCCTGCTCTTAGCTTTGGCGGCCCTATATTGCCGGTATACAGCCAGAGCGGAAGACAGTGCTTTGTTCATTGCTTCTCCTTTTCATGAAACTGACAGACAAGGTCCTTTGACTTATTGCTGCGACTGAGGGTGTCGTGCAACGCGAACAAAACAGCAAGCAGTCCGCAGGCCCTCAGTTTCACCGAAGAGAGTGTGGGCGGCACGTTATGCGGGCGGGACGCCCGCGGTCCCAGCAAATAACTTGAGTTCTTTCTAGAGACGGGGCACGCCCCGCGGCAGGTAAAACGATCGGCGACGCATGGTCAGAGATGCAGTCTTCAATACGCACATTAGGATGCGACTGAATTGGCGCTCGACCTGTATCTCTACGTTATTGACACCAGTTCGGGTTCTTCCGTTTTGGCGGCGTCGGATTTCTTCGTCGCGATTTCAGCGAGTAGTTTTTCAGTTTCCATTACAAACGCTTCGACAATATCTTCGCCGGCAACCTTGCGCATTGGTACGCCGTCTTTAAAAATCATGCCGACCCCGCGGCCAAAGGTGACACCGAGTTGGGAATCGTGTGCTTCGCCGGGCCCGTTAACCGCGCAGCCCATGATCGAAAGGTGCAGCGGTTCTTCAACATGGGCAAGCCGCCGTTCAATCTCGGTCACGATCTCTACAAAGTTATCGACATCAAGACGGCCGCAGGTAGGACAGGCAACCACGGTCACGCCACGCGTGCGTAAGCCCAGCGACTTCAGAATCTCCCAGGCGACTCGCACTTCTTCCTGTGGCTCCGCAGCCAGCGAAACACGAATCGTGTCGCCAATGCCTTCGTGCAGCAGTATGCCCAGTCCGATGGACGACTTGATCGTGCCGCCGAAAGCCGTGCCGGCTTCTGTTACGCCGAGATGAAATGGATAGTCGACTTTTTCAGCCAGCAGGCGGTAAGCGGCGACGGTGCGGTGCACGTCAGAAGCTTTCAGCGAAATGATCGTGTCGGTGAAGCCGAGGTCCTCGAGAATCTGAATGTGGCGCATGGCAGACTCAACCATCGCCTCCGGCGTGGCGGTGCCGTATTTTTTCAGCAAATCTTTTTCCAGCGAGCCACCATTGACACCGATGCGAATCGGCACCTTCTGAGACTGCGCCGCGCGCACCACTTCGACAATGCGTTCGTGCTTGCCAATATTGCCCGGGTTGAGTCGCAGTTTGTCGACGCCGGCCTCGAGCGCAAGCAGCGCGAGCTTGTAGTGAAAATGGATATCGGCGACCAGCGGTACGTCCGGCACTCGCTTGCGAATCTCTTTCAAAGCGATCGCCGCGTCATTATCGGGAACAGCGAGCCTTACGACCTCGCAGCCGGCGCGCACCATTTCTTCAATCTGCGCCACCGTGGCTGAAACGTCCGCGGTGTCAGTCTTGGTCATGGACTGCACTACAACCGGCGCACCGCCACCAATCTGGACGTTCTTAACTTTTACCGCTTTCGACTTTCGCATAATCAAAATCGTCCAGAGTCCAATGTCCAATGTCCAAAGTCAACAACTCCAATCTCGACCTTGGACTTTGGACATGGACTTGAGACTCCTACTTCGCTGGCTCCGTTACCTCAGGCGTGTTGCTTGGGCTGCGCGAAAAAGTTTTCAAGACGTCGTTCGTGATTACGAAGACCATAAGCAACAACACCATTACAAAACCAACCTGCTGAATTCTGTCGCGCACGCGCATGGAAAGTTTCATGCCCACGGTTCCCAACACACCTTCGACTAGCAATATGAAAATCGCACCGCCGTCCAACACCGGAATCGGCAAGAGATTGAAGATACCAAGATTCAGGCTCAGGAAAGCGAGCGTGGTGAAAAGTCCACCCCAACCATATCTCTCAACCGAATTTGATGCAGCTTTATAGATCCCCACCGGACCAGACAAAGTATTGCGCGCCGAGCGCTGTCCGGTGAAAAACTGCCCCAGCGCTTTGCCGGTTAACCGAAGAATTTCAATATTGCTTTCAAAGGCGTATCTGGTCGCTCCGACCAGGCCAACGCGAATCTGCGGTACATCTTCGGTTGGACCAAAACCAAGCCGTTCTTTTCCGTCAGGCAACCTTCGCGCAGTCGCAGTGAACTCTGACTGGCGGCCGTCGCGCTTGAAGGCTAAGGTGATCGGCTGTCCTTTGTGGTCGGTAATGTATTGGGTAACTTGCTCGGCACTGTGAACCGGTTGTCCGCCGATCGCGACAATCTGATCGTCAACCTGAAGGCCTGCTTCGGATGCAGGGGAGTTAGGCGTCACTTCACGAACAACCACCGGCACGTTGCCATAATCAGGCAGGAAATCAAGGAAGCCGGCCGTTTCACCGTCTTCGGTGCGAGACACTGGGGTAATCTGGAGCGGCACTCGCTGGCCGTTACGTTCGACCACTACCGGCAAAGGCTGTCCGGGAGACAACAAGGCATCGCCGCGAATGGTGTCCCACTTTGGATGTTCGATCCCGTTGAAGGCGACGATCCTGTCGCCGCGTAGCAAACCTGCCGCCTCGGAAGCACCGCCGCTCACCATGCTGCTGACCACCGGAGCAGGCGCCATGGGCACCCCATACATCAGTGCGCCCGCGAGTGGAATGGAAAGCGCCGTTATGACGTTCATCACCGGCCCGGCCAGTGCCACCAGAATTCGTTGCCAGCGCGGCCGTAAATCGAATCGTTCGTGGTCGGGAATGTCGGGAGCGCTTTCTCCCTCGATCGGGGCGTTGGATTCATCACCGCCAAGTTTGACGTAACCGCCCAGCGGAATCGCCGAGACGCGGTAGTCAGTATGGCCCCACTTCTTGCCGAAAAGTCGCGGACCAAAGCCGACGGAAAAGGTCTCAACGCGAATCTTGAACAGTTTCGCAACGAGGAAATGGCCAAACTCGTGCAGCACAACAGCCGCACCCAAAATGAAAATGAACGCGAAGATTCCTATTAGCCAACTCATCAATAATCTCTTTTCAAACTCAGTAAATACTTAATTCAGCCGGATTTAGAATCGTAAAGCCGCGACATGGTTGCCGTGAGTTGAGTTTACGCGGCGGCTTCGGGCGCGTCAAACCGTACTTACAATGGAGGTTGGGTAGATGATTCAACCATTCAAGTGATTTGCTGGGACCGCGGGCGTCCCGCCCGCAAATGAGCGCGAAGCGCGAGAACGAATTGCCAGGTACTACTGAAAGACTCCGCGCCTTGTGCGCGGGCGGGCGGGACGCCCGCGGTCCCAGCAAATCACTTGTATGGTTGCGTGCGGATTCTAGGCCAACAGCGATGCTGGTTTGGGCAGCTTTTGTATCTCAGCAGCCGCGGCCAGTCGTGCTGATCCATCGGCTTCGAGAATGGTCGTGAGTTTGGTAGCGGGTTGTGTCTGATGGCCATCCATCACCGCTTCGATTACCAAAGGGATGTCCGTCAAACTAATGCGTTCGTCGATAAACGCCTGAACCGCTTGCTCGTTGGCTGCGTTCATTGCTGCCGGCAAGGTGCCGCCCGCACGCAGCGCGCGATAGGCCAGCGCCAGGCAGGGAAAGCGATCAGGATCGGGTGGTTCGAAATGTAGCGCCGAGAGACTGGTCAGATCGAGTGGTGGCAGTTCGCATCCATGCCGGTCGGGGAACGTGAGCGCATATTGAATCGCGTGGCGCATGTCCGTGACGCCCATTTGCGCAATCACAGAACCATCGACAAGTTCAATCATCGAATGAACAATCGATTCAGGGTGAACAACGATATCAATCTGATCAGCTGTAAATCCGAAGAGCCAGTGGGCCTCAATCACCTCCAGGCCTTTGTTCATCAAAGTCGCTGAGTCGATAGTGATTTTTGCACCCATGCTCCAGGTAGGGTGGCGCAGCGCCTCTGAAACAGTTGACTCCCGCATTTGCGTTTTCGTCTTGGTCCGAAAGGGTCCTCCTGAGGCTGTCAGTATGATGCGGCGAACTTCGGATTGCTTCTCTCCGCGCAGGCACTGATGCAGCGCGTTATGCTCCGAATCAACCGGCAATAACTCAGCACCCGACGCGCGTGCTGCTTGCGTCATTAACTCCCCCGCCATCACCAGTGTCTCTTTGTTGGCGAGCGCTACTCGCTTCCCTGCCTCAAGCGCCCGCAGGGTTGGCACAAAACCCACCGCCCCAACCGTGGCAGATACCACGCAGTCTGCCTGCGGATGTGTCGCCACCTCGATCAGGCCCGGTTCTCCGACGATGATGCGTGGCAAGTCGACGTCTTTCTCAAAGAGCCTGGCCCGCAGATCCTGCGCTGCTGTTTCGGAGTCGACTGATACGAGCTCCGGCAAATGCTTCGCAATCTGATCGGCGAGAACTTCAACGTTCTGGCCGGCGCCCAAGGCCACCACGCGAAACCGTTCGCCACCCAGCGACTCGATTACGCGCAGAGTATTGCAGCCAATCGAACCCGTAGATCCGAGTATTGCAACACCCTTCGAATTCCCACTTGCACTCATAACTTCTTTACTCTAACTAGCTGGCATAGCTCGTGACCAGCTTGCGCAGACCGTTCCCAATCCGTGAACTGTCTGCCGGAGAATCGTAGGGATTAAGCAGGTTAATTACTTGTCCCGCTTCATTGCGATAGGAGGCCGCGGTTACGCGCCACGGTCGTCCGCTACGGTAAATCAACTCCACAGTCGCGTTCACTTCTTTTCGTTCACCAATGACCTTGAGATGCAGTTGGGCGGCACCGTCGCCGTTTGTTGAGTTGATGTTACCGGAGACCAGCCAGCCGAAATCTTTCACTTCGCCAATGTCTCGTTTCAAAGCCTCGTTGTTGCGAAGAAAAGTTCGAGCCGCTTCAGCGGCGCCGCTGTTACCCATCGCACGAATCGCGAACCAGGCGATTCCGCCTACGAAAAGCACCGCCAGCAAGCCCAGCACGACTACCACCGAGACAATGATCACAACTATTTTTTTGTTAGTCATGCTTAAAGTAGACGGCCGCTGAAATAGAAGTGAGCAAAATAGTAGATGAGCGGTGCATTGAAGAGCAAGCTATCCAAACGATCAAGTGCTCCGCCGTGCCCCGGCAATATCTTGGCCGCATCTTTCGCACCGGCGCCGCGTTTTAACGCGCTCTCCGTCAAATCTCCTAAGATTCCAAGGACCGTCATGACAGCGGCCAGCGGCAGTGCCCATTTCAAAGGCAATTCTTTAAAGAACCAAAAGTGCGCCGCGGTTGCGAGCGCCATGGCGGCCACCAATCCACCCGCTACCCCCTCCCACGTTTTTCCGGGACTGACTTTCGGCGCCAGTTTGTGTTTGCCAATCGCCCGCCCTACGTAATACGCACCGGTATCAGCTCCCATTAACACCAGGAAAAAAAACGACAGCAAATGTGCAGACAGCCCCTGCTCAAAACCCGTGCGCAGGGCAACCAGGTGCCCACCCAGTAAGACCACATAAAGCACGCCGAGGATAGTCGCTCCGGAGGCCACGATCATTTTGTCGAACGGCGCGCCGCGAAGCATGGCTGCGATCAGAGTAGCAATTGTAAATACGAGCAAAATCAGAGTGATGAGCTGAGCGTCGAGTCGTGGCTGGGTCGGATCGGGAGTCGCGAAGTAAAAGATCGTGAAGAGCGCCGCGCCGCCGAGAAACCCGGCGCCGAGGTCAGGCTTCATATCTTTTTTTCTTGCCAGGACATAAAACTCATAAAGCCCAAAAAACATCGCCGCGGCAGCGATAGCAACGAACAGCGGCTGCAACCAGGGAATTAAGATGGACGCGATTAGAATGGGCAGGGCAATTGCGGCGGTTAGTATTCGGGACATTTTTAGACTCGTCGAAAACAACCCATGCCCTACGCTGGAGCTCGGTAGCCCAAGCCCCAAACTCGCAGAAGCTCGCGACATCCATTCTCAAAGCTTTGCGTGAAATCGACCATCTCGAGCAAAGACAACGTCCAGGACAATTGATCATAGTCACATGGCTGATAAAGGATTGGGATTATCTTCTCGTTGTAGCGATGATCATTTAACGAAAAGAGTACCTCTCGCTTAACCCAGATTGATTCGACTGACCGCGGAGAAAGTAGAACTGCCAGCCAATCGCATCGCTTCAAAGCGGCGCCGATCTCATCGTGCCACTGCTGAGCACCGATAACGTTGATTTCGCTGTACCAGAACGGAATTCCGTGCCGACGCAAGGCTCCCGCTATTTCATTCGCGAACTCTCGATCCAAACTGGAGTGCGAAAGGAAGAGTTCATTCGGGAGAGGTATCATTGTTGGGGAATTAGGCTACGGCTTGAAGTGCCTGAGTAATTCGTTCGATGCCAGCTTCCTGCGTACCATAAGCTGCTAGCCTGATTACATTTAAGTGTTTCAGGATCCACGGGAGCTTTTCAATGGGGATGTTATCTTCAGAGCCAACGAGAACCGGTATTAGGCGTTTGTTGAAAGTCTTGTTACCGAGCGCATACTGAATTTCCTGAAGAACTGTTCGCGAATTTAGTGCCTCGGGTGTTAGCAAAGCAACCATTGCCTGGGAAGATTCCAGCGCCTGGCCGATCTTCTGCGCCCAATTGTCTCCAGGTAGGATGTCTACTTCGTAGTTCCAAACATCCATCCCAGCACGTCTCAACTCTTCACCGAGTTTTTCGGCTAAGCCCTTAGTTTCGTGCGAATGGCTAATAAAAACTCTCATATCGGAAACCCTGGTTTCGAAGGATTATATGTGAATCATTTCTTGCAGGCTAGTTAATGAAATAAACAGTCGTGATACAGGTCGTTACTTCGCATTCGCCACTAACTTCAATCCGCCAAAACGTCGATCGCGTCCTTGATAATCCACGATTGCTTCCAAAAGGTGCAGTCGCCGAAAATCCGGCCAAAGCGTGTCGGTGACATAAATCTCGCTATAGGCCGCCTGCCAGAGCAGGAAGTTTGAGATGCGCAACTCACCGCTCGTGCGAACCAGCAGATCCAGATCCGGCATGGTGCGCGTGTAAAGCTCGTTGGCGATACGCTCTTCAGTCAATTCATCGGGAGCGCTTCCCTCATCGAGGAGACGTCGCACAGCGGCGCGGCAGGCATCGACGATCTCAGCGCGTCCGCCATAGTTAAGCGCGACAGCCAAAGTCATCCCGGTATTTTTTGCCGTGCGTTCAGTCGCCTTCTCGATCTCGCTGCGGACATTCTTTGCGAGCGCGCCGGTACGTCCGATTGTTTGAAAGCGAATGTTTTGCCGATCGATCTCGTCCAGCTCCAACCTGAGATAACGACGCAACATGCGCATCAAGGCATCGATCTCGTAACGCGGCCGCTTCCAGTTTTCAGTCGAAAACGCGTAGAGCGTCAGGGCGCCTAACCCCAGTCGCGCGCCAGTATCGACTACCGAGCGGACCGCTTCTACTCCGGCGCGATGTCCGGCAATGCGAGGTTGACCTCGTTGCGCGGCCCAACGCCCGTTGCCGTCCATGATGATCGCAACGTGCCGGGGTAGACGGTCCCAGTCAATCGATCCCAGCAATCGCTCTTCGCGGCTACCAGCCTCAATTAGTCCGGTGAAATCAGAAAGCATAAGCTTGACTCAAAGCGGTGGCTATCTTAACAGTAAAGACTACTGATAGCGCACAGAAAGCAGCGTCAGACCGCAGGCCGGCGCGGTTGCTCCCGCAAGGGAACGATCTCCTTCGTTTATCGCGCGAAGGACAAACTCGTTATCCAGTTCGCCTCGACCAGCGGCCATCAAGGTCCCAGCTATCGATCGCACCATGTAGCGTAGAAAACCGTCGGCGCTCGCTGTCATTTCAATTACGTTGCAAACCGCACGCTCATCCCGATGCCTAACGAGGGTCAAACCCGTCACTGTCCGAATCTTGTTCTCGGAGTCGGATTGCGCCGAGGAAAAGGCAGTCCAGTCATGCGTGCCGAGGAAAAGTTTTGCGCAGTCCGTCATGAGTTTGAGGTCGAAATCGCGGGCGTCATGATGAGCGTAACGAAGCCAAAACGGCGAGAGAACGGGGCCGTTCACTATTCGGTAAAGGTAGGTTTTTTCTAACGCAGAATAGCGAGCGTGGAATTCGTCCGGAACAACCTCAGCCTCGAGAACGCGCACGTCCTTGCCCACGTTTCCATTAATAGCTGAACGCAGTTTCTCAGCGCTTATCACCCTTTGCAGTTGCACGCTTGCGACCTGACCTTCTGCATGCACGCCCGCATCGGTGCGACCCGAACCATGTATCACCACGTCGCGGCCTTCGATCAGGGATAGTGCTTTAGTGAGTTCCCCCTGCACGGTCCGCAGCCCATTCTGGATCTGCCAACCGTGAAAATCTGAGCCGTCGTATTGAATGGTGAGCTTAAAATTCATGCATAGGAGCTAACCGCCAAGACGCCGAGAACGCCAAGCAAATAGAAAATGCAAACCCGCAGTCGGATGTCTTCCCTTTGGCGTCCTTGGCGACTTGGCGGTTACGCTTTCCTGCTTCCAGGTTTTGTTGCAACTTCGCCTCGCTTGCAAGGTTCACAAACAGCCCCATCAACTAACGCCACATCGAGCGTGGCCAGGGCCATGCGCGGCACACCAACATCAGCTTTTCCCGATGAACGATCGATGATCGAAGCAGCTCCCACGACCCGCGCGCCAATAGCCTCGAGCGCCGCCACGGTCTCTCGTGTTGACCCGCCGGTCGTTACAACGTCCTCGACAACCAAAATTTTTTCACCGGGCGCAACCGAGAAACCTCTTCGCAGGACCATCGTACCGTTCTGCCGCTCAGTCCAGATAAATCTTGCCCCCAGGGCGCGCGCGACCTCGTAGCCTACGACAATACCGCCAATCGCAGGAGAGGCGACGGTCTGAATGTTTTCAGCTTGAAAGTGTTCTGCGATGCTTCGCCCAAATTGTTCGGCGTCGCGCGGTTGCTGCAACACCAGCGCGCATTGTAAATACACGGGGCTGTGCAAACCGCTGGTAAGCACAAAGTGTCCTTCGAGCAAGGCACCGGACTTTCTAAACTTCGCCATTACTTCTTCAGCCTTCAAACTCTTAACTCCTCATGCTCGCCGGCGTTGTCGTGTTACAATCCAAAACGAATGCCGCCTTTTACAAATCTAGTTTCTGACTCCATGCTGGTTCAGGAAACAATTGATCTGCTGCGCGTTTCCGGAGGCCGGGCTAACGCTTCACAGATTGTTGATGTTGTTTTCAAAGTATCTCATATCGACGAAGAGTTGGCGGGTCTGCTCGTCAGCGATCTCGTTAAGGATGATCGGCGGTTCAAGATAATTGATGGTAGCACCGTCGAGCTACAAGCATATGACTCCGAATCACGGTTGCTTAAGGAACTGGATTTTGTCGTCGTAGACATCGAAGCCACCGGCGCAAAGATGCCGCCCAATCGCATTATTGAATTGGGCGCCTATCGCATTCGCGGCGGCCGGATAGTGGACAACTTTGTCACGCTGGTGAATCCCGAGATTTCGATTACCCGCTTCGTCATGGCGCTAACCGGCATAACCAATGAGATGGTTAAGGAAGCGCCGCTTTTCGCGGAGGTGGCTCCGAGGTGGTTGGAATTTGTTGCTGATGCTGTATTAATAGCTCACAACGCACCCTTCGACACGAACTTCATCAACCATGAAATCTCGCGCGTCTATCCCGGGCATCGCATGATCAATCCCCATCTTTGTACCGTAACTCTGTCGCGGCGCGCGGTGCCGGGTCTGGCAAACTACCGGCTCGACACAGTCTCAGACCATTTCTCAATTCCCATCATCCATCGCCATCGCGCCGGTAGTGACGCGCTGGCTACTGCTGAAGTTTTTATTCGAATTCTGGAGCGGCTTGCAGAGCACGGTGTCCGTGATCTGGCTGCGGCGCGAATTTTCCGATCGCCGGATCTCGAATTAGCTAACAATGAAACAGCTGCGGGTCCTGCGCCCCAGCTCTTGCCTCTAATTCCCGGGTTCTAAGCTTGCTTCCTCAGCAGGCTCCGGCTTTCCCTTCAACAGATTCCGGGCTACAAAGAAAACGATGATCAGAACTGCGAGACCGAGGCCGATCCATGGGTAATACTTCTGCAGGACCTGTTTCGCCTGCGCGCCGTACAGAATCGTAAAGTATCCCTCGAGCAGGAAACGAAACAGACGCCCCGCAATAACCGCCACGGTAAAGCGCATCAAGCTGAAACGAAACACCCCGGCAGACACTACAAATAATTTGAAGGGAAACGGCGGCGGCATCACCGAAGCGACGAGGACTGACAACACGTCGTAACGATCGATCCAGTTCTTCACCTTCTTTTGTTTCGCCGGTGAAAACCTATTAAGCGCCCGGCTACCGGCGCGCCGCGAGATGCAATAAAGAATCACACAACCAATCGCGGAGCCTGCGGTCGCCAGCAGCGCATAGAAAACCATCAGCCGCGGATGCGCGATAGTGAGCAGGATCATTAGCGCGTCGGCGCTGCTGGGTAGAGGGACGAAGGCAGAGTCGAGCAGCGCCACCGCAAACAAACCAAAAGGTCCCAGCGCGATGAAGAAGTCCGAGAGGCGCGTCAGGCTTTTCGTAATCTTCGGGAATAGAATCAAGTCGTGTTCTCTGTGTCTCTGTGGTCAGTATTTGTTTTAGCTTTATTCACCACAGAGACACATAGAACACCGAGGAAACACCGAGAGAAATGAATTTTTCATCGTCACTCAGCGTCTTCACTTCGCTTTTTCGGCTCCCCACTCTTGCGATTAGCAATTGCGTAGAATAAAACCAGTAGAACTACGACACTGGTCACAACACTTAGAACTACCTCGCCGTTGTCTTTAAGAAATGAGAGCACCCGCCGGCCGTAATATACTGCCAGAATACCTTCAACGTAATAACGAAGCGAACGCGCCACCATCACTGTCGCCAAAAACTTCCAGCGCGGATACTCGAGAGTTCCGGCGGTAGCGACAAAAATCTTGAACGGCATGGGCGGAGGCAACAAGGCGGGAATCGCAATGGCAAGAAATCCGTAGCGCGCGTAGACGCGTTCCACTCGTTCGATGTTTTCCCGTTTAAAACGCCGCCGCAACAGTGCCTGGCCGCCCCGGCGCATGATGGTGTAAAGCGCGAGACACCCGATTACCGAACCAAGAGCAGCGAACAAGGGAAAGTAAAACGCGGCGCTCGGTTGCTTGAAGCAACGTCCAACTACGAGATAGTCGTTGATTTCTGGCAGGGACAGTAACGAAGAATCAAGGGCGCCAATCACGATCATAGCCGGCGCGGCGTAGTAGATCGGAAGCGCGATAACATACAACTCAAGCCAGCGGCCTATGGCGCGTAACCAGTCAAACATAATAATAAGTGATGAGTACCGACTGATGAGTGATGAGTAAATGCGGTCTACTCATTACTCATGACTCAGTACTCATCACTTGTCTTATTTTGCGGGTGCGAACAGGGAGGGAGTGTCGTAGGTAACCCCGACGGTGAAACCTGAATCGTGAGTAAAGTTTGTAAGTCCCTTGATGCCGGCGAAGTCAAAACGCAGTCCCGACGCCCGAATCTGCATCCCCAGGCGAGCTTCCGATTGTGACTCAGTGCCCAGTGGGCCACCGTTCGGTCTGGTATTGGCGCGACCGTTCACTTCACCCGCGAAGCTGAATTGTCTATTCAAGCGAAAGATTCCC
>WNFK01082501.1_pt1 | contig 12444 bp, 15 predicted proteins | sample 5400281 | NCBI WGS metagenome assembly WNFK01 (sample SAMN13153350, study PRJNA577476) | soil metagenome | isolation source: 20 cm soil on Douglas fir-dominated hillslope | place: USA:California | collected 2013-09-17
GCGAGCTTCACGAGCCAGCCGCTCTTGGCCGGCTCCGCCCCGTGCTGATGCTGGTGCATCTGCGCCGTGGCCACCGTCCACGCCGCGACGGCGCCCGTGACGAGAAGCCCGACGGCGCCGAGGACGATCACGAGGGCGCGCGGCCGCGAGGTCTTCACTCGAATCATGGCTGATCCTTTCCCAAGGTGCGGAGTATAAGCGCGGTGGCATCGCCGATATCGCGGGCGGTGTCGCAGTCACGCGGGCCCCAGAAGCCGCGCGGATCGAGGAGGACGGAGGCCAAGCCAGCCGCGCGGGAGCCCAGGACGTCAATCGAGTAGAGATCGCCGATATAGACCGCCTCGTGAGCGGCCCCCCCCGCCCGCTCGAGACCCAGGCGGAAGATCCTCGGATCCGGCTTCTCCACGCCCACCAGGCCCGAGTCGATGACGAAGTCCAGCTCCGATGCGAGCCCCGCGCCGTGGAGCAGCGCGTGGGCGGAGCCATTCGAGTTCGAGACCACCCCCACCACCAGGCCGGCCGCTTTCGCCTCACGAATGGCCGCGCGCGCGCCCGGGTCCGCGCGGTCGAAGAGGCCGGCGGGCGGGTTGTAGCCGCGCTTGAAGGCCACCGCGGCTTCGATCTCCTCGGCATCGGTGAAACCGAGCCCGTCCATGAGATACGTCGTGTATTGATCCTGGGCGGGGCGGCCTTCAGTGGAGACGCCGCGGGCGAGATCGGCGTCGAGACGCACCCGGGCGCGGAGTTCCGCCTCCTCCACCGCCTCCACCGTCACCGCGTGGCCCCGGCTCGCGAGGTGCCGGGCGATGGCAGGATAGTTCATGCGAAGGAGGGTGTTGCCGGCATCGAAAAGGACGGCGCGGGTTCGCGAGCGGGCGTCAGCTGCCATCCGCCCATTATAATGACGTGATGATCACCGCCCGCCTCTTCCTTGCCTCAGCGATCCCGGTGCTGCTGCGGGCTACGCCGGCCCACGCCGATCACGGCGGTCCGCTGGCCTCGGCGCCCATGAGTCCCCTCGTGACCGCGCTGATCGCAGGCGGCCTCGCCTTCGTCGCCGTCCTGCTGCTCGCCCTCATCTGGCGGCTCATGACCGGATCCCGGCGCGACGCCGAATGAGCGCGCGCCGCACCGTGGCCGCGGCCGTGCTCGGCGCGCTGATGGCTCTGCCCGGCCTTTCCCATTCGCATTCGCTCCTCGTGCGATCAGAGCCGGCACAGCGCTCCACGGTGACCCGGCCGCCCGAGCGCGTGCAGATGTGGTTCAGCGAGCGGCTCGAGCCCGCCTACGCCACCGCTTCGGTCTGGAACGAGGCGGGCAAGCAGGTGGACGGGCGCGATGCCTCCGTCGATCAGAACGACCCCGTTCTCCTGTCCGTGAGCACGCCCCATCTCGGCCCGGGACACTACACCGTGCGCTTCCGCGTCCTCTCCGTGGACGGTCATATCGTCGAGTCGACGTACACGTTCACCGTCAAGGCCGCGGCCCGATGAGTCCGCTCGGCGTGGCCATCCGCGCGCTGTCCACCGGCACGGGCCTCCTCATCGTGGGTGTGCTCGTCATGAGCCTGCTTGCCGGCCCGTCGGACAAGCCGACGGCGCGCGCGTGGCAGCGACGCCTCGCCGCGTCCACCCGCTGGCTCGCCGCGCTCCTGCTGCTCTCTGGCGTGGCGGCCCTGGGCTGGCAGGTGACCGTGGTGACAGGGCGCGCGGACAGCCTCGCTCATGGCGAAGCATGGCTCCGCCTTCTCGGAGCGACCCAGTACGGAACGGTCTGGCTGCTCCGCCATGCGTTGCTCCTCCTGATGGCTGCCCTCATTCTCCTCCGGGAAAAGGAGGAGTCGCGCGCCGATTGGCTGTCGTGGAGGATAGAAGCGGGAATTCTCGCCGCGGTCGGCATCGGCCTCGTGGCCTGGGCCGGCCATGCCGTCAGCGTGGACCCCGGCCGCGCGCTGCCAGTCCTCGTGAACGCGGCGCACCTGATCGGCGTGGGGGCGTGGCTCGGCGCCCTGCCCGCGCTGGCGCTTCTCCTCCGCGCCGCCTCGCGCGAGGACGGCGTCGACTCGAGGCCCTTTGCCGTCATCGCCACGCGGCGCTTCTCCTCCTGGGCCCTCGCCGTAATGACGCTCATCGTGATCACCGGTGTGTGGAATACGTGGAACGAAGTCGGCGGCGTGCCCGGTCTCGTGGGCACCGACTACGGCCGCCTGGTGCTCCTCAAGGTGGCCTCGCTCATCCCCGTGCTGTGCCTGGCGGGATGGAACCGCCAGAGCCTGCTGCCGCGACTGAGCGGAGACGGGGCTGCGGTGGGCAGGCCGGCCATGCGACGCCTCGCGGGCTTCGTGGCCGTCGAGGCCGTGGTGGGATCAGCCCTCGTGGTGGTGGCCGCGGTGCTCGCCGTGACGCCGCCCGGCCGTCACGAGACGCCTCTCTGGCCTTTCAGCTTCCGCCTCGCACCGGACGTGGCGTGGAATTTTCCCGGCGTCAAGACCCAGGTCCTCATCGGCAGCCAGGTCGTCCTCGTCGGCCTTCTCGCGCTCGTGGCGGGCTGTCTCATGCGCCGCGGACGCTCGCNNNNCGTGGATGCGTATCCGACGACCTACCGGCGCTCGACGATTCCTTACACCGCCACCTCCATCGCGCACGGCCAGGAGCTCTACCGCGCGCAGTGCGCCTCCTGCCACGGCGTGGGGGGCGCCGGCGACGGCCCGGCGGGAGCCGGCCTGACTCCGGGTCCCGCCGACCTGACCGCGCCACATACCAACGACCATACCGCGGGCGACATGTTCTGGTGGCTCACTCACGGCTTGAAGCAGGGCATGCCCGCGTTCGGCGCCACGCTTTCCGAGGACGACCGCTGGGACCTGATCACCTTTCTCCGCGCGCTGTCGGCGGGAGAAGCCGCGCGTCGGCTCAGCTACCTCGATGAGCCCGAGCGCCCGCGCCTGATCGCCCCCGACTTCACCTTCGCCACGGGCCCGGCCCGGGCCAGCCTCAAGGAGTACCGCGGGCGCCAGCCCGTCCTCCTCCTGCTCTTCACCTTGCCCTCGTCCCGCGCGCGGCTCATCCAGCTCGCCGGTGCCTTCGGCGAGCTCAGGAGCTTCAACGCCGCCATCATCGCCGTGCCCATGAACGGCGAGGAAAAGATCCTGACGCGCATCGGAGCCTCTCCCCGCATCCTGTTCCCCGTGGCCACCGAAGGCGCCTCGGACATCATCGCGACCTACGGCCTCTTCCGGCGCACCCTCGCCCTGGAGGGCGCGCGGCCCGATCCGCCCATGCCCTCGCACATGGAATTCCTGATCGACCGCTCGGGCTATCTCCGGGCGCGCTGGATACCCGGCGGCGACCGTCCCGGCTGGTCGGACATCAAGACCCTGGTGGCGGAGATCCTCGCCCTCAACCAGGAGCGGGCGCCCGCGGCGCCGCCCGACGAGCACGTGCACTGATGAAACTCTGGCGCGCTGTGCTCCTGCTCAATCTCGCCCTGGCCGTCGGCGTGCTGCTGGGCTGGCTCGCCTGGGGACGCGAAGTCTCGCGCCTCGAAGCCCGCCTCAACCAGAGCCAGCGCGTGGTGGTGATCGGCGGCGAGCAGACGTGGGTGATCAAGGGCGTGGTCCGCGCGGTGATTCCGGAGATCCAGGTGGTGGTGCTGACCCACGACGAGATTCCCGGCTACATGTCCGCGGGCATGACCATGGGCTTCAAGGTCAAGGACGCCAAGCTCCTCGAGGGCGCCCACGTGGGCGACGTGGTGCGCTTCACCCTCACCGGCGTGCCGCCGGATCTCCAGATCACCGCCCTCGCCACCGAAGGGCAGTCGTAGCGTATCCTCCACGAATGATCGGCGAGCTCAGACGGCTGCACCGGCACCTGTGGACGGCGTGGGTGCTCGTGGTGGCCACCGTGGTCACCTTCATCGTCTTCATGCAGCCGTGACCTTCACCCCGAGGTGGAAGTTCGACGCGGTGCTCGCCGCGATGGTGGCCGTGTGGTTCATCGGCGGGCGCGCCCTCTACCGGAGCGTCGATCTCGACGTATTCCTCGTTCAGGCCACCGCCGTGCTCACCTTCCTGTTTCTCTCCGCGGCCATCAGCATCGGCCCCCTCTCCCGCCTCTGGCCTCCCGCCATCCACTTCATCTACAACCGGCGACACCTGGGAGTAGCCACGTGGGCCCTCGCCTTTTCCCACGCCGCCGTGGTCATGCACTACGGCAACAGCTGGAAGCCCGCGAATGTCCTCGAGGTGCTGCCGGGACAGAAGGTCGCCGGCATCCCCTTCACGCTTCTCGGGGTGGGGGCGCTGGCCATCCTCACCGTGATGGCCCTGACCTCGTGGGACCATTTCCTTCACGCGTGGACGCCCCCGGCCTGGAAGCGTCTCCACATGGCGGTGTACGCGGCCTACGCCCTGATCGTCTTCCACTTCACCACGCGCTTCGTGGGCGATCCACCGGTGCAGTGGCGCTTTCTCGTCTTGCTATGGCTGGTGGCGCTCGCCGTGGCCGGGCTGCACGTGGCCGCCTCCATCACGGAGGCCCGGAGGGACCGGCCGTCTCCCGTGGACGGCGAAGGCCTCGCCTTCCTCGGCACATTTGCCGATCTTCCCGAGGGCCACGCGGCGACGGTCCATGTCGACGGCGAGCGCGTGGCCGTCGTCCGCAAGGCCGGCACGCTCTACGCCATCTCCAATGTCTGCCCCCATCAGAACGGTCCCCTCGGTGAAGGCACGGTTCGCGACGGCTATCTCGAGTGTCCCTGGCACGGCTATCAGTTCGACCCGCGCACGGGCCTGGGCCCGCCCGGCTTTACGGACTCGGTGCCGACCTACGAGCTCGTGCAGAAGGGCAAGGAGACGTATCTCCGATTGCCCGCTTCCCGCCGGGTGACAGGAGCCTCACGACCATGAAGCGGCCGTTTCTTGCAAATTCTCGAGGCCTCGGTTATACAAAGAGCCCGGCCATGAAGCAGAGACATCGCGCGGCCATCGTCCTCCTGCTCGCCCTCCTGAGCTTCGCCTTCGCTCTCGAAGGCAGCCTACCGGGCCACACGCATGAGAACGGCCGGCTCGGTCTCTACAATGCCGAATGTCCCCTGTCCCAGCTCGCCGCCGTCCACGCGGATGGCTGGGCCCCCGAGTCGCCCGCGGTCGTTTCGCCGAAGCAAATCGACGTGCCGACCGCCGTCACGTCGTCCGGCTGGGCCCCCAGCCCGTCGGCAAGCCTCACCGATTCTCGCGCTCCGCCCCTCGCCTAGCCTCGTCTCCCTAGTCATCTAGCGGTCGATCGCGCGCGGCATTTCATCCGCGCGGCCCACTCATTTGCATCTCTAAGGGGAGGACACCATGCGTGTCATAGTCGCGCTCGCTTTCGCTCTCGGCCTCATCGCCGCCGCTGCGCCCGCTCTCGCCCAGGATGCGGAGGCGTTGCGCCGCGAGATGGAGCTGATGCGGAAGCAATTCGAAGCCATGCAGGAGCAGTACAAGAAGGCCATGGACACCATGACCGAGCGGCTGGAGCGCGTGGAAGCGCGCCCGCAGCCCTCGGCGGCCGCGCCGGCACCCCCCGCGACGCCGCCGCCCGCACCGATGCAGCCGGGACAAGGGGCGCCTCCGGGTACCGAGGTGGTGACTCAGCGGCCGCCGGGCAGCGATCCGACCCCTCTAGACCTGATCAAGCCACGCCAGCCCTTCGCCCTCTACGAGCGCCGCGGTCCCGGCCAGCTCCTCTTCGACATGGGCGTCACAGGCGACTTCGTCGGCAACCTGACTCAGCATAATGTTCAGAAGAACCAGGGCGGCAGCTTCCCCGGCCTCGAGAACCTGTTCTTCCCGCGCGAGGTCGAGGTCTCCTTCTTCGGGCAGATCGATCCGTACGCCCGCGCCGAGGTGCGTCTCGAGGCGGAGCAGGACTCACGCGGGGGCGGGCTGTCCGTCAGCCTCGCCGAGGCGAACCTCACCCTGATGGCCCTGCCCTACGGCACCCAGCTCAAGATGGGCCTGATGCGCAACCGGTTCGGCTACCTCAATCAGATCCATGCGCACGACTGGCCCTTCATCGACAATCCCAACGTGCTCCAGCAGTTCTTCGGCAAGGAGGGACTGGTCGAGTCAGGCTTCGAGGCGACGTGGGTGCCGCCCTTGCCCTTCTATCTCGAGCTGCTGGGCGGAGTGTTCAATGGCGAGAACGACGTGGCCTTCGGCCGCGGCCAGATCTCGAACCCGCTGGTGACGGGACGGGTGCGGACCTTCCTCGACTTCGACGAATGGGGCGCCATCCAGCTCGGCTCCTCGATCGCCTCCGGGCAGACGCCCCAGCAGAAGAGCAGCAACATCCTCGGCTTCGACGCCAAGTACAAGTACACGCCGGCGGGGTGGCAGCACGCCGCCTTCACCCTGCTCGGCGAATACCTCCTCTCCTTCCGCGATCTCGTCGTCACCAATCCGGAGGGGATCGACCAGACGCGCCAGCGTGACAGCCAGGGGTTCTACGTCTACGCCGGGCTCCAGCCCTTCAATCACGGAGAGCTGTCGAAGTGGATGCTCGGCTTCCGCTACGATCGGACGCAGTACCCGGCCGCGGCGGGCACGGAGTGGGCGGTGCAGCCTTTCCTCTCGTACTATCCCTCGGAGTTCCTCCGCTTCCGGCTCGGATACAAGCAGACGACCCGGAGTCAGTGCTGCAGCTATCTCGATTTCCAGGACAATGGCGGCAGCGCCAAGCAGGTGAGCGAATACTTCCTCCAGGCCACCTTCATCATGGGCGCCCATCCGGCGCATCCGTTCTGATGGAGAAAGGACAGACGACCATGCGGCGATTGCTCACCCTCACCCTGTTCCTCGCCGTGGCCGGGGCGACGCTCGGCGCCTCCGCGGCCGAGGCGCAGAAGCTGCGCCTCGTGACCAGCACCACCGATCTCAAGGCGCTCACCGAAGCGGTCACCGGCGATCTCGCCGAGGTGGACGCCATGGCGCGCCCGAACCAGAATCCGCACGATCTCGAGGTCCGCCCCAGCCTCATGGTCAAGGTGCGCCGGGCCGACGCCATGATCGTCAACGGCCTCGAGCTCGACGACTGGGCCGACGTGGTGGCACAGGGCGCCAACAACCAGAACGTCATTCCAGGGGCCCCCGGCCGCATCGACGCCTCGCGCGGCCTCGCCGTGCTCGAAGTCCCCAAGACCCGCGTGGACCGGTCCATGGGCGACGTCCATCCCCTCGGCAATCCGCACTACACCCTCGATCCGGGCATGGCGCCCGCCGCCACCCAGAACATCCTGGAAGGACTCGCACGCATCGCGCCCCAGCACCGCGCCGCCTTCGAGCGAAACCGCCAGCAATTTCTCGGCCGTCTCGAGGAAGCCCTCGGTCGCTGGAACAAGACGCTCGAGCCCTACAAGGGAGCGCCGGTGGTGGTGGGGCATGCCATGTGGGTCTATCTGCTGACGCGGTTCGGCCTCGTCCAGGTGGGAACGATCGAAGAACGCCCGGGAATTCCTCCGACGGCAAATCATCTCGCCAAGCTCATCAACCTCATGAAGGAGGACAAGGTGAAGGTGATCGTCGCGGAGCCGTGGAGCGACCTCAAGCTCATCCAGCGCGTGGCCCAGGACGCGGGCGCCCAGACCGCCCTCCTCGCCTCCGGGGTGGGCGCCGTGAAAGGCGCCGACACCTACATCGAGGCCGTCGATTTCAACGTGAAGACCCTCGCCCAAGTGCTTAAATAACGCCATGGCCCACGACCTCCTCGCACTGATGTGGGCGCCCTTCCTCATGTGCCTGGTGCTCACGGGCATTCACGCCTACCTGGGCCTCCACGTCATCGCGCGCGAGGTCATCTTCGTGGACATCGCGCTGGCCCAGATCGCTTCCCTCGGGGCCACCGCGGCGTTCCTGTGGGGCTACGATCTCGACTCGCTGGGCTCCTACGTCTTCGGCCTGACCTTTACCATCCTGGGGGCGGCCGTGCTCGCGCTCAGCCGGAGCCGCGAGCGCCGTGTCTCCCAGGAGGCCATCATCGGCGTGGTTTACGCCGTCTCCTCGGCCGCCGCCGTCCTCGTCGCGGATCGCACCGCGCACGGGGCCGAGCATCTGAGGAACATGCTGGTGGGCAGCATCCTCGCGGTAAGAGGTGGCGAGGTCCTCAAGGTGGCGGGGCTGTACGCGGGCATCGGAGTCTTTCACTGGCTGTGCCGGCGGCCGTTCCTCCTCATCTCCGCCGATCCCGAACGTGCCTATCGCGACGGTTGGCCGGTGCGGTGGTGGGACTTTCTCTTCTATGCGTCCTTCGGCGTGGTCGTCACGAGCTCCGTGCGCATCGCCGGGGTGCTCCTCGTCTTCTCCTACCTGATCGTGCCCACCCTCGCCGCCAACCTCTGGGGCGGCTCGGTGGCCAAGCGCCTCGCCATGGCCTGGAGCTTCGGCACTCTCGTGAGCGTCCTCGCCATGAGCGCCTCCGCCGTCTTCGATACGCCCACGGGAGCGACGGTGGTCTGCGCCTTCGGCCTCGTCCTGCTCGTTCTCGCCGTCGTGACCCGCACCTCGCGCCGAAACGTCCCCGCGTGACGCGCGTCTGCGTCCTCGTGATCCTTTGCGGCGCCCTCGCCGCGGGCTGTCGTGAGTCGCCCCCGCCCGACGGCAAGCCGCTCGTCGTGGCCAGCTTCTTTCCCATGTACGACTTCACGCGGCAGGTGGCGGCCGACCGCGCGCGGGTGATCTCCCTGGTGCCGCCCGGCGTCCACGGGCACGACTGGGAGCCCTCACCACAGGACGTGGCCCAGGTCCGTCGCGCGCGCGTCTTCGTGTACAACGGGGCCGGGTTCGAGCCGTGGGCCGACAAGCTCATCAAGGAAGCAGCCGGCTCCGCCACAGTGGTGGTGGCGGCCAGCGCGGGTCTCACCGTGGCCCGCACCGGGGCGGACGGCAGCACGGACCCGCATGTCTGGCTCGATCCCGTGCTCGCCAGGGGCGAGGTCGACGCCATCCGAGCCTCCCTCGAGCGCAGCGATCCCGCAGGGAAGTCGGCCTACGAGGCCAAGGCCGCCGCCTACGCGGCCAGGCTCGCGGACCTCGACGGACGCTTCGATGCCGGCCTCCGCGACTGCGCGCGCCGCGAGGTCGTGGTGTCCCATGCTGCCTTCGGCTATCTCACCCGCCGCTACCGGCTCGACCAGATCGCCGTGACGGGCCTCGCCCCTCAGGCCGAGCCCAGCCCGGCCGCGCTCGCCGCCATCGTGCGGACGGCCCGGGAGCGCAAGGTCACCGCCATCTTCGTCGAGCCCCTCGTCAGCCCCAAGCTCGCCGAGACGCTGGCGCGGGAGGTCGGCGTGCGCCTGCTCACCCTCGACCCCATCGAAGGCGTGACCCGGAAGGAAGCCGCGGAGGGCACCGGATACATCGAGCTCATGGCGCGAAACCTCCAGAGCCTCCGTGAGGGGCTGGGATGCAGGTAGTGCCATGCCGGGCGCTCGCGCGCCATCGAGTACAATCTGGACGTCATGAAGGCGCATGCGCACCGCTGGCGGGGTCTTTCCATTGGGGGCGCCGCGCTCTTCGTGGGCCTCGGCGTCTTGGTCTTCGTCGTCGGGCTCTTGCCGGGTGACTCGTCACTCTACGATGAGGTCATGGCGCGCCGGACACCGGACATCATCACCTTCTTCACTTGGGTCAACGTCTTCGGCTCCTGGAAGGGTCTGCTCCCCGCCGCGCTTCTTCTCTTCGCCATTTCGCCCGAGGCGAGGAAGCGCTGGTGGCTGGTGGTGATCGTGCTCCTCGCCGCGCCGATCGTGGAGCAGACCGCCAAGTACGTGGTGGGACGGCCCCGACCGCGCGGGAAGGCCTTCGGGTTTCCGAGCGGGCACATGACGGGCGCCGCCTCCTTCGCCGTCATCGCCATCTACTTCGCCATCAAGGAGCGCTGGGGTCGGGCCACCCGGATGGCCCTCACCGCCGTGGTGCTCGTCATGGTCTTCCTCGTTGGCCTCGCCCGCCTCGTGCTCCACGCCCACTGGCCGTCGGATGTCCTCGGCGGTCTCCTCCTCGGCTCGTCGTGCGCGGCCTTCGGCGCGTGGTGGGACGCGAGGCGGAGCCTCGTCTGATGCGCCCGTTCGTCGAGCTCGAGGGCGTAGGGGTGTCGTACGGCGAGGTGCGCGTGCTCGACGGCATCAACCTCACCGTGGAGCCGGGGGACTTCCTGGGCATCATTGGGCCCAACGGCTCGGGCAAGACCACCCTCCTCCGCGTGATGCTGGGTCTTCTCGAGCCGCAGGAGGGATCGGTGCGACTCTTCGGCCAGCCGCCCTCCGCATTTCGCGAGTGGCGGCGGCTAGGCTACGTGCCCCAGCGCGCCGCTCTCGATCCCGCCCTGCCCGTGACCGTGGGCGAGGTGGTGGCCACCGGGCTAGTGGCGAGCCTCGGCCTCTTCCAGCGCATCGGGAGCCGGGAGCGGGCGCGCGTGAAGGATGCCCTCGCCCGCGTGGGCATGGAGGCCCATGCGCGCACGCGCATCGGGGTCCTGTCCACGGGACAGCAGCAGCGGGTCCTCATCGCCCGGGCGCTCGTCTCCGACCCGGAGCTGATCATTCTCGACGAGCCCACGGGGGGCGTGGACCCGGAGGCACAGACCACTTTCTACGCCATGCTGCAGCACCTGAGTCGCGAGCGCGAGGTCACCCTGATCCTCGTCAGCCACGATATCGGGGTGGTGGCCAAGGAAGTGAACAAGCTCGCCTGCCTAAACCGCCGTCTCATCTTCCACGGCCGGCCGGGGGATTTCCTGAGCGACGCCGCCCTCACGGCCCTCTACGGTCCAGCCGTCAGAATAGTCAGCCACGATCACTAGTTATGCCTGAGTTCCTGCAATTTGGCTTTATGCAGCGCGCGTTCGCCGCCGGGGCGGTCATGGCCATCGTGTGCCCGCTCATCGGGGTCTTTCTCGTGCCCCGCCGGCTCTCCCTCATTGCCGATACTCTGGCCCACGTCGCCCTCGCCGGCGTGGCCATCGGGCTCCTCATGGGTGCCTCCCCCATCGTGGGCGCACTCATCGTCACCGTGCTAGGCGCGCTCGGCATGGAGCGGCTCCGCTCCCACGGGGCACTCCAGGGCGACGCCGCGCTGGCCGTCTTCCTCTCCGGGGGCTTCGCCCTGGCCGTGGTGCTGATCAGCCTGGCCCGCGGCTTCAACGCCGATCTCTTCGCCATCCTCTTCGGCAGCATCCTCACCGTCAGCCCCGCCGATGTCTGGCTGATCTCGGCCCTGGGCGCCATGGTCGTGGCGACCATCCTGCTCTCCTATCGCCGGCTGTTTGTCATCACCCTGCACGAAGACCTGGCGCGGACCTGCGGCGTCCCCGTCACTGTTTTGAACCTCATGCTGACGCTGCTGACCGCGCTCACCACCGTGGTGGCCATGCGCATGGTCGGCGTGCTCCTGGTGAGTGCCATGATCGTGATCCCCACTCTGACCGGCTTCAGCCTCGGCAAGAGCTTCCGCCGCGCCACCGCCGTGGCCATCGTGGTCGCGCTGGCCGCGGTGGGCATCGGCCTCACCGCCGCCTACTATCTGAGCCTGGCCGCGGGAGGGGCGGTGGTCCTCACCGCGCTCCTGATCTTTGCCGCGGTGGCCGGGCTCCGACGCATACCGTGGGGCCCCCGGGCGCGCCTCGCCACCCTCGTGCTGCTCTGCCTGTCGGTCTCCGCGGGCGCGGCGGCGCAGGAAGACGAGTGCAAGCGCTGGCGCGAGGCGTTCGCGGCCATGCCCGTGCGCATGGTCACCGTCCAGGCGGGGGCCAAGACCATGGCCATCCGGGTCAAGGTCGCGGAGACGTCGGAGCAGGCGGCGGCCGGCTTCCAGTGCTCGACGCCCCAGGAGATACAGAAGACGCTGATCCTCTTCGACTTCGGGCGCGAGATCTACAGCCAGTTCCACATGAACCACGTGCCAGCGGCCCTCGACATCGCCTTCATCAAGGGCGACGGAACCATCTTCTCCATACTCAAGATGGATCCGAGCCCCACCGCCCTCTACGGCCCCATGGGCAATTTCCGCTTCGCCCTCGAGGCGCGGGCCGGCTTCTACGAGAGCCAGGGCATCAAGCAGGGCGAGGCACGGCTCACGGTGCCCGTGCCCCGCTGAGCGCCGTGCATCACCGCCACACCCACTCCTCGCGCCACAAGTACCGCCTGTGGGCCGTCCTCGGCCTCAGCGCGTCCTTCATGGTGGTGCAGGTGGTGGTGGGCTGGTGGACCAACTCCCTCGCTCTCCTCGCCGACGCCGCCCACCTCTTCGTGGACACGGCCGGCGTCGGACTCTCCCTCCTCGCCGTCTGGTTCGCCGAGCGGCCGGCCACCGCGGAGAAGACCTACGGCTACTACCGCGTGGAGATCCTCGCCGCCCTCGTCAACGGCGTGGTCCTCTGCGTGCTCGCCCTCGTGATTCTCTTCGAGGCG
>WNFK01249816.1_pt1 | contig 12442 bp, 8 predicted proteins | sample 5400281 | NCBI WGS metagenome assembly WNFK01 (sample SAMN13153350, study PRJNA577476) | soil metagenome | isolation source: 20 cm soil on Douglas fir-dominated hillslope | place: USA:California | collected 2013-09-17
GTCGGGGCGCTGGCGGAAACGCTCACCGTCACAGGCGAAACGCCCATCGTCGACGTGCAGAGCACGACGCGGCAGAAAGTGCTCGATCACGCCGTGATCGACGCGATTCCCGCCGGGCGCGGGCCGCAGCAGCTCGCGGTACTCATCCCGGGCGTCAGCGCCGCTGGCTCGATCGGGTTCAACGGGATGGGCGCGCAGGACGTCGGCGGCGCGGGCGGCGATCAGAACGTCAACCTGTCGGCGCACGGCGGGAGGGCTGCCGACCAGCGCATCACGCAGAACGGCATGACGGTGGGTCCGGTCTTCCGGCCGAACACCGACATGACCTACAGCCCCAATCTCGGAGCCACGCAGGAGGTGACGATCGACATCTCCGGCGTGTCGGCCGAGGCGACCGAAGGCGGCGTCCGCATCAACCTGGTTCCCAGGGAAGGGGGCAACACGTTCCACGGGACAACCTATGCGGGCTTCGCGAACGAATCGATGGCCGGCAACAATTTCACAGACGATCTGCGGGCGCGTGGCCTCGGCACCCCGAACACCATCAAGAGAGTCGTGGACTTCAACCCCGGATTCGGAGGACCGATCAAGAAGGACAAGCTGTGGTTCTACACGTCGGCCCGCATCCAGATCGCGGACAACTGGGTCGGCGGCATGTTCTTCGATCCGAACGGGAACGACCCGAACTTCTGGGACAACGCCAGGAGTCTCGACACGACCCGGCGCGTGTCAGACGACGCGGTGTGGAAGCTGTGGGATGCGCGGCTGACCTGGCAGGCGGACGCCAAGAACAAGATCGCGGGCTCGTTCGCCAAGGAGCGGCAGTGCAAGTGCCCGTCGTTCATCAGCGCGACGATGAGTCCCGGCATCGACAACCGGTGGGGCCGGCCGCATCATTTCCTGACCGCCGACTGGACGTCGCCGCTCACCAATCGCGTGCTGCTGGAGGCGGGGCTCTTCGAGCAGTCGAACCACTGGGGATGGTTTCCCTTCGACGGCACGAACCCGAGCCTGATCGGCTTCCTCGAACAATCGACGAACACGGGCTACAAGATCCGGTTCCAGGGATTCGCGGATCACTGGCAGAAGGACCTCCGGTACCGCTTCGCGCTGTCCTACGTCACCGGCGCGCACGCCGTGAAGGTCGGCTTCTCCAATGCGACCGGCAGCGCCGACACGCTGCTGTACTGGGGCGCCGGCGCGCAGTCGCCCCAGATGATCTACCGGCTGAACAACGGCGTCCCGAATCAGCTGACGCTCTACGCGACGCCCTACCACGATCTCTGGCGGCAGCCCGCGGAAGTAGGCGTGTTCGCACAGGACAAGTGGACCATGCGGCAGCTGACGCTGAGCGGCGGCGTCCGCTTCGACTACCTCGAGACGGAGTTTCCCGCACAGACGCTGGGGCCCGCGCAGTTCGTTCCCACCCGGCACATCGACATTCCGAAGACGGCGGCGCTCGGCTGGAAGGACGTCACGCCGCGCCTTGGCGCCGCCTACGATCTCTTTGGGGACGGGAAGACGGCCATCAAGGTTGCGCTCAACAAGTACGTGCTCGGCGACAAGGGGGGCGGCGCGACGGGAGCCACCATTGCCGATCCGGTCACGAATCTCGCCCAGAGCACGGTTCGCAACTGGACCGACTCGAACCGCAACTTCGTCCCGGACTGCGACCTGACCAACCCTGTCGCCAACGGGGAATGCCAGGCGATGGACAATCCGAACTTCGGGAAGAACATCCTCAGCACGCGGTACGATCCCGCGATTCTTCGCGGGTGGGGCGCGCGTCCCTTCAACTGGGAGTTCTCCGTCGGTGCGCAGCGCCAGATCGTCCCGCGCGTCTCGATGGATATCGGGTACTTCCGCCGGTGGTATGGCAACTTCACGACGACCGACAACCGCGCGCTCTCACCGGCGGATTACGACGCCTTCAGCGTCACCGCGCCGTCGGATTCGCGGCTGCCGTCGGGCGGAGGCTACGCGATTGGCGGCCTCCACAACGTCAAGGCGGACCGGTTCTCCGTGCCCGCCGACAACCTCGTGACACGCGCCGGTGCCTTCGGCAGGCAGATCGAGCACTGGAACGGCGTCGATGTCAGCGTCAACGCGCGTCCCGCACAGGGTGTGCTGCTGCAGGGCGGCGTGAGCACCGGCCGCACCAGCACCGACAACTGCGAGCTGCTCACGAAGCTTCCCGAGCTGATCACCACGGCGACGAGCGCGACGCCGGAGTCATACTGCCACGTCGACACGGCATCGCTCACGCAGGTCAAGGCGCTCAGTTCGTACACGATACCCAGGGTCGACGTGCAGGTGAGCGGCGCGTTCCAGAGCGTTGCCGGACCCCAGGTCGCGGCGAACTTCAACGTGCCGAGCGCGGTGGTCGCGCAGAGCCTCGGGCGGCCGCCGTCGGGCGGCGCGTCGAACATCCAGGTCAACCTCGTTCGTCCAGGCGGCACGTATGGCGAGCGGATGAATCAGCTCGACCTGCGTGTCGGCAAGGTGATCAGGGTCGCCCGCACCCGCTCGGTGTTGAGCGTCGATGTCTACAACGCGCTGAATTCGAGCGCCGTGCTGGTTGAAAGCAACGCGTATGCAATCTTCCGGCGGCCGCAGACGATCCTGCTCTCGCGGTTTGCGAAAATCAGCTGGCAGTTCGACTTTTAAATGATCGTAGGGGCGGACCTTAAGGTCCGCCTCTACGGACGATAAGGAGAAAGCTTCATGCCTTCGAGTCATAACGTCACGCGACGATCGTTCCTGGGAGCCGTGGCATCCGGCGTCGCGCTCTCGCAACTCGCGCTCGATGCCGCGCAAGGACCGGCGCCGGCTGCGCCCGCCGCGAACGTCGAAGCCGACGTCGTGTACGGGAAGGGCGGCGACACCGACCTCCATCTCGATATCTACAAGCCGACCGGTTCGGCCACCAGGCGGATGGCGATTGTCCATTTCCACGGCGGCGGGTTCACCGGCGGCAACAAGAACGGCCTCGCGGCGCGGCTGCAGACGATGAGCGGCCGCGGGTACATGAACATCGCGGCGCAGTATCGCCTGGCCGCCAACGGCGCCGCGCGCTGGCCCGCGCAGATCGAGGACGTGAAGGCCGCCATCCGCTGGACGCGCGCGAACGCATCGCGCCTCGGCATCGAACCGGCGCGCATTGCCGTGGCCGGCTATTCGGCCGGAGGACACCTGGCGCTCGTTGCGGCGGGCACCGCGAATCGTCCCGAGTTCGAAGGCAAGGGCGGCAATGCCGGCGTGCCGACGGATGTCGCCGCCTGCCTCGCGTATTACGCGGTCACCGGATCGTCGTGGGAGGGCTTCCGGCGGCAGTTCCCGATGCCGGAAGGGAGCAGCGAGGACGCGTGGCGTGCCGCGACGCCGGGCACCTACATCAAGAGTTTCCCGCCGACGATTCTCTTCCACGGCCTGGCCGACGTGACCGTGCCGGCCGAGAGCAGCATGGATTTCCTCAAGGAGCTGCGCGGCGCGAACATTCCGTCCGAGCTCCACACGTTCGCCGGCGTGCCGCACGAGTTCGTCGGCATCCCGGAGTTCGCGGAGTCGACGTCGCAGCTCGCCGACTTCTTCATCGAGCGCCACGTGATCAACCCGCGCACGTATCCGCCGTTCGGCGCCGGTCGTGGTCGCGGAGGTGAGGCTGGCCGCGGCGGCGAAGGCCGCGGAGGTCGCCAATAATCGACGTTCGCAGGGCGGGGCTTTTACGCCCCGCCCCGGATCACGGCAGGAAGATCCTCACTCCGACGCGCGCACTTCGCGGCAGGCCCGTGGTGAGCACCGGCGTGCGGCCGACGTCGTAGATCGAGTCGAAGAGATTTTCGACCGCGGCGAATGCGCTGACCCACCGGGCAATCGTGCGGCTGCCGAAGATATCGACGACGGTTGCGCGGCGCAGCGTGAAGACGTTCAGGTCGTCCTCGAACTGCGGGCCGGTCACCCGCAGCTGCGCGGTCGCGGTCCACGGCAGCCGGTTGTACTGAACACCGGCGCCGACGTTGTACGACGGCACCTGCGGCACGCGCTTGCCGTTGAGCGTCGTGTTGCCGGTGTAGTGCACGCTTGTCATGCCGGTTGCGGCGTTGACGGCAAACCCGCCGCCCAGCCGCACGTTTCCCTCGAGCTCCACACCATTGGCTTTCAGCCGATCGGCGTTGGCCCGCTGCCGGATGATCTGCGTCGGCGTGGCCGACAGCGTGACTGCCGTAATCGCGTTGTCGAGACGATTCCAGAAGCCGGTGACGCGCGCCGAGGCGCGGGCGTCGCCGACGACGACGCCCACGTCGCCGCCCGTCATCCGCTCGGGGTCGAGCGCTTCGTTCGCCCTCGTCTGCGTGTTGCCCGCGCTGAAGTTGCGATAGAACTCGTTCAGCGTCGGGGCCCGGAAGCCGTGGTACACGGCACCGCGGACACTGACCAGGCCGGTGATGCGGTACGCGCCGGCGGCGCGCGGGCTGAGCGCCTGCGACGACTTCGTGAACCCGGTGAGGACCGACTCCGAGCCCCAGGTGTCGCCGTGCGCGCCGAGCACCAGCGTCAGGCGATCGGTGGCCTGCCACGTGTCCTGCGCGAATCCCGACCAGCGGCGGTCGGTCCCTCCCGGAGAGATGGTCGCCTGCGCCACGCCCTGTGCGAACGGCGTTTCAAACGATTGTCCCTTGACGTAGCGCCCCTCGGCGCCCGCGAGCACCGTGTGGCGTCCCCACGCGCGAACCCATTGCCCTCCGCCTCCGCCGAACGTCGTCGGCACGTGCTGATCGCGAATGAAGACTTCCGCCGTCCGCAGGGCGTTCACCGTGGTGAACGTCTGGTGGTACTGCTGCGTGCCGCCGTACCCGCGCACCGTGAACATGCCGCCGGCCAGCCGCCCGGTGACGTCGGCCGCTCCATGACGGGATGCGGTGCTGTTGATCGAGGCGGGCGTGCCGTTGTCGCGATCCTCGTAGAAGACGTTGCCGGTGAGGTCGAACCTCCACCCGCTGTCGGTCTGATACCCGGCATACAGCTGCGCCGATCGGTGCATCGATCCGAGGTTCGAGTCGATGGGGCCTCGCGGCGCGATGCCCGGGTCCTGCTTCTCGGCAATCGGAACGTAGCCGTCGGTGTTGAACCATTCGCCGGCGCCGCTGTACCGCCACCCGCCGGCCCGGCCGCCGCCAAAGACCGACACGCTGCCGGTGCCGAGGTTGCCGCCTTCGACGAGCATGCGGCCCGTCGGACGATTCGGGCGCACCGTGAGGAGCTGCACGACGCCGCCGAGGGCGTCGGCGCCGTAGAGATCGCCGCTGCTGCCGCGGTCGATCTCGATGCGATCGATCGCCGCCTGCGGCACCTTGTCCCAGAAGACCCAGCCGCCGAACGCATCGTTGAGCGGCACGCCGTCGGCGAGCACGAGCGAACGGCTCGGAGAGCTGCCGCCAATGCCGCGCAGCGCGACGCCCTGCGCGGTCGGGTTCGCATTGCGCGACGAGGTGCGCCGGAACAGCGTGAACCCCGGAATCGTCTTCAACGCGTCGTCGATGGCCAGCGGACCGCTGTTGAGCAGCTCCGCGGACGACAGGACGGTGACGGTGGATGTCGGATCGACGCGCGCGACGTCAGTCCGCGAGGACGTCACGTTGACCTCCTCGAAGAACGGCGCGGCCTGCAGCGTCACGTCCACCGTGCGCTCGCCCGCGGGAACCGGCGTCGTGGACGGCGCGAAGCCGGGCGACAGTCCCGCCAACCTGCACACGGACGGCGGCGTCGGCCACCGACCCGCCGGACGAGTCGAGCACCCTGCCGTTCAAGGTGTCGACGGACTGCGCCGCAACCGGAGTCGCGATGCAGAGGAGAACGGCGGAGACGCTGGCGGCGAGCCGCGTCACGGCGCTTCGACGACTGTCAGTCCCCATGGTCCATGTCCTACAGGAATCTTCTTGGTGACCATCTTCGACGCGATGTCGATCACCGACACGTCGTTCGATGGCCCGTTCGCGGTATAGAGCGTCTTCGCGTCGGGGGAGACGCCGATGCCCCACGGACGATCGCCCGCCTCGACGGTGGCGACGACGGTATCGGTCGACGTGTCGAGGACCATCGCCAGCTTGCTGCGGCCGGTGCTGACATAGAGGAACTTGCCGTCGACGCTCATGCGCGTCCCCATCGGGCGCATGCCCTTGCCGAGATCGATCGTCTTGACGGGCGCGAGCCGCTTGACGTCGATCTTGGTCAACGTGCCGCCGTTTTCGGAAGGCACGTACGCGCTCGCACCGTCGGGCGTGAACGCGATCGACCGCGGCCGCGGGCCGACCTTCACCGGCTTGACGATTTTCTTCGCCGCCAGGTCCGCGACAAACACCGCACCATCCGCTTCGGAGGTCGTCCACACGCGCTTGCCGCCCGGTTCCACGGTGACGCCTTCGGGTTCTTCGCCGATCTTGAAGGTCTGAATCAGGTGACCGTCGTTCGTGTCGATGACGCTCAACTGCGCGGCGTCTTCGTTCGCGACGTAGATCTCCTTGCCGTCGGGGCTGATCGCCACCTGTTCCGGGTCGGGTCCCGAGGGGAGCACCTTCAGGAGCTTGCGCTGGCGCACGTCGACGACGCCGATGCCGTCGGCGCTGCGGTCGGGCGGCGGCAGCTTCGACTCGTCCACGTTCGGTCCCCCAATCGGCGATCCGCTGAGCGCGATGTAGAGCAGCGCGCCGTCGGGGCTGGCGACGATGCCGCGCGGCCGCTTGCCGAGAGGAATCGTCGCGACGACCGTGTTGGTCGCCGCGTCGATCACCGACAGGTCGCCGCCGGTTTCATTCGTGACGTAGACGCCGTGCGCCGGCGTTCGATCCTGCGGCGGCGCCGGTGCGGGCGCGGTGGTCGCCGTCGGCTGTTCCGAACGTCCACACGCAGCAAGTCCACAGAGGAGCACGACGGCGGAGGCCGTCACGCGAGAAGTCATGAGGCGCCTCCTCGGCGTTTTGTGTTATCAATCACGTCGCTGGAGGGACACATGGTACACGCGAGCGGCATGACTGCATATCCTTCCCGGCGGGCGCTCTGCGCGCTGTTTCTGACCGTCTTCGCCGGGGTCACGGGAACCGCCGGCAGCCAGACCCTGCAGGAGTACAGCGCCGAGGCCCGCTTTCAGCTGGATTTCCACGTGCCCGATGCGGCGCTGGCCGCGATGCTGCCTCAGGGGTTCATGCTGAACGTCGCCACGCAGGGGGCGGCGAAGGACGCGAACATCCGCGTCATCTTCGTCGATCGCATGACGATCAACGGTCCCGACGGCAAGCCGGTCGGCAAAACCGGCTCGAATCGGCTCGTCTATCTCGCCGCACCCGTCAAGGACCCGTCCGGCGCGAACGCGCAGCTCGTCATCGGCGGCCTGACCGCGGATCCGGCGGACGCGCCAGGACCGTTCGGCGTCTACCTGCCGGCGACCACCCTCACGATGCAGCGCTCGACGAGCAGCGGGGGGAACGGACCAGCCATCGATGCCCAGGACTGGGTGTTCCAGGCGGCGAGCGGCGAGCATCTCGAGCTGCACATCCGGTACGAGCACGGCGTCGGCAACAAGGGGATGCCGGCCGACACGAAGTTCTATTCGGCGAAGAACCCGGGCGTGGCGCAGATCTCCCGGCAGGAGCAGGTGCTCGACATCCTGCGCAACGTCACGACGACCCCGCCCGATCGCGTCAAGGAGTTTTTTTTCAAGGGTTCGGGTGGGAGTTACGCGAAGCTGTTCGATGGGACCGAGAAGGTCCTGAGCTGGGACAACATCGTCTGGCTCAATCGATCGGTGATGCAGCCGTAGCGCCGGGATTCCGCGGGTCGCACCCGGCCACGCCCCGGCGCGGAGTCCCCGATCAGCGTCGACGAGCGGCGTCGATGTAGGACGAGTCGAGACCGCGTATCGAGGCGCAGCCGAGCAGCCGCATCGTGCGTACGAGGTCCGTGCGCAGGATGTCGATGGCGCGCGCGACCCCCGGCCCTCCTGCCGCGCCGAGCGCCCACGCATAGGCGCGACCGACGAGCACGGCCTTCGCGCCGATGCAGATGGCCTTGACGATGTCGCCGCCGCGACGGACGCCGCCATCCATCAGCACCTCGATGCGGCCGTTCACCGCGTCGAGCACCTCGGGCAGCGCGCGAAGGCTCGCCGGCACGCCGTCGAGCTGGCGGCCGCCGTGGTTCGACACGATCACGGCGTCGGCGCCCGCGTCCATCGCGCATCTCGCATCGTCGCCCGTGTGCACGCCCTTGACGACGACAGGGCCCTGCCACGCGTCGCGCATCCAGCGCAGATCCTGCCACGTGACGAACGTGCCCTCGAGGATGAGTCCGACGTCGCCGCACGGCATGGCGCCTTTGCCGGGCAATTCCACGTTTGGAAACACGCGGGGCCGTCCGTCGGCGACGTAGTCGAGCACCCAGCGCGGGCGCGTGACGAACTGCCAGGCGTACGGAACGCTGCCCAGGATGTCGCCCTGGAGGATCGGGCGCACGCCGTGGCGGAAGTCGCGCTCGCGCATGCCGGAGACCGGCGTATCGATCGTCACGACGAGCACCGTGTAGCCGGCAGCCTTCGCCCGCGCCATCGTGGCCTCGGCCGGAGAACGTCGACAGGATGTACCCGGTGCCCGCGTCGTTGGCGGCGCGCGCGGCGTGCAGCTCGCCCTTCGGATAGAACATCCGGCAGAAGCCGACGGGTGCGAGGAGGAAGGGAAGCTCGAACGTCGTGCCGAGCACCGTGGTGCGCAGATCGCACGACGGCACCGCGACGCACTGCCTGGGGCGGAAGCTGACGTCCCTGAAGGCGCGGCAGTTCTCACGCAGCGTGACTTCGTCCTCGGCGCCGCCGTCGATGTAGGCGAAGACGACCGCGGGCAGCCGCTTCTTTGCCAGCCGGCGGAAATCGCTGATGTTGACGACGCGCGGAAAGCTGACCGAGCGCGCGAGGCTGCGGTCGGACTTCATCGCCGATCAGTCTGCGTACACGACCGTGCGCGTGCTCGTGTGGGCGCGGACGACGTCGGAGGTGAGCTGCTTGCTGAGATAGACCTTCGATTCGCGGTTGTCGAACGGATTAACCTCGTACTTGATCACGTTGAACTCGAGCTGGTCGAGCGTGCCGCGCATGTCGTAGAAGCGGTTCTTCGTCTTGACCACGACCTCGTGATAGCCGGCCCCGTGCGCCCACGCCTCGGATTCCTCCGTGAGCGCGCGGAAGTGCCCCTGGCCGCGCCAGTCGCGGCGCGTGCCGCCGATCCAGCTGTAGAGCACCTTGCGCCCCTCGAACCGGACGGAGTTCTTCAGCCGCGCGACCAGGTCCGACAGCTTCGTCTCCGCCTCCTGCTCCCGCAGCTCGTGAACGATCTTGTACGAGACGGGCACCACGAGGCTGGGATCGGCGGGCAGCGGCGCCTCCGCCATGAGGATCAGGAATTCGCGGTCGCGCAGGCGCGTGATGATCTCCTGCGCGGCCTTCTTCCGCGGGAACTCCCCGAAGAACTCCTCGATGTACTGAATTTCGAGCGCGCCCGTGTCGAGCGGGTACTGCTTGATCAGGTACTCCAAACCAGCTCCAAGTGGGTTCTACCGGCGAGTCTCAACTGCACGAGGACGATTCTATAATGGCGCGCCGGATCCGACCCTGACGCCCACCGCCGACGACATCACCCGCCGCATCCGTCTCTGGTGGGACCAACATCCAATGGACTATCTCGGGCACCTGGGACGGCCCGACCTGTCGGATGACGCGGCCGCACGCGGTTTCCTGGGCCGAATCGATCGCGAATTCCGGCGCGCGGCCTGGTTCGCGCAGGCGGCGGGCGAGCCGCTCTTTGGCGGCCTCATCGATTATGCGGCGCTGCGCGGACGGCGCGTGCTCGAGGTCGGATGCGGTCTCGGTGCGATTTCGGCGGAGCTGGCCCGGCAGGGCGCGTCGGTCACCGCGCTCGATCTGACGTGGACCGGCGCCGCGTCGGTGAAGCGCCGGTTCGGCCTCGATCGCGTGTCCGCGTCCGCGGTGCAGGGCGACGCGTCACGGCTGCCGTTCGCCGGCGAGTCGTTCGACGCCGTCTGGTCGTGGGGCGTGCTGCTGCACGTGCCCGATCTCGCGGCGGCCCTCGCGGAGATCCGTCGCGTGCTGCGGCCGGGCGGCGAGGTCCGGCTGATGATCTACAACCGTCACTCGGTCTACAACTGGCTCGGTGTCATCGGGCGATACGGGATCCTCCGGCTGCAGCTGCTGCGTCACTCGGTGCCGGATCTGTGGAGCCGGTACTCCGATGGACGCGACATCGGCGGCTGTCCGTTCGTCCGCTATTACAGCGCCGGTGAGCTGCGGCGCGCGCTGCGCGGTTTCGAGGTGCTGGAGATGCGTGCGTTCGAACAGAAGGCGGCGCTGACGTGGTGGCTTCCGGGTTCGATGCGCAAGGCCGTCGAGGCGCGGATTCCAGGTGCCGTCATGCACGCGTTGTTTCGGCAGCTCGGGATGCTCCTGTACTGCCGCGCGCGGCGGGCGTAGCCGTGACCGCCAGCGCGTGTCGGAGCGGGGCCGTCGCCGGTACGCGCACGACGCGTTATTACACGGGTGCGAGCGACGGCTCGTACGCGAGGTTCGGGGCGAGCCACCGCTCGGCTTCGGCGACGTCCATCCGCTTGCGCGCCGCGTAGTCCTCGAGCTGATCGCGTCCGATCCGGCCGACGTTGAAGTACTTCGCCTGCGGGTGCGCGAAGTAGAGCCCGCTGACCGACGCCGCCGGCAGCATCGCGCCCGACTCGGTGAGCGACATGCCCGTCCGCTCCGCGCCGAGCAGCGCGAAGAGCTTCTTCTTCTCGCTGTGATCGGGGCAGGCCGGGTAGCCGAACGCCGGACGGATGCCGCGATAGCGTTCGTGAACGAGGTCGTCGCTGGACAACCGCTCGGCGGCGCCGTAGCCCCAGTCGCGGCGCGCACGCGCGTGCAGGTACTCGGCGAACGCCTCGGCAAGCCGGTCGGCGAGCGCCTTGACCATGATCGCCTGATAGTCGTCGTGGTCGGCCTCGTAGCGGGCGGCGAGCTCGTTCGCGCCGAGCCCAAGTCGGCGAGCGAACGATTCGGCTTGCCGTCGCCGATCTCCTCCTGCTGGCGGAGCATGTTGAACACGAGGGAATCCGGGATCCGGCTTGCCCCGAGCGAAGTCGAGGGGGATCCGGGATCCGCAATGACAATGTCTTCGCCGACCGTGTTCGCCTTCCAGAATCCGTAGACGCCACCAAGCGTGAGCAGCTTGTCCTTCACGATCCGATCGAGCAGCGCCTGCGCGTGCCCGTACAGCTCCCGCGCGGCGCCCCCATACTGCGGATGCTCGAGGATCGCCGGAAAGCGCCCCTTCAACTCCCACGCGGAGAAGAAGAACGTCCAGTCGATGTACGGCACGACGTCTTCCAGGCGCACGTCGTTCAGTTGGCGGACGCCGGTGAAGGCGGGCGTCGCGATGGCGTCCGCGCGCCAGTCGAGCCGGAGCCGGTTCGCCTTCGCCGCCTGCCAGGCGAGCAGCGGCCGCCGCCGGACGCCAGCGTGCTGCTCGCGCACGCGTTGCTGATCGGCGCGAGTGGCGTCGACAAACGCCGGGCGCTGCGCGGGGTTGAGCAGGCTCGAGACGACATCCACCGCGCGCGAGGCGTCGAGCACGTGCACCACCGGCTGGCTGTATTCGGGCGCGATCTTCACCGCCGTGTGCGGCTTGCTCGTCGTCGCGCCGCCGATGAGGAGCGGAAGCGTCATGCCGCGCCGCTCCATCTCGCGGGCGACGAACACCATCTCGTCGAGCGACGGCGTGATCAGCCCGCTGAGGCCAATCATGTCGGCCTTCTCGTCGATGGCGGTCTGCAGGATCCGGTCGGCCGGCACCATCACGCCGAGATCGACCACCTCGTAGTTGTTGCACCCGAGGACGACGGCGACGATGTTCTTGCCGATGTCGTGCACGTCGCCCTTGACGGTGGCCATGACGAGCTTGCCCTGGGTCCGGCGCGTGTCGCCCGTCCGCCGTTTTTCTTCCTCCATGTACGGAAGGAGATAGGCGACGGCCTTCTTCATGGCGCGCGCGCTCTTGACGACCTGCGGGAGGAACATCTTTCCGGCGCCGAACAGGTCGCCGACAGTCTTCATCCCGTCCATCAGCGGCCCTTCGATGACGTCGAGCGGCCGCGGCAGCTTCTGCCGCGCCTCCTCGACGTCGGCCTCGATGAAGTCCACGACGCCGTGCACGAGCGCGTGCGCGAGCCGCTGCTCGACCGTCGCGTCGCGCCAGGCGAGATCGATCGCCCTCTTCTTTCCGTCGCCCTTCACCGTTTCGGCGAACTGCACGAGGCGCTCGGTCGCGTCGGGCCGCCGGTTGAAGATGACGTCCTCGACGTGCTCGAGCAGATCCTTCGGGATGTCTTCGTAGACGAC
>WNFK01215935.1_pt1 | contig 12433 bp, 10 predicted proteins | sample 5400281 | NCBI WGS metagenome assembly WNFK01 (sample SAMN13153350, study PRJNA577476) | soil metagenome | isolation source: 20 cm soil on Douglas fir-dominated hillslope | place: USA:California | collected 2013-09-17
CAGCCCCGGCTCGAGCCGGCTCACGTCCTCGCGGAGCCGCTCCACCACCGCCGGCGACAGGAACTCCGGCACGAAGAGGAACTCGTCCTGATCCCAGTACTCCCGCTGGAGGCGAGCCTCGTCCAGCGCGCGCACCGCGTCCCCGATGGCGTCGGCGATGGGCGGCGGCGCCGCGGGCGCGCCGGGGGCGGCGTCAGGCGACAAGGCGGGAGACCTCGGCGAGATTGGAGTGGAAGACGGGCCCACCGCCCATGTCCGCGACGCGGTCGTCGGTCAGCGCGTTCACGTTGCGGCCGCCGGCCTGGTGCTTGGCCCACCGGATGCCCTCGATGACGATGACGCCGGCCCGCGTGTCCTCGGTGAGGTGCGCGGTGAACCGGCTCTCGCCCCGCGCGGTGCGCACCACCACCGCGTCACCCTCGCCGATGCCGCGAGCGCCCGCGTCGGCGGGGTGGAGGAAGACGGCGGGCGCGCCCTGGCGGCGGCGCAGCCGCGCCGACTCGCCGAACGACGAGTTCAGGAAGAAGCGATTGGGCGGCACGATGCACTGCAGCGGGTAGCGCCGCGCGATCTCCGCATGCTCGGGTCCCTCCACCAGGGGCATGTAGGTGGGCAGCGCGGGCAGGCCCTGGCGGGCCATGCTCTCCGACACCAGCTCCACCTTCCCGGAGGGCGTGGGCGCGCCGTCCGCGAAGGGCAGGAAGGGCCGGCCCACCTCGAGCCGTACCACGCGTTCCGCGCGGAGCCGCTCCACGGTGACCCCGGCCACCGACGGATGGCCGGACGCGAGCGCCTCGCCGAAGAGGGCGTCCTCGTCCTTGTCGAAGTGGGGATCGTCGAGATGCAGGGCCCGCGCGAGCGCGCGGGTCACCTGCCAGTTCGAGCGCGACTCGCCGGCCGGGGGGATCACCGGGTCCGCGAGCTGGAGGTAGAGATGGCCGTACGACTTGTAGAGGTCCTGGTGCTCCATGGAGGTGGTGGCGGGGAGCACGAGGTCCGCCCAGTCGGTGGTGTCGGTGAGCTGCTGCTCGTGGACCACCGTGAACAGATCCTCGCGCGCGAGCCCGCGCAGGACCAGCTCCTGGTTGGGGCAGACGGCGGCGGGATTCGCGTTGTAGACGTAGAGCGCCTTCACCGGCGGCCCGGTGTCCGGCCCGGCGAGCGCGCGCCCGAGGTGAATCATGTTGATGGTGCGCGGGGTCGGCGTGGGCCGGAGATCCGGGCGCTCCAGCGCCGCATAGTCCAGGCCGAAGGTGGCGGTGGACGAGAGCAGCGCGCCGCCGGCGGGATGCGCGTAGGCGCCGGTGAGGGCGGGCAGGCAGGCGATGGTCCGGCACGTCATGCCGCCGTTGTCGTGGCGCGAGATGCCGATGCCGAGACGGATGAAGGCGGCCGGGCTCGCCCCGTAGCGGCGCGCGAGCGACACGATCTCCTCGGCGGAGATCCCGGTGATCTCGCTCACTCGCCGGGGATCGTACTGGCGCACGTGGTCGCGCAGCGCGGTGAAGCCCAGCGTGGCCCGCCGGAGGTAGGCCTCGTCCACCCGACCTTCCGCGATCAGCACGTGCATCATGCCCAGCGCGAGCGCGGTATCGGTGCCCGGCCGCGGCATCAGGTGCAGGTCCGCGCGCTTGGCGGTCTGGGTCCGGTACGGATCGATGACCACCACGAAGGCGCCCCGTTGCTTGGCGCGCTTCACGAGGGTCATGAGGTTGATGTGGGTGTAGGACGCGTTGATGCCCCAGAGGATCACGAGGGCCGAGTCCACCATCTGCTCGGCGTCGCTCCCGGCCACGGTGCCCAGCGTGGCGCTCCAGCCCGCATACGCGGTGGCGATGCAGATGGTCCGGTCGAGCTGGGAAGCGCCGAGGGCGTGGAAGAGCGGATGGCCGGCGCGGTACTGGAGCACGCCGAGGGTGCCGCCGTAGGAGAAGGGCAGGATGGCCTCGCCGCCCCACTGCGCGATGATCCGCCGCCACCGATGCGCGATCTCCTCGATGGCGTCATCCCAGGCGATGGGCTCGAAACGCCCCTCGCCCTTCTTCCCCACCCGGCGGAGCGGCGTGAGCACCCGCGTGGGCGCGTAGAGCCGCTCGGCGTAGTCGTGCACCTTGCCGCACACCACCCCGCGGGTGAACGGGTGGTCGGGATCCCCCGCCACCGCGGTGATCCGCCCGTCCGTCACCGTGACCACCAGCCCGCACTGCGAGGGGCAGTCGTGCGGGCAAACGGAATGCGCCAGAGTGACCATTGACGGTTCAGGGTAACACGGGTTGTAATCCCCGGTAATGCGCCACCGCCTGAAGCGGCTCCTCCCGTTCCGGACGCGAGAAGCCCAGCGGCTCGCCCTCCTCTTCGGCGTCGTCTACTTCTCTCAGGGGATGTGGTATCTCCCCAACCAGGTCATCACCATCTTCTTCAAGGACCAAGGCCTCTCGCCGAGCCAGGTCGCGAACTTCTTCCTGGTCAGCACCATGCCCTGGTTCATCAAGCCCGTCTACGGCCTCATCTCCGACTTCGTGCCGCTCTTCGGGCGCCGGCGCAAGAGCTACTTCCTCCTTACCTGCATCCTTTCCGCGCTATCGGGCATCTGGCTCGCGGTCATGCCCGAGCATCCCTTCTGGTGGATGGCCGCCCTCTTCACGACCATGGGCTTCGGCCTGGCCTTTACCGACGTGCTCACCGACGCCCTCATGGTGGAGGCGGGCCGGCCCCTCGGGCTCACCGGCGCCTTCCAGGCCGTGCAGTGGGCCTGCATCACCGGCGCGGCGGTGCTGATCGGCGTGGTGGGCGGGCATCTCGCGCATACGCGCGAGCTCAACCTGGCCTTCGGGATCTCGGCCGTCTTCCCTCTGGTGTCCTTCGCGATGGCGCTCTTCTTCGTCCACGAGACCCCGGCCCCGCGCGACGCGGCCGCCTTCCACGCCACCACCCGCGCCATCCGCGAGGCCCTCGCCCACCGGGACGTCTGGATGGTGGCGGGCTTCCTCTTCTTCTACACGTTCAGCCCGTCCTTCGGCCCCGCCTTCCTCTACTACCAGACCGACGTGCTCGGTTTCAGCCAGCACTTCATCGGCCTGCTCGCCTCGCTGAACTCGGCCGCGTCGGTCCTGGGGGCCCTGGTCTATGCGCCGCTGTCGAGACGGATGCCGCTCCGGCGGCTCCTCAACGGGTCCATCGGGGTGGGCGTGGCCGGCACCCTCTGCTATCTCGTCTACCGGGGCCGGATATCCGCCATCGCCATCGACACCTTCTTCGGTGGCGTGGGGATGATCATGCAGCTCGCGTTCCTCGACCTCGCCGCCAAGGCCTGCCCGCGCCGGGTCGAGGCGACCTTCTTCGCGCTGCTGATGTCGGTTTTCAACACCGGGACGCAGCTCTCCCAGAACGTGGGCGCGCGCCTCTACGAGACCTATGGCTACACGCCGCTGGTGTGGATCTCCGCCACCATGACCGCGCTGGCGTGGGTGCTGGTGCCCCTCCTGGACGTGGACCGGATCGAGGCGCAGGCGCGCGCGGCGGAGGTGCCTTCCGCCCCTCCGGCGGCTCTCAGCGCGACCGACGCTCCTCCCGCTCCACCGAGCGCATGACCGCGTCGTAGCTGCGCCGCAGCCACCGGATGGCGCGGCCCACGTCACGCGAGGTCTCCACCACGCATTCCACCCAGCCGCGCGCGGCGAAGCGCCGGTGCGGCGTGAAGCCGGGCACGAGGAGCGCGCGCTTCTGGTCCTCCAGGGTGAGGCGGATCCAGAGATCGGTGTCCTTGGTGCGGAGGGGGAAACAGGCGAAGAGCTGGTCGCCGACGAAGTAGCCCCAGCGTCCGAACATCGGGGTGATGCGGACGCGCGGCCAGTTCCCCAGCTGCGCGTTGAGCTCGCCGGCGGCGCCGATCCCGCCCCGCTGCAGGCTGCGCCGGGTCTTGCGTCCGGCGCCGGTGCCGCGGATGCGCCCCGGTCCCGGACTCACCGCCGTCCCCCCGCCAGGCGGCGAGCCTCGGGCAGCCGCCGCAGCCAGAGTACGGTGACGAGGCCGAGCGCGCCGCCCACTCCCAGCATGGAGTAGGCCCACCCCCAGGCCGACGTGGATCCCCGCCCTCCGAGCAGATCGAGCATCCAGCCGAACACCCAAGGCGAGATCGCCCCCGCGCCGAAGCCCAGCAGCGAGCGGATGGCCAGCGCCGAGCCCAGCCGGGCCGGCGGCACCGTCTCGGTGAGCGCGGTCGAGTACACCGGCGAATCGCCGAGCGCGGCATAGCCGTAGAGACAGCCCAACAGTGCCACCACGAGCACCGGCGTCTCGAGCATCCAGCCGAAGCTGAACGAGCACAGCGTGCTCGCCGCCATCATCCACGCGATCACCGCGGTGCGGCCCCAGCGATCGGACAGCCAGCCGCCGGTACTCCCCGCCACGATGCCCATCACGTGGAAGAGCGCGGAGAGCCCCGCCCCCAGTCCCGCCGAGCGCTCCGGCGTGGCACCGTGGGCGACGAGGACGGCGGCCATGAAGGCGGGCGTCCACGCCCACATGCCCAGGAGCTCCCAGGAGTGGAAGACGTAGCCGGCCACCATGAACTGCCCCGCCCGGTTGCCGCCGAGCCCGGTGTCCAGGCTGAAGCGCGGCGCGGCGGCGGCGCCGCGCGGCCGCCGCTCGCGGAACAGCGCGATCGAGATGGCGAGACAGAGCAGCGGACCCAGCGCCAGCGCCCAGAGGGCGGAGCGCCACCCGGCCGAAGCCACCACCCAGCCGCCCACCGCGAGCGCCGCCACATAGCCCACCGAGGACGACGCCAGGAACCAGCCCACCGCGCCGCCCCGGCGCCCCGGCTCGAAGCGGCCCGCGATGAGCATCACGCCCGGCGTGTAGCTGCCCGCCACCACCACCGCCATCACGAAGAAGAGCAAGAAGGCGGACGCCTGGCCCTGGGCGAGCACGGGCAGGAGCAGCGCGACGGCGGCCGCCACCGCGGACGAGACGAGGAACACCGCACGCGGGCCCCAGTAGTCGGCCATCGCGGAGAGCACCACCAGCGAGAGCGCGGTGCCGGCCTGGGAAGCGGAGCTGATGGAGCCGGCGGCGCGATTGCTCAGGCCCCACTCCGTCTGCACCGCCGCGAGCACGGTGGGGAAGGCCATGGACATCACCGACGCGCCCGCGCGGGCGACACAGAGCGCGACGAGCCAGCCGGTGTCGCCACCCCGCTCGCCCGCCACCCGCGATCCGATCAGGGGAAGTGGTAGCGGCTGATGTGCAGGTGCACGCCGTGCGATGATTCGGGTTCGACGGTGAGCTCCGCCGCACCCACGAGCATCTTGGTGCCGGCATCCTCCAGCCGGCTCACCAGGGCGCGGAGCTCGGGGGCGACCATGGACAACGCGACCATGCCCTGCATCCCACCCACCTCGGCGGCGGGGACCATGAGCAGCGTGCCACCGCCCACCCAGCCGAGCATTCCGCGAGGGCCGCCGTTGATCTCGACCTCGGGGAGCCCGAAGAGCTGCTGATAGGTCCGGGCCACCGCCTGCGGATCAGTGCAGCCGATCACGAGACGCTTGAGGCGCACCGGCGACTCGGGCGGCGCCGCCGAGCGCGGTGGGGTGGCGAGCTCCACCAGCACGCCGTGGCTGGCGGTGGGATGGAGAAAGCCCACGCGCCCGGCGAGCCCGTCGCGGGGTGCCGCATCGAGCAGCGCCACCCCGTGGCCGCGGAGCGCGCTGAGCGCGCCGGCGACGTCCGGCGTCTCGAAGCAGAGGTGATGGAGACCCTCGCCCCGCTTGGCGAGGAAGCGCGCCACGCCGCTGTCCGACCGGACGGGCTCGAGCAGCTCCACCTCGCTGTCGCCGGCGCCGAGCAGGGCCGCGCGCACCCCCTGGTCCGGGATCTCGGCCTCGCGCAGGAGAGGAAGGCCCAGCGTGTCACGCCAGAACGCGTAGGCATGATCGAGCTTCTCGACGACGATGCCGACGTGATGGATCTTGCTGATCATGTCGTGGCTCCGGGAACCGTCACCGTGGGCGGCCGCGGCCATTGGTCACGTCCCCACCGTAGCCCGAGCGCCCCGCGGAATTCAAGCCGATTCCTCCCCCTGGAAGAGACGCTGGAATCGACTCCAGGCTAGCGGCGGCACGCGCCCCAGCCGCGCGTTCTCCTCGACATGGGCGAGCCGCTGCATACCCACCAGCGCCGCGCCCACGCCGGGTGTGGAGCGCACGAACTGGACCGCGCGCTGGGCATCGGTCTCGAGACCGGGCAGGAACTCCGCGATCACCGGGGACAGTCCGCGCGCCAGCCGGCCCTGATAGAGGGAGGCCGACGTGGTGACGAAGAGGCCGAGGCGGCGCGCCGCCCCCATGAGGCTCATCACCTTGCTTCCCGCGCGCTGGTTCTGCGTGGTGAACGCCTCGGTCATGCCCAGGTTGTACGGCAGCTGCACCACGCGGAAGTGGTGGTCCTTGCCCGCCACCGACGTGGCAAGCGCCGCGAGGTCGGCCAGGGAGAGATAGTCCGCCGCGGAGGGATCCCGGCGGAAGCCGTTCCAGGTCGCCGCGCCGTAGCGCTGGATCTTGCCGGCGGCGACGGCGCCCTCGAGGAATTCGAAGGCCGCGCGCATCCGGGCATTGAAGACGGGGCGGTCCACCTCCTGCAGCTGCATTTCGGGATTGTGGAGGTAGTACACGTCCACGACGGCGAGGCCGAGATTGGCGAGGCTCCGCTCGAGCTGGTCGGCCAGGTAGCGCGGGGCCAGGCAGTGGCACCCCGCCACGAGGTCGTCGCGCGCCAGGATGCCCGCCCGCACGTAGGTCTCCGCGAGGTCCGCGTCCGGCCGCGCGGGCGCGGCGCCGTCCCCCGGGATGAAGCCGCCCTTGGTGGCGACCAGCACCTCGGCCCGCGCGAGCTTTCCCGCCGCGGCCAGTGCGCGCAGCGCAGCGCCGACGGCGCGCTCGCTCCGCTGGTGCCGGTAGTTGATGGCGGAGTCCACCACGTTGATGCCCACCTCCAGCGCGCGGGTCACCGCCGCCTCGTAGGCCCGGTCGGTGGCGGCATCCTCGCCGCCCAGATAGGTCCCGATGCCGATGGAGGACAACGACAGCCCGTCCCAGGCGCGGAAATGCGTGGGAACCGTGGTAGCGGCGACGCGCGCGCGGTAGGCCGCCGTGCCCGACTTGGTGGCGTAGCCCTCGAGCCGGCGCATCGCGCTCAGGTCTCCCGGTACACGAGGAGGATGGCGCCGATGAGACAGAAGGCGGTGGACCAGACCCAGCCCGGCACCGCGCGGTCCTCGCCCGGCAACCGCAGCTCGAGCCACCGGCCCCAGCCCATGAGCACCGCCAGCACGCCCATCGGCGCGTGCGAGACCTCGGCGAGGAACTCGTTCTTGAGGTTGAACATGGCGTGCGAGTGCGTGAGGAGCATGGCGCCGCCCGCCGCGCAGACGATGGGAAAGACGAACCGCCAGCCCGGCCGCGCGAGGGTGCCGATGCGCACCAGCCACTCGAAGAGCCCGAACGCCACCACGATCAGCACCACCAGCCGGTGCTGGAGCACGTCGGGCAGCGCCATGCTCTCCCAGAAACCGGCCGGGCCCAGCGGCCATGCCCGCGGGTCGTTCCGGACGAACAGGAAAGCGGCCAGTCCCAGCAGGAGCAGCGGCCAGTGCCGGGCCCAGCGCGCGCGACCGGTCCGATCGAGGAGGGCGAGGACGCCCATGGCGAAGACGAAGAAGCCCGCGGTGTGGTGGTTGTACTCCGACCACGCGTACTCCTCGGGCTGCCGAGTGGAGAGCGTGTCGTCGATGGGCGCGGCGGCGGCGAGGAGCTGCTCCACCGGCGGCGAGACCAGCCGCGGGAGCTTGGGCACGAAGCGGGCGGCCACCTCCGCGGGGGTGGCGCGGTCCGTGACCACGTCCACCGCGGGCGGCAGCGAGGTCAGCGAGGCGGCGGCGAGGAGAATGGTGATCCCGATCCCCACCTCGGCCTCGACGAACGGGCGCAGCCGGGGCGCCGGCGAAGGATTGCCCGCGTCTCGCGTCCAGCGCCGGATGAGGAGGAAGTTGAGCCCGCCCAGCAGGAGCACGGCCGTCATGAGGGCGACCTTGGTGAGCACCATCACGCCATAGCCGGTGCCGACGAGCGCGGGGAGGCTGCCGACGTAGCCCCAGCCCAGCCCGAGGCCGGGTCCCACGACCAGGGCCACGCCCGCCATGCCGAGGAGGGAGAAGCGCGCCAGGGCATCCGGCGGCAGCGGCGCGCGCCAGGACCGCGCGAGGTGCATGAGCCCGCCGATCCAGATCACCGCGCCCGCTTGATGGAAGACGGTGGCGAGCATGAGCGGGCCGCGGCCCTCGAGTCGGCTCACCGCATGCGCCAGCCAGGCCGAGTTGGCGAGGACCAGCAGCGCGATGACGGCGGCGCCCATCCAGTCCGCGCGCGCGGCGGGCCGGCGGCGCAGGCGCGCCGCCATCACCGCCAGCACCAGCGCCAGCGCGATGCCGACGAGGCTCGCGCGGCCAAACGCGGTGGCGACGAAGTCCGTCACCGGCCAGCGCCCGTCCGCGTCGGCGAGCACCCAGGGGTGCAGCACGAACAGCACCACCGCGCGCGACAGGGCCAGCAACAGAGCGCCCAGCGCCACCAGACCGGCCACGCGGCCCAGCGCCTCGGGGCCCGCCGCCGCGCGGGTGGACAACGCGCGCAGCACCACCAGGGCATAGGCCACGCCGCCCACCGCCGCCGACAGCGCGATGAGGCCGAGCCCGCGCAGGAGGACGTCGAGGAAGCCGGCCAGGAGCGTCATGCCGTCAGGGCGCCGCCCGGATGGTGAAGCGCAGCGCCCCCTCGGTCACGTGGCCGTCAGCGGCGAGCACGCGGTAGCGCACGATGTAGGTGCCGGGCGCCTGCGGGCTCAGCGGCACCACCAGGCGGGCGGCGTCCCCCTCGGTGGCGCGGGCGACCGGGAGGGCGACCGGCCGGCCGGTGGCGGTCTCGATGGTGACGCGGCTGAGCGCATGCTCGATCTTGCTGTTGAACCGCAGGACGATGCGCGAGGGAGGCGCCGCGAGCACGGCCTCGTGCGCGGGCGAGGCCTCGAGCACGATGGCATGCGCGCGCGCGGGTCCGGGAGAGACGGCGAGAAGACCCGACAGGAGGAGAGCGGCGAGGCCGACCACCGTGGAGCGGCGCCGCCCCGCGCGGAGGCGGGAGCGCGTCACGCCCTCAGCGCCAGTCGTCGAGCACCAGGTCGCCGGGATCTTCGTCCTCGATCTGCTTGCCCCGCTTCATGCGAACCATGGTGAAGTCGATGTGATAGCCGCGCTCGACGAGCACCTGATGCGCGCTCCAGTAGTAAGTGTACACGGGCGCCATCACGCGCTGGAACTGCGCCTCGTGCGCGATGTCCTCGAGAGCGCCCAGGAGAAAGTGCAGGTGCTCGGGCTTCCGGTGCCGGGGATCGATGGCGAGGTACTTCACGTAGAGCGAGCCGTGCGGCGCCTCGCTCACGCCGGGCGTGTGGTAAATGGCGAAGCCGATCACTTCCCGCCCCTTCTCGAGGAGCAGGGTGTCGCCCAGCGCGAGGCCGTCCACGATCTCGACCTCCTTGCCCACGTCCATGCCCCGCCACAGCGCGTTGGTGACCCGATGCACCTTGATGATGGCCGCTTTCTTCTTGGCCTCCTCGAGCGAGGAGTAGCGGCGCACCGTCAGTCCCGGCCGGACGGTACGGGCCGCGGGTACGATCTCTCGGCGGTCCAGCGCCTTGAAGGTGATGGCCACCAGGCCGCGCGGGCGATAACCGAACTTGCCGTAGAAGGTCAGGTGCTTCGGGCTGTGCGGATAGGTGACGAGCCCGTGCATCACCGCCTTGTTCTCGTCGAAGAAGCCCTCGCAGGCGGCGACGAGCTGCTGGCCGATGTCCTGGTTCTGGTAGTTGGGCAGCACCGCCACCGGCCCGATGAGACCGAGCGTGCCCCACATCACCGCCACCGCGGCGCCCACGATCTTGCCATCACCTTCCTCGGCGACGAAGCAGCCCCAGGGCTCCATGAGCCAGCGGTGGTGGACGTACTGGGCGCCTCCGAAGACCTGGCGCGGGCGGGTGCCCATCTGGCGCTCGAAGAAGTCCGCGAAGGACTGCTCGATCACGTCGCGGACCTTGGAGAGATCCCCCTTCCGGACGCGCCGGATCTTGATGAGGGGGGAGCGGCCCTGCGAATCGAGTCCCGGCCGGTCGACCGTGGCCCTCATGCCTTCTCCGGTAACCCCGCCAGCTCCTCGAGGAGCGTGATCACCCCCGAATGATCGAGCCCGCCCCGGCCCTTGACGCGCATGGCATTGAAGAGCTCCTGCACCACCGCGGTGGCGGGCAGCGGCACCCCCAGGGCCCGTGACGACTCCATGATGAGCCCGAGGTCCTTGAAGTGGAGGTCGATCTTGAAGCCCGGCTTGTAGGAGCCGGACACGTAGTTCGGCGTCTTCTGCTCGAGGCACTTGGAGCCGGCCAACCCGCCTCCCAGCGCCTTGAGCGTCAGCTCACGATCGAGCCCCGCCTTGCGCGCGAGGGTGAGCGCCTCACCGAGCGCGGTGAGGTTCACCGCGACGATGATCTGGTTGGCGAGCTTGGTGAAGCCGCCGGCGCCGAGCGGCCCCAGGTGGGTGATGGTCTTGCCCATGCTCTGGAACACGGGCAGGGCGGCGTCGAAGTCCGCCTTCTCGCCGCCCACCATGATGCTCAGCGCGGCGTCGATCGCCCCCTTCTCGCCGCCCGACACCGGCGCGTCGAGCATCCGCACGCCCTTCGCCGCCAGTGCCTTGCCGACCTTCTGAGAGACGAGGGGGGAGATGGTGGACATGTCGAGATAGAGGAGGCCCGGGCGGGCGCCCTCGATGATGCCATCCTTGCCCAGCGCCACCAGCTCCACGTCGGGCGAGTTCGGCAACATGGTGATGAGCACGTCCACCTGGCCGGCCACTTCCCGCGGCGAGGAGGCCGACTTGGCGCCCGCGCCCACCAGCTCCTGGACCGGCCCCTGGCTCCGACTGTGGACGACCAGGGAGTACCCGGCCTTGAGCAGGTTCTTGGCCATGGGCCGACCCATGATTCCAAGCCCAATGAATCCAACGGTTTGCGCCATCATGACCTCGGGGGCACCAGAATAGGGAGGAACAGCGCGGGGCCCTAAGGGCGCAACTTATCAGAGGCAATCAGGGAGAGTCAAGGGAAAGCTCGAAATCCGTCAGATTCACCAAGGATTTCGAGGCCTTCAGGACTGCCCTGCCGGCAGGGCAGCGGCCCCTACGCGAGGGTCAAGACGCGGGAGGCAGCCGGAAGATCGCGGTGTGGAGCACGTGGGCCACGGGCCGCTCGTCGGCGAGGATCAGGAGGTCCAGCTCCACGAACTCCTTGCCCTTTTTCTCGAAGACCGACCGGACTCCTCCGCGCGTGCTGAGGGTTTGCCCGAGCCGGGCGGCGGCCAGATGCTGGATCACGCTGCCCACATGGATCCAGGGGCCGAGCTTCACGTTGAGGGACAGCGCCTTGTTGGCCTGGTGCAGGTAGAAGGCGGGATGAACGAAGCCTTCGCGGCCCCGGTACACCGGGAGGTCGTCGGACACCTTGGTCAGCCACTCGGCCGCGGCCGCCTCGTCATAACGGTTCACCGGCGTGCCGAGCGTTTTCTGCGCGGCGAGATAGCTCCCCACCGCGGGGGGCCGCGTCGAGGGTAGCGGCGCGACACCATATCTCGCCCCGTCCGGGACAGCGGGCGGCGAGTCGGGCAAGGTAGCGATGCCCGTCGAGCACAGGCCACCCGACCCCGTCGATACCGTGACCGTCGCGCTGAGCGGGCCGCCGGCGGGCCGGCCCGTCGTGCCCCCCACCACCGTCTCGTCCTCGTCCAGCACGGGTTTGACGAAGCGTACCGACGCCGTCCCCCGCTCGAGCCACTCGGGCCCCCAGGCGACCACCAACGGATGGGTCATATACGCATACACGGTCACGCCGGGAACGAGCCCGCGCGCGAACCCGTATTGCTTCGCCACCCTATCGTCGTGGATGGCGTTCTCGCTCTCCTTGGAGGTGTTCCGTGCCCGGAGACGGTAGTCGGGCAGCGGCGGATCGCCGCCGCCCATGAACTGGCCCAGCAAGGTGATTCGCTCGCCACCCTCGAGCGGCGTGTCGAGGGTGTGGTGGACGCCGAGCACGGCATCGTTGACCACCACCTCGATGGGCTCGCCGAGCTCGGTCCGGTCGGGGTTCCAGAGGGCGGCGTCCAGCTCCGGGAAGCGGCGCGAGAAGCGGCGAAGCACGGTGCGCACCGTATCGCCGGTGACGAACGGCTCCTCGAATAGCCGGGTGCCGGAGCCGTCGCCCCCCACCTGCTTGGTGACCCAGGTGGTGACCTCGATCTGGACCGGCCGCACCCGCGTCGTCGTCACTTCTT
>WNFK01181544.1_pt1 | contig 12431 bp, 10 predicted proteins | sample 5400281 | NCBI WGS metagenome assembly WNFK01 (sample SAMN13153350, study PRJNA577476) | soil metagenome | isolation source: 20 cm soil on Douglas fir-dominated hillslope | place: USA:California | collected 2013-09-17
GAGCCGCGCTTTTTCCGGCTCGCCGAGGGCTGTATAGGTATCGCCCAGCAAGCGGTAGATGAGCGGGTTAAACGGGTTGATCTGGATGGCTTCCTCGAGTGCGCTGCGCGCCTCTTTGAAATTCTTCGCGGCATTCTGGGCGCGGCCCAATTGCACGTATGCGTTGACGTTATCAGGATCGACGTCGAGCGCTTTCTGCAGCAGCGGCAAAGCTTCTGCCGGACGGTTCGTTTCGATCATCACCCGTCCGAGCTTGTTGAGAATGATCGGGGAATGCGGGCTAGCCTGCAAAGCGCGCTGGTATTCGGCGGTCGCCGCGGCGGTGCGTCCTTTGGCCAGCAATTGGTCGGCTAGATGAGTCCGATTGCGCGCCACCGCCGACTGGATTTCTCTCAATTCGACCACTTCTTCGTCTTCGCGCTGGTCCTTTTTGACCTTGAACTTGCGCACGCGGCTGCCTTCGATTTCTTTCAGCCCTTTGGTTTTGAGAAAACCTTTCCATTTGGTTTCGAAAGCATCGAACGACATGCCGTAGACTTTTTCGATCGCTTCAGGCGTCGGTTTGTCATTCAACGTTGCGAGCAGTTCGCGGACGCCGGTCCGGCCTTTGCTCTGATTGATGAAGTCTACCGCCGAGGCCGCTTCGGCATAGGCCAGCTGCACTTGCTCGGGAGTGTCGAGGTGGATTAAAGACGGCTCCATATTTTTGAAGCCGACAAACTGGTTTTTCGCCAATGCTTGCACGAGCAAGGTTTGATTGGCCGGTGTCAAATAGTCTTCCGCGGCGTCGGTCGTTGGCGCCGGTTTGCGCCAGCGGGTTTCGTAAAAGCGCGCCATGCCCTCATGCAGCCAGATCGGCGCTTGATTATTGCTGAGAGCGACGATGGCGTAGTGCTGATATTCATGACTGAGCGAATCCAGCCAGCGATAACCGAAGCTTAACGCGCGCGGCGAGATGATCATGAGCTTGTTGAACTTGCAAATGCCTACGGCGCCGGTCTCCTCGATATCGCGCAGTGAAAGCGTCGAAATGGCGTTAAAGCTGGTCGCGTCGGGCGCGATCTCGACCCGGACTTTTTCTTTCGGATAAAAGCCGAGCTCCGCTCCGGTTGTTTCATAACTCTTTTCCAGGGCCGCGAGCGCGTGCGGCACGAGGATGGCGTCGCGTTTCTCGTCGGCAAACAAAACGAAATGCGCGCTTTCGTGGCGCTTGAGCGATTTGTGCACATCGACGGTGAATTGAGTGAGCAGCTTTAGCGCCTGGCGTCTTTGGTTGGTCGAGTCAATGGCGAGGGCGCGCTCGAAAACAGCCAGCGCTTCGGCGTAACGGCCTTCGTAGAATTTCACTCGAGCATCGAATTCGAGGGCCGCCGGGGACTTAGGGTCTTCTTTGAGCGCTTTGGCGGAAAATTCTTCGGCCTGGGCTGTACGCCAGGCGTCCAACATCTCCTCGCCGGCTTTGAACTTCGGATCGGCCTCAGCGCCAAACGTCGGCCTGGCCAACAACAAAAAAAGCACGAGAAAGGAAAACAAAGAAACTGGGTACTTCAATGCGGGATCACTCGGAAAGATTTTTGAAATAGCGCTCGATTTGCTCTTTCATTTGGGGCGGTACGCCTTGCTTGAGCGACTCGAGGATTTCTTCGCGGAAATTACGCGGTGCTTTGTATTCGTCTTTCCCCGGCAGATGAAATTTTTCGGTGTCCAGGCCGCTGAAACCATTTTCGATATCGAATTGGGGGAACTGCGGCATGCCCGGAAGGGGCGTCATCGATCCATAGGGGAGAAATCGCCCCTGGCGGAACAGGCGGGTGATCGGCATGTTGCCGAGCTGGCCGCGCTGCGCCATTTGCTGCATCGAAGACTGCATCTGTTGCTGCGATTGTGACAACCGGTCGAGGGCGGCTTGCTCCGGCGGCACCGCGCCGCGCGAGTCCAACTGGCCAAGGCGATTTTGCGCGCTGCCCATAGATTTCCCGGCTTCGCCGATGTTCTGCACGATCTTGGGATCGAGCTGAGGGAAGAGCTGAAAGAGCGATTCCAATTTCTCGTGCAGCTCTTCGGTCCGTTCTTTCAGCACGTCCTGGCGGTGCGCCAGGTCGCGCACGTCCCGCTTCTCAGCATCGGAGAGTGCCCGAGCCGGCTCGTTGAGCAGCGCTTGGAGCTCGGATTTTATGTCATCGAGGCTTTTTTCGGCGCGCTGGGCGCGACGTTCCTGAGCCGGCGAGCGTTTTTTTCCGAGCTCTTTGCGCGCCCAGCCGTCGCCCTCGCCGTAACCGGGAAAATCTTTATTGCTCAGCTTGGCGATAAGGTTCTTGAGCAACGAATTCATCGTCGCGTCGTCCAAGTTGGTTAGCAGGTTCGGATCATCGGGGCCTTCACGGTCGGGAAAGAGCTCGGTCAATTGACCCAACTCCGCGACGGCCTTTTCAAGGAAGCGATCGAGTTTGTTCTTGAGCGCGGAGTCGCGCTCGGTCAAAGCCGAATTGTTGACTCCTTCGGTCTTGGCCAGGATCTCTTGTTGCTCCCGGGCGATTTCCTGAAGCTCGTTGCTCTGGCGCTGCATCTCGCCTTGCATGCGGCCCATGCCCGAAGCCATGGCGGAGCGCTGGGCGTTTTGCATCGCCGCGGCCATCTGCGCCATCTGATTGAATAATTCGCGCGCCATCTGGCGCGCGCCTTCGCTATCTCCGGCCATGAGCTTTTTGCGAATCTCATCGAGGGCGCGAAACATATCGTTGAAGCCGAGACCTTGCATGGTGTCGGCGTTCATAAAATCGTCCGGCATCTGCTGCGCCAGCTGCGAGACCGCCTGCTGCAGGTCCGCCAAGGTCTTCGCCAGCTCGGAAATCTGCTTCATGATGGCGTCGAGATTTTTGTCGCCGCTCTGAAGTTTCTCCAAGGAGTCCATCAGGCGCTCTTGGTTGCGCGCCAAGTCTTGCGCCGTCGAGGCCAACTCCTGCGCCTTCATCCGCTTGCCGATATCTTCAGACAAAAGCGACATACGCTCGAGCTCTGCGGCGATATCGTCGTGCGCCTTGAGCTTCTCATCGTCATTGGCGGCTTGCTCTTGCTTCTTTAAGAGCTCGTTTTTGGTGAATTCCATATTGCGTTTGAGCGCTTCGAGGTCGGTCCAAGTGGCGTAATCGGACATACGGTCTTTTTCCGTCTGGCGCATCACGTCCTCGGTGCGCTTGAGCGCTTCAGTAAGATTCTGCTCGAACTTCTTTTCCAATTCTTGTGCCCGCGGCTTTTCGCCGGGGGGCGGGCTTTCGAGATGGTCGGCCAGTAGATCGACCATGCGCTGATTCAAGTCGCGAACCATGTCGGCGACTTGTTGATGCTCGCCTTTGAGATTTTTCAGTTTCAATCGAACCGAGCGCGACGTGCCGATTTTCGGCCCCGAGATCGTGTCGTTATCGAAGACCTGGAGGAAGAATACCGCTTCCTCGCCGTCGCGCAAGCCGAGCTTGCCGAGATCCCAAATGTACTGGTCGCGCAGGATGAGCCGCTTGGCATCCTCTTTTTGCAGGCTGATTTTCTCTTCGCGGTCGCCGACCTTGCTGATCAAGGCGATTTCGCCGATGCCGAAATCATCGCGTGCGCTGTATTCGAGCGACAGGGTTTCATCACCGTTGATTTCCAAGTCTTCCGTGGGCCGCAGCAGATCGATCGTGGGAAAACCGTCGGGTTTGACGCGCAACTCATAACTGATCGGACGAGGTTCGCCTGGAGTTTGCGGCCATCGATTTTGAGCGGAATTTTCTTGCCGTCATCCATGACGATGTCGGCTTTGACGATGTCTTTGGTCGCGACCGCATCGAGTCGTAACGTCGATCCTTTGAGTCCTTCGATGTTGCCCTCGGGCACGGAAACCGATGCGAGGCCGGTGTAGGCGGGCGGATAAAGCATCAGTTGGACGTTGGCGATGTCCGGCGGATCGACGGCTTCGGCAGTGTAGGTCGGCGATGTAAACGGACCTGTGACCGCTCGATAGCGCAAAGTTTTTTCCAACCGCGCGACCTTGGCGCTGAATTTTCCTGCGCCGAGATTTTCCATCGGCACTTTTTCCACGCCGATCGGTTGGCCGCCCTCGTCGGTTGCCGTCCAAGTCATCAGATCCAAAGTCGCCGGCATCGCGCCGGCGGTGGCGGCGCGGATCGTCACCGGCGCACCGCGCACGACGCGCAACCCTTTGGGCTCGATCTCGACGGTCGTTTGGCTCGGCGGCAAATGATCGAGCGGGCGGGTCAACAGGCTGATTGTGCCTCCGACCCATGAAGGATTAAGTAGCACCATCGCCGCCACCGGCACGATCAAAAAGCCGAGCAGGCGCAGGCTGGTGATCAGGCGCCGTTTGTCGAGCAAATCATCGACCCGCAGACCGGCGATCTGTTTTCGGGTCGTGCGCAAGAGCGCCAGCACCATGCCGGATGAAAAGCCTTGAGCGTTTTCGGCGCCGACAACCTGCGGATAGAGTTGCAAGGAATTGATTAAATTATTGCGCAGCCTGGGTTGTTTTTGCTCGATGTAGAGCGCCGCCCGTTCTTGCGAAAGCCGGCGCAGGAAGCGAAACAGCGACCAGCCGAGCGCCGTCAGAAGGACGATGGCGGTGAGAATGCTATAAGCGAGCGGCGCATAAGGAACAAGATTCTTGAGCTGATCGACGCCGGGGCCCAGCGCGAAAAGCAACAGAGCGCAGATCGCCGTTAGGCAGAGTCCCTCGACGCCCTCGAGCAGCTTCAGGCGTCGGATGAAACGCCGCAAAAACGATGACAATTCTTGGTATTCTTCTTGGCCCATGAAGCGCCACGAACAAATCGCATATTAGCCCCGATTAGGGGGGCTTGTCTATCCCGGTGCGCGCATCATTTTGATCGGTGGCAAGACGGAACTTCTTATGCTATGCAACTTCGATGCACTGCAGTTAAAAGCGAAAGGAATTGTTAGCGATCATGGATAATTTGGAACCGGAAAATTATAAATTGCACGAGGGGCATGACGATGACTTCGATGATGACGAAGAGCTCATGGACGAAAACCATCCGATGTGGCGCTCGGAGCGGATCACCCTTAATTCGGTCGGCATCGATATCGGCTCGTCCACTTCCCATCTGATTTTTTCTCGCTTGACGCTGCGCCGCCAGGGCGTCGCGCTGTCGAGCCGTTTTGTCGTCATGACGACTATCGACACCAACCAGTTGGCGGACTTTATTCACGAGGCCTACCGCAAAGCCAACCTCACGGCCGAGGATATCGATACCGGCGCGATCATCGTTACCGGCGAAGCGGCGAAGAAGAAAAACGCCGAAGCGATCGCCGCGTTGTTTTCCGCCGAAGCGGGGAAATTCGTTTGCGCCACCGCCGGACACAACCTGGAAGCCATCCTCGCCTCCTACGGTTCCGGCGCCGTGCACATGACCTATCATGAAGGCGGCGATTTCACCGTGATGAACGTCGATATCGGCGGCGGCACGAGCAAGATCGCGATCGTGCAAGGCGGCAAGGTCATCGATACCTGCGCGGTGGAAGTCGGCGCGCGGCTGGTCGCTATGGACGAAAACGGCGTGATCAATCGGCTCGAAGACACGGCGCTCAAGTTTGCCAAGATGTCCGGCATCGATGGGCTGAAATTGGGCGGCACGATGACTGACGCCGAAAAAGACAAGTTCTCGCAAGCGCTCTGCGATGCGCTTTTCGAGGTGATGGAGCGCGGCGCGCTTTCGCCGCAAGTGCAAGATCTCTTGCTCACGCCCAATCTCGATTTCAAGGATCCGATTCATGCCGTGATGTTCTCCGGCGGCGTCTCGGAATTCGTTTACGGCTACGAGAAACGCAATCTCGGCGACCTCGGCGCCCAATTCGGCAAGAAAGTGCGGGCGCGGGCGAACCAGCTCGGCGGCGGCAATATTCCGCTCCGCCCCGCCGAAGTGCGCATCCGCGCGACGGTGATCGGCGCGTCCCAGTACACCGTGCAGGTGAGCGGCAATACGATTTATCTCTCGCACCCGGACTTGCTGCCGCTACGCAATCTGCAGGTCGTGACGCCACAATTCGAACAAACCGAAGCGATCACCGCGGCCGAGATCAAAGATGCGGTCAGCCGGGCGCTGCAACGTTTCGACGCTCATGATACCGATCGCGCGGTGGCGCTGGCGATACGTTGGGAGCTCGGTCCTGCTTATCCGTTGATTCGCACTCTCGCGGAGGGTTTGGTCGGCGCGATGAAAGGTCATATCGATCAGGGCCAACCTTTGGTTTTAGTTTTTGACGCCGATATCGCCAAGCTGATGGGCAATATCATCGAGCGCGAGCTAATTCCCGGCGCCGGCATCATCTCCATCGACGGCATCGATCTCAAAGATTTCGATTTCATCGATATCGGTCAGGAGCTACCCGATGCCAAGGCCGTGCCGGTGGTGATCAAGTCGCTGATTTTTCGTCACACCGAGCACGGTCGCGGCCATCATCAATCGCATTGAAGAGAGAGATCCGTTACACTGAGCTCTGAGCGCTGCGAGCGCTTCAACTCGGCGCTCGTTTCATTGACTTTAACCGACTATTTTAATATTTTTAATTTATCTTGATTTTACAGGTGCTTAACTTTTATGGACGAGCTGAGCGGACTGCATAATTTTCTCGAGATCGTGACCAAACCCGACAATATCCCGATTGTCGGGATGCTGATTCTCGTCATCTTCTTTACGTGGCTGGGACTGCGCGAAGCATTCAAAAACGACAAACTGATCGAAGAAGGCAAAGAAGACGAGATCCCCAACGAAATGTGGAAATAATCCATGATGAGGGCGTGGCTGGCTATTTTAGCCGTCCTCATGGGTGTGGAGCTTTCCTTTGCCGCAGGCAGCGACTCCAATCTCGCAAACGATAAAAGATGGGAGCAGGCGCGAGAAGATTTGGCCCAAGGCAAAGCCGCCGAAGCGAAGGCGGAGTTTGAGAAACTGCTTGCCGAGTACCCCAATGAGGCGGATCTGCACTTATTTCTCGGCATGTCGCTGCTGCGCTTGCGCGATCCGCGCGCGGCGGAGGCCGCGGCCAAACGAGCGGTAGCGCTAAATCCCCGACACGTCGACGCCAGGACGTTTTTGGCATGGATCGAACTGGAGGTGCGCAGCGATATCGACAGCGCGATCGGTGAATATCAAAAGGTCATCGAGATGCACCCGGAATTGCCGGACGCTTACAGCAATTTAGCGGTAGCGCAAAAACGCAAAGGCGATTTCGCCGGCGCGGTCGCGAGTTTGAACCGCGCGCTGGAGCTAAGACCTGATTTTTCAGCGGCATTGACCACCCGCGGCGGCATCTTCGCGGAACAAAATCGTTGGGCCGAGGCGCAGCGCGATTTCGCGGCGGCGCTGAAGCTCAACCCGCGCGACGATGGAGCGCTGTATGGACTTTCGCAAGCGTTGCGTGAAGCGAAAGATTACGCCGGCGCGCAGCACGTGCTCGGCGAGCTGATCTCGCGCTCGCCCAATTTTGTTTATTGGCTCGAATGGGGCAGAATCGGCCTGATTCGGTACTGGTGGGTGTTGCTATCGCTGGCGATAGCCTTTGCCCTTAAGGGCCGGTTCAAGAAAGTGAGGACGGTAGCAAATGGCTGAAGCAAAAAAACGTAAGGGAACGGCGCTACTGGCGGTCATGAACGAAAATTGCTCGAGCTGCGCCGGCTCGCCGATATGCGAGGCCCATTGTCCGGTGGAAAATTGCATCAATCTGCTCTACGAAGAACTGCCGCAAGGCGGGTTAAAGCCTTACCGCGTGTTTGTCGATAACGATAAATGCATCGGTTGCCAGATGTGTTACAGCGACGACTTGACGAAAATCCAACAGCATAAAGAAACCGGCGAGATCTTCTATGAGTACGCCAATCGATTCTACGACACAAACCGCAAACCGGTGCCGCCCGAAGCGGTGCCCAAGCGCATTCTACTGCAATTGATCGGCACCGAATCGGAAGACCGTCTGGATAAAAAAATCTGCCCGTGGGACGCGATCAAGATGTATGAGTTCGACGACGGTCTGCAGATGTCCGAATTTTTTTACGACCAGACGAAAATTGGAGAGGTGAACGGCGTCTACGTGATCGATGCCGAAGAAAAGGCGCGCTTGGAAGACAAACAGGGCGAACTTTACGAATAGCCACGCTACGCAGGAGTGATTCGAGCATGGCGGGGAAAATAGAAATCATGGAAACCGTGCTGCGCGACGCGCACCAGTGTTTGGTCGCGACGCGCATGCGCACCGAAGACATGCTGCCGATCGCCGCAGCCCTCGACGATATCGGCTACTGGGCTTTGGAGACCTGGGGCGGGGCGACTTTTGACGCAACCTTGCGCTATCTAAAAGAATCGCCGTGGGAGCGCTTGCGTCAGCTCCGCGCCGCGATGCCGAAGACCCGTTTTCAGATGCTGTTGCGCGGCCAAAACGTGGTGGGTTACCACAACTATCCCGACGACGTGGTCCAAGCTTTCGTGGCGCGAGCGGCAGACAACGGCATCGACGTGTTTCGCATCTTCGATGCGATGAACGATATCCGCAATATGAAAACCGCCATCGATGCGGCGCTTAAGACCGGCAAGCTCGTCGAAGGGACGGTTTGTTATACGATCAGCCCGGTCCACTCCGCCGATTACTTTCTGCGCGTGGCCGAAAAGCTCGCCGACATGGGCGTGCAAATCATTTGCCTCAAAGACATGGCCGGCATGCTCGCCCCTTACGCCGCTTACGAAATTATCAAGAAGATCAAATCACGTATTTCCCTGCCGCTGCATCTTCATTCGCACTGCACCGCTGGTCTGGCGCCGATGAGTTACATGATGGCCATCGAAGCCGGCGCCGATATTCTCGACACCGCGATCGCGCCGTTTTCGCAAGGAACCTCGCAGCCCGCCACCGAACAACTGGTTGCCGCGCTCAAAGACACGGCGCACGATACCGGCTTGGATCTCGCCAAGCTCGGCAAGATTGCCGATTACTTCTATCGCGTGCGGCGCAACTATGCCGAATTCGAAAGCCCCGTGAACAATCAGGTCAAGACCGACGTGTTAACGTCACAAATCCCCGGCGGCATGCTTTCCAATCTGGTCGCCCAACTACGCCAGCAGAACGCCGAAGATAAGCTCGACGCCGTGCTCGCCGAAATGCCGCGGGTGAGACAAGACTTGGGCTATCCGCCATTGGTGACGCCGACCAGTCAGATCGTCGGCTCACAGGCGGCTTTGAACGTGATGACCGGAAAACGTTATTCGGTCGTCGCCATGGAAACGCGCAATTACGTGATGGGACTCTATGGCGAGCCGCCCGGACCCGTCAGCGATGAAATGAAAGCGAAGGTTCTCGGCAAAAAGGAACCGATCACCTGCCGGCCGGCCGATCTGCTGAAGCCGGGTCTTGACCAAGCGCGCCAAGATGCCGCGGGCATGGCGCAGAGCGAAGAAGACGTGTTGACCTATGCGCTATTTCCCGAGATCGCGAAGGATTACTTTTTGTGGCGGGATGGCCGAGAAGAGAGGCAGCAGGCAATAGGCAATAGGCAATAGGCAATAGTAAGAAACTAAGTCATTCTCTATTGCCGACTTTTGCTAGATGATTTTATTTAGCGGGTATTCGATAATTCCCACCGCGCCGTTTTGAATCAGCTTGGGAATCAGATCTCTCACTTTCGCTTCTTCGAGCACGCTTTCGACGGAATACCATTTTACGCCTTTGAGATTGGGCGAAGGATGGAGCGTAGCGACCGTCGGCGCGGTGATGCTCGGAATCAGCTCGACGACCTTCTCGAGATTACCTTCCGGAACATTGAGCTTGATGCCGACCTTGTTCTCGGCTGAAAGCGCTCCTAGTAACAGCAATTTAATCTGCTCGATCTTCGCTTTTTTCCACGGATCCTGCCAAGCCTGCTTGTTGGCGATCAGTTGCGGGCAAGATTCCATCAGCTCATGAATAATCTTCAGGCCGTGGGCCCGAATCGTGCTGCCGGTTTCCGTGACTTCGACGATCGCGTCAACCAGCCCCTCGGCGGCTTTGGCCTCGGTGGCGCCCCAGGAAAATTCCACAGTCACCGGGATATTTCGTTCGGCAAAGTAGCGCTTGGTGAAATTGACCATCTCCGAGGAAATTCGCTTGCCTTTGAGATCGTCGATCTTCTTGATCGGTGAGTCCTGCGGCACTGCCAGCACCCAACGAGTTGGACGAAAACTCGTTTTTGAATAAACCATTTCACAGATCACCTGAACATCCGAGGCATTTTCCAGGGTCCAATCTTTGCCGGTGATCGCCACGTCCAACGTGCCCATTTCGACATAGCGCGACATTTCCTGCGGACGAGCCAAGCTGCACCGAATGGTGTCATCGTCGATGGAGGGAAAGTAGCTCCGGCTCGTGGTCGAAATTTTCCATCCCGACTTCTTGAAGAGCTCGATGGTCATTGCCTCGAGGCTCCCCTTCGGGATGCCTAACTTTAGCTCGCTCACTTCTTATAAACCTCTTTGGGATCGAAGACTCGCTCGGCAATGACGTTCCAATCCTCGCCGGCGCGCTGGCGAAAAAAGCAGCTGCGGTAACCCTCGTGGCAGGCGGCGCCGCCGACCTGATGGACCTGGAGCAAAATCGTGTCGTTGTCACAGTCGATGAAGGCGTCTTTGACTTCCTGAAAATTGCCCGATTCCTCGCCTTTGAACCACGGCCCGTTGCGTGAGCGGCTGTAATAATGGGCTTTGCCGGTTGCTTTGGTTTTTTCCCAAGCTTCTTCGTTCATGTAGGCGACCATCAACACGTCGCGGGATTGAAAATCCTGCACGATCACGGGAACCAGGCCGTTGCCTTTGGCGAAATCAATTTTTACCGTTGCCATCTGCGATTTCCTCGAACCTATTTAGCTAACATAGATATAAGGGGGCTTCAATCGAGAGCACACACGTCGGCGCAGCTCATGGCGCATTTTTGCCGCGCGCTTTGAGGACCGGGATGTCGTCGAGTTTTTCCTTCGGCAACAGGCGCCAATATATGCCTTTCGGGCGCGCAAAGGAGGAGGTTGGGGCGACGACTTCGGTTGGCGTCACGATGGCGCTAAGAGGAATATCGTGCTCGGTCATCGGGATTTCTTCGTCGATAATTTGCAGCGGATGAACGGACGTGACGATCGGCGTGTCGGGTCCGATTTTTCCTTCTTCCGTGAGCAGCGCGAACTCGAGGTCCGAATAGCCGCCGCCCTTACCGACCCGGGCGCCTTGGCGATTTATCGCCACCGAACCGCAAACAACCAAGTCGATCTTTTCTACTTGATCCAACGTCACCGGCCGGCCGTACTGCGCCGCGCCTTTGATCGAGGTCCCTTCCGCCAAGGCTCTTTGTCGGATGGCGCGCTGCGGCGAGTCGGGGTTGCTCTTTAAAACCTTGGCGGCTTTCCAGTAAGGAATCTCGCCTAATTGCTTGGCGCAAGCTTCGGCGCCGATAAAATTAGGGATCCGTCCCTTGGCGCCTGGGAAGCGCGCGGCTTTACGTTTTTGCAACAGTTCCCAGACGTGATTCCGGATTTCGATTTTGCTTCTCATGAAAATAAGCTACAGACGAAAGACGTGAGAGAAACAACAAGATGGCAAGTTTATTCTCGGCTTTGTTACGGCTCGCGTCTTTTGCCTTCAGTTCAGTCTCCCGTTGATTGACTGTCTATAAAAGCGAGTTGTAAGATTATTTACAATGCTGGAATTTATAGTTGTTTACGTTACCGCCGGGTCCGCGCAGGAAGCCGACCACCTGGCGCAGGCGCTGGTGGGCGAAAAGCTCGCGGCCTGCGTCAATCGCATCAAATCTATTCAGTCGGTGTATCGCTGGCAAGGGCAGGTCGAGCAAAACGAAGAAGAACTGCTCATCATCAAGACCCGCAAGGAACTATTTCCGGCGCTGGAAGGCAGCGCCGGCTATCTCGGCTGGCTTCAGGAACAGGTTGCGGCAAGTCCGCCGCCGAAAGAAGACAACACTCGGACCATCAGGGAATTCTCCGCGGGCGGCGTCATCTACCGTAGAAACGGCGACGATTTTGAAGTCGCCCTGATTCATGTGCGCAATCGCTGGGGGTTGCCCAAAGGACATGTCGAAGAAGGTGAGCGGGTCGAAGAAGCGGCGCTGCGTGAGGTCCGCGAGGAAACCGGCCTGGAAGGAAAACTCATTCGCAAGCTCGGCGATATCGGCTACTCCTATCGCGATAAAAACAAAGAGCACGAGCCGGTGCGCATCTACAAGCGGGTTCACTTTTACTTATTGCGCTATATCCGGGGCGATGTGCGCGACCACGACCACGAGGCGGACGACGCGCGCTGGTTTCCGATCGAACAAGCGATCAAGCAGCTCAAGTTTGCCACGGAGCGCAAAATGGTGCATCGCGCCTGGTCCATGCTCACGGCGCGGCAGCGCCA
>WNFK01253024.1_pt1 | contig 12431 bp, 8 predicted proteins | sample 5400281 | NCBI WGS metagenome assembly WNFK01 (sample SAMN13153350, study PRJNA577476) | soil metagenome | isolation source: 20 cm soil on Douglas fir-dominated hillslope | place: USA:California | collected 2013-09-17
ACCTCAGTGTAAAGTGTCGCTTTACACTTGTCAAGAGTGTCCCGTGCGCTTTTCGTCCCACCGCGGAGACGCTGCTGTAGTCTGGCGTAACATCATCTCCGGGCGCTCTTCGATCGCGTTTTCAGTCGTCCCGAGTAGATGGCTCAAGTGCCAAGTCCACTGTAGTCCACCCAGGAATCCGCAAGTCCCCTCCTGTTTGGACAAGATCTGGTCAATTGAAGTTTGACCAAACGCCAGACCAAGTCAAGGTTCCACTGAAAGCTTGACTAATAGCGTTGCTTGGTAAAGGTTTTCTTCCCATGCCGCAATGGGTCCAGCGAACCTGGCCTGCAGACCCGCGCGCTCCAGACGCACGCAAGGAGCGTCAGTCCTTCCGATACATGGCGTTCGTGCCCGATCCGGTGGGACAGTTGCAACTCGCCTTGTCCGCACAGATCGCGGGGATCGTCTCCGCGGCCGAGCGGCAGGTGGACCTGCTCAACCGCGCTCCGCCGGCCATGGCCAGCCTCGAAGTGCTGGCACGCCGACTGCTTCGAGCAGAATCCGTCGCATCATCTCGCATCGAGGGCCTCGTCCTCTCGCAACGGAGGCTCGCCAAGGCCGAGGTGGAAGGAGCCGAGACAGGCGACGAGACCGCCAAATCCGTCCTCGGCAACGTTGCCGCGATGGAAGCAGCGGTGAAGTTGGGCGCGACGGACAGGCCTCTCAAGACTCGCGACATCCTGGGACTGCACCGGATACTGATGGAGGCGACGAGCACGCCTGGAATCGGGGGCAGGTTGCGCGACCGGCAGAACTGGATAGGAGGGAATGCCTTCAATCCCGGACGCGCAGATTTCGTACCACCGCCGCCCGAGAAAGTCAGGGCTCTCATGGACGATCTGTGCGTCTTCACGAACCGCACTGATCTCCCTCCGGTGGTGCAGGCTGCCATCGCGCATGCACAGTTTGAGACCATCCACCCCTTCGCGGATGGGAACGGCAGGGTTGGCCGGGCGCTGATCCACGTGATCCTGCGCCGACAAGGGCTTGCGCCCCGATACGTGCCTCCGGTCAGCCTGGTGCTCGCCGCAGACGCGAGGCGCTACGTCGGCGGACTGACGGCATTCCGGGAGGAACGAATCGCCGAGTGGTGCGCGGTCTTCGCGGAAGCAGTCCAGCAGGCGGCGGCAAAGGCGGCCGAGCTTGCCGAGCGGCTCGTTCGCCTGCAGCAATCCTGGCGGGAACGTGCCGGCAAGCCGCGACGCCACTCCGGCGCAGAGGCGCTGATCAAGGCCCTTCCAGCCCATCCCATCGTGACGCTGGCCACGGCAACGCAAATCCTTGCCCGATCGAAGCAGGCCGCGAACGAAGCCATTGCTCTGTTGGCGAAGAGCGGCGTTGTCCACCCCACGACCCTTGCTCGGAGGAATCGGGCCTGGGAAGCACTGGAAGTCTTCGATCTGGTGAACGCCGTCGAACGCGAACTGGCGATCCCGACGGACCCTGCCGCGGTCCGGAGACCTTCACCGTCGCCCCGCCGAGGTCCAAAAACCCCTGCGTAACATCGGCTCTGTCTGATGTCGTGGGGGGCGCTCCCGGCTCAACGGGATTAGACTGCGGCCGTGAGCCTTTCGATAGCGCGGCGGTTTCGCGGACCGCCCGAGTCGGGCAACGGCGGCTACTCCTGCGGCGTGCTCGGGGCGCGCATGCCATGGCCTGCGGAGGGGACGCTGCGCATTCCACCAGAAGCTGGTGGCGGAGGCCGCGCCGGCGGTGATCGATCTTCAGCCGCCGCTGCCCGTCAGCTTCGAGGATGCGGTGACGGCCTCGCGAAGCTATCCGTGGTTCAGCAAGCATCCCTATCCCTCCTGCTTCGTCTGCGGGCCGGAGCATCCGGAGGGTTTGCACATCTTTCCCGGCCGGGCCGGCGACGTCGCCGCTGCGCCCTGGATGCCCGCGGAAGAGGTGAGCGCGGAAGTGATGTGGGCCGCGCTCGACTGCCCGTCGTGGTTCGGCTGGCAGTGCGTGCACGGCTGGAACGAGGGGCCGATGCTGCTCGGCCGGCTGGCGGCGCGAATCGACCCGCTCCCGCGAGCCGGCGAGCGCTGCGTAGCCCTCGGCTGGCCGCTCGTCCGCGAGGGCCGCAAGATCCACACTGGCTCGGCGGTCTACGGGGAGGACGGCAAGCTCAAGGCGGTGGGCCGCAGCACCTGGATCGTAGTGAAGCCTGTCACTTGACAGGCCGAATCGCTTGGCGACGAAATCAGCGAGGGGTGGGGACAGATAGGACCGGTTCTGTCGCCTCGTGCCTTCCTGTCCTCTCTTCCCTTGCTTCTGGTCGATTTGATCTCCCTGGTCGCTGTGTGGCGGCGCCGCGGTCAAAGCACGATCAACGACCCGGCGCCGCCCGCCACTTGGTCCATGGAGAGCGAGCCCTGCAGCAGTCACGCCAAATCCGCCTCACACTGCGTGCCGGGGGCGCGACGAGTTTCCTTGTGCATGCGATCAACGACGGCGTGCACAGCCGATCGCGCGCGATCACTCGGCGCCCGGTGGCTTCCGCTGCGCGCCGTCACGCGCTTTGCTAGAGTGCAGCACTCAGGTGAGGGCAGCGGACGTGGAAACAGCAACGACGTCTCCCGTGCTGCTGGGTGTGGACGCTCACCCAGCGGAAGAAGCGCGTGAAGCGCCACATATGAATCCGCACCTGCGTATCCTCCATCTGGAAGACGACGCCACCGATTCGATGCTCGTCCTCGAAACGTTGGAGGCAGGTGGCATCCTCTGCGAGATCGCGCGCGCCGACACCCAGCCAACGTTCTGCGCGCACCTCGAGCAGGGCGGATTCGACGTGATCCTCGCCGACTACACCCTTCCCTCGTTCGACGGGCTCGCGGCCCTGGAGATCGCGCGGCAGCGGCGCCCGGAGGTGCCCTTCATCTTCGTCTCCGGGACGCTGAACGAGGAGGTGGCGATCGAGTCGCTGAAGTTCGGCGCAACGGACTACGTCTTCAAGACCCGGCTGTCGCGGATCGTCCCTTCGGTACGGCGGGCGCTGCGCGAGGCCGAAGACCGGGCGCGCCGGGCGGACGCGGAACAGGCGCTGCGCCGGAGCGAGTCATACCTGGTCGAAGCACAGAGGCTCAGCCAGACCGGGAGCTTCGGAGTGGAGCTGGCCAGCGGGCGAATCCACTGGTCGGAAGAGACGTTCCGGATCTTCGGGTATCCGCCGGACCTGACGCCGACGCCGGAGACGATCCTCCAGCGCACGCATCCGGACGACCGCGCCATGGTGGAGCGCATCATCGCCGCCGCCTCGAGCGAGCGGAAGGGGTTCGACATCGAGCATCGCCTGCTCATGCCGGACGGCTCGATCCGCCACATCCGGGTGGTGGGCCATCTGCTGGAGAGCCAGCTGGAGTTCGTCGGGGCGGTGACCGACGTTACCGAGAGCCGGTGCGTGGACGCCGAACGGAAGCGGGCGCAGGAGGCGCTCCGGGCGGCGGAGGCGGAGCTCGCGCACGTCTCCCGGGTGATGACGATGGGGGAGATGGCCGCCTCCATCGCGCACGAGGTGAACCAGCCGCTCTCCGCGATCCTCCTCAACGGCCAGTCCTCCCTGCGCTGGCTGACGCGTGACCCGCCCAATCTGGCCGAAGGGCGCGCAGCGGTCGAGCGCATGATCTGTGACGCGACCCGCGCCGGGAACGTGATCGCGCGCGTCCGGGCGCTGACGCGGAAGACCGCCACCGACAAGGAGCCACTCGACCTGAACGACACCATCGACCAGGTCCTGGTGCTGGCGCGCGGCGAGCTGCACAAGCATCGAGTCGACTTGCGCAAGCAGCTCGGCGGCGGGCTCCCGCCGGTCATGGGGGACCGCGTCCAGCTCCAGCAGTTGCTGCTCAATCTGTTCATCAACGCCATGGAGGCGATGAGCGGCGTGACCGACCGGCGACGCGAGCTGACCGTGGCCACCGCCGAGCAGGGTTCCGGCGAAGTGCTGGTCACGGTGCGAGACACCGGCGTCGGCCTCGATCCGGAGAAGCAGAAGCAGATCTTCGAGGCGTTCTACACCACCAAGCCGAACGGAATGGGCATGGGGCTGTCGATCAGCCGCTCGATCGTGAGGAACCAAGGCGGGCGCCTGTGGGCCGAGTCGAACGAAGGGCCCGGAGCGACGTTCCGGTTCACGGTGCCCAAGGCTTGATCGGGAGCTGCGCGCTGCACCGTACGCTCAGAGGCCACCTGCTGGACGGGTCCGGCGACGAGACCGGCGAGGTCTGACTTCATCGGATGGGCCCGCCCTCGAGGGGCAATGTGAAGTGGAACGTTGCGCCGCGGTCCTCGTTTGCGGTAGCCCAGAGCCGGCCGCCGTGGGCCTCGATGATCGAGCGGCTGATCGCGAGGCCCATCCCGGGCCCTCCAGGCTTGGTGGTGTAGAAGGGGTCGAAGAGCCGCTGCTCAAGCTTGGAATCCGGGTCTCGAAGCGCCCGTGCAACGATACATGCTGGGCCACTTTCCTCCGCAACCGCGTCACCTGGGTTTGAGACTTCGTGCAGATCTTCGACCTGCTCTTCCGCGCGATTTTCGTCCTGTTCTTTCTCGATCTGAAGAGACGGAGAATCGTGCACGCTTCAGTCACCCGGGCGCCGTCCACATCAGGGTTGCGCCAGTAACAGCCCGTGCCTCGACTGCCCGAGGCTAACGGTCGGGTCATGGCACTCCCAGTCCTCAATGGCCTGGATCATGACTGCCGAAGGGCGGCGTGACGCAGCCCGGGCCGAGTGGATGGAGAAAGTAGCCAGCACGACCCTCTCAACCCTGCGGACTCCCTAACGCTCTTCGTCGATCCAGTTTCGGCACCGGACGCCTTCAGGCCGCTTCTCGGTGGTAGCTGAGGAGCCCGCCCGGCCAACCAGGCGCAGAAGTGCGCCTCCCTGGTAAACGGGAGCTCGCGCAACTCGTTGTCATCAGCAACCAGACGGCGAATCGCGCTCGCGCTCCGTCAACCTGGAGCCTGAAAGATCCTGGAGCCTGAAAGATCGATCACTTCAGCACATTGCCAGCCTCGGCATCCGCGATGTACGCGTCCACGTCCTCCTGGAGCATGAGCCGGTCCTCGTGCAGCTCGTGCGCCGCCTTCGCAACGGCCGCCACGTAGCCCGCGTGGTCGCCGTACAGCTCCTGCAGCGACGGGCGGGGATCACCCGCAGTTAGCCGATCAGCCTTGGTCTTGTGCAGCGGCAGGTACATGCCGTTCAGATCGCACACGTCACCATCGGTGAACTCGGGCGTGCGCGTGTTCCAACCCGTGATGGTGGCGGTCGGAGCGGCCACCTCTGGCTGGCGGATGCCGGCGATGTCGTTGCCGATCGCGTCGACCCTGGGCACGAGCACGCGATGTGTGCTGAGCACAATAGGATGGAGGAAGTCGATAACGCCGCTGTTGCCCTCGACGCGCGGGCCGAAGTCGCGATCGCCCGAGCCGTTGTAGCGCGCCGTGTACGTGACGCCGGGGATTAGTGGGAAGCCGGTGCTGGCGCGGTCGGAGGGGACGAGCGTTCCGTTCGCGACGCGCGGGACGCGACTGCGCGGGGGAGGCGTGCCGTCGCGGACCCACTCGAACAATGCGCGGATCAGCGCCCGCGCGCTTGCGCCGTAGTGTGTGGGGTTCGAAAGCTGCTGGCACATACGGTTGCCCGTGCCGAACGTGGGCGTCGCGCCCTTGGCTACGAAATGCTGCGTACCGGAGAAGAGAAAGCGCCGCACATTGGGCGGCTCGCGGCGGTCGCGCGTTCCGGTATCGTTTGCGTCCACTCTAGGTGAAGCCGAAGATCTTGGGCTTGATCGTAATGCTCCTTGCTGACTCGACGTGCTCAAGCACACGGAACGGCGCGCGCTAGTGAGCGCCTCACGTCTTCACGAGAGACATCACCCAAGCAGCACCGCAACTACCTCCCAGACTCAAGAGAGAGCGGCGATCTCACGCAGCGCCGCTGGGACGGGCGTCGGAGGAGAGATCCCCCAACGTGCCCGTTGGACGCCGTACGCGGCGCGAAGTCCAGAAGTCAAGTCGACCTGCGGGGGTTCCCCAACCGCCGGAAGTTGGTGCGGATCAGGAGCGCCTCCGCGATCGGCGAGCCGAAGAACGTGGCCAGCTCGACGTGCCCCCGCGAATAGAGCCGGTAGACTGGCGCTCTAAAGGACTGCCTGGTGTGGCGTGTCCTCTGGGGCGGTTGGCTCGCGCGCCAAAAAGCCCTTGGGAGGCTTGACGCGCCCCCGCGCCTTCTCTAGCGTCGGCGCATGGAAAGCCCGACTGGGGGGGGCCGGAACGACGTTCCGGCTCGGGAGCCCGCCGGCCGCGAGTCGGCTGGCGTCACGCGCAGGGAATTTCTCACCGGCGCCGCCGCCGCGGCGGTGCTGGCGCTCGAGCGGGAGGCGCGGGGGGCGAGCAAGCCCGCGCCGCGCGTGTTCCGCATCCATCCCGCCATCGGCGTGGCCCGCGCCGGGAACGCGCCCGCCCAGACGCGCTTCGTCGGGCCCGAGGTCCCCGGCCAGGGTCCCATCGAGGTCAACGGCGATCCCGTCAAGAACTACAAGGTCAACGGCCAGGTGCGCCCGCAGGCGGCGCGGTTCCGGATCTACGAGTACGCCGACTTCGGCGCCGGCCTGGTGCCGTTCCGCGAGGTGAACCTGGGCACCAGCGGCATCCGGGACATCGCCTGGACGGTGCACCTCGCCAACCGCAAGTCCGCCTTCCACCGATTCCATGGCCCCGCCGGCGAGGAGTACGACCCGGTCGACCAGCGAATCGCGCAGCCGTCGGCTTCGCTGCGCAACGCCTCCGTCACCAACCGCGACAGCCTGCAGACCGACTTCGGCCCGCGCACGCTCTCGGCGTCAGGCTACGCCTCTGGCGTACAGGGCGACCAGGTCTTCGAGCCGGCCAGCACGCCGTCGGGCTACCCCGTCACCTGGCCGGTGGACGCCAAGACCGGCGAGCCGGTGTTCCCGTACCTGGGCCAGCTCCAGGCCGACGCGCTCGGCCGGCTGATGGTGATCGGCGGCAAGGGAGCGGCGGCCTACAGCACGCTCACCCAGCCCGACCTGCCCTCCTACGCCAACAACGACAACTGGTTCGACGACGTCGGCGATGGCCCCGTCACCGCCACCATCACGTTCAAGGACGGGAGCTCCTACAGCACCGACCGCGCCACCGGCAGCGCCTGGGTGCTGGGCGCGCCGCCCAAGTACTCGCCGAAGATCTACAGCGGGGCCACGCTCTACGACCTCCTGCTCGACATGGCCGTGCGCAAGCTGCCCGTCCCGGCCAACAACGGCCTCTACGCGGCGGGCGGGCCGCTCGGGCGGGTAGCGGCGCTCAAGCGCGACTACACGCCGGGCGCGGCCAGCGAGTTCCCCACCACCGTGCCGTTCTTCATGGACGACATCCTTCCCATCCTCGACCGCGCCTACAACTACCGCTGGGTGACGTCGCTGGTGAACCAGAAGCACGACAGCATGAACGTCGCGCTGGCCCAGAACGCCACTCTGATGGACCCCAGCCAGGCTGGCGCCAAGGACCGCAGCGGCGTGTTCATCTACCTGCGGCCGCCGCAGGGCGCGGGCATCGCGTCCAGCGGCTCGCCCGGATCCAGCTCGATGCCGCACCTGCAGGGCGACGATCCCTACGTCGGCACCAGCCAGGCCTCCGACTCAGTGCGCAAGCAGGCGCTCACCCACCTGCAGTACGGGATGATGCAGCAGTGGGCGCGGCCGCAGGGAGGCTTCGACCCGGGCGCCGCGCCGGGGTCGGGGACCGACGTGCTCAGCCAGCTCGCCTTCTTCGTCCACGGCCTCGACCGGGCCGCGCTCGAGCAGGGGAGCGGGGCGGCCTTCTTCCCCGGCATCGAGGCGAGCTGGCAGTTCCGCAACTGGCGGCTCTTCGGCGAGCCGTTCCGCATCAACCTCGATGCCCGCAGCCGCTACCTCGACACCAACGGAGTGCCCGAAGGCACGCCCATCGTCGCCGGCCATTTCTCGCGGCAGATGGCGGTGCCCTGGCACGCCGACTTCAACGACTGCCGCTCGGAGGGCGACTGGGGCTGGTGGCCCTCGCAGCGGCCCACGGACGTCTTCCCCGACGCCTCCTCGCAGCAGCTCAGCGCGCGCGTCGACTGGACCCGCGCCAGCCCCGGCCTGAACTATCCCAACCAGCAAGGGCACACCGGCCACCAGGAGATGATCCAGTACTGGGCCGCGTACGGCTTCGTCGTCGAGCAGAACGGCATGTTCGCCGAGCAGGAGCGGAATCCCGGAATCGGTAGCTAGTGGTCGACGTCGCCATCCTGGGCGGCGGACCGGCCGGCCTCGCCGCCGCCGCGCTCCTGGCCCGGAGCGGCCGGGCGGTGACGGTGCTGGAGCGCGAGGCGCGCATCCCCGCCAAGGCGGGCGAGACGTTCGGCCCGCGGGTCCGGCCGCTGCTCCGCTCCATCGGCGTCGAGGAAGAGGTGGTGGCAGCGGCCGCCGTGCCGTTCCGCGGCGTGCGCTCGGCGTGGGGGACGGCCGAACTGGACGATCGGCCCTCGGTGATGCACCCCCTGGGCGAGGGCTGGCACGTCGACCGCGTCCGCTTCGAGGCGGCGCTGGCCGGCGCCGCGGAGCGCGCGGGCGCTCTCGTGCACCGGGGCGCGGGGGCCTGCAGCGCGGCGCGCGAGGGCGACGGCTTCCGTGTCGAGATCCGCGGCATGGGGTCGCTGCGCGCACGCTACGTCGTGGATGCCAGCGGGCGCGGATCCGCGGCCAGCGCGCGGCTGGAGGCGGGGCGCACCTGGCTCTCCTTCGATCGCCAGATCGCGGTGGTGCTGCGCATGCCACTCTTGCCCGAGCGCGCGCTCGAGCCGGAGCTCCTGCTCGAATCGTGCGAGGAGGGCTGGTGGTATGCCGTGCCCCAGCCGGACCGGACGCTGCTCCTGACGCTCCTTACCGATGCCGACCTGGCCGGACCGCGCGAGCTGCACCTGCAGCACGCGCTGAAGGCGCTGGAGCGCACCGTCCACGTGGCGCGCCTGGCGGTGGAGGCCGGGCCGCCGGGCACCGAACCGATCACTGCCCGTGCCGACACGGGTTTTCTCGTCCCGGATCGCGGTCCGGGCTGGCGCGCGCTGGGCGATGCCGCGCTGGGCGGCGATCCGCTGGCGGGAGACGGGGTCAAGCGCGCGATCCAGGGCGCGCTCGACGCGGCCCCGGAGATCGAGCGCGAGCTGGACGGCGCGCCCTTCGAGCCGCCGCGGCCGCCGGCCGAGCGGATCGAGTCGTACCTGTTCTCCCGCACCATCTATTACACGGCCGAGCAGCGCTGGCCGGACTCCCTCTACTGGCGGCGTCGGCAGCCGATCGACTTCCGGGCCGCGCCGCTCACGCTCGCGCCGCTCGAGCGGCTGAGGCGGGGAGAGCGAAAGCCGGACGCGCCGGCGCTGGCGCGGGCCGAGGCGCTCCTGCCGCGCCGGGCGCTCACGGCCGCCCTCGAGCTGTTGCGCGACCCGCAACCCGCTCACGCCGTGCTCGCCGAGATGCGGCGCGCGGCCCCGCTGGACGATCGGCGGCTGCTGGTCGGCCTGCAGCTCCTGGTCGAGGAAGGGCTGGTTTCTGCGGGCTGAGCCGCACTTGTCCAGCACAGCCCGAAGGCCGCCCGGCCCGCCAGCGCGAGCTGCGTCCCCCGGACGACAGTGCGGCGTGCGCTCGCGCACCCCCGGCGAAATGATGTGCGGTGCGATGGCCTCTAACCGCGCGACCTGTCGTTTGCCAAAATGCGATCTTCAGGCTGGACGAAGGCCGAGCATCATGCGAGCCATGGAGCGTAATGTCCATCGTACTCGCTCTGCTCGGCGCCCTCCGCGCCGCACTCCGCACCCGCACCGATCTCGCGCTTGAGAATTTGGCCCTCGGCAACAACTCGCCCTGCTCTGCCGTGGATCGAAGCGACCACAATTCAGGCGCCACGATCGCCTCCTCTGGGTGTGGGTCGTGCACTTCAACGTCACGGACTCTCCAACTGCCGCCTGGACCACTCAGCAAATCGTCGAGGCGTTCCCTGATTCACCGCGATCGAGTTTTGGCCAACGACAGGTCGCCGGCAAGGCCCGAGAGTCGTGGAGGATTGATCAAGCGTGCCAGCAGGGCTATTGCTGAGCCCGGGGAGTCGTCATGAACCCTCGTGTGCCTGGGGGCGAGACAGAACGGCTCGAAGCGCTTCGTCGCTACTCCATCCTTGACACACCGCCGGATGGATCGTTTGACCACATCACGGCGCTTGCCGCTGAGCTGTTCCGCGTGCCCACCGCGCTGATCAGTCTCGTGGACCACCAGCGCATCTGGTTCAAGTCGCGCCACGGGCTGGACGCGCAGCAGATTGCGCGCGACCCCGGTTTGTGCGCGTCAGCCATTTTCTCGCCGGACGTGTATCACGTGCGGGACGCAGTGAACGACCCGCGCACGCTCGCCAATCCGCTCGTGCTTCAACCTCGGCACGTTGTGCGTCATCGACCGGGAGCCGCGCGATCTGAACCAGGCCGAGCGGACGATACTGACGACGCTGGCTTCGGTCGTGATGGACCAGCTGGAAGTGCGTCTGGCGGCGAGGAGAGTCGCGGAGCTCGAGGAGTCGGAGCGGCAGATGGGCGAGCAACTCCGGCAGGCGAACGCGGCGCTGGCCGAAAGCGAGGAGCACTTCCGCGATTTGTTCGATGAGGCGCCGATCGCTTACGTGCACGAAGGCCTCGATTCCCGTTTCATTCGCGTCAACCGCACGGCCATGAGAATCCTGGGAATCAAGCCGCAAGAAGTGACGGGTACGTACGGAAAATCCTTCGTGCCCGACACGCCCGAGGCTCAACTCCGCGTGCGCCAGGCGCTCGAATCCATCGGCCGAGGGACGGACACGAGCGGCGTCATGCTGGAGCTTCGCCGGAAGGACGACGGCAAGCCGGTGTGGATTCAGTGGTGGTCGAGGCCCGATCCGAGCGGTGCTTACACGCGCACGATGTTCATCGACATCACTGATCGCGTCCTCATGGAGCAGGAGCAGGCACGTCTCGAGACCGAGAACGCCTACCTGCAGGAAGAGATCCGCAGCGAGCACAACTTCGCCGAGATCGTCGGCAACAGCCCGGCGCTGACCGAGGTCTTGCGAAAGGTAGACCAGGTCGCTCGGGCAGGTTCTACCGCGCTGATCGTCGGCGAGACGGGCACGGGAAAGGAGTTGGTTGCTCGCGCCATCCACGACCGGAGCCCCCGCGGCTGCCGGCCGCTGGTGAAAGTGAATTGCGCCTCGATCAGCGCCGGCCTGGTCGAAAGCGAGCTGTTCGGACACGTGAAGGGCGCATTCACCGGCGCGCTCACGAACCGGGCAGGCCGTTTCGCAGTGGCTGACGGCGGCACCATCTTCCTCGACGAGGTCGGCGAGCTGCCGCTCGACATGCAGGTCAAGCTGCTGCGGGTGCTGCAGGAACAGGAATTCGAGCCAGTGGGTAGCAGCAAGACCATCCGCGTAGACGTGCGGGTCATCGCGGCCACCAACCGAGATCTCCAGGATGCAGTCCGGACGGGCAGGTTCCGCGCCGATCTGTACTATCGGCTCAGCGTCGTTCCAATCGAGGTGCCGCCGCTTCGCGCGCGAAGCTCCGACATCCGGCAGCTGGTGATGTTCTTCCTGTCGCGCTACTCGCAGCGACTCGGAAAGAGCGTGAGCTCCGTCTCCGAGGAAGCGATGGACCGTCTGGTCCGGTATGGATGGCCGGGGAACGTCCGCGAGCTTCAGAACGTCATCGAGCGGGCGGTCGTGCTTTCCCGGGGACCGGTGCTCGAGTTGGACCGCGAGCTCGGGCTGGCCCCTCTTGCCGGGAACGAGGCAGTGGAAGCCGTCTCCGAGGGCCCAGCGAAGTTCGTTACCCTGGAACAGGTCGAGCGAGATCACATCGTGAGGATCCTCGACCGGACAGGATGGGTCATCGAGGGGCTGGAGGGCGCCGCGAGACTCCTCGAGCTCCATCCGAACACGTTGCGCAGCCGGATGGGGAAGCTCGGGATCAAGCGCACTCGCCATGAGCCACGATAGGCGGCCCCGCCAGGAGAGGCCCACGGTCGGTTTCGTGGCCACCCACGGCGGATCGTGGCCTCTACGAAATGCCGTGGCCGCGAGCGGGCTGCGTTCCCGAAATGGCGCGGATCCGGGCGATCCGGCGTGGCACCGCCTTTGCGACTGGGCCCAGCATGCTGCGGATCCACAAAGAAGCAGACGGGAATGGCCGGATCGTCCTTCGCCTCGAAGGATCGCTCCTCTCCCCCTGGATTCCCGAGGTGGTTGGAGTGCTCGAGACCATGGCGACGGAGGCGGTCGTGATCGACCTCGCCTCCTTGGCGTACGCGGACAAGCAAGGCGAACGGCT
>WNFK01188637.1_pt1 | contig 12428 bp, 14 predicted proteins | sample 5400281 | NCBI WGS metagenome assembly WNFK01 (sample SAMN13153350, study PRJNA577476) | soil metagenome | isolation source: 20 cm soil on Douglas fir-dominated hillslope | place: USA:California | collected 2013-09-17
CCGCTTGCTACCTCCCGACCGGCTGCGAGTCGAGGTCGAAGAACGAGACGCGGTTGAGAGCCAAGTGGGTGATCGCCAAGTAGTGCCCCGGCACACCCATGTCTACAGGGGCACAGGCACAGGCAAGCCCCAGCAGGGCCGGCACCATCGCGCGAAAGGAGCGGCCGACTCCCGAGGGCATCCCGCGCTACTCCGCCAGATCAAACTAGAGCGAGACCACCCAGCCTTTGTTGCCGAGTTCGTCGGAGACCTTCCACCAAAATCCCGTCCTTATCCCCCGTCGGATACAGCATCCTCCCGAGGTCGAGCGATGGCGAAGCACAAGGACGCACAACATCGAAGAAGTCACACACTGGGTTTCATGGGTTCTTCCTGATGCGAAGGCAGCTGGGAACCCGCCCCCAGGACTCGAGGCGCAATCCCTAATTCTTCGAAACGATTAGGCGGACGCTGTCCCCCTTCTTAGCGTCTTTGCCGCCATCCTGAATCTCGCAATTGGAGAACTTCGCCTGCGTGCTCACGACCCGGATCGTACCGATCTCAGAACTCTGGTAGCCTAAGAGCGTCGTGTCATCAGTGTCATAGATGGGGCTCCCCTTGGACCTCAGGGTCAGGACCTGCCCAACCTTGAGCCCTACGTTGGCGCCGCCGTTGATCATGATATTGAGGCCGTCAACGCTCACCACCGCCCCCTGCCAGGGGAGGTACTCGAACTTGTTGCTCGCGAAGTAGGCGATCTTGTTGGCGCATACCTGCATAGCGACGGAAAGCTCCGGGTGAAACTCGGTGTTCGAGTTGGCACTGGCCGCCAAGAACTGCTTGAAGAGCCCGCCGGCAATCGACTTGCTCTTGCCGTCATCGGTGCCGTCTACGGTCATGTCCTGCACGATCTCGCCCGATTCCGAGTTGACGATTCGAACGTTGAGCCGCACCCAGGCTACCTTGCCGGATGAGCCGGAGCTTCCCATGGCCACGGAGCCGCCCCCCGCTCCCCCACCGGCAGCCTGGATATCCTTGGATTCCTTCTCGGGATCCACCTCGATGATCGTGGCTTTGACCACGTATTCGGAGCCTTTGACGTTGCCCATTTTCGCGGAGGCCAGCTTGTCGACGCGTCCGCTGGCGGCCAACTCCTGCTCCCCGGTGACGTCATTCATTGCGGAGGTTCGCTCCACCATGGTGAAGCGGTTGGTACCACCCATGGCCTGCCGCACGATGTCCTCGATCTGGTTCAGCGGCGTGCTGCCCTGCTGAGTCCCCCTACCCCAAGCCGACGTCAAGTGTCTGACCCTCGGGTTCTCGATGTACCCGGATGCAATCTCCTTCTCCTGGGAAAACACCACGCCTAGCCGAGGCTTGTAGCCCTGGAAAGATGTGTAGTGAATCGTCAGCCACTCTTTGTCCTTCAGCTTCTTGATGTCTTCCTGGGTGGAAGGGAATGCTTTGTCGGTCCCATTTCTATCTGAAAGTACCGCTTTCCATTCCGGGGTGGCTTCTTCGGAGCGAACGGTCCCGGCGATGGGTAGCGTTATGGCGACGCAGACTAGGATCGGAACCAAGCGTGCAATCTTCATTTCGAAGTCTCCTTCCCCCTTGCAGGGGAGTGCGTGAGCCGCGTTGTGCTCACTGATGTCTCCAGCTTTTTCCAACCTTGGTTAGAGCTATACGCCGCTGGATCACTTCGCACATCAGGGATCCGCCCTGATCTTGGCCATGGGGGATTCCCCCATGGCCCGGAGGCTATTCAGGACCGAGCCCTTCCTGGGGTTTCGGGCTCCCGGACTTCTCCCCGCCGAGCACGCATCGGATGGCGACCAGCAGCGTCTCGCCCAACTCCGCCTTGCTGACGTAACCGCGGGCGCCCGCCCGGAAGGCGCGCCGCGCGTAGACAGGCGCGTCGTGCATGGTGAGCACCAGAACCGGCAGACCCTCATGACCCGCACAGATGTCCCTCACCAGTGCCAGCCCGTCCCCGTCGTCGAGCGCGAGATCGGTGATGACCAAGTCGGGTCGCGAGGCGGCGATCGCCTCGAGCCCTGCCTGTGGCGTTGCGACCGCGGCGCAGACGATGAGATCGGACTCGTTATCGATCAGCACGGTCAGCCCGCGCCGCACCAGGGCATGGTTGTCGACGATCAGGATCCGACGCCTGGCGGGCGCTTCTAGTGCGATGCTCTCGTTGCGCATGCCGACACGGTGCCGCATGCGCGCAGCAATCGCATCGGGGCTACGGGCTGATTCCGGGGTGGGGGATTCCCCCATGGGGGGATGCGCGAGGTCAGCGGCTGCGGCCGGTCTCAACCCATTGCGTCGCGCGCTGGGCCAGTTCGGCAGTTGTCTCGAGGCTCAGCTTGTTCTTGATGTGCTCGCGGTGGGTTTCGATCGTCTTGATGCTCAGGTTCAGGGTGTCGGCGATCTGGCGTGTGCTCCGGCCCTGACCGATCAGCCGGAACACTTGCAGCTCGCGGTCGCTGAGCGCGTCCAGGGGCGAGTCCGTTTCCAACGTTCGCCCATCGACGAATTTCGCAGCGAGCCGCGCCCCCAGCGTGTCGCTCATGTACGACTCGCCGTCGAGCAGACGACGGCTGGCAACCAGCACGGTGCTGTCGAGCTGCTGCTTGGTGACATAGCCCCGGGCGCCGGCTTTCAGGGAACGCTCGGCATAAACCGCTTCGTCGTACATCGAGAGCACCAGCGCCGGTATCGCGGGATGACGCTTTCGCATCTCCTTGACCAGGTCCAGGCCGTCACCTTTCCCCAGCGCGAGATCGACGATCACCAGGTCGGGTCGGCGCTCCGGAATGGCCGCGAGCGCCTCCGGGTAAGTCGCGGCTTCCCCGCACACGGCCAGGTCGGGCTCGGAGTCGATGAGGGCGGCCAGGCCGCGGCGAAGCGTGGGGTGGTCGTCGACGATCAGGACCGTCTTCCGGGCCGGGCCTCCTGGTTCAGTCTTCTTCGCGGACATGGTCCGGCTTTTCGCGGTCGTCGGATGTGCCGGACAGCGGAAAGGCGCAGGTGACGGCCATACCGTGCGGGGCCCGCCGTCGCAACTCGAGCGAGCCACCGATCAGGCGCGCCCGATAGGCCATCGTGTGCAGCCCGACCCCCTCTGGAGTGGGCGCCTCCTCGGACATGCCCACCCCGTTGTCCTTGATGCTCAGGAGACCCCGCCCGTCCTTCGAGCCCAGGCTGATCTCGATCCGATCGGCTTTCCCGTGCGCGATGGCGTTGTTCACCGCTTCCTGCGCGATGCGAACGAAGCGACGCGAAACAGGTACCGGACACCGAGGGCCAGGGTCTCGAGCGCGCCGTCCAGACCGGCCTCGTTGAGGCCAACCGGACCGAGACCGTGGGCCAGGTCGCGGGCCTGGATGATGCTCTCGTTCAGAAGTGTGGCGATCTCGGCGGCCATTGCCGACGCCGCGGATCCCGAGTTCGCCGCCAGCCTCTTGGAAAGTGTGGAGCCCAGGGCCGCAATACCGGCCAGGGACTGGCACAGCCCGTCGTGCAGCTCCCGGCCCAATCGCTCCCTTTCTCGATCCAGTACTTCGAGAATTTCCCTCTCCAGCCCCTTCTGCCGCGTGATGTCCCGAGCTGTGGCGTAGATCTCCCGGCGCCCGGGCACAGGCCGCGCGTTCCATTGCAGCCAACGGAACGAACCGTCCTGGTGGCGGGACCGATTCTCGAAGAGGATCGTCTCTGCGCCTTCGGCAAGCTTGCCGACTTCCGCCTGCGTGACCACGCAGTCGTCGGGGTGCACAAAGTCGAGGAACGGCTTCGCCTTGAGCTCCTCCAGGGTCCACCCCAGACAGGCCGTCCACCCCGGGTTCAGGTATTTGAAGTACCCATCCAGACCGGCAATGCACAGCAAATCGAGAGACTGGGCGAAGAAACGGGCGAACTCGTCATCGACGTGCTGCGAATGTGCTGGCGGGGTTTGCAGGCTCTCCACGCGTCGGCGTCGAGAGTTGAGACTTGCGGCGCGCTGCTTTCGAGTGCGAGCTCGGTCCATTGTCGAGGAAGAGCCTTTCGAGTCTCGCTTGCGCTGGGGTCCCTCTCCATGTGAGCGGTCACCCCCCAGTGCTTCAAGCGCCAAGCAGTATGACTGAATGGCCACGGCGCTGGCTACGGCAGGTTGAAGCCCCAGGAGGGCCAACTTCCCGGGGCTTCTCGTATTACCTTCCCGCGCCTCGACTTCGAGGACCACGACTGGTGTCGCGCCGGCCCTAGCGCGCCAGCACCACCTTCCGCACCTGAACCTCGCCACCCGACTCCAGCCGCAAGAAATACATCCCCGATCCAACTTCCCGCCCGGCCCTGTCGCGCCCGTCCCACACAACCGACCCCCAACCCGCGATGTCCACCCGATCCACGACCGAGGCCACGCGCCGCCCTTGTACGTCGTACACAACCAACCGCACGCGCCCCCCTCGTGGGAGCCCGAACCAGAGCGCCGCTTGTCTCCCGAACGGGTTCGGCCGCGCCGGCTCCAGGCGAAGCACCGCCGGAGCACCCCTCCCCTCCGGCACCGACACCCACGTCTCGGCCGCAGTCTCGTAACCGGTCACGTCCCGCATCAGGAGCCGGTAGCCGTACCTCACCCCGGGTGACACGGTGGCGTCTTCGTAGATGATCCTCCGGTTTGCATCGGGCTCGGGATGCCCCTGGAGCGTCCAGTCGGTGTCGACGGTGCGCCGGTAAATGCTCGCCAGCTGGATCCGATCACCCGGAACGTACCACTCGATACGCACGCGACCCGCCGTCGCCTCGGCGCTCAACGTAACCACGCTGATGGCCGTGGTGGAGGGCGCGAGGTTGCGAAGGACCGACACCGAATTGCCAGTGTGATTCGCGGTCACGATATCCGGATTCCCGTCCCCGCTCACGTCACCGACCGCGACGCCGTAGGGGCCATCCCCCGCCCGATAGTCCACCTTCGGCAGGAATGCGTATCGGATCGACTCCAGCACCGACACGGTGTTGGCGCCGGTGTTCGCCACCGCGATATCCATCTCCCCGTTTCCGGCGAGATCTCCGATCGCGACGGAGTAGGGGTTGGTTCCCGTCGGGTAATAGACCGCCGGCTGGAAGGTGCCACTGCCGTCACCATGGTTGATCAGGAAGGCCACGTTGTTGTCGTCATAGTTCGCCGTCACGATATCGGGCTTCCCGTCCTTGCTGATGTCCCCGACCGCGAGGGAGTACGGTTTGCCGCCGACGTTGTAGTACATGGGCGCTAAAAAGGTGCCACTCCCGGCACCCAACAGTACCGCGAGCGTGCCATTGACGGGCGACGCATTGACGTGCGACACCACGAGATCGAGCTTTGAATCGCCGTTTAGATCTGCGATTCCAACCGAAGCCGGATTGGCTGCGACTCGGTGATCCTGCTTGGGACCGAAGGCGCCGAGGCCCAGCCCAGGCAACACGGATACCGTGGTGTCCGCATAGTCCGCTGTAACGATATCCAACGTACCGTCCCCGGTGACGTCCGCGATCGCAACCGAGCCCGGACTGTTGCCGGTTACGTAGTCGATCTTCGTCTCGAAATCGCCGTCGCCCTTCCCTTTCAGGAAAGACACGGAGGCCCCGCCGAAATTCGTCGTCACGATGTCCGGTCTCGAATCACTGTCCACGTCCTCGATCGCGACGGAGACACATCGCTGCCGCTGTTGTTCGCCGCCACCAGGTCGGGTTTCGAGTCACCGTTCAGGTCCTTCACCGCGACCGATAGGGGGGAACCCGCCGTCGCGTAGTCCACGCGTTCGACGAACGTGCCGTCTCCCCGTCCCAGGACCACCCACACGGCCTTCTCGGCGCCCGACGAGTTCGCCGTCACGATATCCATGTTTCCGTCGCCGTTCACGTCCCCGATCGTGACGGAGTTGGGACCGACTCCCGTCCCGACATCGACCATGGATTGGAACGCGCCATTGCCACTGCTCAATAGCACCGCGACGCTCGCAGTGCCGTTCGCCGTCACGAGGTCCCCTAGCCCGTCGCCGTTCAGGTCCCCGATAGCGACGGAGACGGGGCTGCCCCCCGTCACCTGGTCCAGCTTCGCCTGGAACGTGCCGTTCCCGTTCCCCAGCAGCACGGACAAGGAGCCACCGCCCTGGTTCGCCGTCACGATGTCAGGCTTCCCATCACCGCTCACGTCCCCGACCGCGACGGAGTACGGGCCGGCGCCCGTGTTGTAATCAACCTTCGGCTGGAACGAGCCGCTTCCATTATTCAGCAGCACCGACGTCGTGCCGTCGATCCAGTTCGCCGTCACGATATCCGGCTTCCCGTCACCATTCAGGTCCCCGATCGCCACCGATCTGTTCCCGTTCCCGGTCGCGGGGTAGGAGTTCGGCTGGAATGTACCGTCCCCATTTCCCAACATGATCGTCACGGTCCCGACGCTAGGGTCGCCGGACTGGGATTCGTCGGGTAGTCCACCTTCGTCTGGAACGTGCCGTCCCCGTTGCCCATGAGCACCCATACGGTGGGGGAGGAGCCACTCGTGGTCACGAGGTCGAGCTTCCCGTCATTGTTCAGGTCCCCAATCCGGACGCAGTTCGGGCTGGGTCCAGTCGAGTAGTCCACGCCCGTCTGGAACGAGCCGTCGCCATTGCCCAAGAGCACAGACACGGTATTGCTGTAGAAGAGGTGCACGGCCGCCACATCGAGATTCCCGTCGTTGTTCAGGTCCCCGACCGCGGCAGAGTAGGGCGGGCTTGCCAAATCGGTCGAGCGGGCCGCGCTGAAGATCGGGGCGGCCCACGCGCTTCCCACCACTGCACTCGCCAGCCCCAGCCAGAGGATCAGAGCCGAAAGGGCCAGCCTTGATCCAAGCGCACTACCCGAGAGCCGATCGATCACCCGAGCGAACATGACCCCCCCGTGAGTTGACTCGTTTCGAGCCGGCTGGCGCCGTCTCGCCGACGATCCGTTCTATAACTCGATAGTATCGCAAGGCCGCCCGCCATAGGTAATCCACCGAAACGGTGCCCCGCCCCTCGCCGCAATATCAACTCGGCCACGATCGAGCGATCGTGGCCGAGAAAAAGAGGAGGCGCTTTCTTAAATCGAGATGTCGATAGGGGGGCGCCTCCCCCACTGCCGACTAATGGACGATGGCTCGTTCCGGCTTCGGACCCTCGAGCTTCGGGGTCGAAATGCTCCCGTTCGTCCCCGGCTTTGGATTTGCGAACCAGGCGGCGATGTCTTCCGCTGTGGGGAGCGAGCCCGTCAGCTTCCTCTCAGCCGCCACCTCGCCTAGGTGCTTCACCAGGGTCTCCGGCGTGTAGCTGAAGAGCTTCTTCGGCCCATCGATGCCTGCTGCGACGAGAACGTCGAGATGTCGCAGATCCATTCCCTTCACGCGTCCGAGCCGCGCCATGGCCGCGAATCTCATGAAATTCTCCTCGGAGATGCCCGTGCTTGTCACGATGCCCGCGCGTTTTTCCTTGTCGCTCCAGATCTTCATCAGATCGTCCGTGTTCTCGATGCCGGCCGTGCGAAGCGTGGTGACGTGGGCCGGATCCACTCCGTGAAACTCGCTCATCTTGAGAGACATTCTGCGACTCCTTCCCAGTCCAAGGCGAACGCACGTGCGATCGAGCGGCTGAACCCGTTCATCGCACCGCGCGAGCGGATGCTTTCGGGGGGTTGCCCCAGAGGCGATTGGACCGGTTGAGGTGGGGATGCGGCGCGGGCCGATGCGATTGCGGGCGATCCGGGGATTCTCCGGCGCGCGGGCCTATTGCCGTTTGGACCCGTAGTCGCGGGATTTCCGCTCAACGGGGATCGACCGACCCTGCGGTACTCGGGGCCGGCCTCGGGGCTCAACACAGCCATGTATGACCGCTGGGTCGAACCCCCGTCTGTATGTAATACAAGATATCTCAATAACTTACGTGGTGCCACTTTATTTACGCTGAAACGGTTAAGAGACGAGTGAGAGAGGGGTTGAGAGGAGGGAACGGATGGAGCGACAACTGCGCCGTTTCACTCAATCGCTGGATCAGTGCCCGGCGCGCACCGGGCCGTGGGCGTCTGCGGTCAGCCTGACAAACGAGTATAGTTGGTCTGCGGTTTTGTCGTCCCTCCAGGCACCCGTCACCCTGAAAGGATCCAGAATGAGAATCCGTGGACTCATCTGCATCGCTGTTGGCTTGATGCTCACCGTGGCGGCCGCGTGGGCCGAAGAGGTGACCGTCGTCAGCGACGTGCTCGGGCCCGAAGGACCACTGTTCGTGGACGGGAATCTCTACTACGTGGCATGGACATCGGGCACGCTCTCGAAGTGGGATGGCAAGACGACCACCGTTCTGAACTCGCTGCCGGGCTGCAGCCACAATGGCCTCGCGTTCACCAAGCAAAAGACCTTCTTGCTCGCGTGCTGTGACGAGCATGGCGCGATCCTCGAGCTCGACATGAAGGGTAACCAGTTGCGCCGGTGGGACGCCGATGACAAGGGCAGCAAGTTCGAGGGCGGCATCAACGATATCGTGGTCACGGCGGGCGGGGGCGCGTATGCCACCGTGTTCGGGCCCTATCAGAGCGTTCCGACCGCGGTGGCCGGCAGAATCCTCTAACGTGCGCCGGGCGGGCGGCAGTGGGTCGAGGTCGCGAACGACCTCAACTACGCCAACGGCATCGGCATTTCCCCGGACCAGAAGACGCTTTACGTCAGCGAGACCGTCGGGAACTGCATCCTGAAATTCGCTGTCAATGGCGACGGCTCCCTTGGTCAGCGTGCGAATTTCGCCCTGCTGAATCACCTGACGCCGAACAAGAGCGACTCGTGGTGGCTGGGACCGGACAGCATGAAGATCGACGGCAGGGGCAACATGTACGTCGCCCAGTGGTTCGGCGGGAAGATCCTGAAGATCGCTCCCGACGGCACGCTGCTGCACGTGTTCCCGATTGCCGCGGGCGACGGCACCACCAATGTGGCGTTCGGCCCCGGCGGGAAGGACCTATACGTCACCGTCGTGAAGGACCCGAATGACCCGCAGGCGAGGGGCAGCATCGTTAGGATCCCCAACGTCGAGTAGCGGCTAGCAGCGTCCGGGTCTGCTTCCCGATGAGCTTGCGCATTCTGCTGAGGGTTTCCCCGCCAGACGGCCCCTTGACACGTGGCCGCTTCGGCAGCATACTTTGTATTGTAAAGTACTTCGTATAGTACACGCGGGCGCGGTGGCAGCCGGGTGCCCATGCCAAGCAAGGAGGGCCTCACATGCGGGCGAACGTAGCATTAAAGGCACTCATCGTGGGTGTCGTGGCGGGGGCGTTCATCGTGCCGCTCGCCATGATTTGGGGCGTGGTCAGGGACCGATCCCGCTATCGCGACACGGTGGTCACGGAGGTCGCGAGGAGCTCGGCCCAGAGTCAGACCCTCGTGGGCCCTCTCGTCGTCGTGCGTTATCGCGAGCTTCTTCCCGCGGCTGGGAGGGGTGAAGCCGAGCAGGTTCGGGAAGGCCTCGACATTCTGTTGCCGGATTCGCTCCGGATCCGTTCCAGCGCGCGGGTCGAGATGCGCCAGCGCGGCATCTACCGCGTGCCCGTGTTCCGGGCGGCCACCGGGTTCACCGCTGCCTTTACGTTGCCGCCTAGGTTCGGCTTGGACCAACGCCGTCTGGTGGAGGAGCCGAGAGCGGAGGTCGTCTTCGGAGTCTCCGATCCGCGCGGCATCCGCGCGATTCCGCAGGTGAGGGTCGACGGCGCGATCCTGGAAGCGCGCCCCGGCGCCGGTCTCGGTTGGCTCAGGAACGGATTCAGCGTGACCCTCCCCCCGGGCGCCGCCGGACGCCGTGTCGCACTCGACGGAACCCTCGAGCTATTGGGCACCGATCGCCTCCTTTTTCTCCCGGTCGGCGCCGCCACCGACGTCGAGGTCTCGTCCGATTGGCCCCACCCTAGCTTCGTGGGCGCGTTCCTGCCCGACGAGCGCAGCGTTTCCGCGCGTGGCTTCCGGGCGAATTGGAAGCTGTCACGCTTCGCCACCGGGGTCGACGACGCCATGGCACGCGTCCGGGACAACATGAGCCGCGGCGTTCCCATGCCCACCGACGCCGTCGGCGGAACTTCGGCGTTCCCCAACACCGACCTCGGTGTTCGTTTCGTTCAGCCGGTCGATGTATACGTGCAATCCGAACGCGCGGTGAAATACGGCTTCCTATTTGTCTTCCTGACCTTCGTTACGTTCTTTCTCTTCGAGGTCCTGCGCCGAATGGCCGTGCATCCGATCCAGTATGCCCTGTGCGGGGCCGCGGTCGCGCTGTTCTTCCTGCTGCTTGTCTCTCTCTCGGAGCATCTGCCGTTCGCTGCCTCCTACCTGATCGCGGCCGGCGCGTGCGTCGGGCTCGCCACCTTCTATGTAGGGCACGTTCTGGGCAGCGTTGCGCGGGGGGCTGTCTTCTGCGGGTTGCTTGGGACGCTGTACGGCTTCCTCTATGTAATTCTCCAGTCGGAGGACTACGCCCTGCTCCTTGGCGCTCTTCTCCTGTTCGTAGCGCTCGCGGTCGTGATTATCATCACGCGGCGCGTCGACTGGTATCGACTTTCGGAGCCACCGCCAAGCACGCCGGGAGGACCCGCGTGAGTACCACGAACGCTTCGGCGAAGGAACGGAGCATAACTATGCAAAACAAAAGCATCTTCCACATGGCCGCGAGACCGTTTGTCCGCATTGTGCTCACGACAGCGTTCATATTGCTGCTGCCCTTGTTGGCGATGCAGTTTACCGATGAAGTGGTGTGGGACCTGGCCGATTTCGTTGTAGCCGGCGCCCTCCTGGTAGGCACTGGTTTCATGTATGAGCTGGTAGCGAGGAAGGGGGGCAGTATCGCGTACCGAGCCGCCGTCGGCATCGCGCTCGCGACAGCGCTCCTTCTCGTCTGGATTAATCTTGCCGTCGGCATCATCGGGAATGAGGACAACCCGGCTAACTTGATGTATATCGGGGTGCTCGCCGTCGGATTCATTGGTGCCGTCATCGCGCGCCTAGAGCAGCGTGGAATGGCACGCGCGTTGTTCGCGACAGCACTCGCTCAAGCGTTGGTCCCCGTGATTGCGCTGATTATCTGGAAGCCCTCGGTTGCCTCCGATGTGGTAGGTGTGTTTGGTTTGAATGCCTTCTTCGCCATGCTGTTTGTCGCGTCGGCGTTGTTGTTTCGACGCGCGGAGCGCGAGCGCGGCGGACCTGGCGTAGAACCGACGGCTTGATTTGCCGAGATGCGAGTACGTCAGCTTACCCGGTTCTGTTCCGCTCGGCCGCCACGTTGGGCTACCGCCCGAGCCTCATTCCCACACCCCGCGCATGACCTCCTTGAATCGCGGACGCGCGCGGTGGTATTCCCAGAATGGGAGCCTGCGGGACCAGAGCAGCAGCGGATCGCGATCGGCCACGGCACGCTCTGCCCAGCCAATCGCCGGCTCCTCGAGGTCCGCGCAGCCGGCCGCCACCGAGAGCCAGCAGGGCGACACGAACTCGTGCCGCGAGCGCCCCTCCAACTCGTCGTAGCACGCGCGCGCGTGGTCCGTACGGCCGGCCCGACCGTACGTCCACGCCAGCAGACCGAGCGCCCAGTTGTGGCGGCCCGAATCCCCCAGCAAGGTCGGCGCTTCCTCGATTGCGCGGTCGTAGTGACCCGCCCACGCATGGGCGCGCATCAGGTTCCAGCGGGCGAAGAAAGATTCCGCGTCGAGGCCCATGGAGCGCTCCGCCTCGACCGTCGACTCCTCGTGCTTCCCTGTGATCCCGAGAAGGTAGGAATGCATGCCAACGACCCAGGGGTTGAGCGGATCGTCTTGAACGGCGCGGCGAAGCTGGGCGAGGCCTTCCTCGTCCGTCATCACGCCGCGGATGACCCTCCACAGCGCCCACTGAGCGCGGGTGGTCGCGTTGCGCGGCTCAAGCTCCAGCGCCCGCGCGTACAGCGAGTCGGATTGCGCGTAGTTGCGATCGTACTGCTCTTCCACCGCCGCCAGCGCCGCCCATGCCTCGACAAGTCTCGGATCGATCACCAGAGCCCGCTCGGCCAGTGCCTTCGATTTCGACATGACCTCGGCGAACGGGGCGACGCCGAACGTGCCCATCAGCCTGTAGGAATCGGATAGGGACGCCAGAGGTTCCGCGTACTGCGGATCGATCGCGATCGCCTTCTCGAAGAGGGTGATCGCCTGCAGCATGAACCGGCCACGCTTGATCAGCAACGCACGGCCCCGTAGCACCAACTCGTACGCCTCGAGGTTCTTGGTACCGCTTCGCGCGCGGCTCCGGTCCGCTTCGGCGTGCATGGTCCCGCGCAGCCGCGTGGCGATGGCGCCTGCGATCTCGTCCTGCACCGCGAAGACATCCGTCATCTCGCGATCGTAGCGCTCCGACCAGAGCTGGTAGCCGTCGGCGGCGTTGGCGAGCTGCACGGTGATGCGCA
>WNFK01042857.1_pt1 | contig 12421 bp, 13 predicted proteins | sample 5400281 | NCBI WGS metagenome assembly WNFK01 (sample SAMN13153350, study PRJNA577476) | soil metagenome | isolation source: 20 cm soil on Douglas fir-dominated hillslope | place: USA:California | collected 2013-09-17
TTCTGCTCCGCGAGCGCCTTCTTGAGCTGCTCGGCGGTGAGAAGCCCGTCCGCCACGAGGAGATCCCCGAGACGCCGGTTGACAGGCTGCCCAAGCTTCACCTGTTGCTGCTGAGCCATTGTAATCTTCTACATTACCCCACCGAGTCGTTTCAACGTATCGGTAAAGGCCTTGTACGCATCGTCCTGATAAAGAACGAAAACGACTCGTTTCAGGCCCGTGGGGCTGCCCTTCAAATGAGACACCACGGCGTTCAACATCGCGTTCGCCGACACGGCCGGAGGGACGTGTCCGACTCCGGTGCCGAGTGCGGGAAGCGCCAGAGATGTGATGCGATGCTTGGCCGCGAGCGCCAGCACCGCGCGAGTCGTCGTCGCGATTTTCTCGCCGTCCGTCTGGAGGTCAGGGCCCATGACCGCCGCGTGGATCACGTGCGTCGCGGGGAGGTTGCCGCCGGTGGTCAAGACGGCCTCGCCGACTTCGACGGGGCCCTGTCGCACCGCCTCTTCCTCGATGATGACGCCGCCTTTTCGCTTGATGGCGCCGGCGACGCCGGTGCCCATGGCGAGCGTCGAGTTCGCCGCATTGATAATCGCGTCGACTTCCCAGTCGGTGATGTCACCGCGCTCGATTGCGATAGATGATTGACCGATCCTCAGCCTCATGACGGTTTCTCGCCGCGCTCTCCAGCTTTCGCCGCCTCCCACGACCGTTCCAGCTCATCAGGCGTCACCGCGCTGACCGACGTCCCGCGTGCGGCCAGCTCCGCTTCCATGCTCGTGAAGCGCCGGCGGAACTTCTCGATCGCGCCGTGGAGCGCGTCGTCGGCGTCGAGCGCCGAGAGCCGCGCGACGTTCACGAGCGAAAAGAGCGCGTCGCCCAGCTCGTCGCGGATGCGTCGCGCGTCGCCCGAGGCCAGCGCTTCGGCCGCTTCACGAATCTCTTCCTCGACCTTGGTCCACGCCGCGCGCGCGTCGGGCCAGTCGAAATTCACGCGTGCCGCCTTGCTCTGAACTCGCTGCGCGCGCAGCAGCGACGGGAGCGCGCGCGGGACACCGTCCAGAAGCGATCGCCGCTGGCCTCGCTCCTCGGCCTCACGCTGCTTGATCGCTTCCCACTGAACGAGCGCCTCGTTCGCGGTGCCGACCGCGGCGTCGCCGAAGACATGAGGGTGACGACGGATCATCTTGTCGATGAGTTGCCCGAGCAGGTCGGTCATGGTGAAGTCGCCGCGCTCCTCGGCGAGGCGAGCATGGAAGACGACCTGAAACAGCAGGTCGCCCAGCTCCTCGCGCACGGCCGCGCTCCGGCCGGACTCGATCGCTTCCAAGACTTCGTACGCTTCCTCGATGAGAAAGGGCTTGAGTGATGTGGGCGTCTGCTCGCGATCCCATGGGCAGCCACCGGGTTCGCGAAGTTGCTTCATGACGTCCAAGAGCCGTTGAAAGAGAACACCGGGGGAGTCGGTCATTTCCGTTCCTGGGGCTAACCGATTATACAGCAAGGGTTTTCGCCTGTGCTAGGCTCACCCTGATGGCGCCGAGCGAACCGGAAGACGTATTCAAGGTCACCGACAGACGTCGCCGGCTGGACGATGACGAGGCGCCGCGCCCGGCTCCGGCCGCCGCCGAGCCACCGCAAGTTTCGCCCGTCGATTTGAGCCCTGCCGGCGAGCGGAGCTTGGCGGGGCTCTTCATGATGCTCGCAAGCTCGGCGGTCGTCGCGCTGGGGGAGGCGCCCGATCCCCTCACGGGCCAACGTCAGGTCGACCTGGCTCAGGCCGCGGACGCGATCGATCTGCTGATCTTGCTACGAGAGAAGACCGAAGGAAACCGGTCACCCGAAGAGAACCGGATACTGGAGGAAGTGTTATACGACCTCCAGCTTCGCTACGTCCACGCTACGAAGACGTCTTGATCACAACGGCCCCAGGGTCAATCGTGAGCCCCTCCACGGACTCCGGCATCCGCCACCGCAGCAGAGCCTGAACTGCCGGGTTCGGCAGGAGCCGCAGGAACGCGCTCGGCAACGGCTGGCGGCCGATCGCGAAGCGCAGAACGTCGAAGCGAAGGTAGCGACGCTGGCTCCGGGTGGCTCCTAGTTCCAGGCTGGCCCTGGCGTTGAGATGGAGCCAGACCTGGCGCTCGAGCCATGCGGCCGGAACCAGGTTCTCGAGCGGCATCAAGGGCGAGGCCGAGAGGAGATCGCGGAGCGGCAACAAGCCCTTGAATTCGACCACTCCATCCCCAGCCAGGCGAACCGCACGAACCGCGACGGGCATCTTCGCGACCTCGACAAGGTTCTTTGACAGGAAGCGATTCAGCTCGGCCTCAGTCAGGACGACCTGATGTAGCCGACCCCGGGATCTTGAGTCTTCGCCGCGGATCAGCTCGAAGATCTTCTGTTGAGCCCGTTGACCGTCTTCCGGGGACCCCTGGACTGCGGCCACCTCCGGCTCCTGGGCGAGCCTCGAACCGACCCACAAAGCCGCTCCTCCGACTCCCAGAAGCGCGACGATGCCGCTGATAACCAGGACGCACCCGGAGCGCACCGGCCAACCCTACCACCGCCAGGCTCAAGTGCCGTATTTCGCGAGGGTCTATCAGTGATTTGACAGCCTATAACTCAGATGATATATAACTTACGTACTCAAGATATTCCGGGACCCCAAAAGGGGCCGGCTGAGAGCCACAGGAGGGCTTTGAAATGGCGATTGAGCGTTGGCGTCCGTTCGTGTCCGTCGAGAGGTGGGATCCGTTCCGGAACCTGTCCGATATGCAGGGAGAGGTGAACCGCCTCTTCGACAGCCTCCTGGGGAGACCCGCGGCCTCGGTACCACGCACCTGGGCGCCTGTTCTGGATGTTCACGAGACCAAGGATGAGCTCGTTCTGAACTTCGAGCTTCCAGGCGTCACCGACAAGGATGTGGCCCTGTCGATCACTGGGGATCTGCTGACCCTGAAGGGGGAGCGCACGGCCAACCGAGACGTCAAGGACGAGAGCGTGTATCACGTCGAGCGCGTGTACGGGAAGTTCGAACGCAGCGTGCAGCTGCCGATGCCCGTGCAGGCCGACAAGGTGAAAGCGACGTACCGCGATGGGGTGCTCGAGGTGAAGCTCCCGAAGGTGGAAGAGGTAAAGCCCAAGGCGATCAAGATCGACATCATCTAGTCGATCGAGCTGTCTGGGAGTGACGCGACGGAGCGGATCGACCCGCTCCGTCGCCATAGAAAGACCAAGGAGAAGGGGGATTCGACATGGCGAAGGTGATCGGCATTGACCTCGGGACGACCAACTCAGTCGTGGCGGTCGTCGAGGGCGGCAATCCCACGGTGATCGCGAACCAGGAGGGCAGTCGACTGACGCCCTCGGTCGCGGGATTCACGAAGGAAGGCGAGATTCTCGTCGGACAAGTCGCCAAACGGCAGGCGATCACGAATCCCGAGAACACCGTGTTCTCGATCAAACGATTCATGGGGCGCCGCTACGACGAGGTGCTCCAGGAATCCAAGCTCGTCCCGTACAAGGTGGCCAAGGCCGCGAACGGCGACGTCCGGATCGAAGCACGGGGCAAGCAGTATTCCCCACCCGAGATCTCGGCCATGATTCTGCGAAAGCTGAAGGAGGCCGCCGAGGCGTATCTGGGTGAGAAGGTCACCCAAGCCGTCATCACCGTGCCCGCCTACTTCAACGACAGCCAGCGGCAGGCGACCAAGGACGCCGGCCGCGTGGCCGGTCTCGAAGTGCTGCGTATCATCAACGAGCCGACCGCGGCGGCGCTGGCCTACGGTCTCGACAAGAAGAAGGACGAGACGATCGCCGTCTACGACCTGGGCGGTGGAACCTTCGACATCTCGATTCTCGAGATCGGCGAGGGAGTCTTCGAGGTCAAGGCGACCAACGGCGACACCCACCTGGGCGGCGACGACTTCGACCAGCGCGTGATGGACTGGATCGCCGGGGAGTTCAAAAAGGAGCACGGCATCGATCTGCTGAAGGACCGGATGGCCCTTCAGCGGTTGAAGGAAGCCTCCGAGAAGGCGAAGTGCGAGCTCTCGACCACCTTGCAAACCGAGATCAACCTGCCCTTCATCACGGCCGACGCGAGCGGGCCCAAGCACCTTGTGCTCACACTGACCAGGGCCAAGCTCGAGGCCCTCGTGGCCGATCTCGTCGAGCGCACCCTCGGCCCGTGCCGACAGGCGATGCAGGACGCCGGCGTGAGCCCGAAGGACATCAACGAGGTCATCCTCGTGGGTGGTCAGATTCGGATGCCGAAGGTTCAGGAGGCCGTCAAGCAGCTCTTCGGCCGTGAGCCCCACAAGGGCGTCAATCCGGATGAAGTCGTGGCGGTCGGTGCGGCGGTGCAGGGCGCGGTGCTCACGGGAGAAGTCAAGGACCTCCTGCTCCTCGACGTCACGCCGCTCTCACTCGGGATCGAGACGCTCGGCGGCGTGATGACTCCGCTCATCACCCGCAACACGACGATTCCGACGAAGAAGAGCGAGGTCTTCACGACGGCGGCCGACAACCAGACCTCTGTCGAAGTCCACGTGATGCAGGGCGAGCGACCCATGGCGCGTGACAACCGGACGCTCGGGAAGTTCCACCTAGTGGGCATCCCACCGGCGCCGCGTCAAATGCCGCAGATCGAAGTGACGTTCGACATCGACGCGAACGGCATCCTCAACGTCGCCGCGCAGGACAAGGCGACGGGCAAGCAGCAGAACATCACTATCACCGCGTCGTCCGGCCTGACCAAGGACGAGATCGACCGGATGGTGAAGGAAGCCGAGGCGAACTCCGCCGAGGACTCGAAGCGGAAGCAGGAGATCGAGGTGCGCAACCAGACCGACTCGCTCGTCTACTCGACCGAGCGGACGCTCGGTGAGCACGGCGCCAAGCTGGCGGAGAACGATCGTAAGGCGATCGACGACGCGCTGGCCGAAGCGCGCGAAGCGCTGAAGGGCGAAGACATCGAGCGGATGAAGCGCGCGCAGGAGGGCCTGAGCCAGGCGTCGCACAAGCTCGCGGAGATCATGTACCGCGAGGCGCAGGCGCAAGGTCAGCCGGCCGGTTCGGACGCGGCCAGTGGGCCGAGCCAGGGCGCGCCGGGTCCCAAGGAAGGCGAAGTGGTCGACGCCGACTTCGAGGATCTGGGCGACAAGAAGAAGTAACGGGTCATGCGTCGCGACTACTACGCGGTTCTGGGAATCGCGGCGACGGCTCCGCCGCGCGAGGTGCGCCGAGCGTACCAGCGCCTCGCGCGGCAGTATTCCCCCGACGTCAATTTCTGGGACGAGCGGGCCCGCGAGCTCTTCGAGGAGATCGCCGAGGCGTTCAGGGTTCTCGGAGACCCCACCGCGCGTCAGATGTACGACCACTATGGGCACGCGGTGGGCGCCGAGGCCGCGCTGGCCGAGGGGCGGCGTGGCGATGACGTCCACGCCGTCGTCGATCTCTCGTTTGCTGAGGTCGTTCGGGGCACGAGCGTCCGGCTCGACGTCCAGCGATTCTCGGCGTGTTCGAGCTGTGGGGCCAGCGGCGCCGGCCGAGAAGGGCGATGCTCGGCCTGTATGGGCCGCGGCGTTCGCCGCCTCGTTGAGCCGGTTGGCGTCGTGGTTCCCGCCGGAGTCGATTCCGGCGCGCAGATCCGCGTGGGCGGCGAGGGCAATGCCGGCCCGTTCGGCGGACCGCGGGGCGATCTCCTCGTGAGCACGCGAGTCGGGGAGCACCCGTTCTTTCAGCGCAAGGGCGACAACGTGCATTGTGACGTTCCCATCAGCGTGTGGGAGGCCCTGCTCGGCGCCCGTATCCGCGTCCCGACGCCGTCAGGAGAGGCGGTGCTGGTGGTGCCACCCGGAACGACCGGGGGGCAAGTGTTTCGCCTGCGCGGCCAAGGGCTGCCTCGATTGACTGGCGAATCGACGGGCGACCTCTATGTGACGGTCCGCGTCGAGGTTCCGACCGGTCTCGACGCGCGGACGCACGAGCTGGTTCGCGAGCTCGCGCGGCTGATGCCGGTCGAGACACGGACCGCGCTGGAGCGCTATCGGGGAGGTGCGGAGTGAGCACAGTGACCGATCGCGGTAAACCGCTCTACATGATCGGGGTGGTCGCCGACATGCTCAACGTCCACCCGCAGACGCTCCGCTTCTACGAGAAGAAAGGGCTCGTGCGTCCCAGCCGGACCGTCGGTCGGACGCGCATGTACTCCACCGAGGATGTCGACGAGCTCGCGAGGTTGCTCAGGCTCACGCGTGACCTCGGTGTGAATCTCGCCGGCATCGAGGTCATCTTAAAGATGAGACGCCGGATGATCGAGATGCAGAAACAAATCGAGGATCTAGTCACCTACCTCCGAGAGGAGGGGGGCGAGACGACGGGTCAGAGCCGGCCGCAAGAGCCGCGAGAGGCTCTCGTCCGAGCAGCCTCCGGCCAGCTCAAGCCCGTCGATCTGTTCTAGGTTCGAAAGGAGAACCATGGCTGGCGAGCGCGACGACAAAGAACTCAACATCCCCGACGTGCTGGGGATTCTGCCTCTGCGCGGTACGGTCGTTTTTCCGCAGGCGGTGACGCCGCTGGCGGTTGGGCGTCCCGCGTCGGTCCGGCTCGTTCAGGAGGCGCTCCAGGGCAGTCGGATCGTGGGCGCGGTCATGCAGCGCGATCCGGCGGCGGAGGATCCGCGCGCCCAGGAGCTTCACTCGATCGGTACCGCGATCCTGATCCACAAGGCGTTGAAGCAGCCCGACGGGACCTTGCGTCTGATCGTGCAAGGACTCTCGCGCTTCCGCGTCGCCGACGTCGTGCAGGAAGCGCCCTTCATCCGTGCTCGGATCGATCGGCTCAGCGACGAGGCGCCGTCAGCCGCGACGCTCGAGGTCGAAGCGCTCGCGCGCACGGCCACGGGACTCTTCCAGAAGGTCGTCGCGCTGTCGCTGAACCTGCCCGATGAGCTCGCGAACATTCTCGGCGCCGCGGAGAGCCCGGGAGCCGTGGCCGATCTGATCGCCGGATCACTTCCGACTCTGCCGACGGCCCTGCGCCAGGAGTTGCTGGAGACGATCAGTGTCGCCGAGCGCCTGCAGCGGCTCGTCGCGGCCCTGACGAAAGAGGTCGAGGTTCTCGAGCTCGGCTCGAAGATCCAGTCCGAGGCGCAGTCGGAAATGTCGAAGACGCAGCGGGAGTACTACCTGCGCGAGCAGATGAAAGCGATTCAGAAGGAGCTCGGCGACACCGACGACCGCACGCAGGAGATCGACAGCCTGCGCGAGAAGATCGAGGCGGCCGGGATGACCGAAGAGGCCAAGAAGGAGGCGTTGCGCGAGCTCGATCGGCTGGCGAAGATGCCGCCGGCCGCCGCCGAATACACCGTTGCGCGGACCTACATCGACTGGCTCGTGTCGATGCCGTGGCAGCAAGAGACCGCCGACAACGTCGACATTGGCGCGGCCCGGACGATTCTCGACGAGGATCACGAGGGGCTCGAGAAGATCAAGGAGCGGATCCTCGAGCACCTCGCGGTCAAGAAGATCCGTCCGTCCGGGAAGGATCCGATCCTCTGCTTCGTGGGGCCTCCAGGTGTCGGCAAGACGTCACTCGGCCGGTCGATCGCGCGGGCGCTGGGCCGGAAATTCCATCGCATCTCGCTCGGCGGCATGCGCGACGAAGCCGAGATCCGCGGCCATCGCCGGACCTATATCGGTGCCCTGCCGGGCCAGATCATCCAGGGGCTCAGGCGCGCCGGGACGAAGAACCCGGTGTTCATGCTCGATGAGATCGACAAGCTCGGGATGGACTTTCGCGGCGACCCGGCCTCGGCGCTGCTCGAGGTGCTCGATCCGGAGCAGAACGTGTCGTTCCGCGATCACTACGTGGACGTTGCGTTCGATCTGTCGCGCGTGCTGTTCGTGACGACGGCGAACGTGATCGACACGGTGCCCCCGGCGCTCCGCGACCGGATGGAGATCATCCCGCTCGCCGGATACACCGAGGAGGAGAAGATCGCCATTGCCCAGCGCCACCTCGTCCCGAAAGAGGCGCGGGAGCACGGTCTCGACATGGAGAAGGACATCGAGTTCACTCCGGAGGCGCTCCGCCTCCTGGCCCGCGGCTACACGCGCGAGGCCGGCGTGCGCAATCTCGAGCGCGAGATCGCCAGCGTGTGCAGGAAAGTCGCACGCCGCCGCGCCGAAGGGCACGCAGAGGCTACGCGGATCACGCCCGATCTGGTCACCACGTTCCTGGGCGTGCCGCGCTTCGAGCTCGAGGAAGTCGAGGAGCGGACGCGTGTTCCGGGCGTTGCGATTGGGCTGGCGTGGACGCCGGTCGGCGGCGACGTCCTGGTCATCGAGGCGACGCGAATGCAGGGCAAGCGCACGCTGACCCTGACCGGGCAGCTTGGGGACGTCATGAAGGAGTCGGTGCAAGCGGCCCTGTCGTGGGTCCGCTCACACGCCGATGAGCTCGGCATCGCGCCGGACTTCTGGGAGACGTCGGATATCCACGTGCACGTTCCGGCCGGTGCGATCCCGAAGGACGGGCCCTCCGCGGGCGTGACGATGACGACCGCGCTGGTGTCGCTGCTCACGGGCCGTCGCGTGCGGTCGGGTCTGGCCATGACCGGCGAGGTCAGCCTCGCCGGACGCGTGCTACCGGTCGGCGGGATCAAGGAGAAGGTGCTGGCCGCGCATCGCGCGGGGATCCGCACGTTGCTGATTCCAGGCCGGAACGCGAAGAATCTGATGGAAGACGTGCCGGCTCGGGTCCGCGACGATATGACCATCCACCTGGTGAACTCGGTGCGGGATGTCCTGCAGCATGCGCTCGAGGACGCGCCGACGTGGCCCGAGGTTGAACGGATGGCTTTATCGGCCTGATTTCGAGGATTTGCGAGATTTCCGGACGCGGCGTTCTGCCTTGATGGGGGAGCGCCGCGTCAGCTAACATAGCCCTATGTCTCGCCTCGGGGTTTTCCTGGGCGTGATGTCTACGGTCCTTCTCCTATCGACCTCGGCAGGAGCCCAGGTGTACCGGCTCTCCGAGGGCGACGGCACTGTCCATTTCACGAACGCGCCGACCGATCCCCGCTATAAGAACCTCGCCGGCTACTCATCCGGCACATCCGCCGGCTTTCTGCGCCTCGCGCGCCCGGACACAGCCCGCTATGCCGCCGAGATCAAGGCCGCCGCCGACCGCTACGGCGTTTCGGAGCGGCTCGTCCTCAATCCGCGCGCGGTTTCGGTGAAGGGCGCTCAGGGGCTGATGCAACTGATGCCCGAGACGGCGACGATGTTAGGGGTTCGCAACAGCTTCGACCCCCAGCAGAACATCGACGGCGGCGTCCGGCATCTTCGCGGGCTGATCGACCGCTTCGGAAACGATCTGCCGCTGGCGCTGGCCGCGTACAACGCGGGCGAGAAGGCGGTGGTCGCGAATCGAGGGATCCCGCCGTACCCGGAGACCCGAGACTACGTGACGCGGGTCATGTATTACTACGATGGCACCACGAACGGCGCGCCGACCCCGCCGACGACCGTATACCGCACCGTCGGCGACGACGGGGCGATCGTCTACACGAACATCCCGCCGCGCGGCCGCCGCTAGTCCGCTACTTCGGTAGTCGCGAGCTCTTTTCAAGCCAGCTGCTGACGACGGATCCAATCCTCGGAAGTACACGGCGATTCAGAACCAATCCCCAATGCGTGACGCCGTCAGCCTCGAAGTGATCGGCCGAGAACGGAAGATCGTCGTACCGCTTTCTGGGCCACTGCGTGTCGGCCGTGCCGGTGACGACCAGCACCGGGCACGGGGCGGCGGCGATGACGATGCCGGCCTTGCGCTCATCACGAGCGATGCGTGATTCCAGGCCCAGCGACTCGAGAGCCATGATGCGCTCCTCCCGATCGAGGTCAGCCATCGACGGCTGACGGTCGGGATCGCGGCCGGCGATCCCGTACTCTTCCGGGCCGAAGACGCCGGTCCTCAGCGCGACCGAGGCATCAAACGCTCGCGCCGGGGTGCTCGGCGCAAGGCCGACGCAAGCCCGCGCGTGGCAGAGCATCGCCGCCATCATCGCCACGAGTCCGCCCATGCTCCAACCGACGAGCACAGGAGCCTGTCGTAGGGTGCGGGCGAACGCGATCACGTCGTCGGCGTAGTCGGCCATCCGCGTGATGCCGAGATCGGCGGCCGCGCTCGCGCCGTGACCGCGGAGGTCGATGGCGTGGGAAGACCACCCGTGGCCGGCGAGCTCGTCCTGCCAGAAGGTCCAGACACGCCCCGAGTTCGCGGCGCCGTGCACCAGGATTACCGGAGGCCGATCGTCACCGCCGACCAGCAGAGTGTGAGCCCGTAACGTCGGCATCGCGGACATTCTAAGACTGGTGGCCGATCGTCAGGCATGCTGGAATCCGAAGGCCCGATCGAGGCACTCAAGAGCGGAGACAGCGGTGACGATCGGCAACTGTGCGGGGGCGATGACGGTCGCAATCCTGGCATTACTGAGCCAGGCGAGCGACGGTCGGCGCGAGACATCTCGCCCTGCGAGTAGCGCCGCGGTCTCGGAGAACACCCGCCCCGGACCGATCCCGGCGAAAGAGGTCGAGCCGCCGCGCCCGAAACCTCCCCAGCTGGCCGCTCCAGCGACTCCAAGGCCGCCCACGGCGGCTTCGAAGCCGCCCGCTGTAGCCACCGGGCCGCCGGCGTCTCGGCAGAACGAACAACCCCGGGCAGAGCCCGTTCCGCAGAAGAGCCCACCCCTGGAGAAGAGCCAGGCTCCGCCGGAGAGCACGCCGCCGCCGTCAACGGAGACCGCGTCGCCACCGGAAACTGCGGCACCAGAGCCCGCGAAACAGACGGCCGCGACCCTCGACCTGACCACTCTCGAGCAGCGCCTGCGCGACACCAAGGCGATTGGAGTCTTCACCAAGCTGTCGCTCAAGAACCAGGTCGACGACCTGCTGGACGAGTTCCGTGAGTTTCATCAAAAGCGTGATCAGACCATGCTGGCGAGACTGCGGCAGGCGTTCGATCTGCTCGTCCTGAAGGTGTTGTCGCTTCTGCAAGACGGAGATCCAACGCTCGCCCGCGATGTTTCGTCGTCACGCGAGGCGCTCTGGAACGTCTTGATCGATCCCAACAAGTTCCAGAATCTCTGAACGCTCTGAAGGAGGCGTGATGAGCAGGCGAATCAAGGTCGCGGTCCTGGTCGTGTCGATGGCGACTCTCGTGGCCGGCCGCTCGCCGGCCGCCGACGATCCGGCGGTGTTGAAGGATTTGACGGCGGTCATCGCGCTGCAGGGGCAGCCGTGTGGGCAGGTCGTCACGGCTACAAAGCAGGCCGACAACGACTACATCGCGGCGTGCAAGGACGGGAGCCGCTATCGAGTGTTCGTGAACGCTGAGGGTCGGGTGGTCGTGCAGAAGCAGTGAGCGATGGCTCACGCCCGCCACTGGCGGTCGAGCCCGCGATACTGGATCGCCTCCGCACAGTGCTCGGCGGTCAGCGTGTCGGCGCCGGCTAGATCAGCGATTGAGCGAGCGACCTTCAGGACACGATCATGGCCGCGCGCCGAGAGCCCGAGGCGCGTCATGGCCGCCGCGAGCAGGCGCTCGGCCTCGCCCGAGACGGAGCAGAAGTGTCGAACCTGGCGTGGACTCATTACCGCGTTGACGCGGACGCCGCCGGCGCGGAACCGATCGCGTTGCCTCCGGCGCGCGACCTCCACGCGCGCCCGGATCGTCTCGCTGGCGTCCCCGGAATCCCCGCCGTGAACGTCACCTGGCGCCAGCGCCGGCAACTCGACCTGCAGATCGATGCGATCGAGGAGCGGGCGGGATATGCGGCCGAGGTATCGATTGCGCTCGGCGGGCGTGCACACGCACGCGTCGAGCGAATGGCAGCCTCGACGGCACGGGTTGGCGGCGGCGATGAGCTGGAAGCGGGCGGGGAAGTCGCTGACACCGCTGGCGCGGGCAATCGTGACGCGGCCGTCCTCAAGGGGCTGGCGCAGCGACTCTAGGACGTGCTGCTGAAATTCCGGGAGCTCGTCCAGAAAGAGCACCCCGAGATGGGCGAGCGTCACCTCGCCGGGATGCGGTGGCCCACCCCCGCCGATGAGACCCGAGACAGAGATCGTATGGTGAGGCGCGCGGAACGGCCGTCGGCCCATCAGCTCACCGTGCCGCGGCAGCAGCCCGGCGACCGACCAGATGGTCGAGGCTTCGATCACTTCGTCGCGGCTGAGCGGCGGAAGGATCGCCGCCAGCCGCCGCGCCAGCATGGTCTTGCCGCCTCCCGGCGGGCCCACGAGCAGCACGTTGTGCGCCCCGGCCGCCGCGATCTCGAGCGCGCGCTTGGCATGGGATTGACCCCGCACGTCCGAGAAGTCGAGATCGTCAGCGGCGGCGGCGGGAGGCC
>WNFK01216048.1_pt3 | contig 12420 bp, 12 predicted proteins | sample 5400281 | NCBI WGS metagenome assembly WNFK01 (sample SAMN13153350, study PRJNA577476) | soil metagenome | isolation source: 20 cm soil on Douglas fir-dominated hillslope | place: USA:California | collected 2013-09-17
AGGCGAGCGTGACCGAGCTGCTGAGCGGTCTCTCGGACGACTACTTCCTGGTCAATGACGTGATCCTGCCGTACGAGTGCGGCAACGTGGACCACGTCCTCATCGGGCCCTTCGGGATCATGGCGCTGGAGACCAAGCGTTGGGCGGGGAGCATCCGCGTGCGGAACAATCGCTGGCGCGTGAACGGCATCCCCCGCGGCGACGTTGCGCGCCAGGTGACCGACGGCGCAATCGCGGTCAAGGAGTTCCTCGCTCGGGCCCACCCCGAGCTGGGACGCTCCTTGCTGCGCTGGGTAGAGGGCGTGGTGGTCCTCACCCATCCGCTCTGCCGCGTGAAGGTGGATCGGTCCTGGGCGCCGGTGGTCCGCTTCTCGGAGCTCCTGTCGCTGATCGAGGCCAAGCCGGTCCGTCCCCGCTACACGCCGGAGCTGGGCCAGATGCTCGCGGACGTGCTCTCGCGCGGCGCGCGCGCCTCCGTCCTCACCGCCTAGTCTTTCCCGTCCCCCGCCCTCCCGCGGCGACAAGGTTCCCGGTATAGCCAGTTTTCACCCCCAAAGTTTCCCATTTTCCGCCCCTGCTACAATGGCCGCGTCACCATGTTTCTCCCCGCCGTCGAGCTCCGACACCTGACCAAGCTCTACCGCGAGGGCGATGGCGAGCGCGTCGTCCTCCGCGATGCCAGCGCCACCGTCGGGCTCGGCGAGATCGGCGTGCTCATCGGGCGCAGCGGCTCCGGCAAGTCCACCGTGCTCAACCTCATCAGCGGGATCGACCGGCCCAACGAGGGCACGGTGCGCGTCAACGGCACCGACCTGACCGGGCTCGCCGAGGGCGCGCGCACGCGCTTCCGGCGCGAGCACATCGGCTTCATCTTCCAGTTCTTCAACCTGGTCCCGCTGCTCACGGTGGAGGAGAATCTCTTCTTGCCCCTCGAGCTCCTGGGTCGGGCCGACGCGCGCGGGCGGGCGCATGCCCTCGCGCTGCTGGCGCGGGTGGGCCTGGCCGATCGGGCCCGCGCCTACCCCGACCGGCTCTCCGGAGGCGAGCAGCAGCGCGTGGCGGTGGCGCGGGCCCTCGTGCACGATCCCGCCCTCGTGCTGGCCGACGAGCCCACCGGCAATCTCGACGCCGACGCCGCCAAGGTGGTGCTGGACCTCCTCGACGGGCTGGCGCGCGAGCTGGGGAAGACGGTGGTGATGGCCACCCACAGCCGCGAGGTGATCGGCGTGGCGGACCGCGTGTTCCTCATCCAGCAGGGCCAGCTCGTCGAGCAGGACCCGCTCGTGGTGCCGCGGGTCCGGGACGGCGCGTGAGCCGGCTGCTCTGGCGGGCGAGCCTGCGGCATCTCCTCCGCCACCCGGGGCAGATCGGCCTCAGCGTGCTCGGTATCGCGCTGGGGGTGGCCGTCGCGCTGTCCATCGACCTCGCCACCGAGAGCGCGCGCCGCGCCTTCGCGCTGGCCACCGAGGCGGTGACGGGACGGGCCACCCATCAGATCGTGGGCGGGCCCGCGGGGCTGCCGGAGGCGTTCTACCGCACGCTGCGCCTGGACATGGGCGTGCGCCGCGCCGCGCCGGTGGTGGCCTTCGACGTGGCGGCGCCGGACCATCCCGGACGCACGTTCCAGCTCCTGGGCGTGGATCCCTTCGCGGAGCCCGCGTTCCGGCCGCACCTGGCGGGGACGGACCCCCTCGGCACGCTCGCTGATCTGGTGGGGCGGCCGGGCACGGCGCTCATGTCCGGGCCCACCGCCCGCGCGCTCGGGCTCAAGGAGGGCGCGACCCTGATGATCCGAGTGGTTGGGCAGCGACGCTCGGTGACCCTCGTCGGCACCTTCGAGCCCGCCGACCGCCTCTCGACGCGCGCGCTGGAAGGCCTGCTCGTGACCGATATCGCCACCGCGCAGGAGCTGGCGGGCGCGCGGGGCCGGCTCACCCGCATCGACCTCATCGTGGGCTTCCGGGCGCAGGACCGCGCGCTGCTCGAGCGCATCCGCAGCGCGCTGCCGCCGGGGGCCGAGCTCACGCGCGCCGGCGCGCAGGCGGACACCGCGGCCTCGATGACCGCCGCCTTCTCGCTGAACCTGCGCGCGCTGTCGCTGCTGGCGCTGGTGGTCGGGATGTTTCTCGTCTACAACACCATGACGTTCTCGGTGGTGCAGCGCCGGGACCTCATCGGCACGCTTCGGGCCCTCGGTGTCACGCGCGGCGAGGTGTTCACCCTGGTGGCCGGCGAGGCGCTCGCGGTGGGCGCGGTGGGGACGCTGCTCGGCCTCGGCCTCGGCCTCGCGCTGGCCCAGGGCCTCCTGGGGCTCGTCACGCGCACCATCAATGACCTCTACTTCGTGCTGTCGGTGCGCGAGGTCTGGCTCACGCCGGGGGCAGTGATCAAGGCCGTCGGTCTCGGCCTGGGCGCCACGCTCCTGGCCGCGCTCGCCCCCGCGCGCGAGGCGGCGGGGGCGCGGCCCCGCGAGGCGCTGCTGCGCTCGCTCCTGGAGGCCCGGGCCCGCCGGACGGCGCCGCGGGCCGCGCTCGCGGGACTGGCCCTCGGCGTCGTGGGCGGGCTCCTGCTCCTCCCGCGGGCCGGCGCGGTGTGGGGTTTCGTCGGGCTCTTCGCGCTGCTCATGGGCGCCGCGCTCGCCACCCCGCTGGCCGCCTCCGCCACGCTGCGTCTCCTCGAGTGGCCGGCGCGGCGGATCGGGGGACTGCTGGGCGGGATGGCCGCGCGCGGCATCCACGCCGCGCTCTCGCGCACCGGCATCGCCATCGCGGCGCTCATGATCGCCGTCTCGGCCACCATCGGCGTGGGCATCATGATCGCGTCGTTCCGCGAGGCGGTGGTGCGGTGGCTCGAGGGGACGCTGCGCGCCGACGTGTACGTCTCGCCGCCGAGCCTCATCGGCAGCCGGCCCGACGCCACCCTCGACGCGGCGCTGGCCGAGCGGCTCGCCGCCACCCCCGGCGTGGCGGCGGCGAGCACGTCGCGGGGGGCCACGGTGGCGAGTCCAGGAGGGCCGGTGCACGTGGTGGCGCTGGGGGTCGCGGCCGGCCGCGCGCCGAGCTTTTCCATGAAGCAGGGGCGGCTCGATCGGGTGTGGGCTGCGGTGGAGGAGGGCGCGGTGATGGTCTCCGAGCCCTTCGCCTATCGCCGCGAGCTCACCGCGGGCCGCCGGGTGCGCCTCAGCACCGACCGCGGCCCGCACGCGTTCCCCATCGCGGGTGTCTTCTACGACTACGGCTCGAGCGCCGGCGTGGTCGTCATGAGCCGGGCCACCTACGAGCGCTTCTGGGACGACCGCGCGGTGTCGGCGATCGCGCTCTACACGGCCCCCGGCACCGATCCCGACGCCCTCATCGCCGCGCTGCGGGCGCGCGCGGCGGAAGCCACGCCGCCCGCGGAAGTGATGATCCGCTCCAACCGCGCGCTGCGCGAGGCGTCGCTGGAGATCTTCGACCGTACCTTTGCGGTGACCCGCGTGCTCCGGCTCCTCATCGTGGTAGTGGCGTTCGTGGGCGTGCTGTCCGCGCTGATGGCGCAGGCGTTGGAGCGCACGCGCGAGGTGGCCTTCCAGCGCGCGCTCGGGCTCACCCCGGGCCAGGTCTGGGGCGTGATCACCGCGCAGACGGGGCTCATGGGGCTGGTGGCGGGGCTGCTCGCGCTGCCCCTGGGCGTGCTCCTGGCCGCCGTCCTCGTCTTCGTGATCAATCGCCGGTCCTTCGGCTGGACCATGCCGCTCGACGTCCGGCCCGACGTGCTCCTGCAGGGTCTGCTGCTCGCGGTGGTGGCCGCGCTCCTCGCCGGCCTCTACCCCGCGCTGCGCATGGCGGGGGCCTCGCCCGCGGAGGCGCTGCGCGATGAGTGAGCACGGCCGGCCGGGCGGCTTCCGGCGCGGCGCGCGGCGCGTGGCGGTGGGGGCGGGCCTGGTGGTGGGCGCGGTGGTGCTGGTCCTCGCGGTGCTGCTCACGCTGACGGAAGGGCCGTTCGGCACGGCGCGCGGGCCCGTGGTCGCCACGCTCTCCGTGGCGGAGGCGCTGTCCGGGGACCGGCTCGAGGGCTTCGCCCGCGCGGAGGCGCCGCGGGCCTTCGTCTTTCCCCGCGACCACGGTCCACATCCGGAGTTCCGGGCCGAGTGGTGGTACTGGACCGGCAATCTCCGGACCGCCGGCGGGCGGCACCTGGGCTTTCAGCTCACGTTCTTCCGCCGCGCGCTGACGCCGGACACGCCCGCCCGCGATTCTGACTGGGGCGCCAGCCAGGCCTATCTCGCCCACCTCGCGGTGACGGACTCGCGCGGCGGGCGCTTCCGCTTCGCGACACGGACCAGCCGCGGCGCGCTCGGCTTGGCGGGGGCCCAGGCCGAGCCCTTCCGGGTCTTCGTGGAGGATTGGCGCGCGGAAGCGGATTCGCGCGCGGAGCGGGCGACGAACGGATTCGCGATCCATCTGCGCGGGGAGGACGAGGACGTCGCGCTGGATCTCCACCTGGAGAGCGCCAAGCCGCCGGTGCTGCAGGGCGAGCGCGGGCTCTCGCGCAAGGGGCCGGAGCCCGGCAATGCCTCCTACTACTACTCGCTCACGCGCATGCCCGCGCGCGGCACCATCCGGCTCGGCAGCGAGCGCCTCGAGGTGGAGGGGCTCGCGTGGATGGACCGCGAGTGGAGCACGGCCGCGGTGGGCAGGGACCTGGCGGGCTGGGACTGGTTCGCGCTGCAGCTTGAGGACGGGCGCGAGCTGATGTACTACCGCCTCCGCCGGCGGGGCGGCACCGCCGATCCCTTCAGCGCCGGCGTGGTGGTGGACGCGCGCGGCGGCACGCGGGTGCTCGAGCGCGACGGCGTGCGCCTCGAAGCCACCGGCGCCTGGCGCAGTCGCCGGAGCGGGGTCGAATATCCCGCCGGCTGGCGGCTCACGGACACCGCGGGCGGCCTCGAGCTGACGGTCACGCCGCGGCTGGCCGACCAGGAGCTGGACGTGAGCCCGCGCTACTGGGAAGGCGCGGTGGAGGTGCGCGGCACCGACGGCGGACGGCCCGTCGCCGGTCACGGCTATGTGGAGCTCGTCGGCTACGGGGAGGCGGGCCGCCTGCCCGAGACGAAGAGGTGAAGGCGGCCCCCCGAGCACTCGTGCAAGCGCGCGTAGTATAGTCGGCCTCTCGCGAGAAAGGGGAGCCATGGCGCATCCTGGATTCGATCTCACCGGCAAGGTGGTGCTGGTGACCGGCGGCAACAGCGGCATCGGCCTCGGCATGGCCGAGGGACTGGCGCGGGCCGGGGCGTCCGTCTGCATCTGGGGCACCAACGAGGACAAGAACGCGGCCGCGCTGAAGCAGCTCCTCTCCCACGGGGGCAAGGCGATGGCGCTGCGCTGCGACGTGGCCGACGAGGCCGCGGTGGAGCGCGCCTTCGCGGACACCGTGAGCGCGCTCGGCCGCGTGGACTCCTGCTTCGCCAATGCCGGCGTGAGCGGGCGCGGGGGCGCGGCCGGCTTCGCCAAGATGGCCACCGCGGAGTGGCGCCGTGTGATGAGCGTGAACCTCGACGGGGCCTTCTTCACCTTGCGTACCGCTTCGCGCCACATGATCGAGCGCGGGGGCGGCGGGTCGCTCGCCGTCACCTCGTCGCTGTCGGCGATGATGGGCGCCCCGCGCAGCCAGCACTACGCCGCCACCAAGGGCGCGGTGATCTCGCTGATGCGAGCGTTGGCGGTGGAGCTGGCGCGGCACCAGGTCCGCGTGAACGCCATCGTGCCGGGCTGGATCGACACGCCGATGACGGAAGTGGCCCTGCACGGCGAGGCCTTCACCCAGAAGGTGCTGCCGCGGGTGCCGCTCCGCCGCTGGGGCGTGGGCGCGGACTTCGGCGGCATCGCGGTGTACCTGGCCAGCGACCTCTCCGCCTATCACACCGGCGACACCCTGGTCATCGATGGCGGGTACGTCCTCTACTAGGCCGATGGGCGACTGAGCCGATGGGTTATGTCGAGCGGCACCTCCTGCCCGGCGAGCGCGTGCTCTACAAGACGCGCCTGCACTGGGTGCTGTTCGCGCGGCCCGCCCTGGTCGTCCTGATCGGCGCCGGCCTCGCCATCGCGGTAGGTCAGATGAGCGGGGGAAAAGAGACGCAGGCGGAGGCCGCGCGCTGGGCCGGCTGGGTCGGGATCGGCATCATGGCCCTCGGCCTCCTCTGGGGCTTCGTCCACTGGGTGGAGCTCCGGACGAGCGAGTTCGCGGTGACCACCACGCGCGTCATCTTCAAGGTGGGGCTGGTGGCGCGCTATACCACCGAGCTGCTCCTGACCAAGGTCGAGTCCATCGCGGTCCAGCAGACCCTGACCGGCCGCCTCCTCGGGTATGGCGACCTCACCGTGATCGGCACCGGCGGCACCCGCGAGGTGTTCCGGCGGGTGCGCGATCCCATCAGCTTTCGGAACTACGTGCAGCAGGCGTCCACTACCCACGGGGCCCAAGCGGGCCCGGAACGGAGACCGTGATGCTCGGCGTCGTCGCGACGATCAAGGTGAAGCCCGGGATGGAGAAGGAGTTCGAGGCGGTGGCCAAGGAGCTGGTGGCCAAGGTCAATGCCGGCGAGCCCGGCTGCAAGCTCTACGCGCTCCACAAGAACGAGGCCGCGGGCACCTACGTCTTCATGGAGCGCTACCTGGATCAGGCGGCGGTGGAGGCCCACCGGGCCACCGACTACTTCAAGGCGCTGGGCAAGAAGATGGGCGAGTACATGGACGGGCGCGCGGACGTCGCCCGGCTCACCGAGATCTAGTCGAGCGGCGGGCGGCGGTTGCGGAGAGCGGGCGTCGCCGCCTCGTACGCGTGGGCGATGCGCAGCACCTTGGCCTCGCCCCAGCGCGGGCCCACGATCTGCAGGGAGAGCGGCAGCCCGCTCGGCGCCCAGCCCGTGGGCACCGCCACGCCGGGCAGCCCCGTCACGTTGAGCGGGCCGCGCATGGGCCCGCCCACCGCGCTGAAGGTGACTTCGTTCCCATTGATTCGCGAGGTGCCGGTGGCGATCAGCGGCGGCTCGCAGGGCGAGACAGGGAGGATGAGCGCGTCCACCTCGGCGAGGAGCTCGTCCATCGCGCGGCGCACGCGCTCACGCTCGCGACAGGCGCGCACGTAGTCGTCGAGGGTAGTGCCGGCGGCCTCCGCGAGGCGCTCGCGCACGTCGGCGCCATAGCCGTCCGGCGTGGCGGCAAACCGCTCGCGGTGGAGGGCGAGGAACTCGGCCTGGGAGATGGCCTTGCGCGCGCGCTGGAGCTCCTCGCGCAGCGGAAACGCCACCGTCTCGATGCGCGCGCCGAGCCCGGCGAAGGTCTTCACCGCCGCCTCCATCGCCGTCGCCACCGTCGAGTCGAGGTCGCCATAGTGGAGGTCGGGACAGAGCGCCAGGCGCAGCCCGCTCACGCCGGCCTCGATCCCCGCGGTGAAGTCGGGCACCGGGACGTCCTCGGTGGTGGGGTCCTGCGCGTCGAAGCCGGCCATGCCCTGGAGCAGCAGCCCGGCGTCGCGCGCGCTCCGCGCGATCGGCCCCGGATGGTCCAGGCTCACCGCGTTGGGATAGATGCCGCGCTGGCTCACGCGGCCATAGGTGGGCTTGAACCCCACCACGCCGCAGCAGGCGGCGGGGCTCCGGATGGAGCCGCCGGTATCGGTGCCGGTGGCGGCCGCGCACAGAAAAGCGGCGCCGGCGGCGCCGGAGCCGCCGCTGGAGCCGCCGGGCGACCGCGTGAGATCCCACGGGTTCCGGGACGGCCCGTACCAGGGATTGTTGGTGGTGGAGCCCGCGGCAAACTCGTGCGTATTGCACTTGCCCACCACGATGGCTCCCGCGGCCTTGAGCCGCGTGATGGACTCCGCGTCCGCGGTCGGCACATTGTCGCGGTAGAAGGACGACCCGTGCGTCGTCCGGATCCCCGCGGTGTCGAAGATGTCCTTCACCCCGATAGGCACGCCGTGCAGCGGCCCGCGCCAGCCGCCGCGGGCGATCTCCGCCTCCGCCGCCCGCGCCGCCGCGCGCGCCTCGGTGGCGGCCACCGTGACGTAGGCGCCGAGCCGCGGGTTCAGCCGCTCGATCCGCGCCAGCTGTGTGTCGACGACCTCGACGGGCGAGACCTCGCGGGATCGGATGCGCGGGCTCAGCTCGGCGATGGAGAGGAAGGCGAGCCGCTCGTCGCTCATCGCGACTTCCAGGCCGGCCCGGCTTCCTTCGGCGCGTCGGCGGGCGCGCCCTCGACGGGGAGTCCCGCCGCCTTCCACGAATTGAAGCCGGTCTCCAGGTTGGCCACGTCGGGGAAGCCCATCTCGCGCAGCACGTCGGTGGCCAGCACCGAGCGGCCGCCGCCCGCGCAGTACAGCACGATGCGCTTCTCCGGGTCCACCTTGCCGCTGTAGTAGGGCGAGGTGGGGTCGAGCCAGAATTCCAGCATGCCCCGCGGCACGTGCAGCGAGCCCGGGATCCAGCCGAGCTTCTGGCGCTCGCGCACGTCGCGGATGTCGAGGAGCTGGACCTCGCCGCGCGCCAGCTCCGCCTTGAGCTGATCGACGGTGACGTTCTCGATGCGCTGCTTGGCCTCGGCCACGAGCTGGCCGATCGTTTTCCTGGGTGTGAACATGGCGAGCCCCTCCGGCTCCGGTATACCCTCGCCTCTCCGTCCGATCAAGGGGCGCGCGTGGCCGCCGTCTCGCGCACCACCGCCAGCTGCATCCGGTAGAGGAGCCCGCCGTAGAGCCCCACCACGCCGGTGAAGAGGAGGACGAGCACGCTGGCGCCGTGCGCGGGATGGAACCCGCGCAGTAATTCCAGCGCCGCGGGGGCCACGAAGCACGCGACGGCCAGCCGCGTCAGGCGGTGGCCCCGGCGCTCCTCCCGCCGCCCGCGCGACTCCGCCACGGTATAGCCGAGCAGGGTGAAGGCGGCCAGATACTCCAGCGCGCGCAGCATGGGGACGATGCCGGGCATGTCGGCGATGTCGGCGATGCCCCAGCCGCCGTGCCACGACCCCGGTGTCCAGGGCAGCGGCCACAGCGCGCTCACGATGAGATAGCCCACCAGCAGGGGCCAGACGCGGCGAAGCGTCGGCAGCTCGAAGCGGCGCTCGCTTCCGAGCGGCGCGGGACGGGCGGCCTCGAGCCGCGCGACCACCGCGACGAGCACCGCGCCGCCGAGGACGAGGAGGGGTCGCCGGATCAGCCCGGGCGCGGCGCCGACCACGTACCAGCCCGCGGTGAGCCAGGCCAGCCGCTCGGGCGACAGCACGCCGCGCTCGGCCAGCCGGTGACGCCAGACCGCCGCCAGCACGATGGCGCCCGCCAGGCCCAGGAGCGGCGAGAGCACGAGCCGCCGCGCGTCCTGCCCGGCTGCGAAGCCGTCCAGCCAGAGGAGCGGCACCAGGAGGTAGACGACGTTCATGAGCGGCAGCTCCAGCGCGAGGCCGCGCACGAGGCGGCCGTCGAGATAGGCCGCGATCCGCGCGTGGAGCCGCGAGCCGAGCCAGGCGCCGAGCGTATTGGCCCCCACGTCCAGGGGACTCGCGAAGCGGCCGGGCAGGAAGAGCTGGAGCGTCTCCAGCGCGGCGCTGACCAGGAGCGCGGCGCCGACGGTGGACCAGTGGCCCTTGTGAGCGGAGGGGCGCGCGGCGACGCGGTAGAGGAACCCCAGGGGAACGAAGAGCAGTACGTTGGCCACCACGTCGCCGGGGTCCACCAGCCACGAGAGGTGCGGCGCGACGGGGCGCGTGAAGCGGAACGGGGCCAGGGTGATGACCGCGGTGACGAGCAGGAGATATCCCAGGAGGAAGCGGCCGGCGGGAAGCTGCCTCATCGCGGGCCATCGCCCTTCGCCGCGCGATAGGCCTCGAGCGCGGCGGCGAATCGGGGCGAGCGCTCGCGCAGCCGCTCCGCCGCGATCCGGCCCCCGCGGGTGAGATAAGCGTGCGCGAAGGGCAGGGGATCCAGCGGCAGGGCGTCGCGAAAGCGCTCGTACCAGATCCCGCTCTGCCGCGCCACCTCGAGGAGCCGGTCCGCCGCCGGCCGGCGCGCGGCCTCGAAGGCGGCAAGCGCCCGGGGAATCGACTCGCGCGGCGGGCCCCCGCCCGCGTCAGCCAGGGCGCGCGCCAGCGCGATGGCGTCCTCGAGCGCGGTGCGGGTGCCCGAGCCGATGGAGAAATGCACGGTGCGGAGCGCGTCTCCCAGCAGCGCCACGCGGTCTCCCTGCCAGCGGCGGCAGGTGACGTTGCGAAAGGAGAGCCAGGCGGAGCGGTTCGAGAGGAGCGGCTGCCCGCCGAGCTCGGGAGCGAAGACCTCCTCGCAGTAGCGCCGCGTCGCCTCCTCCGACAGTGCGGCGAAGCCCGCCCGCTCCCAGGTGTCGGCGTCGCATTCCACCACGAAGGTGCTGGCGTCGGGCGCGTGGCGATAGTGGTGGGCGACGAAAGCACCAGCCACCGCTTCCCTGAACGTCAGCGTGAGACAGTCGAAGGGCTGGGCGGTCCCGTACCAGATATAGCGGTTCGAGAGCGTCTCCACCCGGGGCTCGAAGCGCGCGCGATGGTACTCGCGCACCACGCTGCCGGCGCCGTCGGCGCCCACCAGAAGATCCGCGTCCGCGAGCGCGGCGGGATCGGCGCAGCGCGTGCCCAGCTCGAGGATCACCCCGCGTTGGCGGCAGTGCGCCTGGAGCACACCGAGGAGGGCCAGCCGCGCGATGCCGGAGAAGCCGAGCCCGTCGATGCGCACCGTCTCCCCGCGGTGGACGATGGCCTGGTCGCCCCACGTCTCGAGCCGGGGCGCGAGATCGGCGTAGGACTCCGGATCCGCCTCGGCGAGGAACCCCAGGGCCCGGTCGGAGAAGACCACGCCCCAGCCATAGGTCGCGCCGGCGGGATTCTGCTCCACCACGCGGACCTCGTGCCGCGGGTCGTCGCGCTTCAGCAGGAGGGCCAGGTAGAGTCCCGCCGGCCCGCCGCCCACGATGGCAACCCTCACGCGCCCTCTTCTACACGATCCGGTCGCGCGGGGCCAATTTCCCGACGCGGTGTTACCATCACCGCGCGGCACGCTGGCAATGTTCGCCGGCATGAACGCACAAAGGAACGGCGATGACTGACGTGGAGATGATCGAGCTCGCGCAGGCGCTGGTACGGATTCCCAGTGTCAGTGGTGAGGAGCGCGCGGTCGCCGAGTGCCTGGCCGACCGGATCAAGCCTGTCTTCGACGAGGTGCGCGTGGACCGCCACGGCAACGTGATCGCGGAGCTGGCGGGGGATCGGCCCGGCCCGACCATCCTACTCAACGGTCACCTGGACGTCGTGGACGCCGGGGAGATGGACGATCCGTGGACCGGTAAGCTGGTCGATGGCACACGGTGGGGGTCACCCGGCACCGTGCTCTGGGGCCGTGGGTCGTCCGACATGAAGGGGCCGGTGGCGGCGCTGGTCGCCGCGGTGGCCACGGCGCGGGCGCAGGGCTTCGCGGGGCGCCTGGTGCTCACCGCGGTCGTCGAGGAGGAGCCGGGTCAGGGCGTGGGGACGCGGCAGGTCACGCCCGCGCTCCCGCACCAGCCCGACGTCGCCGTGCTCGCGGAGCCCACGAACTTCGAGATATGTCTCGGCCATCGCGGCAAGGTGGAATTCGAGCTGGAGACGCGGGGCCGCACCGCCCACAGCAGCATCCCGCACACGGGGACCAGCGCGCTCCTCCTCATGAACGCGTTTCTCAATGCCTGGCCCGAGCTCCCGATGCCGGAGCACCCGCTGGCCGGTCGGTGCACGTCGGCCATCACCAATATCACCGCCTCGCCGGGACGGCTCGCGGTGATTCCCGACCGATGCCGGCTCCACTTCGACGTGCGGTTCCTGCCGGGCGAATCCCACGAGCGCCCCGAGGCGGACGTGCGGCGGCTTCTCGAGCGATTGTCGGCCACGGTCCCCGACTTCCAGTACGAGCTGCGCCGGCGTCTCGTGATGCCGTCCTATCTGATGCCGCCCGACCACGCGGCGGTCGAGGCCCTTGCCGAGGTGGTCGAGGCCGTGATCGGCCGGACTCCGCGACGCCAGTGCTATACCGCGGGGACCGACGGCACCTATCTCTGGAACCAGTTCGGGATCCCAGTGCTGGGGTGCGGGCCCGGCCGGATCGAGCTGGCCCACAGTCCCGTCGAGCACATCGGGGTCGGGGAGCTCGTGAAGGCCCGGGACATCTACGCGCGCCTCATCCAGGAGCTCGGCCGGCGCGCGGACATCGTTCGGAAGTGAACCCAGCGGCGCGAGCCGAAAACCTCCAGGAGAGCGACGATGAAAGAGCATGAGCGGACGGGGCGATCGGGCAAGGTGAGCCGGCGGCGGTTCCTCCAGGGCGCGATGGGCGTGGGGGCGGGGGTCACGCTCGGACCGTACGTGAGTCCGGCGGTGCGCCGAG
>WNFK01216159.1_pt1 | contig 12419 bp, 9 predicted proteins | sample 5400281 | NCBI WGS metagenome assembly WNFK01 (sample SAMN13153350, study PRJNA577476) | soil metagenome | isolation source: 20 cm soil on Douglas fir-dominated hillslope | place: USA:California | collected 2013-09-17
CCCAGTGCGAGCGCCGCCTCGCGCTGCGAGCGGGGCACCGCCATCAGGACCTCTCGCGACACGGCGGCGATGTAGGGCAGCACCATGAGGGCCAGGATCAATCCCGCGGCCAGCACGCTCGGTCCGTACACCGGTCCGCTGAAGAAGGGCGTCGCGCCCAGGTGCAGCGTGTCGCGCAGGAACGGCATGATCGTCGAGCGCAGGAGCGGCAGGAGGAAGAAGATCCCCCACAGCCCGAACACGACGCTCGGCACGGCGGCGAGCAGATCGATGAAGAAGGAGAGGGGCTGCCGCAGCCAGTGCGGGGAGAACTCCGACAGGAAGATCGCGCTGCCGAGCGCGAGCGGGGTGGCGATCACGAGCGCGATGATCGACGTCAGGATCGTACCGAGAATGGCAGGGGCGGCGCCGAACTGGCCGTTCACGGGGTCCCACGTGCTCGACGTCAGGAAGCTGGCGCCGAACTGGCGCAGTGCCGGCCAGCCGGCCCGACCGACCTCGACGAAGATGAGGAGCAGGAGAACCGGAACGCAGAGCGCAAAGAAAAGGATCGTCGCGCGGTAGATCCGGTCGGCGACGACCGATCCCTGAATGTCGGGCAAATGTCGGTTCGGATTCATCGGGCAGAAACCTCACCGAACAAGGTCTCCAAGGGGCCCCGCGCCATGTAACGGTCCCGTCACGACGGGCCCGGGCGACGCCTGACGCCGTTACATAACCGCGACTATTCCATGTCCACGGCGTGATCGGGCGACGGGGCGTTCCGCGTCAGCTCGGTAGTCGCCATCGGCCCAGGCAGGTGTACCCTCCTCCAATCCCGACACTTCAATGCTCCGTGCCAGCTCCCCACGGCTCCCGCTCCTCGCGTTTTTCGCGCTGATCGCGTCCGATCCCCTCGTGGCGCAGACCAGCCCGCCCGCGCCCGCCGCTCAGCCGGCCGCGGTGCCGCCGGTCAGTGTCTCGGGGCTCATCTTCGGCAGCTACAACTACCAGCTGCCGACCACGCCGGCACAGTTCCAGAACCAGAACAACAACGGCTTCATCATAGATCGTGCGTACCTCAACTTCCGCGCGCCGGCGGGCGACCGCCTGAGCGTCCGCGTCACCACCGACGTCTATCAGACGAGCGAAGCGGCGGCGGTGGGCGGCGGTACGACGTTCACCAACAACGCCTACACCATCCGCGCGAAGTACGCCTACCTCCAGTACGACCAGCCGAGATTCGCGAACGGGATGGCCGCGTTCGCCCGGCTCGGCATTCTCCAGAACGTCGTCATCGAGAGTTTCGAGGCTTTCTGGCCCCGGTACCTCAGCCAGACGGCGGTCGAGCGGGCCGGCTTCTTTGCCTCGGCTGACGTCGGGGTGGCTGCCGGCGCGTCGCTGCCGAACAGGATGGGTGAGGTGTACGCCACGATCGTGAACGGGCCGGGCTACACGTCGCGCGAGCGCGACCGGTTCAAGGACTACGCGATTCGGCTCACGCTCACGCCCCTCGCCAACAAGGCGGACATGCCGCTGCTCCAAACCTTCACCCTCATCGGGTGGGGCTACAAGGGCGCGACGGCGAGCGCGTTCGTGAACGGAGGGCCCGGGCAGGTCGGGCCGGTTGGCGCGGCGCTCGACCGCAGCCGCGCAGGCGTGTTCGTCGGCATCAGGGACCCCCGTCTCGTGCTCGGCGGCGAGTTCGACGTGCGCCGCGACGGCGTCGACGTGGGAGCGAACACCCTTGCCGACCCCCGCGTGGGGGCGACGATCACTGGCCGAGTCCTCTCCGGACTGACGCTGATCCGCCCGTTCGCCCTTGTGAACGCGACCGGCAGGTCGCCGTTCGGGATCGTGGCACGCTACGACAAGGTGTCCCCCTCCGTGAGCACGACCAACCTGACGCCACCGCCCTCGACGTCGAACTCCTATCACAACATCATCGCCGGCGTGTTCTACGACGTGAACCCGCGGGCTCAGTTCGCGCTGGACTACCAGGAAGCGCTGGCGACCAGCAACGACCTGTCGTTCGCGCCTCCGGTGCAGTTCAAGGGCTACTTCCTGCACTTCGTGGTCGCTTTCTGACGTGCTTCACAGTTCGGCTCAATGCTGGGCTCGATGGGCAGCCCACCTCGCGCGGCTGCCCATCGACCCTCGCGGCCAAGGCCGCCGCGATCGTTACCCAACCGTGATGTGCGCGGTGTTCCTTCGCCTTGCCGTCGCGGCACGGGCGTTCCATCGTTGATTCGTTCGCCGACCTCGAGGCCCCATGCCGGATGCCGAGCTGCCCCTCTACGCCAACCGCCCACTGACCCCGCGTCAGGATCGGATCGAGGCGGCCATCGAGCGCGTGCTGCGCGCGGGTGGTACGCGGAGCGAGCTCCGCGAGCTCGTCTATCAGTTCGCCGACCACGCCCGCATGCAGCAGATTCCGGTCGAGCGCGCGATCAGCATGGTGAAGGACGTGGCCATGCGCGCCTCGTCGGCCACCGCGACGCGCTCGATGGCCGTGGGCGACTCGATGTCCGACCGCCTGGCGATGATCGTGCGCTGGTGTACGGCGCGGTACTACCGGGTGGACTGAACGACAGCGGAAGTGCGTCTGTCGGAACTCTCGCCCGCCCTGTCGTCTCCGCCGTCAAACGCTATCGATTGACGCCGTCGCCGGAAAGAGCACGCTGATCGTCGTGCCACGTCCGACGATGCTCGCCGCTTCGACCCGCCCCCCATGCGCATCCACGAGATGGCGTACGATCGCGAGTCCGAGCCCCGTTCCTCCCTGCTCGCGCGACCGCCCGGGATCGATCCGGTAGAAGCGCTCGAAGATGCGGGGCACGTGCTCGGGCGCGATGCCGACGCCGGTGTCGCGCACATCCACCCAGATGCCCGTGCCGCCCAGCCGCGTGCGGAGGGTGACGCTCCCCTCGTGGGTATGGCGCACCGCGTTCTCCACGAGATTGCTGACGATCTGTCGGAACGCCGTCGGGTCAGCGTGCACGATCGCCGCCGCGGGCGGGATGTCCGCGCCGAGGTGGATGCCCTTCGCCTCGGCCGTGGCGTGCACTGCCGTGAAGACGTCGCGGACGACCCCGGCGACGTCGACGCTGCCGACGTTCGGACGCCACCCTCCGCTCTCGATGCGCGACAGATCGAGGAGGTCGTCGACGATCCGCTGCATGCGCCACGCGTTGTCGCGGATGGTCTCCACGAAGCGCCGCCGCTGGTCGCTGGGAATGCCTTCGTCCAGCAGCGTCTCCGCGAAGCCACTCACGGCCGTGAGCGGCGTCTTCAGCTCGTGACTCACGTTGGCTACGAAGTCGCGCCGGATCGTCTCCAGCTTCCGGAGCACGGTGAGGTCCAGCACGGTCACGACGGCGCCCGACGGCGCGAGCGGCCGCGACGCGACCGCCACCGTGCGGTCGTGCAGCGACACTTCCTCGGACGACGACGTCCGACCGGACATCCCCTGCTCGACGGCGCCTCGCAGCGCGGGGTCGCGCGGCAGGAGCTCGCGGGGGAAGGGGAGGGGCGCCGAGGCGTTGAGGAGCATCCGCGCGCGCTGGTTGATGCGCACGACCATGCCGCGCTCGTCGATCGCGAGCACGCCCTCCTCGAGCGACTCGAGCACCGCCGTCATCAGGTGGTCGTCCGACTCCAGCGCATCCAGGCGCGTCTCGAGCTGCTCGGCCATCCGATGCAGCGCCGTCGCCAGGTCGCCCACCTCACCCGGCGCGGAGAGGGCGGGCCGTCGCGTCAGATCGCCGCTCGCGATGGCTCGCGCGACGTCGCGCAGCTCGACGACCGGCTGTGAGATGCTGCGCGCGAAGATCGTGGACAGGACGAGCACGCCGAACAGCGCCACGAGTCCGCTCAGCAGCACGTCCCGCTGCGCGCCATCCACCACGGCGTCCAGACGCGTCGTGGCGAGCGAGACGCGCACGAATCCCATCGGGTGCGGGATGGCGACGTACAGCTCCTCGTCCCCGGCGGAGGCGCTCCGTCGCCGGTCGGACCCGGTACCGATCGCCCGAGCGGCGACGACCTCGGGTCGGGTGGCGTGGTTCTCCAGTCGTCGACGGGCGTCGGGCCCGAACTCCGTGTCGCCGAGCACCACCCCGGTGCTGTCGATCAGCGTGACGCGGTAGCCGAGGCCGGCGCCCGTCCGGTGAGCCAGGGAATCGGCGTCGATCCCGCTACGCCATTCCATCGCCACCAGTCGAGCGTCTCGACTGAGCTCATCGATCTTCTCAGCCACGAGGCGCTCGCGCAGGCGGCTTCCCGCGATGAGCACGACGGCGACCACCAGGGTCGTGACGACGACAAGGGAGCCGAGGATCAGTCGGCGCGCGAGACTCACGTAGGGCGCGACTGCGGAACGCGGAGCCGGTAGCCGAAGCCGCGCACCGTCTCCACCAGATCGCCCGCCACGCCGAGCTTCGCGCGCAGCCGCTGGACGTGCATGTCCACCGTACGCGTCTGGATGTCGGGCGCCGCCTCCCACACGGTCTGCAGCAGATGGGCGCGAGCCTGCACGCGCCCGCGCCGCTCCGCCAGGGTGAGCAGGAGCTTGAACTCGGTGGGCGTGAGATCCACCGGCTCACCGCTCACCCGGACGGTGTGGGCGGCGGTGTCGATCTCGAGAGGACCGAGCAGAAGCCGGTCGGCGGCGCTCGCGCCGCCCGCGCCGAGCCGGCGCAGGATGGCGGCGACGCGCAGCACCAGCTCCTGGGGGCTGAACGGCTTGGTGAGGTAGTCATCGGCGCCAAGCGACAGCCCGCGAATGCGGTCCTGCTCGTCGCGTCGCGCGGTGAGCATGAGGACCGCGATGTCGCGCGTCGCGTCGTCGGCCCGGAGCCGTTCGAGCACCTGATAGCCCGACAAGCCGGGCAGCATCAGGTCGAGGACGATGAGGGCGGGCCGCTCGCGCCGGGCGGCGTCGAGGGCGTCGGGGCCCGAGCCGGCGGTGGCGACGCGGTAGCCGCTCTTCGCCAGATGGTAGGCCACGAGCGCCACGATGTCGGCCTCGTCGTCCACGACGAGGACGCGCTCACCGGGGACCGCTGGCGTCGCGCTCACGAGGTCCTCGCCTGGATGCGTCGCGCGATCTTCGCGACGATCATCTCGATCGCCACCGGATTGTGTCCGCCGCGCGGTACGATCACGTCGGCGTAGCGCTTGCTCGGTTCGACGAACTCGAGATGCATCGGCTGCACGGTAGAGAGATATTGCTCGAGGATCTCGGCGAGCGGCCGGCCGCGCTTCGCCATGTCCCGGCGGATGCGGCGGATGAGTCGCACGTCCGCGTCGGCGTCCACGAACACTTTCACGTCGCAGAGGTCTCGCACGCGCGCGTCCGTGAACAGGAGGATCCCGTCGATCACGACGACATCGGCCGGCGGGATGCGCACCGGGTCGGTGCGGCGCGCGTGGACGACGAAGTCGTACACCGGCTTGTCGATCGCCTGGCCGCCGGCGAGCTGTCCCAGCTGGCTGACGAGGCAATCCCAGTCGAAGGCATTCGGGTGGTCCCAGTTGACCTTTCGGCGCTCCTCGAGCGGAAGATGTCCGTGGTCGAGGTAGTATCCGTCCATGTCGATGAAGGCGACGGAGGCGTCGCCCAGCGCGGCCGCCACGTTGCGCGCGACCGTGCTCTTGCCCGAGCCGGAGCCGCCGGCGATCCCGATGACGAGCGGCTTCACCGGAGGCCGAGCGGCGCGGTTGGCACGCAGGAAAGGTGAGTGGCGCGGCTCACGGGCTGCAGGGGGAGGTCTGTCACGGTCCTGTATCGGGCGGGAGGTGGCGGCGCGAAGGCGCTGGGCCCTGGTTCAAGTGTGAGCGCCGCGCGGAGATGCGTCAACCGAGCCGGCGCTCGCCGCGTCATGGGCGGGCCGCTAGCTTTTTCCCATGCGGATCCCGACCCCTCTCGCCCTTGCGGCACTCTCGCTCGCGGCCGGCTGCGCCCTCGGTGCGGCCGGCGGCACCGGCGGCGGCAGTGACACCTTCGATCTCGTCGTCGCCGGCACGACGGATGTGCATGGCCGCCTGCGCGGCTGGAACTACGAATCCAACAGCCCCGATCCGGCGCGGGGGCTCTCGCGCGCCGCCACGATCGTCGACTCCCTTCGCCGGGCGGCGCCTGGCCGGGTGATCCTGCTCGACGCCGGCGACCTGCTCCAGGGCAACTCGCTCACCTACGTGGCTGCGAAGGTTGCCCCCGCCGATGCGCCGCATCCGGTGGTCGCCGCGATGAACGCGATGCGATACGACGCCGCGGCGATCGGCAATCACGAGTTCAATTACGGCGTCCCCTTTCTGGACCGGACGATCCGCCAGGCGAAGTTCCCCTTCCTCGCGGCGAATGCCTACCGCCCCGACGGCGGTCAGGCGTACACCGCCTGGACGATGGTCGACCGCGGGGGCGCGCGCATCGGCATCGTGGGCGCCACGACGCCGGGCTCGATGGTGTGGGACCGCGACAACCTGAAGGGACGAGTCGTGCTCAAGGACGCCGTCGCCGAGCTGCGATCGGCGGTCGCCGACGTGCGCGCCGCCGGCGCGAATATCGTCCTCGTCGCGTTGCACTCGGGGCTCGACGGCCCCTCCAGCTACGATACCGTCACGACGGGCGTGGCGAGCGAGAACGTCGCGGCCCGGGTGGCGCGTGAAGTGCCCGGCGTCGATCTCATCCTGTACGGCCACTCGCATCAGGAGATGGCCGACACCACGATCAACGGCGTGCTCCTCATGCAGCCGAAGAACTGGGCCACGAGCGTGGCTGTCGCACACCTTGCGCTCCTGCGGGTCGACGGCATCTGGCGGGCAGCGGGGAAGGACTCGAAGGTCATCCAGGCGGCGGGGCACGCCGAGAATCCCGCGGTGCTCGCGGCCACCGACGCGGCGCACCGCGCGGCGGTCGCCTGGGTCATGACGCCCATCGGGCGCACGGCGGACCGGTGGCGCGCCGACTCGGCCCGCGTCGTCGACACCCCGCTCATCGACTTCATCCTGGAGACCGAGCGCAAGGCGGCCGGGGCCGATCTCGCGTCGACGGCGGCGTTCTCGCTCGACGCCTCGCTGGACTCCGGGACGATCACAGCGGCGCGGCTCCAGGCGCTCTACCCCTACGACAACACGTTGCGGGCCGTGCGCATCTCCGGCCGGCAGCTTCGCGACTATCTCGAGCACAGCGCCCGCTACTACCGCACCGCCGCCGACGGCACGCCATCGATCGATCGCACGGTGCCCGGCTACAATTTCGACATCGTGGCCGGTGCGGACTACACGCTCGACGTCTCGCGGCCGGTTGGTCAGCGCGTGACGCGGCTCGCCTTCAAGGGGCGCGCCGTGACGCCGACGGACAGCTTCACCCTGGCGCTCAACAACTACCGGCAGACCGGCGGCGGTGGCTACGCCATGCTGAGCGGGGCGCCCGTCGTGTACGACAAGAACGAGGAGATCCGCCAGCTGCTCGTGGACGAAGTGAAGCGGAAGGGAACGATCAACCCGTGGAACTACTTCACGCGCAACTGGCGTATCGAGCCGGCGCGCGAGGTCGCGCCGCTATACCAGCAGATGCGGCGCGACAACCGGGAGGACGCGCACGTCGTCGGAGCGCCGGCGGTCGCGGCGACGCCGGCCGCGGCTCCCGCCCCGAGCGCCGCCACCAGCGCCGTCACGGGCCTCCGCGCGACGCGACCGGTGCCGAGGCTGCGGATCATCGGGACGAACGATTTCCACGGCGCGCTCGAGCCGCGCCCCGACGCCACCGGGCGTCCGCGCGGCGGCGCCGCCTATCTCGCGACCGCGATCGCGCGCGCCGCCGCCGGCTGCGTTTCGCCCGCGTGCGAGACCCTGCTGCTCGACGGCGGCGACGAGTTCCAGGGTACCCCCGCGTCGAATCTCGCGTTCGGCCGGCCGGTCGTGGACATCTTCAACCAGCTCGGCTACGCCGCAGCCGCCGTGGGCAACCACGAGTTCGACTGGGGGCAGGATACCATCCGGGCGCGGATGCGTGACGCGAAGTACGCGCTGCTGGCCGCGAACGTCCGCTACGCCGACGGGCGCGACGTCCCCTGGATCCGGGACGACACGCTGATCACGCGCGGGGCGCTCAAGATCGGCGTCATCGGCGTGGCGACCCTGCTCACCCCGACGACGACGCGCGCCTCCAACGTGGCCGACCTGCGATTCGTCGATCCGGTACCGATCGTCGACAGCCTGTCGCGCCGCCTGCGCGCGCGCGGCGCGGACTTCGTCGTCGTCGTGGCGCACGACGGCGCCTTCTGCGACCGCGACGGCGCGTCGAACTGCAAGGGCGAGGTCGTGGAGTTCGCGCGCCGCCTGCGCGAGCCGGTGGACGCGATCGTCAGCGGCCACACGCATTCGCTCGTCAACACCGTCGTCAACGGCATCCCGATCGTGCAGTCGCGCTCGAGCGGCACCGCGTTCAGTGTCATCGATCTCGGACCCGATGGCAGTCGCCCGCAGATCCTCGACGTCCTGACGGACTCGCTCGCCGCCGAGCCCATCGTCGCCGCGATGGTGCAGCGCGACGTGGCCATCGTCGCGCCACTCGTGAACCGGCCGATCGCCACGATCGCCGAGAACCTCGTGCGCGCCGGAACGCAATACCCGCTCGGCAACCTCGTCGCCGATGCGCAGCGCGCCGAAGGGAAGGCCGACGTGGCCGTGATGAACAACGGCGGCATCCGCGCCAACCTGCGCGAGGGGCCGGCGACCTACGGATCGCTGTTCGAGGTCCAGCCGTTCGCCAACCAGCTCTATCGCTTCACCCTCTCCGGCGCGGCACTTCGCGACTACATGGAGAAGCTGGTGGCCAATCGGCTCAACGTGCACATGAGCGGCGCGGTCGTGACCTTCGACTCCACGGCGGCGGCGGGCTCGCGCGTGCGCAGCGTCCGCCTCGCCGACGGAGCGGAGCTCAAGCCGGACGGCGAGTACACCCTCGTCGTCAACGACTTCCTGGCCACTGGGGGCGACGGACTCGGCCTCGGTTCGGCGGCGCGCCGGACGGAGGTGCTGCCGATCGTCGATCTCGATGCGCTCGTCGCCTACCTGCGCAGCCGTCCCCAGCCGGTGCGGGCGCCGGTCGACGCGCGGTTCGTCGCCACGGCCGCGGTACGATGAGCGAGATCACTCGCCTGCGTGAGCTGCTCCGCCGACTACCCAAGGCGGAGTTGCACTGCCACCTCGACGGATCGCTGCGCCCGGACACGATGCTCGACCTGGCGCGTGAGAAGGGGATCGCCATGCCCGCGTCGGACGAAGACTCCCTGCGGGAGTACATGAAGGTGACCGATGCGCGAAACCTCGAGGAGTATCTCGAGCGGTTCGCGGTCACGCTCTCCGTGATGCAGTCCGAGTCGGCGCTCGAGCGCGTGGCGTACGAGCTGGCCGAGGACGCCGCCGCCGATGGCGTCCGCTACATCGAGGTGCGCTACGCACCCGTACTGAACGTGCGCGAGGGGCTGTCGCTCGAGCAGGCGGTGGAGGCGCCGCTGCGCGGGCTCGCGCGCGCCGAGCGCGACTTCGGCGTCGTCGGGCGACTCATCATCACCGCCATTCGCAACATGTCGCCGGCGGTGTCGCAGGAGCTCGCCGAGCTCGCGGTGGCGTACCGTCATCAGGGTGTCGTCGGGTTCGACCTCGCCGGCGGCGAGTTCGGACATCCGGCGCGCGCCCACGTCCGGGCCTTCGAATACGCCCGCAACCACGACCTCGCCTGCACCTGTCACGCCGGCGAGGGCGACGGGGCCGAGTCCGTGCGCCAGGCCGTTCACGTGTGCGGCGCCCACCGGCTCGGCCATGCGACGCGGCTGATCGAGGACAGCTCGCTCACCGACTACTGCAACGACCGCCGCATCACCCTCGAGATCTGCCTGACGAGCAACGTCCAGACGCGCGTCGCTCCCTCGTACTCGCTGCACCCCTTTCGCGAGTACTTCGACCGCGGGCTCAACGTCGTCCTCAACACGGACAACCGCCTGATGAGCGGCGTCACGCTCACCGACGAGTACGTGCACGCGTCGCAGGCCCTCGCCTTCAGCTTCGACGAGCTGGCGCGGGTTGCGCTGAACGGCTTCGAGAGCTGCTTCCTGCCCTATGAGGAACGCATGCGGCTCGTCGCGCGCGTGCAGACCGAGATCGCCGGCCTGCGGAAGGCGGTGGCGTGAGCGCACCGTCCCCGTACGGCGCTGCCGCTGCGCGCTCTGCGGCCGAATCGATCCGCCGTCGCATCGGTACTGCCACGCCCGTCGCCGGCATCGTGCTCGGCTCCGGGCTGGGCGGTCTCGCCGGACGGATTGCGGACGCGGTCGCGCTTCCCTTCGCCGACGTGCCGGGCTTTCCCTCGGCGACCGTCGTCGGGCACGCCGGCCAGCTGATCGGCGGGACGCTGGCCGGCCGGCCCGTGATCGCGCTTGCGGGCCGCTTTCACATGTACGAAGGGCACGACGCGGCGCTCGCCGGCTTTCCGGTGCGGGTGTTCCACGCCCTAGGGGTACGGACACTGTTCGTGTCCAACGCGGCGGGGGGCATCCGGCGCACCTTCAGGGCGGGCGATCTCATGCTGATCCGCGATCACCTGAACCTCATGTTCCGGAATCCGCTCGTCGGCGCGCTCGAGCCGGGCGACGAGCGCTTCCCGGACATGAGCGTGCCCTACGACCGCGCGCTCGCGCAGCAGCTGCGCGACCACGCCTCGACGCTCGGTATCTCACTGCAGGAGGGCGTCTACGGCGGGCTGCTGGGCCCGACCTACGAGACGCCGGGCGAAGTGCGCATGCTCGCCACGCTGGGCGCCGACGCGGTCGGCATGTCCACGGTGCCGGAGGTGATCGTCGCCCGCGCGCTCGGCATGCGGGTGGCCGGGATCAGCTGCGTGACGAACCTGGCGTCGGGGATCTCGCCGCATCCGTTGTCGCACGCGGAAGTGCTCGAGACGACGACGATGGTGGCGGCGCGCTTCGAGGCGCTGGTGGAGCGGTTCGTCGGCGGACTGGCGTGAACCGCTCGATCACTACAGGCGGTTGGAGAAGCCGACGAGCTTGAAGTGCCCGCCGTGCTCGATGATGCTGCCGAACAGCGGCTCCGTCACGGTGCGCCCGTCGACCGTGTGAACGATGCGACAGGCGTTATGAAGGGTGACGACCCCATTCCGCTCCGGCTGGCCGCTGCACTCGTAGCCGCGGTATCCCAGTTGCCCGCCCCCATACTGGCGCAGCGCCCGGGTGATTCCCCGCATGCTGCGAGCCTGGATCTGCTCCCACATCAGGTCTGCGTCGAGCTCATACGGTGGCCGCGATTGCGGGCTCGCCGGATAGTAGAGCCAGGCGAACTCTCGCGCGTTCAGGGCGAGAGCGCGAAGCGCGGGGGTGTCCGACCTGTCCAACGCGTGGGCAAAGAGGAGCACTAGCGAGTCACGGGACCCGGCGCCGCCTTCGAGCCCGGCGACGGGCGCTCCGGCGCGGGTCCGGAACGCCTTCAGCGATGCCTCGGCGTACGGGACGACGGGTGCGGGCGGCGCCGCGGCGTCAGGGGTCGCTGATGCGGAACGGGTCGCGCCCGTGACGCGGAGAACGACGGCGGCTGTAAGGATCAGCGCCGCGACGAGCAGAATGGGAAGGCGTCGCATCGAATAATGATGTAGAGAAAAGACACGGGCGGACGCGTTCTAGCGTCCGCCCGTGGGTCATGCGTGATCGAAGTCAGTTGCGTGCGTAGTTGGTCCAACCCGCCCACCACTTCGTCGCTGCGGCGGGGTCGGCCGCTCCGACATAGTTCGTGCCGACGATGGTGGCACCGAAGTAGCCCGCGCCGCGCGCCGCGATCAGCGGAGTGAGGGCGCTCATTGCCGAGGCGTGGAGGTTGGCCAGGGTGCCGGGTGTCCAGTCGATGGACCCGATCGTCGGGGCGACGCCGCTGGCGGGAATGCCGGGGAAGGCGGTGGCGAAGCCGACCAGCGCGGTGGTGTTCGGCAGGTTGGCCTGGGTGCCGCAGTTGCCGCCGCTGCCCGTCGCCGTGCAGGTCGATCCCACCGCGTCGTAGTTGTTGGTGCCGTCGTTCACCGTCGCGGTATTGTTGTCGATCAGCACGACGCTCTGCACGGTGAGGCTGTCGATGGACCGGAAGTTATCGGTCGCCGCGTCACGAAGGTTGATGCCGACGCCCTGCCAGCGGGAGATGATGCCGTTGACGAAGGTTCCGGCGGTGCCGCGGCGAAGGGTCGCTCCCGTGTTGCTCGTGATGTTGGCGAAGGCGACGCCGCGGCCGGGCCCGACGAGGGTGAAGTTCGCGAACACCGGGCGTGACAGCGGCTCTACGGCGAAGCTCGTGCAGCCCGCCTTGTCGATCTCGCAGCCGTCGCCCTCGAATCCGCGCGGGTCGACGCTGACGAAGCCGGCGCCGGCGCGTGGCGA
>WNFK01204649.1_pt2 | contig 12417 bp, 7 predicted proteins | sample 5400281 | NCBI WGS metagenome assembly WNFK01 (sample SAMN13153350, study PRJNA577476) | soil metagenome | isolation source: 20 cm soil on Douglas fir-dominated hillslope | place: USA:California | collected 2013-09-17
ATGATCTGCACGGCCTTGATGTACCGGTCCTCGGTGAGACGCGGATCCACCAGGATGTCAGGCCACCTGTCCGGCGCCTTGGCGGGGACGATGTAGTCCTTCGGCAAGCTGACGACGACGTCGGGCTGGCCAATCTGCCACGCCTCGGCTGCCGGGAACTGACGCGGCGGCGGCATGTCGGCGGCGTTGCCCTCGGGCGCGCCGGCGTCCACCCACTGCGAGATGGTCTGGACGTCGCGGTCGCTCAGCGAGCGGTCGTTGGCGAAGTGCTGGACGCCGACGTTCTTGTCGATGAACCACGGCGGCATCTCGCGCGCGAGCACCTTCTGCTTGATCGATCGCGCCCACGGCCGGGCGTCCTGATACGTCAGCAGCGACATCGGCGCGATGCTGCCCGGCCGGTGGCACGCCTGGCAGTTGTCCTGGAAGATGGGCGCGACGTCTCTGGTGAAGGTGACCTGCGGCTGAACTGGCGCGGACTGCCCCGCGTTCATCGACGAGGCGGCAACCGTGAGCATCAGCGCGAGCGACGCAGTGAGGGTGAACCGCATGACGTAATCCCTCCTCGCCTACGCCCTGCGGGCTACGGCGAAGCAAGCCGAGGAACGAGTGGCCCGAACAGAGGTGGCCCTATTCTGCCACCACAGCGCCTATAATCAATGCCTGACCTGATGGCTGCACGCCGACCCCTCGGCGTCGGACTGTCGCTGATACTCGCCGCCGCCTGGCTCGCGCCCGGGCGGGCGCAGGACCCTCGAACCGCGCTCAACGACTACATCGCCTCGCACCAGCGGGCCATCGTCTCCGAGCTGGTCGAGCTGCTGTCGATTCCAAACGTGACGGCGGATACCGAGAACATTCGCCGCAACGCCATGCTGCTGCGTGAGATGCTGCGCCGGCGCAGCTTCAGCTCCGAGATCCTCGAGACCGACGGGAACCCGCTGGTCTGGGGAGAACTGAAGGTCCCGGGTGCAAGGCGAACGCTGCTCATCTGGGCGCACTACAACGGCCAGCCGGCTGATCCGAAAGGCTGGAAGCAGGCCAACCCGTTCGTCGCGGTCCTTCGGGCCGGGCGTCTGGAGGATGGGGCGAAAGAGATATCCGGATTCCGGAATCTCGCCAGGTTCGATCCGGACTCGCGGTTGTACGCGCGCTCCGCGGCCGACGACAAGGGCCCGATTGTCGCCCTTCTTGCGGCGATCGACGCCTTGAAGGCGACGGGTCTTGCGCTGTCCTCGAATCTGCGTGTGGTCCTGGACGGTGAGGCAGGTTCCCCGAGCCTCGCGGCAGCGATTCCGCGGTATCGCGATCGGCTCGCGGCGGACGTGATGATTCTGCTCGAGGGGCCGGTCCATCAAAGCGGCCGGCCCACAATCGCGTTCGGCGCCCGCGGGTTCCTCGACATGGATCTCACGGTGTACGGTCCGAAGGTCGGGGTCAACAGCGGCAACTTCGGAAACTGGGTGCCGAATCCGGCCCTCGGGCTCGCGCATCTTCTGGCGTCGATGAAGGACGAGACGGGACGGGTGCTGGTGAAGGGCTTCTACGACGGCATCGATCCGCTGCCGCCGCAGGAGCAGGCCTTGCTCGACGCGGTGCCCGACGATCCGGACAGCTTGCGGAGGCTGTTCTTCATCGCCGCGCCCGAGCGTTCGGATCTCTCGCTGCAGCAGGCCCTGCAGCTTCCTGCCCTCAACATTCGCGGGCTGTCGAGCGCCGTCGTCGGACCCGACGCGCGGACCATCATCCCCGATCGCGCCATCGCGTTCGTCGACATTCGACCGGTCAAGGAAACACCTACCCGGGCCATCACGGAAAAGCTGCTCGCTCACATTCGCGCCCAGGGCTTCCACGTCGTGGAATCGGAACCGGACGATGAGACGCGCATCCGATACCCGCGCATCGTCAAGGTGATCTTCCGCGGCGGCGCAGAAGGGTTCCGCACGTCACCGCTCGCCCCTGAATCGCAACTGGTGACCGAGGCGGTCGCGCGGATGCTGGGCGAACGGCCGATCCTGATACGCACGATGGGTCAACGGATCAACATCGCGCAGTTCATCGAGGTGATGGGCATTCCCGCCATCACGCTGCCGACCGTGAATTTCGACAACAATCAGACCGCTGAAAACGAGAACCTGCGCCTCGGCCATCTCTTCACGGGCATTCTCACGATCGCGGCCGTGCTGACGATGTAGGCCGCTCGCTTGCCTGGCCTGCACGCAATCACTGTGTGGGCGCTTGACATTCCATTGCAAGGGCGTATCGTCACGCCCGTAAACCCTTCGCAATTTCGAGGGTGCCCGCCGCCGGCGTTGCCGTGAGGTCCCCGCAATGAGGAGGTCCCCATGTTGAGCATGTCGCACATCAGGCGTTGGTCCGTGGTGACACAGTTATTCATGGTGATCGGAGTGCTTGCGCTGCCGATGACCGGCTACGCGCAGGAAGCCGTGGTCAGTGGCACGGTGACCGATGCGACCGGCGGCGTACTGCCCGGCGTGACGGTCGTCGCCGTGCACGCGGCCTCGGGAAACACATTCGAGGCGGTCACCGATGAGCGCGGAGGATTCCGGCTGCCGGTCCGGGTCGGCACGTACCGGTTGACGCTGCAACTAGCGGGCTTTGCGACCGTGGCGCGCAGCGGGCTCGAGCTGCTGGTCGGCCAGCAGGCGGTGGTGAATATTCAGATGACACCCTCGGGCGTGCAAGAGTCGGTGACAGTGACCGCCGAGGCGCCGCTCGTCGACACGACCAGCTCCACGCTGGGCGGCAACATCGATCCACGACAAATGCAGGAACTGCCGCTCAACGGTCGTAACTGGATGGACCTGGCGCTGCTGGCCCCGGGAAGCAAGCGCAACGAAGGGGGCATCCCGGATAACCGGCAGGGGTACTCGCAGATCAACGTGGACGGTCAGGCGGTGACGCAGCTGCACGGCGGAACCGATGACGATCAACCCAGGTTCAGCCGGGATGCCATCGCGGAGTTCGAGCTCGTCACCAACCGCTTCGATGCGACGCAGGGCCGCTCCGCCGGCCTCCAGGTCAATGCCATTACGAAGTCGGGCACCAACACGTTCGCGGGGCTGTTGTCCGGCTACTTCCGGGACGACCGCTTCAAGGCCAAGGATTTCATCCAGGATCGAGTCGTCCCCTACTCGAATCAGCAGGTGAGCGCGACCTTTGGCGGCCCCATCCGGACCGACAGGATGCACTTCTTCACGAACTACGAGTACGAGCGCGAGCCGCAGACCGTGTCGTACAACAGCCCGTACCCGGCCTTCAACGTCGATCAGACCAACACGCGGCGCGAGAAGAAGGCCGGGGCGCGGCTCGATTTCCAATTCACCTCGCAGACGCGTCTGACCGCGCGGTACCAGTATTACGACCAGGTCTTCTTCGACGGGGGCGGCGCCACATCCCATCCGTCGGCAGCGTTTCAACAGCACCCGTATACCAGCCAGCTCCTGGGAACGCTGACCAAGGTCATCGGCAACAGGGCGGTGAACGAGGTGAAGGCAGGCTACGCGTTGTTCAACCGCGACAGAAACGCCCTGGTCAAATGGAAGGGCGGATGTATTCCTGACAACCCTGTCGGCTGCACCGGCACGCCGAGGATCGCGTTTCGCGGCTACTCATTCGGGGGGCCGGGAAACAGCTACTACTGGCAGGACCTGTACTCGATTCGCGACGATTTTTCGAACAGGTTTAACAAGGGCGGGGAACACGTCACGAAGTTGGGCGGCGAGTATGTCCGCAACCAGGACGGAGGCCAGTGGTGCAACTTCTGTTTCCCTCAGCTTCGCGCCAGCAATTCTCCCCCGCCTGCCAATATCGCGGCGCTCGCGCCGGTCTGGGACGACCTGTCCACCTGGAACCTCGCGCCGCTGTCGCCGATCGTCACACAGGTTCGCCAGGCCGTTTCGAAAACGAAGTTCCGTCGCTATGCGCCGCAGAACATGGCCGCCGCGTGGCTGCAGGATGACTGGAAGGTCACCTCACGCCTGACGCTGAATCTCGGAGTGCGCTGGGACCTGCAGACGGGAGCAAACTCGGAGAAGGTCACGCTGCTGCCGTGGCTGCCGGGCGATCTTCCGTATGACTGGAACAACGTGGCCCCGCGGCTCGGGTTTGCGCTCAGCCTCAACGACCGTACGGTGCTTCGCGGAGGCTATGGACAGTTCTATACGCAGGCGGTGACCGACGGCGCCCACCAGACAGCCATCTATACCGTCGCCACCATCACCGAGCTCCGCAACGATGGCCGGCCCGATTTCGCGGTGAACCCGTTCAACGGGCCGCTGCCGGCCTACGAGGCGGTGCTCGCGGATGCGTGCGATATCAATTTCCGGCCCGGATGCGTGCGCCGTGAGTTCCTCAATGAAATCAACAACCCCTGGCGGCGGCTTCCCTACAGCCATCAGGCGTCGATCGGCATCCAGCGGCAGCTGGGGACAACGATGGCGGTCGAAGCAGATTACGTGTACACGGGCGGGCGCGGCGAGGAAACGGCGTACAACGTGAATCTGGGTTACGACCCCGCGACGGGAGCGAACTACCCGTTCGCAGACATCAACAGGCGGCCGTTTCCGGACTGGGGCGCCGTCTACTCGGAAGCGCTCGAGGGATGGTCCAATTCCCATGGGCTGCAGACGTCCTTCAAGAAGCGCTTCAGTCAACGGTGGCAGGCCTCCGCCACGTACACAATGGCGGCCTTGCGGGATGCGGACGCGCGTCCGTTCCAGTACGGGTTGACGAACGGAATCGTGAGCAGGGCGCCGATCGGCTTCGCGCTCGCGCCGGACGTCGGTTCCGAGTACACGCTGGCCACCTCCGACCAGCGCCACCGCGCCGTCGTCAACGGCATCTGGGATGCCGGATACGGCTTACAGCTCAGCGGGATCTATTTCTACGGCTCGGGCCGCCGGTACGGGAACAGCTATGGTGGCGACCTGCGCGACAGCGGCGGCGGCGGCGGATCGGCGCGCCTGCGCCCGGATGGGACCATCGTCCCCCGCAACACCTTCGTGGGAAGGCCGATTCACCGCGTTGACCTCCGCGTCCAGCGGCATTTTCCGATCGCCGGGAACCACGGGATCGATGGCATCGTAGAGCTGTTCAACCTGTTCAACCACGAGAACTTCGGTTCCTATACGACCCAGGAGAGCAACCGGAACTATGGGAACCCCGCGTTCAACAGCGCTGTCGCGTATCAGCCGCGCATGCTGCAGCTCGGGTTCCGGTTGACGTTCTGAAAGTTCGGATTTCCTAGAAGCGGAACAACCGCGTCATCTTCACGACGAACGCCCGATTCTGCAGTCGGGGGAATCCCGGGCCGACGGTGTCGCGGCCGTCGGAGTAGACGACGAATAGATCGCTACCGGGCTGGTACTCCCAGCGGAACCGCGCGTTGGTGGAGAGCGCCGCGTTGGTGGAGTTGTACTGAAGCAGCGTGCTGAGCGCCATGCGCGTGGTCATCGTGAAGTTCACGCGCGAGCCGGCGAGTCGAGTGGTGAACCGGCCTACCGGAAGATCGATCCAGTCGAGCGTGACACGCGGCTCTAGAGAGAACTGCCGGGTCATGTCCACGCGCCCGTTGAAGCCCACCTCGCTGCGCGTGCCACCGTAAAAGGTGCCGTGCGACCCCCAGAACCGGCCCGACACCCGCTCCGGCCCGAGGTAGTACTCGCTTCGGAGGTCCTGAAAGCTGTACCCGCCTGGAAGGATGAAAATCCCTTTCACGATTTCGAAAGGTACCTTGAGTAGTTCGTAGTTGCGCGTGTAGTCGGTCGACCAGAAGCCGCCCCCGTTGAATTCCATGCGCGACGAGGCCTGCGCTTCGCGACTTTCCAGCCGGCCGTGGAGATCCGTGATGTAGTCGATGCTGCCCTCCGCGCTCACCTTGCGGATCGAACTCGATCGCGGTCGAGGGCTGAAACGGCCCTGCGCGTAGTTGCGCCGAAAGCGTTCCCGCCGGAGAAACCCGATCTCGGGATTGAACGCGTCGCCGACGGTCAGATGCTCGACGTTCATCCCGTACCGATCGGCGGCGTAGGCAAACTGCGCCATGTAGCTCGAGTCGTCGCCCCGCTTCCCGGGCGTCCGGCTTCGGGCGTAATACGTGTTCAGCGTAACGTTTTCGTAGAAGGCGAGCGCCGCATCGACACCGGCAACCTGGTTGGAATGGTCGCCGGCGAGACCCGGCGTCCGGTGCGTGCCGATGAAGCCGATGGCGCTGCGGCGCAGGATGTCGCGGCGCACGCGCACGACGGAAAAGTTCGTGGCCGGGGCGCCCACCTGCGCGGCCGATTTGGTTTCGATGTTCAGGATGCCCAGCGCATTCCGGCCCGCGCGCCCCGTCACCCTGCCACCGGCGAGAATCGGCACCTCCTGACTTCCGCTCAGGCCGATCTGGCGGCTGAAGAACATGACCGGCATCAGGGTCGACGCGCCGCCGAAGGACTGGCTTTCCCTGGCCGGCGGGCCAAAGTTGAAGATGCCCTGGCCCTCGAGGAAGAACTCGCGCTTCTCGGGAAAGAAGAGGCTGAACCGGGTCAGGTTCACCTGCTGTTCGTCTTCCTCGACCTGCGCAAAATCCGTGTTGTACGTGACATCGGCCGTCAGGCCTTTGGTCAGCCCGTATTTCACGTCGAATCCGGCGTCGCCGGCGAGATCGTTCGACACCGCGGGTGTGGCCTGGTGGTTGGTCGTCACCGAGGAAATGCCGTACGGCTTGATTTCGAGATTGGCGCCCTGCGGCGGCACCTCGAGGCCGACGAGCGTGGCGGCGGACGACAGCTTGTAGATGCCGCGACCGCCGTACGAGGCCGGAACGCCGGAGAGGTACGATCGCTCGTTCTTCCAGGGGATGCGACGTTGAATGTTGAAGCCCCAGGTCTGCGGGCCGCTCGCCCGGTACCGGAGCGACTTCAACGGGATGACGAACTCGGCGCTCCAGCCGTCCTCGGTCCGCGCGGCCTTGACGTTCCACACGGCGTTCCAGTCCCTGTTGAAGTTGCGTTCGTCGGACACTTCCTGATCGCTGAGCGCGCCGAGCGCGTTGGTTTGAAAGAGCACACCGCTGCGGCGATCGTAGAAGGTGTCGATGACGATCTGGACGTTGTCGTTCTGAAAGATGTTGTTGCTGTCCCGGCGCATCTCGTTCGCGATGACGCGATCGGGCTGATCGTCCAGACAGCGCACCGAGAAGTAGATGTTCGTGGCGTCGAAGAAGATCCAGAGCTCGGTGGGCTCGGTCGCCGGCTCTCCTTCGTGCGGCTCCTGTTGCACGAAGTCGCCGCCCGTATGGTGACGCGCCCCTGCGTGTCCCGTGACACGACCTCTGGAGAGACGGGGGCCGGCGGGCCGTCGACCACCGCCTCGTGCTGCGCGAACGCAGGCGCCGCGGTGCCGGCGACGGCCAGCCACAGGAGAAGGGGTATTGCCCGCGGTCCTCCGATCCGGGTCATGGGGACGAAAAGATATCAGGAAGTGGTTGACGACACCCCGGTTACTTGACCGAGCAGGGCGTCGGGCTCCATTTCGAGCCGTCGGGCAGCTTCTTGAACGCGTAGTTGACGATCCAGGGCTGGGTCAGGTACTCGGGATCATCGACGACTTGCGTGTAGCGGATCCACTGACTTCTATCCGGTAATTCCATCGTCCGGAAGTACTCGGTGACCGCCGCGTTGCCCGTGTAAGGCATCCCGTTTTTCCAGTAGTAGCCGGGTCTCAGGCGGCTCGTGGCGACCTTCAGGTTGCCGCCGCGCTCGAAGTTTCCGGAGCCGCCCATGATCGTCCACTGGGCTATGGAATAGCCTTGCACGCTCGGCTCGACTCCGGCGGGCGGCTCGAGCTTCGACGGCCGGACCGGTAAAAACGTCGCGTTGCCGTAGTCGAGGCGACCCTGGGTCGCGGGCGGAGCGAAGTGAAACAGGCGCGTTTGCGTCCCGTAGTCCGCGTCCACCTTCAGGGTGTTGTCGTCCTGCCACGTGATGTGGAGGTGCGTCGCCAGGCGCATGAGGCCGGGCGCGCCGTACGCCTTGCAGGCGTTCCCTTCGGCCTCGTCCTTCGCCGGATCCCATTTCATCGCCACTTGTGCGGCGGCGGCGGTGTACGGAATGTTTCCCTGCGCTGCAGGATTGGGACCGGCGCCGACGAACCCGACGCCGGGATTTTCGATCGTGCCGGCGATGCCGCTGCCGAAGTCGCCCTTCGACGGCGTCAGCATCCGGACGTGCCAGTCTTCGGTGACGACGGCGCTCCAATAGCCGGTGAGGTCGATCGGCGCGCCGGCCTTCGCGGTTGGAGGCGGACCACCGCCGCGCCCCTGCGCCTGCACCAGCGCTGGCGTCACGAGGCACGCGCACACGATCACGAAGAGCTGTCGCATCTCAGTTGACCGCCTCGCCTGCCTTGCTGCCCCACGATTTGCCGTCGGTCGTGCGCGTGATCTGAATCAGGCGGCCGTGCGTGCTGTTCGGGCTGCGGGACGGGTTGACGACGACCTCGACCGGGTCGCCGATCCTGAACGCGTCCTTGTCGATCCCCTGCCGTGCGAACTGCGCGGCCGTCGCCCCCTCGATCACCCACTGCTTCGTCGTCCCGTCCGGATCGGCAACCTCGACGTACAGGAACGAATGCGGCGCGCGCAGCCCGCCGAAGGAGTGATGTGCGCGAAGGGGAACGCCGACCAGTATGATGACCGCCGCCGCGATGATGAGAGATGAAGACTTCATGGGTTCTCCTGGGCGGGTCTAAAGACCCGCCCCTACACTTACTTCTTCAGACTGCGATACACCGCCTCGACAAAGCGCGACGTCACACCCGGTTCCCTGCCGTACTCCGGGTCGAAATCCATCGTCGGCTTCGCGGCCTTCACCTGCGCGAGCGTCATCCCCTTGTCGGCCATCGCCTTGATGCGATCGCGGATCACCATCAGCATGTCGCGGTAGTTGCCGACGTCGGCCGCGTCGCTGATCCACCCATGACCGGGCACGATCATCGTCCCGCCCTGCGCCATGAACTCGGTGACGCTCATCTCGATCAGCTTGTTGAGCGCGTCGATTTCTCCATCGATGCTGCCGCCCTTGTCCACGTCGATCGGCGGATAGACGTCGCTGTTGTAGATATCGCCCGCGGCAATCGCGTCCGCGCGGCGGAACCAGACGACGCTGTCGCCGTCGGTGACCGCGCGCGGCATGTGAAAGAGCTGAACCGCCTGGTTGTTGAAGAAGCGGTAGAGCGTGTAGGTCTCGGATAAGTACGTGTCGGTCGGGACGAGCTGTTCCGGGGCCTTCGCTTCGACCATCCGGCTCTGCACGGCGGCGTGCGCCAGCACCTGCAGGCTGAGCGACGGATCCCTGTAGCCGAGGAGGCTGAACAGCGGAGACTTGCGGATGTTCGCGTTGCCGCCCACGTGATCCGGGTTGCTGCTGGTGTTGATGATCATCCGGATCGTCGGGTCGGCAAACGCATGCGTCGCCTGCCACGTGTTCCCGAAGGGGGACGCCGAGTCGGGCACGTCCGGCGGCCGCAGCGCCTGATGAATCTGACGTACCGCATCGAGCACGCGATCGCTCGCGGCGGCGACACCGGAATCGACCATCACCGTGCCGTCGCCGCCCGCCGACACGACGACGTTGCCGCCGGCGCCGGTGATGAGATAGACGTTGCCGGCCACGTGCAGCGGCTCGACCTTGTCGTACGCGGGAGCGCGCGGGCGCTCAGCGTCGGCGCGCTCGGCGATGTGCGTCGAGGCGTCGGTGTAGGCAGGTTTGATCGTCGATTGCGCCGCCGGAGGCTGAAGCGATGCGCCGCGGGCGCGCCATTCCGGATACAGCGTGTCGGCGCCGCCTCTCACGCCCTCCTGAGGCGTCTTGTACTTGAAGGCCGACTCGGTGAGATACGGGTTCTCGCCCGGCAGATAGTGCGGGACGCGGTACTTCTCCCCGAACTGATTGTCTTCCGGCTGACACGGATACGGCGGCAGTTGCAGCGTGGGCGCCCGCATGTACGTTGCGCTGCGCACCAGCGGCTCGGTGAGATAGTCGGGATCGACGACCGTGAACGTCACTTCGAGGTACGGTTCCTCGAGCGACACGTGCTCGATCACGGTCGCGCGGAAACTGGTGGCGACGCCGTTGCGGCGAACGTAGCTCTCCTTGAGATGGGTCGTCGTGATCTCGAGCGTGTCGCCGCGGAACCTGCCGCTCGAGAAGCCCTCCCAGGAATGGAGCGCGTACGGCGACGGCGACGGGCGGCCGTCGAGCCAGATCACGCGGTCGCCGGCCGTCTTCTCGTACGAAATCCGATACGCGACCATCTGCCGGGTCAGCGGATCGATCACCTTGTCGATCCGCATCGGGTCGAGCCCCTTGGGCTGATACCCCGGCGTGCGCGGCCTGCACTGGAGCAGCGATGATGTCGAGTTGACCTCTTCGTCGTAGGTGTCGGCCCGCATGCGGGCGGCGTCGTTCAGCGGGAGGCCGCGGTAGTCGCCGGGAAACGCACCCGGGTTGCGGTCGCGCTCGTCCTCGTGGTTGATCCAGCGCCACGTGCCGGTCAGGTCGATCGGCGAGTTCTCCTGGGCGGGCGCCGGCCGGATGGCCAGCATGGCCAGCAGCAGCACGACGGCCGCGGTTCGCAGGTGCATGGGGCCGGCGGAAAGATACCACCGAAAACCGTTGCGCGAACACGTCAGTGGGACCATGCTAAGGCGGCAAAGGAGAGGTCATGACGAAGGCGAAACTGCTCGCACTGCTGCTCGTGGGAACGGCCCTGCTTGGAGTCACGTTCGCCCGGGTCACGCTGGCGGAAGGGAACGCTCCGGCGGCGCTGACCGGCACGGTCAGCTCACCGGCGGACGGCGCGATGGAGGGGGTGCTCGTCGGCGCGAAACGGGCCGGCTCCACCATCAGCACCTGGGTCGTCAGCAACGCGCAGGGGCAGTACAGCTTTCCGCGCGACCGGATGGAACCGGGCCACTACGCCGTCAGCATCCGCGCCGTCGGCTACGAGCTGCCCGCGACCTCCGTCGATCTCAAGAGCGAACCCGCTCGGCTCGATCTGCCGCTGACGAAGATCACGCGGCCGAACAAGGTCGCGGAGCAGATGACCAACGCCGAGCTGATCATGAGCGCGCCGGGAACGCAGGCGCAGAAGGCGTCGCTCGGCGGCTGCGTGAACTGTCACACGCTTCAGCGCGCGCTGTTCTCGCGGTTCGATGCCCTCGAGATGTCGATCGTCGCCGCGCGCATGCCGCGGCACACGAACAATTCCTCGCCGATGCATCCCTACTACCGTCCGCTGGAAGGGCCGTTGCCGGCCATCACCGAGCCGACGACCCTGGGCCGCTATCTCAGCTCGATCAACCTGAGCGCGACCGACGCGTTCCAGTTCCCGCTGAAGACGCTGCCGCGGCCGAAAGGGAAGGCCACGCAGGTGATTTACACGGTGTACGACCTGCCGCGCCCCGACGCCTCGCCGCACGACGTGGCCTTCGACGCGGACGGCAACGCCTGGTACTCCGATTTCAACTCGCAGTACTTCGGCAAGCTCGATGTGAAGACCGGCAAGGTGGTCGAGTACTCGCCGCCGATCCGTCGCCCCGGACAAATCGCGCAAGGCGGCCTGCAGATCGATCTCGACAAACAGGGGCGTGTCTACTACGGGAACATGTCGCAGCTGCAGATCGTGCGGCTCGATCCGAAGACCGGCAAGATGGAGACGTTCCAGCTTCCCACGCCGGAGGCCACGTGGGGCGACGCGCACCTGACGATGATCGATCCGGCGCACATGGACGTGGACGGCCAGCTCTGGTTCAACATCGCGTTCGACACCGGCGAGTCGGGTGGCACGTGGCGCGTGGACCTCGCGAAGAACAAGTGGACGCCCGTCACGTATCCGAAGGGCAGCCCCTCGGCCCGCGCCTACGACGTGATTGCCGACTCGCAGAACAACGCGTGGGGCATGCAGATGACGAACGACAAGTTGTGGAAGACCGACGCTAAGACGCTGCAGACCGTCTGGTACGACTTCCCCACCAAGGGCGCGGGCTGCCGGCGCGGGCACATGGATTCACAAGAGCGCATCTGGTGCGGCGTGTTCAACGGCAATCGCCTCGCGATGTTCGACACCAAGACGCTGAAATTCACCGAGTGGACGGTGCCCACCGAGTGGACGCGGCCGTACGACGCCCAGTACGACGACCGCGCGTACGCGTGGACCGCCGGTATGGACAGCGATCGCGCCGTGCGGCTCAACGTCGCGACCGGCGAATTCACCGAGTACCTGCTGCCGGGCCACACCAACGTCCGTCATGTGGAGGTGCAGAAGTCCGGCGCGCTCTCCAGCCTCTGGCTGGGCGATCAGCACGGCAACACGCTCACGCGCATCGAGCCGATTGCACCGTAGACAGGG
>WNFK01111036.1_pt1 | contig 12416 bp, 16 predicted proteins | sample 5400281 | NCBI WGS metagenome assembly WNFK01 (sample SAMN13153350, study PRJNA577476) | soil metagenome | isolation source: 20 cm soil on Douglas fir-dominated hillslope | place: USA:California | collected 2013-09-17
CATCGAGGGCCACGTCCTCGACATCAGCACCTCCGGCGTGCGCGTCCGGGTCGGCGCGGATCTGCCGGTCGGCGCGGCGGTGACTCTCCGCATCACCCTGCCGCGCGGGGCCAACCGGCTGGAGGTGGTGGCGCGCGTGGCGCGGCGAGAGGCCGACGGCCTGGCGCTGGATTTCATGGGGATGCCCGAGCCCGAGGCCCGCCGGGTCGAGCCGCTGGTGGGCGGCTGGGACACGCGCCGCCGCGGCCCGCGAGCGACGCGGCCGCTGCCGGTGAGCATCCGCGTGGAGCGGGGCGAAGCGGGCCAGGGCAAGACGCTCGACCTCAGCGCCTTCGGGGCGCGGATCGCCACCGACCTGGACCTACAGCCGGGAGACTTCGCCAAGCTGGAGTTCCAGCCGGAGGGCGACGGAGATCCGCTGCGCCTGTCCGCGGTGGTCTGGAGCCTGGCGGACCGCGGCGCCGTGTTCGTCTTCGCCAATCTCCGCAGCAGCGACTTCGCTCGCCTGAGCCAGTACGTGGGCCGGCTGGTCGAGCGGGGAAGCTGAGGCGCGCACCCGCATGGGGCGGGAGGATCGGCGAGGCGCCCACAGGGTCCGTGCCGGCTGGCCGGTCCAGCTCGAGTCGCCGCAGGGCGAGACGGTCAGCGGACACGTCTCCGACATCAGCACGTCGGGTCTCCGCGTGCAGGTGCCCATCGAGCTCGCCGCCGATACTCCGGTGACCCTTCGCCTGACCCTCCCCGGCCCGCCGGACCGCGTCGAGGTGGTGGGGGTGACGGGACGCGTGGTGCGCAGTGACGGGGAGGGCATCGCGGTGGACGTCATCAGCGCGGGCGGCGGCCTGCCCGAGCGTGCGATGCGCCGTGTGCGGCCCCGCCTGGACAACTGGGAGACCCGCCGGCGCTCGCCGCGCGTGCACCTGCCGGTGGTGGTGACCCTCGGGCACGAGGGCGGCGCGCAGGTGCCGCGGAGACGGTGGACCTCAGCACGTTCGGGGCGCGGATCACCACCGGGCTCGTCCTGCGCGCGGGGGAGCGCGTCGATGTGCGGCTCCCGGCCGACGGCGACGTCGAGCCCCTGTCGCTCCGCGCGGTGGTGTGGGAGGTGGACGCTCGGAGCGCCGCGCTCGTCTTCGTGAACGTGCCGGCCCCGGCCTTCGAGCGCCTGACGCGCTTCGTGTCGGCACTCCTCGACGAGCCCTGATCGCGTATCCGCGCGCCGCCGGCGGGGAGCCCCCGCCGACTTTGCGTTTGACAGGACCGCGCCGCCTGACTAAGATGAATGGCGGTTCAGTCATCCTCCAATGCGCGATCCTGACAAGCCCCAGCAAATCATCGAGGCGGCCGTTCGGGTCTTCGCCCGCAAGGGCTACTACAACTCGCGCGTCTCCGACATTGCCCGGGAAGCCGGCATTGCTGCGGGCACCATCTATCTCTACTTCCGCACCAAGGACGACATCCTCGTCACCCTGTTCCGCGACAAGATGGCCCAGTTCGTGGGGAGCCTGCGCAAGGCGATCGCCGACGAGCCGGACGCGGTGGCCAAGCTCTCCCGGCTCATCCGACTCCACTTCGAGATGCTGGAAGAAGACCCGCAGCTCGCCGAGGTGGTCCAGGTGGAGCAGCGGCAGGGACAGAAGTTCTTCCGGGGGGCCTCCGCGCAGGAGATCGCGTCCTACTTCGCCCTCATCGCCTCGGTGCTGGAAGAGGGCGTGGCGGAGGGCCGCTTCCGGGCGGGGCTGCCGGTGAAGGTCGCGACCAAGGCCCTCTTCGGCGCCATGGACCAGATGGCCACCTCGTGGGTGCTGGGCAAGCGCGGCTATCGCCTCGCCGACACCGCGGACGCCCTCGCCGACATTTTCCTCCGCGGCCTCGGCCGCCGCTGAGCCGCGCAACCAGGAGCCATCCACCGATGCCGTACGAGAACATCGTGGTCACCCGCGAGGAGTCCTTCGCGGTCATCACCCTGAGCCGGCCCCCCGCCAACGCCATCAGCGAGGGGTTGATGCGCGAGCTCAACGCCGCCCTGTCCGAGCTCGAGGCCGACGCCGCCATCCGATCGCTGATCATCACCGGGGCGGGCGACAAGATCTTCTGCGCGGGCGCCGACCTCGGCTCCGCCTTCTCGGGGCCGGACATCGCGGCCTTTCTCCGGTTCGGCAACAGCGTGGTGCGGCGCATCGAGCGCTTCCCCAAGCCGGTGGTGGCCGCCATCAACGGGCACGCGCTGGGCGGCGGATGCGAGATCGCCATGGGCTGCCACATCCGCATCCTCAAGGAGACGGCACGGATGGGCCAGACGGAGTCCAACCTCGGCATCATCCCCGGCTATGGCGGGACGCAGCGGACGCCCCGCCTCATCGGGCGCGGGCTGGCCCTGGAGCACCTCCTCCTGGGCACCCAGATCTCCGCCGCGGAGTGCCACCGGATCGGGCTCGTCAACCGCCTGGCCAAGGACGGCGAGACGCTCAACGACGCCAAGGGGCTGGCGCGGGAGCTGGGCAAGCGGCCGCCCATCGCCACCCGGCTCATCATCGAGGCGGTGGACGACGGCCTCGAGGAGCCCATCGACAAGGCCATCGAGATCGAGATCCGTGCCTTCGAGAAGGTCATCCGCACCGAGGACGCGGGGGAGGGGCTGCAGGCCTTCTTCCAGAAGCGCGCGCCCGAGTTCAAGGGCCAATAGGCGATGGACCTCGGTTTGAAAGACAGGGTGGCGCTGGTCACGGGAGGGGCGCGGAGCCTCGGCCGGCAGGACTGCCTCACCCTCGCCGCGGAAGGCTGCCGGGTCATCGTCCTCGACCTCAACGGCGAGGGGGCCGAGGAAACGGCGAAGGAGATCGCGGGCGGGGGCGGGGTGGCGCGGGGTTACGAGGTGGACATCACCGATCGTCCGGGCCTCGCCGAGGTGCTCCGCCGCGCCCAGGGCGAGGTGGGGCCGGTGGACATCTGCGTGAACAACGCCGGCCTCATCTACACCCTGGGCCAGCTCAAGGACATGGACGACGCGGCCTGGGACCTCAACCTCCAGGTGAATCTCACCGGCACCTACAATGTCACCAAAGCGGTGTTCCCGGGCATGCGCGAGCGGAAGTGGGGTCGGGTGATCTCCATGGCCTCGATCGCGGGCCTCATGGGGGGCTTCGGGCAAACCGCCTACTCGACGAGCAAGATGGGCGTGATCGGCTTCGCCAAGTCGGTCGCGCTCGAGGGCGCGCGTTATCACATCACGAGCAATGTCATCGCGCCGGGCATCATCGGCCCCAACGCCAACCTCTCGCCGCTGTACGAGCGGATGGTCAAGCGCGTCGCGATGCAGACGGAAGGGCAGCCGGAGGACGTGGCCAATGCCATCGCTTTCCTGTGCTCCGAGCGCGCCCGCTACATCACCGGCGCCGTCCTCACGGTGACGGGCGGAATGGACCTCTTCACGTTCTAACCGGGACCCAAGGCACACCAACCAGGAGGATCAGTCATGCCTACAGTGAAGGAAACCTTCGACGCGATGGCGGGCCGGTTTCAGCCGAGCAAGGCGACCGGGGTCAATGCCACCATCCAGTACGACATCTCCGGAGACGAGGGCGGCACCTGGCACGCCGTGATCAAGGACGGGACCTGCGCGGTGAATCAGGGTGCGGCGGCGGCGCCGAACCTCACGCTCGGCATGTCCTCCCAGGACTGGCTCGACATGATCGGCGGCAAGCTCTCCGGCCAGATGGCCTTCATGTCGGGCAAGCTCAAGCTCAAGGGCGACATGGGCCTCGCCATGAAGGTGGGGTCCCTCTTCTCCGTCTAGCCGGGCGGTCTCTGCTTGACGCGAAGCGTCAGCGCCGCGTAAGATGGGATGAGAGTCCAATGGAGGACGCATGAAGGACGAACTGTTCACCATGGTGGTGCCCGAGATGCCCGGGGTGTCGTCCGAAACGCGGGCTCGCTGGCAGGAGGAGGTCAACCGGAACTTCCTTCGCATGAAGCACTTCTCCGAGATGGTCATGAATCCCAAGGAGCCCGAGATCGGGCCCACCCCGCGCCAGGAGATCTACCGGAAGAACAAGTCGCGGCTCTACCGGTACGAGTCCCGGCGGACGCACCGGACCCCGGTGCTGTTCGTCCCCAACCTCGGCATCAGCCGGCCCTACATCTTCGACCTCATGCCCAGGGGCTCGTTCATCGAGTACATGACCCAGCAGGGGTTCGACATGTACCTGCTGGACTGGGGCGTGTTCGGGCCGGAGGACAACGGCCTCACCTTCGAGGACGTGGTGACCAAGATCCTGCCCCGGATGGCGCGCAAGGCGCTGGAGTCCTCGGGCGCGCGCGAGCTCTCCGTGCTCGGGTACTGCATGGGCGCGCCCATCTCGGCGAGCTACCTCGGCTCCACGCCCGAGTTCCCGCTGAAGAACTTCGTGGATATGGCGGGCCCCATCGACTTCGCCCACGCGGGGCTCTTCGCCCAGTGGCTCGACGCGCGCTACTTCGACGTGGACAAATACGTGGACACCATGGGCAGCATTCCCGCCGACATGGTGAAGGCGGGCTTCAAGCTCCTCAAGCCGACCATGGACCTCTCCACCAACATCAATCTCTGGTGGAACCTGTGGAATCCGGAGTACGTCTCGGGATTCAACGCGCTCAACAAGTGGGCCAACGAGTACCAGCCGTTCCCCGGCGAGTTCTTCCGGCAGTGGGTGAAGGACTTCTACCAGCAGAACCGGCTCGTCCGGGGCGAGCTGCGGATGGGGGGCCGGCCGGTGAGCCTGCGCAACATCCACGCTCCCGTGCTCGCGGTGGGCGCCAAGGAAGACAATATCGCGCCGCCCGGCTGCGTGAAGCCCCTCATCACCGCGGTGTCGAGTACCGACCGCGAATACGTGGAGCTGCCGGGCGGTCACATCTCCCTCATCGCGGGACGTGGCGCCTCGGTGCACTGCTGGCCCAAGGTCGCGTCCTGGCTGGCGGCCAGGTCGTAGGAGGATCATCCAATGGCGGATGCGAGCAACCAGCTATTCGACATGTGGAAGAAGCAGGTGGAGGAGGGGAGTCAGGCGTGGCTCAGGATGCTGGGCACCCCCCAGGCCGCGCCGATGGACCCCCAGGCCTTCTGGCGCCCCTTCATGGACCAGGGCATCGCCGCCTGGTCCAGGGTGATGACCCAGGGACAGGCCCCGCCGGACCTCATGGCCCAGTGGAAGCAGTTCCTCGACCAGTGGATCGCCGCCTGGTCCAAGGTTCTCGAGCAGGCCATGGGCACCGAGGCCTTCGCCAAGACCCTCGGCAAGCAGATGGAGGGATTTCTCAATGCGGCGAGCCCGGTGAAGAAGGCGGCCGAGCAGCAGGTGGAGACGTCCCTGGCGGGCCTGGGGCTTGCCTCGCGCAGCCAGCTCATCGCGGTGGCCCAGCAGATCGTCCAGCTCGAGGAGAAGATCGAGGGCGTCGAGGACAAGCTGGACGCCGTGCTCCGCCGGCTGGACGCGGTGGGCGGGTCCCGGTAGGCGCGGCATGATCGGGATCACCATCGACCGCATCGAAGTGGGCGACCGCGCGGAGGTGACGCGCGCGGCCACCGACGGAGACATCGCGGGCTTCGTGGACTCGGTGGGGGACTATAACCCCATCCACTCCGATCCGGCCTATGCCGCGGGCACCCTGTTCAAGGAGCGGATCGCGCCGGGTATCTGGACGGCCGGCCTGGTGTCGGCGGTGATCGGCACCCGCCTCCCCGGTCCCGGCACCATCTACCTCTCGCAGGACCTCAAGTTCCTCCGGCCGGTCAAGCTGGGTGACACCATCACCGCGCGGGTCGAGGTGACCGAGATCAACCGCGAGAAGAACCGCGTGCGGCTCAAGACGGTGTGCGTCAACCAGCGCGGCGAGGAGGTGCTCGGCGGCGAGGCGCTGGTGATGCCGTCGCGCCTGCCGGTGCGCTACGAGCGGGTGGCGGATCCCGCCGCGCTGCTGACCCTGTGGGCGCTGAGCCCGTGGGCGTGGGCGGCCCAGGGCGCGGCCATGATGGGGATGCTGGGCCTCAGCGCGATCGCGCTGTCAGTGGGGCGTCCCGGGATTCTGCGGTCTGTGCCGCGGCGCTAAGGCGACGCCCTCAACTTTCGTATTGCTCGCCTCAGAGCACCGGGTGCTCTTCAGCTCGCCCAACTACCGCCGCGGACCCTGACCGCAGGAATTACATGAACAACCCCCCGTTGATGGAGAGCTCCGCCCCCGTCACGTAGTCGCCGTCCTTGGAGCAGAGGTAGACGCAGGCGCGCGCCACCTCCTCCGCCTTCCCGAAGCGCCGCATGGGGATCTGCTCCAGCAGCTTGGCGCGCACCTTCTCGGGGATGGCCGTGACCATGTCGGTCTCGGTGAAGCCCGGCGCCACGCAGTTCACGGTGATGCCCTTGCCGGCCAGCTCCTTGGCCAGGGACTTGGTGAAGGCCGCCACGCCCGCCTTGGAGGCGGCGTAGTTGGCCTGTCCGAAGTTGCCGATCTGACCGATCACCGAGGTGATGTTCACCACGCGGCCGAAACTCTGCTTGAGCATCTGGTCGATGAACACCTTGGTGGAGTTGAAGACCCCGTCGAGATTGATGGCCAGCACCTTGCGCCACGAGGCGTGATCCATCTTCACGAAGCTCTTGTCCGACGTGATGCCGGCGTTGTTGACGAGGATGTCGACGTGCCCGAACTCCTTCAGCACCTCCTGCGCCATCCGGTAGGTGTCGGGGTAGTCGGCCCGCCGCGGGCGGTGGCCTCGCTGGAGACGTAGTTGACGGCGACGTCGGCACCCTCCTCGGCGAGCGCGAGCGCGATGGCGCGGCCGATGCCGCGGGAGCCTCCGGTCACGAGGGCGGTGCGTCCTTCGAGCAACATGGCGCGTCCTCCTGTCGAGGTCGTGAAGGGTCGCAGTATAGCAGGGCGAGGGGTCGTCGGCTTGTGGGCCCTGACGCGCGGTGTTAGACTCCCGCCATGGCGTACGTGATCAAGCGGTACTCCAACCGTAAGCTCTACGACACGCAGGAGAGCCGCTACGTCACGCTGGAGGAGCTCGAGGAGCTGATCCGCGCCGGGAAAGAAATCTCGGTGGTGGATGTGTCCACCGGCGAGGATCTCACCTCGGTCACGCTGGCCCAGATCATCCTCGAGAACGAGCGCAACCACCGCGCCGCGCTCCCCACCGCGTTCCTCCACCAGCTCATCAAGCACGGCCAGGCCTGGCAAGAGTTCGTGCAGGGCACGATGAAGTCGAGCCTCGATGCGATCATGACCAGCCAGCGCGAGGCCGACCGCGTGTTCCGCGAGTGGGCGACGCGCGCGGGCTGGGCGGCGGCGCCGAAGGTCGCGCCGACGGCGGGAGCGTCCGAGCGCAAGGCCGAGGCGTCGGGCGAGGCAGACGCGCTGCGCGACGAGGTGGCGGCGCTCCGCGAACAGCTGCGCGCGCTCGAGGAGCGGCTGGAGAAGCGACGCGAGAAGTGATCGCGGACCGGGACGGCCCGGCCCGCGTCGATGCCGCTAGGCTATGCGTCGAGGCGAAATCGCTAGGCGAGGGGAGCGTAGAGGGACTTCACCCGATCCGAGAGCTGGGCGAAGGTGGTCTGGATCTCCTTGCCGGCATGCTCGGCGCTGACCTGGAGCCGTTCGGCCGACCGCGTCACGGCCTGGGCATTGCCCTCGAAGAGCTTGAAGGCTTGCTGCGCGCCCTCCGCCGACTCCAGCAGGCCGCGCTGGCAAGCGGCGAGGGGGTCCATCGGGGCGCCCTGCAGGTCGGTCTTCCGCGTAGAGGCGGACACCCTCCTTGGCGGCGCTCGCGGAGAGGTCGACCAGCTCTCGCAGCACCTTCTGATTCGCGTCGGCGTAAAGGGTGAACATCTCCACGGCGGTGCCGGTCATCTGGGCGAAGAAGTCAGTTCCCGGGGCGGCCATCGTCATTGATCGATCCTCCGTCTTGGAAGTATGTCGTCACGCGCTTGTCACAGTGCGGCGTGACCATGGAGTCATGATAACGCAGTGCGCTATGAGGCGTCAAGCGGTCGTGATGGCAGGTTTCTGCACAGGTTTGGAGCCATGTCTCTCCTCGCCCTGGCGCTCCTCTCCGGCTGTGCCACCGCCCCGCCGCCGAAGCCGCCCGTCCGCCCGGCGATACAGCCTCGCGCCCCGACGGAGGACGACCGCTTCAAGATCTCGGCGGCCCTGGCGCCCCTCCTGCTCACCGCCGGGGTGTGGCGAGGCCCGGAAGACGGCTGCGCGGTGGGCCTCGGGATCCTGCCGATGAAGCGCATCAACCTCGGCGTGGCGCCGCACCCCACCTGTCGCTTCAGCCTCATCGTGACCGAGGGCGCGCTGGCGCAGCTTCCCCCCCGGGCACGCCGGCAGGAGGAGCGCGGCGCGGGGCCCATGCTCTCGCGGGAGCCCGCCGAGCTGGCCAAGTTCCGCGCCTATGACCGCGACGAGGAGCGCGCGGCGGACCGCTACGCCGTGGAGCTCTTGAACCGGCTGCCGGGCGACGGCACCCGCTGCCGCGCGCTCTCCGCACTGCTCCGGCGCCTCGCTCGCGACGGCCGGCGGCCGCAATCCGAGAACTGGCTTTCGACGCACCCGAGCCCCACCGCGCGGCTCGAGGCCATCAAGGAGACCTGCTCATGAGGCGATTGATCATGGCGCTAGCGCTGGCGCTCGCCACGGTGGCGACGGGAAGTCCCGCCCTGGCGCAGCCGATTCCGCTCTCGGCGCTGGTCACCGAGCGCGCCCGGTTCGACCAGCAGCCGGTGATCGTCACCGGCACGGTGGGCATCGGGGGAGTGCCGGGGGGAGCCACCCAGCGCTTCTCCCTGGTGTCGGGCGGGTTCAGCGTGGACGTGGTAGCGCCGGGAGGCTTCCCGGTGCGGCCGGGGGCGCAGGTGGAGGTGGAAGGGATCTTCCGCGCCAGCTCGAATCTCATCGAGGCGTTCCGCGTGACGCCCCGTTAAGATACTGCTCCATGAACCTGGCCCGACTGGGTGAGGACAGCCTCGGCACCTACGGCGAGTTCGTGTCGCTGTCCTTCGAGGGGCGCGAGATCACCAATGTGGAGGCTGACCGCGCGTCGCGCCGCCTCGCCAACGCCCTCCGGCGTCTGGGCGTGACGCCGGGCGACCGGGTGGTGGTGATGCTCGCCAACTGCCCCGAGGTCACCCAGAGCTATGGCGGCATCCTCAAAGCGGGCGCGGTGATCGTGCCGGTGATCTTCCTGCTGGGATCCGCCGAGGTGGCGCACATCCTCGCTCACTCCGAGGCCAAGGTGGTGATCACCTCCCGCGACATGGTGTGGAAGGTCGAGGACCAGATCGGAGCCCTGCCGACGCTCCGGCACGTGCTGGTGGTGGACGGCGAGGACGACCGCGACGGCCGCACCCGGTCCTTCGTCGCGGAGACGGCGGGGGAGAGCGAGCGCTTCGAGACGATCGACCGCGGGGACGAAGACCTCGCGGTGATCCTCTACACCTCCGGCACCACGGGGACGCCGAAGGGGGTGGCGCTGTCGCACGCGAACCTCGCCGCGAACGCCCGCGCCGCCGCCGAGCTCTACGAGCTGGACCGGCGCGAGTGGGCGGTGGGGGTGCTGCCGCTCTCGCATTCGTACGGGCTCACCCTCATGAACGCGGGGAATATCCTCGGCACTCGCGCGGTGCTGCTCCGCTGGTTCAACCCGGAAGCGGTGCTGGAGGCCATCCAGAAGTTCCGCGCCACCGCGATGTCGGGCGTTCCCACCATGTTCGTCTATCTTCTGAACTATCCCGAGGCGGATCGCTTCGACACCTCCTCGATGCGGGTATGGGGCTCGGGGGCGGCGCCGCTCCCGGTGGAGGTGGTGGAGCCCTTCGAGCGGAAGTTCGGCGGCAAGCTGATGGAGGGCTATGGGCTCACCGAGGCCGCCCCGGTGGTGTCCGCGCATCGGCTCTCCGGGGTGCGCAAGCTCGGCTCGGTGGGCCAGCCCATCCCGGGGGTGTCGGTCACCATCCAGGACGACGCCGACCGGATGCTGCCCGCCGGCGAGGTGGGCGAGGTGTGCGTGATGGGCCCCAACGTGATGCTCGGCTACTACCGCGATCCGGACGAGACGGCCCGCACCGTGCGCGGCGGCTGGCTCCACACCGGGGACATGGGGCGCCTGGACGGGGACGGCTTCCTCTACATCGTCGAGCGAAAAAAGGATCTCATCATCCGTGGGGGCTTCAACATCTATCCCCGCGAGGTCGAAGAAGCCCTCTACGCGTTCCCGAAGACGGCGGAAGCCGCGGTGATCGGGCAGCCGGATCTCCTCATGGGTGAGGACGTCCTCGCCTTCGTGGTGCTCCGCGACGGCCAGACCGCCACCGCCGACGAGGTCCTGGCCTTCTGCCAGACCCGGCTGGCCCGCTACAAGTGCCCGAAGCAGGTGCGCTTCGTCAGTGCCCTGCCCAAGAGTCCCATCGGCAAGATTCTCCGTAAAGAGCTCCGCACACAGGTGTGAGGAGGGGCCCATGACCCAAGATACCCTTGCGAAGATGTTCTGGAACCGGATCGAGCGAAGTGGTGACCAGCCCGCCGAGCAGGCCAAGCGCGACGGCGTCTGGAAGACGCTCACGTGGAAGGAGGTCGGCCAGGCCGTCCGCGAGCTGGCGGCCGGCCTGCTCGCGCTCGGCCGGAAGAAGGGCGACGCCGTCGGGATCCTCTCGACGAGCCGCGCCGAGTGGGTGCACGCGGACTTCGCCATCTTCTCGGTGGGGTGCGTGACCATTCCCATCTACCCGACCTACCCGGCAGACCTGATCCAGTACATCGTCAACGACGCCGGCGTCCGCACCCTCTTCGTCGAGGACACCACCCAGCTCGCCAAGGTTCTCGAAGTTCAGGGGAAGATGGAGGGGCTGGAGCAGATCATCCTCATCCAGGCCGAGGCGGGCAAGACGCCCAACCCGCGGGTGCAGACGTGGGAGCAGCTCCGGCGCCTCGGCCGCGACAGCCTGGACCGCGTGCGGAGCGAGCTCGAGGCGCGCCTGGCCGGCGGCCGTTCCGACGACGTCGCCACCATCGTCTACACGTCGGGCACCACCGGGCCGCCCAAGGGTGTGGTGCAGACCCACGGTAACCACATGGCCGCGCTCGATTCCGCGGCCCAGACCACATCGATCGCCGAGGGAGACGTCCACCTGCTCTTCCTTCCCCTCGCGCACTCCTTCGCGCGGCTGGAGGCGTTCATCGGGATCCACCGGGGCCTCACCACCGCCTTCGCGGAGAACATCGACAAGCTGCGCGACAACCTGCCCGAGGTGCGCCCGCACTTCCTCTGCAGCGTGCCGCGCGTCTTCGAGAAGGTCTACGCGGGCGTGCTCGCCAAGGCCGAGGCCGGCTCGCCGCTCAAGAAAAAGATCTTCCGCTGGGCGGTCGGGGTGGGCAAGGAGGTCTCCCGGCTCAAGCAGGCGGGCCAGCCCGTCCCCGGCCTGCTCGCCTTCAAGTACCGCATCGCCAGCAAGCTCGTCTTCTCGAAGATGCACGCCGCCCTGGGAGGGCGCCTGCGCTTCGCCGTCTCCGGCGGTGCCCCGCTGTCCCGGGAGATCGCGGAGTTCTTCCACGCCGCCGGCATCCTCATCCTCGAGGGCTACGGTCTCACCGAGACCTGTCCCGTCCTCACCAACAACCGGGAGGACAAGTTCAAGTTCGGCTCGGTGGGCCTGCCCCTGCCGGGAGTGGAGATCCGCATCGCCCCCGACGGGGAGATCCTGGGACGGGGCGGCAATATCGCCAAGGGCTACTTCAAGAAGCCGGACGCGACCGCGGAGGGGTTCCTCGCCGACGGCTGGTTCGCCACCGGCGACATCGGCACCCTCGACGAGGACGGCTTCCTCTTCATCACCGACCGGAAGAAGGACCTCATCGTCACCGCGGGCGGGATGAACATCGCCCCCCAGAACATCGAGAACCTCCTCAAAGGCGATCCCTTCGTGAGCCAGGTCATGGTCTACGGGGACCGGCGTCCGTTTCCGGTGGCCCTCATCACGCTGAACCCGGATGAGCTGACCGCCTTCGCCAAGGCCGAGGGCATCCTGACGCCGGACGCCGGCGCGCTGACCCGGCACCCCAGGGTGGTGGAGCGGGTCTCGCGCATCGTGGAGGAGCGCAATGCCGAGCTCCAGTCGTACGCCAAGATCAAGAAGTTCACCATTCTCGCCGTTGACTTCACGGTAGAGAACGGCTTCCTGACCCCGACCTTGAAGGTGAAGCGCAAGGTCATCCGCGACAAGTACCAGGATGCCCTCGACCAGCTCTACCGCTGAGACTGATGGGGAATCCCTTCCATCTCGACGGCAAGGTGGCGATCGTCACGGGCGCCAGCCGGGGGCTGGGGCGCGCCATGGCCCTGGCCCTCGCCGAGGCCGGCGCCGACGTGGCGGTGGCCGCCCGCA
>WNFK01021983.1_pt3 | contig 12415 bp, 10 predicted proteins | sample 5400281 | NCBI WGS metagenome assembly WNFK01 (sample SAMN13153350, study PRJNA577476) | soil metagenome | isolation source: 20 cm soil on Douglas fir-dominated hillslope | place: USA:California | collected 2013-09-17
GAGCTGATCGCCGAAGGCTTTCAGCCCTTCGTGCAAAAGGGACGACTGTTGTCTGATGGCTCGTCCAAGAAGCGCGTGGAGTTTCCCAAAGTGCCGTTGTTCGAAGAGTTGTTGGGCGCGCAGAAACCGACAGGCATTGCCTGGCAAGCGTATGTCACGATCGCCGGCGCCGACGACTCCGGCCGGCCGTTGCAGACAGCAAAGAAAACTCCTCCGGAAATCGTCAAAGTCTATCGCGATACCCTGGCGCGCATCGAAAAGGACAAAGAATTCGCCGCGGAGCTGGCGAAGGTTGCCGGCGACGACGCCGAAATGCTCTCCCATATAGAGAGCGAGCCGGTCCTGCGCCGGCTTCTCAATTTATCACCGGGTGCCAAGGAGTTTGCCAACAACATGATGAAAAAATATTTGAACCGGTGACGATACCCTTCGAACGAATTCAAAGAGAAGCTCGCCATGATTCAAAAAACTATAATACACGCGAGACTGAATGCTTGATGAACCGCCTGCCTGGCCTCCTTGACTCATCTTCGGGGTTTCGATAAGCGTTGGCGCGGCTCGTTTCCGAGCCCCATCTTCGAGCTGATTTCATCGACAGGAAATCTCGGTTGCAGGAGGCGCAACATGAAGAAAACTTTGCTGGTGATTCTTTGCTCATCGCTGTGGAGTTTTTGCGCGCACGCTCAAGCGCCATTCTACCAGGGGAAAACGATTCGGGTGATCGTCGGTACGCCACCCGGTAATCTCTATGACTTCTGGGCGCGGTTGATCGTCGATTACATGGGCAAGCATATTTCCGGCAATCCCAGTTTCATCGTGCAGAATATGCCCGGCGCCGGTCACGTGGTTGCGGTCAATCATCTATATACGGTCGCCAAGCCGGACGGCCTCACGCTGATCGGCTCCGTCATTCCGTCGCTTTATCTCAATCAACTCGTCGGCCGGCCGGAGATTCAATTCGATTGGTCGAAGTTCACCTGGATCGGCTCGCCGGCGCGCGGCGCGAGCCAGATGTACATGCGCGCGGACAGTCCGTACAAAACCATCGAAGATGTGCGCACGGCGAAGGAGCCGCCGAAGTGCGGCGCCACCGGCGTCACCGGACCCGATTCTTATTTTCCGAAACTGTTGCAGGAAACCGTCGGAGCGAAGTTTAACATCGTCACCGGCTATCCAGGCGGCACGGACATCGATCTCGGCGTCGAGCGCGGTGAGATTCACTGCCGCGCTTTTACCATCGAAGCATTCTTCGGCCGCGAGCCCTATCACACTTGGCGTAAGACGGGTTTTGTCCATCACCTGTTTCAGAGCGGCAGCAAACGAGATGCGCGCCTGCCGCAAACCCCAACGATCTTTGAAATCATGGACAAATACAAAACGCCGGAATCGGGACGTCGTCTAGCGACGGTTTTGCTCGGCGCCGACGACATGGGCCGGCCGATGTTCGGCCCGCCCGGCATGCCGGCCGATCGTCTAAGAACTCTCCGCGACGCGTTCGCGAAAACAATGCAGGATGAACAGTTCCGCGCCGAAGTGAAAAAACGCAACTATGAATTCGATCCGGTCGGCGGTGAAGAGCTGGAGAAACTCGCTAAGGACGTGACAAACCAACCAGCGGAAGTTATCGATCGGTTGAAAAAAGTTTTGGGGAATTGATTCTGCCGCGCCGACAGGAACAGCATTAGCGCACTATGCCGCGCCTATGCACGATCGCAGGCGACGCTTAAAGGCTCGTAAAAAATTGTTATTGCGCAAAGGAGACGCTATGGGAACAAACCGTTTGCTGTTGCCGTACCTCGCTATAACCCTGCTCATCGTCGCGGCTCTGTCGCCGTTGAAGACCACGGGCGCGGCACAAAGTTCATTTTTCCAGGGCAAAACCATCAGCATCGTCCAGGGCCGCGATCCCGGCGGCACGGGAGATCTTCGTGTGCGAGCGCTCGTGCCGTTCTTGCAAAAGTACATTCCCGGCAATCCAACCATCGTAATGGAATTCATGCCCGGCGGCGGCAGCCGCAAGGCAGCCAATCACGTGTTCCGATCGGCCCGTCCTGACGGCCTGACTATCGGCAACTTGAGCTCGGGTATGGTTTCGCTCGCCATACTCGGAGAATCCGGAGTCTTATACGATATCGACAAGTTCCATTACCTGGGCTCGCCATACAGCACCTATCATTCGGTATTTGTCACCCGCAGAGACGCCGGCTTCGACACCATCGACAAGCTGCGCGCCGCTACCGGAGTCAAAGTCGGCGGCCAGTCGATCGGATTCTCCACTTACAACGAGGGACGTCTTTTCGTCTATATGCTCGGTCTCAAAGATCCGCTGTTCATCGCCGCCTTCGGCGGCGCCGAGCTCGATCCGGCGATGATGCGCGGCGAGATCGACGGCCGCGCCACCGGCCCGGACACCATCCTGCAACGCAACCGCGATTGGATCGACAAAGGCCTAGCAAATGTTCACGTGATTATGGAAACACCCAAAGGCGACAAGCACCCCCATTCATTCTTCGCCAAGCTTCTCGAGATCGAGACCTTCGCTAAAAACGATCGTGAACGCAGGATGCTCGCCTTGCAACGCGCTTTCCGCGTCACTGGCACGCCGTTCGTGCTTCCGCCTGGAACACCGAAGGATCGAGTTGATATATTAAAGGACGCTTTCCGCAAGACCTATCTGGATCCGGACTTCGCCAAGGAGTACAGGAAACTCACCTCTGACGATCCGTCGCCCCTGCTGCCGGAAAATCATGAGAAGGCCATCAGAGAAGTGCCGCGCGACCCGGAGGCGATTGAGCTATTTAAAATAATAGCAGGACCCAAGAAACTGCCGCCGCGATGACTTGTGACGTTCAAATCGTTCAAACCGTTCAAGCAGTTCAAACCGTTGAACGGAGCGTATGGATCGTGGCCGCGTAAAGTCCGCCAAACGTCAAGGAGGTCGATCATGACGAACCATAGACTGCGTTGGCTATCGCTCGGCCTATGGGCCGTAGCGCTCACTCTTTCGCCGGATCGCGCGATCGCGCAAGCTTCGTTTTATCAGGGTAAGACGATTACGATCGTCCACGGCCGCGCCCCCGGCGGCTCGGGAGATTTTCGCGTCCGAGCGGTCATTCCTTTTTTGCAAAAATATATTCCGGGCAATCCGACCTTCGTGCACGAGTACATGGACGGCGGCGGCGGCCGCAAAGCAGCCAATTATATTTTTAACGCGGCGCGCGCCGAAGGTTTAGTTATCGGCAACGTGGGCGGCGGCGTGGTTGCCAATGCGGTTCTTGGCGAGACCGGCGTGCAATACGATCTCGATAAGCTTCCTTTCATCGGCTCGCCGTACAGTGCTACCCACTATGTGCTGGCCACTCGCAAGGAGGCCGGGCTAACGAGCCTTGAGAAACTGCGTGCCGCAACCGGCATCCGCATCGGCGCCCAGTCTGTCGGCCACACTAACTACACCCTCGGCAGAATGTTTGCCGCGCTACTCGGTCTCAAAGACACCAAATACGTCACCGGCTATTCGATTCCCGAGCGTGACGTGGCGCTCTTGCGCGGCGAGATCGACGCCATCGCGAACAGCGACGATTTCTACGCGCGCAACCCCGAGTGGATCGACAAAAAAATGGTCGATTTTCACGTCGTCATGGAAATCCCCAAGGGCGAGAAACATCCGCTCTTTTCACGCCTGCCGGAAATCGAAACCTTCGCCAAAACGGAGCGCGGCCGCAAGGTGCTTTCCATGTTCCGTCTGTTCCGCCTTTCCGGCTCGCCCTTCATTCTGCCACCGGCAACGCAAAAAGACCGCGCCGAGATTATCAAGGAGGCGCTGCGCAAGAGCTTTAAGGACCCGGAGTTCGTAAAAGAATACCGTAAAGTTGTCGGCGAGGATCCGACGCCGCTTTTGCCGGAGGAGAACGAGCGCGCCATCCGCGAGCTGCCGCGCGACCCGGAAACCGTCGATCTATTCAAAAAATTCGCTGGTGCGGGCGCGCTGCCGGCCCTATAAAACAGCAATCTCGAAGAGTCGCGAAATTCTTCGAGCGCCGCGGCAGCACTGAATCGGCAAATCTCGTTCCGCCACTCCGAGCCGGAAGCTGATTCCGTTCGTCGGGCAAATTTTGATTGGAGCTAAAAGCATGGAAATAAATTTCCACGGCGCAGTGACGAAAAACCCGCTTAGACGATATGGCATAGCCGCGCTGGCGGTATCCCTGCTCATCTCGGCCGCATTCTTGCCTGCTCCCGGCTTGGCGCAGGCGCCGTTTTACCAAGGCAAAACGATCACGGTCATCGCTACGACTTCGCCGGGCGGGACCGGCGATATAAGGGTTAAAGCTTTGCTTCCCTACCTGCGCAAGCACATTCCCGGAAATCCGACGATGATAATGGAGTACATGGACGGCGGCGGCGGGCGTAAGGGGGCAAATTACCTTTACCGCAACTCGCGTCCCGACGGGCTCACCATCGGCGCCATGAGCGGTGCCGTAATCGCGCTGCAAATTATGCGTGAGAGCGGCGTCTTATACGACGTCGATAAGTTCATCTATCTAGGTTCTCCGGAAAGCACCAACCATTACACGATCTATACGAGAAAAGAGCTGGGTTTGACTAGTCTCGACAAACTTCGCGCCGCGTCCGGAATTCGCATCGGCGCGCAATCGGTGGGCCATGTTTCATACATCGCCGGCCGCCTGTTTGCCTACTTTTTAGGATTGAAGGACCCCAAGTTTATCGCCGGCTACACCGCGCCCGAGGTCGATGCAGCACTGCTGCGCGGCGAATTGGACGCCCGCGCCAACAACGCCTCTTCCGTGTTGCGCCGCAATCCCGACTGGCTCGATAAGGGCGAGATGAATTTCCATGCCATCCTCGAAGTCCCCAAGGGTGCGAAGCACCCGCGCCTCGGCCATCTCCCTGAGGTCGAAACCTTTGCGAAATCTGACAGGGAGAAAAAATTGTTGGCGATGTGGCGCGTGTTCAGACTCGTCGGCTCGCCCTATATTGTGCCGCCCGGGACGCCGAAGAACGTCGTCGATATTCTGCACGATGGATTCCGCAAAGCGCTCAAGGACCATGAGTTTCACAAGGATTTTTTGAAACTCGTCGGCGACGATGCCGAACCGTTGATGCCGGAAGAATTGACTCAGGCGATTCGCGACGTGCCGCGCGATGTGGAAGTTACCGAGATGATCAAAACTCTTTCCGGCGCCGGACCACTCCCCGCGAGGTAAACGTTCTGATGGGGGAAACCAAACAACAAAACGGATTAAGAGTCGAATATTCACCCCTGCTGAGGCGCTGAGTGCGCCGAGGGGGGAGTTTTAAAAATAAAAACTTTGCGTACTCTGTGCCTGTGCGGTGAATCCGGCTTTTGTCGTTTAGTTTTCGTAGGGTGTGCTCTGCGCACCTGTTGGTTCGTCGCCGGATGTCGCGCGAGGGCGGAGCATTCGCCGGAAGTAGGGCGATTTCAATTCCGAACTTCGTGGCCTTCGCGTACTTCGTGGTGAGTACCGTCTTTCTATAACAGTGATCACCAAAAAAGTGCTTGCGCCAAAAAATTGAAACCCATATAAGAGCGCTGCGCCTTAGACAGGCTATATATTCACAAGAAAGACATTAAAGCTTGTCCATAACGAAGAGCTGGAAAATAACCGAGGCAGGAAAAATACTAAGATGGAAACTTCTCTCTTCAGCGCGGCCGCTCAAGGCTTTGTGAACCTGCTTCAGTTCAAGGTTTTCTTGGCCATGCTCATGGGCGTCAGCATCGGCACCTTCACCGCAGTAGCGCCGCAGGGATTGGGCATGCCGCTGGTGTACGCCATAGCGCTGCCCATTGTCATCAAGTGGGAGCCGATCACGGGCATCGCGCTGCTTATCGGCGCCAGCTCGGTCAGCGCTATTTGCGCGGCTTATTTGCCAATCTTGTTCGGCATACCGGGAGGCTCGGGCTCGCAAGCCACCGTGCTCGACGGTTATCCGATGGGAAAGAAAGGCGAGGGCCGGCGCGCGCTGGGCGCCTCGTTTATGGCCGGCGGTATGGGGTGCCTGATCGGCACCTTCACTCTCGCTGCCGCGATCCCCTTGGCGCGGCCGATCATCTATCTGATGGGCTCGCCGGAGCTTTTCGTCGTCATGCTCTGGGGATTGAGCATGGTCGCCGTGCTCGCGGGGCGGCGTCCCATCAAAGGCCTCATCGCTGCCGCGTTTGGATTGCTTCTCGCCACCGTCGGCCAACAGGCGCAAAGCGGCGTCATGCGTTTCGTCTTCGATGTTCCCTACCTGCTCGATGGCATGTCGATCAGCATTATTGCGCTGGCGATGTTCGGCATTCCTTCGGCACTGGATCTAGCCCTCACTAAGCTCGGCGTCGAACAGCAGCCGGTGCCGCTTAAGGGTAGCCTATTCGATGGCGCCATGGACGCATTGCGCGAATGGTGGCTGGTGGTGCGCTGTAGTTTTGTCGGTGTGTGGGTGGGAATCGTTCCGGGACTTGGCTCGCAGGTCGTCGATTGGCTCGCCTACGGGCACGCGGCGCAAACTTGCAAAGGCGGCAGACAGACGTTTGGCCAGGGCGACGTGCGCGGCGTTATCGCGCCCGAGAGCGCCAACGATGCTAAGGACGGTGGCGATCTTGTCACCACTTTGATTCTCGGATTTCCGCAAGGCGTGGTGACGGCGCTGTTTATCGTCGCGTTGCTCGCCTGGGGCTACTTGCCTGGCCCGGAGATGGTGAAAAAAAATCCGGAGCTCATCTACAGCGTCGTTTGGCTTCAGGGAATTTCTGGAATCGTCGGCACGCTGATCGGCTTCGGATTGGCCGCACAGCTCGCCAAGCTGGCGCAAGTTCGCTACAGCTTCATGGTTCCGATCATGTTCCTCTTCATTCTGATGGGAGCTTTCAGTGTCAACCGCGATCCCGCCGACCTGATCGTTGTCGTCGCCTTTGGCATATTGGGTTATTTCATGCGGCGCTTCGGTTACCCGCGCCCGGCGATGATTCTCGGCTTAGTACTGGGCGATTTGATGGAAAAATATCTTTATCGATCGGTGGCGAGCTACGGCTTTACTTGGCTCGCTCGGCCCGCTGTGATCGTACTCTTAATCATGGCGGGAGCATCTCTGTTTTTTACCTTGCGCGGCAGGGTTAAGGCGCGGCGAGAAGCACCACCCGCGACGTTCAGCGGGGCAATGGCGAGGGCGGAAGATGAAAGCTGATTTCACGATTTTTTTCTTGGTGATTTTCGCCGTCGCGGCGTTCGTCGGGTGGGACTGGCCGAACATCGCCAAGATCATGCCGGTTTACGTCGCCGCCATTCCGGGACTCGTGCTCGTGCTCGTGCAACTGTATCGAGAGGCCACCGGCTGGGAGCAACACCGAAGCGGTGCATCCGGCGGCATCGATATGGATGAGGTCAGCGATGTCAAGTTGGACCGGCAAACCGAGGTGCGGCGCACGGTGGCGTATTTCGCCTGGTTTATAGCTGGCGCCCTCGGCATTTGGTTACTGGGACTAGTCATCAGCCTGCCGCTGCTGGTTTTCCTCTATGCGCTGGTCGAGGGAAAGGAAAAGTGGATCACTTCTCTGATCCTGGCAGCATGCACTTACGGTCTGGTTTGGGGTCTGTTCGAGTATATGCTCGAGACCAGGTGGCCACCGGGAATTCTTTTCGACTGAAGACCGGCGCCCGCGATACTTTTCGTACCCAGCGTCGCCATCAAGGAAACGCTATCGGCGCCGATCTCAACCGTCGTTCAATGGCGTTTCTACCATTAACGAGGTGCCACGCTCGACCGGGTTGCGCCTTGTACAATCCCCATAGCCGAAGCTGCACAGCGGCTCCACGGTTTAGTCCAACCACGTTTTATCCCCTTGCCGATACTCCAGCGCCATCAAGCAACTTGATTGCCGCCAACCTTTAGGGATAAAACGCTATACGTTAGCCAAACTCGATACCACCCGCTAAAGTAATATGCCCGACGGTGATGTGTAAATTTAGTTTGAACGGCATGTTAGTCGGAAATTGATGTGAAACTTAAGAACGAATTTAGTCCTACGGTTGGACTCATCATCAGGCTGTCCTGGGTGTTCTTAACAGCGCCGCTCATCGGTTCTCTCTCTTGGATCTTTATTCTGTCGCTGCCCGTGTTGCTCGGTCAGGGCCTATCGCCATTCACTGCGGGCGGCTTCATTGGTCTTTTCATGTTGACAGCTTTTTATGCGTACCCGGCAACTTTTCTCATCGGAATCCCTTCCTATTTAGTGTATTGACGATTGCAGATCCGTCACCTGCGGAGTTATATCGTGGGGGATTTGTTGGCGGCGTTATTTTGGGTATCTATATCTTCGGCACAGCCGATTCCAGCTCGCACATGCCACCGCTGATTGCATCGCCTGTTATTTGGCTTACGGTTGCTATTGCTGCGGCCATTGAGGCCAGTTTCTTCTGGGCACTCGTCATCCGATCACGATTTTCTGTCAGCTAGGTCCGTTATGATGCCGCGACATCGAATGAATATGAAAACGGCATGGCTAATAAACCGGATGCAGCGAACCCCGCGATCACACTGCGTTTCATGCCAGTCGTATAACGCGGCGTCGCTGATCCGGAAGCGTTAGGCGGCTTGCAGTTACACCCATGTTCGTGATCACTGGTTTAGTGCTCTAGAAATAGCGTCAGATGAGTAACAATAAATTAAACCAATTTGCGAACCAAAACTACCTGAACCTCGAGTCCTACAGGAAGACGGGAAACCGTGTTGCTACCCCGATGTGGTTTGCCGAGTACAACGGCGCATTGTATGTCTATTCCGTTGCTAATGCTGGTAAGGTAAAGAGGATAGGTAATAATGCAAATGTTAGAGTAGTACCTAGCGATAGGCGCGGTAAACCAAAGGGTGAGTGGGTCGAAGCAAAAGCTCAAATACTGGATGAGCGCGGAGCAGAGCTAGGGCATAAGCTGCTGAATAAGAAGTACGGGTGGATGAAGAGAATAGGAGATATATTCAGCAAGCTGAGGAGAAGAGATAAGGTAGTAATCGCGATAGAAGTTGTTTGATAGAAGCGTAATGCCGTAGCCCCGCCGAGGGACAGCGCCTTGGACGAAATGCTTGCCTAGCGAAAGTAAGAAAGAAGATCAACAGCAGCTTTGTTGTGAACTACAATCAGAATAGGGCGCGACGTGTAAACAATATACCTGACCAACTGAACGCTGCCGTGGCGTTATTTTGAAACAAGACGGCCTAACATTCGGCTTGAGACAAATCTTTGGACCCGCTCGCAAATCTCGCGGGCCGTGCCTGCTCAGCCTTCGCATTAGAAGATCTTATCCGGTGTGAAGTTCATGCCGATCCCACACGAAAGAGGAACATACCATGGCGTCAGTTCCATCCATTGCCGACGCTGTCACCGAACTTGCCGGTAAGTTTTCCGGTCAACTCCTGCAACCCAGCGATGCAGGTTACGAGGACGCGAGGAAAGTCCACAACGGTCTGGTGAATAAGCATCCGGCATTGATTGCCCGATGCCGTGGTGTGGCCGACGTCGTCGACGCCGTGAACCTCGCGCGCAAACTAGGACTTGAGGTCGCCATCCGTGGTGGCGGCCACAACGTGGCGGGACGCGCTACCGTGGAAGGCGGGCTGATGATCGACCTGATGCCGATGAAAGGCATTCAGGTCGATCCCCACGCCCGTACCGTGCGAGCGCAGGGCGGAGTCACGTGGAACGAGCTTAATCGCGAGACGCAGCTGCACGGACTCGCGGTCACCGGCGGAGTGGTGTCTACCACGGGAATCGCCGGGCTCACCCTCGGCGGTGGCCTAGGCTGGCTAATGGGCAAATACGGCCTCGCGCTCGACAACCTTCGCTCGGTGGAAATCGTCACCGCTGAAGGCAAGGTGTTGCAGACGAGCAAGAATGAAAACCCCGATCTATTCTGGGCCGTTCGCGGTGGAGGTGGAAATTTTGGCGTGGCGACTTCCTTCGAATATCAACTTCATCCGGTAGGGCCTACGATCACAGGCGGCTTGATCGCGCATCCGTTTGACCGCGCGCGCGACATGCTCAGGTTCGTCCGGGATTTCACGGTGTCGCTGCCCGATGAATTTGCCGTGTTCGCGGGCCTCATTCACGCCGCCGACGGCTCCGGCACAAAGCTGGCGGCAATAGTGGCGTGTCACTGTGGGTCGCTTGCCGAGGGCGAAACGGCGACTCGGCCGCTCAAGCAATTCGGTACCCCGCTCATGGATGCCATCGGCCCGATGCCCTACTGCCAGCTCAACGGAATGCTCGATGGCGCCTATCCAAAAGGCGCGCTCAACTATTGGAAGTCGAGCTTCCTTGCGCAACTGAGCGACGATGCGATCGACACGCTGGTCGATTGCTTCGCCCAGTGCCCCACTCCAATGGGCCAGCTGCTCCTCGAGCATTTCCACGGAGCAGTGACCCGGGTAAATGTCGGCGACACAGCTTTCCCGCACCGCGCGGACGGTTACAATCTTGTCGTGCTGTCCGAATGGATGGAGCCGAAAGATACCGATCGCTGCGTCGCCTGGGCGCGGGAAACGTACACAGCGATGGAGCCCTTCGCCGGCTCCGGCCGCTATGTGAACTACTTGGGCGATGATGAACCGGGCGACCCGACCGCCGCCGCGTACGGACCCAACTACCGGCGGCTCCAGGAGATCAAGACGAAGTACGACCCGAGCAATTTTTTCCATGTGAACCAGAACATTCGGCCCTTGTCTTGAATGTCGCTAGCCGTGAGGAAAAAGTGGATCGTCGGTTTGTTTCTAAATCTCAACGCCACCGCTCAAATCGGTTCCTTAGCACCGCTGTTCGCGGTTCATTTCGGCTTCTGGTAGACTAGCGGGCAGTAGATAATGCGAGGGAATAGCCATGGCCCACTCGATTGAGAAAATTGAGGAAGACATCCGCTCGTTGAGCGTCACGGAGAAACTGGAGTTGCTCCGCTCGCTCATAGCCGAACTCGATGCTCCGGCTGACAATGACGTTGAACGCGCATGGCTAGAAGAGGCTCAGAGACGACACCGAGAACTGGTCGAGGGAAAAATCAAAGGTATTCCCGGCGAACGTGTGTTTGAGAATCTCCGCTCGCGTCTTCGTCGATGATATATGAGTTCCACCCCGATGCCGAGGAAGAATTCATCGAGGCGGCAGCTTACTACGAGCGAAACGTTCCAGGTCTCGGCGAACGCTTCGCTCGTGAGGTGCGTCGGGCTATAGAGCGACTTCTGGAACATCCTGAGATCGGTTCTCCAATTGACCCGAACCTACGTCGGGCCATATTGACTCGTTTCCCGTACTCCCTAATCTATAGCTTCACGTCCGACTTGTTGCGGGTCGTCGCTGTGGCACACGCCCGTCGGCGCCCAGGCTACTGGCGAACTAGAGTCAATCGCTAATACTAGCATGGGAACCGGTAGCGTTCTGGGGCTTATCCTAACCGATTAGAAATTCCCCTGTGCCAGCCTAGTGCCCACTACCCGCGAGTGCCGATCGATGATAATGATCGACCTATGCGTTTAGATCTCGATCTCATCCAAGTGAACGATGTCCGCTTTGGAGCGCGGACTGAAATCATAAAGGACGCCCTGATCATCGATCGCGCAGACCTCGTCTCGCAACTCGAACAGGAACCGCTCTTCGATCGCGTCGAAATCGAATTGGCCCACCCCGGCGAATCCTGCCGCATCATCTATGTCCTCGACGTGCTCGAACCACGCTATCGCCTGGATGGAATGAATTTTCCCGGCGCGCTCGATGCCAACGGACTTGTCGGCGACGGGCAAACGCGCGCGCTTAAAAATGTCGCCGTGGTCGAAACTGACCAGCTGGCGACCCGGTCGCGAAATATCATCGACATGAGTGGTCCGGCATCTGAATACTCCCCCCTCGCCAACACGCACAATGTCGTCTTGCTGCCCTACCCAAAGCCAGGCGCCGACAAAGACGATTATCGCTTGGCGGTGAAGAAAGCCGGATTGAAAACCGCGACTTATCTCGCAGCGGCAGCGAAGGACGTCGCTCCTCATGAAACGCAAACCTTCGAGCTACCGCCCGTCGCGATGAATCAAGGGCCGAAAAATTTGCCGCGCATCGCCTATATTTTTCCGATGCATTCGCACCAGCATCCGACCCAGCAAAAAGAAACCGTCTTCTACGGCAGCAACATCCAGGGCTTCATGCCGACCATCGTTCACCCGAACGAGGTCCTCGACGGCGCGCTGATGTTTTCTTACTCGGCGTTTACGTGGTTCGCGCAGAATCATCCGGTGATCCACGAGCTCTATCGTCGCCACGGCGTTGACCTCTGGTTCGCCGGCGTCGTTCTCACCATCGCGCCGGTCACCATCGCTGAAAAAGAACGCAACACCGCCCTCGCCGCGCGTCTGGCGAAAG
>WNFK01005886.1_pt1 | contig 12404 bp, 10 predicted proteins | sample 5400281 | NCBI WGS metagenome assembly WNFK01 (sample SAMN13153350, study PRJNA577476) | soil metagenome | isolation source: 20 cm soil on Douglas fir-dominated hillslope | place: USA:California | collected 2013-09-17
GAAAGGATCGAGCTTTTGACCATCCACCTTCTCGAAGAGCTCTCGAGCCCCGCCGTGGACGCCCTGCCGCGCGAGCAGACAGTGGTCATCCTCACCGCCAGCCCTCTCGAGACGCACGGCCCTCACCTGCCCGTGGGTGTGGACGCCTTCACCGGGCGCTACTTCGCCCAGGCCATCGGCGAGCGCATCGTCGCCGAGCGCCCGGGCTGGCACGTCGTGCTCGCGCCCACGCTTCACCTCGGCTCCTTCGCCTTCGAGGCGGCGGGCACGGTGACCATGCGCCAGCGCGTGGTCCGCGATCTCCTCGTGGACTATGGCGATGCCTTGGCGCGCGCGGGCTTCCGTCACATCCTGATCTCGAACGGCCACGGTGGTCCCGGGCACCTCGTTGCGCTCGAGGAAGCGGCGGCCAGGGTGTCGCGGCGCCGCGGCGTCACCATGGCATCGCTGACCGGCTATCTCGCATGGGGGCTCATGTCGGGACGCTACCTGCCGAAGTTCGAGACGGCGCTCGGTCGACCCCTGACTGACGAAGAGCGCCTCGCCCTCTCGGAGGACGCGCACGGGGGCTGGTGGGAGACGTCGGTGATGCTCCTCCTGCGGCCCGATCTGGTCGGCGAAGGCTGGCGCGATCTACCACCTGCCCGCTACTCCATGCCGCACCGGCTCATTCCCAACTATCCGCTGAGGAACGGCGGCCAGGGTTATGTCGGTCACCCCGCGCTGGCCGACCCCGCCTTCGCGAAGGCGACGCTCACCGTGCTCATGGACGAGGCGATGGAGCTCGTGAGCGGTCTTCTCGACGGCCGCCTGCCCCCATCGCGCGGCCGCTCGCCCTTCTTCTCCCTCCCGATCTTCCGCACCAATTTCTGGCCGGCCGCCGCGGGCATCGGCGCGGTGGCCATCGCGTACCTACTCTCGAGACGGAAACCCCAAGGAGGCGAGCCATGAAAGCCTACGTGCTGATCGAGACCGCAGCCGGCAAGACCAAGCAGGTCAAGAAGACGCTCTCCAAGGTGAAGAGCGTGCGGGCCAGCGTGTCCGCGATGGACGCCGTCACCGGCCCCTACGACTTCATCGCGGTGGTCGAGGGCCAGACCCTCGACGCCATCGGCAGCCTCGTCACCGACGCCATCGGCATCATCGACGGCGTCACGCGCACCACCACCTGCGTGGCCGTGACCGTGGGATAGACGCACGTCGATCGCAAAGAAGATCGATCGGCGCGACGCCGGCCGGCATCTAGCGCTGAGTGATCTTCACACCTTCCGTAAGCGTCCGGTGGACCGGGCACCGCGCCGCGATCTCGGCCAGTCGCTGCCGCTGCTCGTCGGTGAGGTCGCCCCCGAGGAGCAGCTCGAGCTCGATGCTGTTGATCTTCCCCTCGCCGGGATCACGGGTGACACGCGTCTCGATGCGGTCGAGCGGCCAGCCCTTGCGTTCGGCATACAGCCGAACCGTGAGGATCGTTCAGGCGCCGAGGGCGGCCAGCAGCGTTTCCGGCGGGGTGGGCCCACTGTCCTCGCCGCCGTTGGCGACCGGCTCGTCCACGAGCAGGCGGTGCGGCCCGATGCGCGCTTCCGTCTTCAGATTGCCGAGCCAGGAGACTTCCACCGGTCGTGCCATGTTCTCCCCCTGTGCTAGAATTCGCCGGTCATGCGCACCCTCGTCATGGGCGGCACGGAGTTCATCAGCCTGCATCTCGTGTGCGAGCTGCTCGCCCTCGGCCACGAGGTCACCGTGTTCAACCGTGGCCGACGCGGTGAGCGCCTCCCCGCCGGCGTGAAGACCATCGCGGGCGACCGCAAGGACCACGCGGGGCTCGCCGCGCGCTTGAAGGGCCATCGCTTCGACGGCGTGTTCGACATCACCTACGCTCCAACCCACGACGCCGACGTGGCGGCGCTGGTGGCGGCGCTCGACGGCCAGCCGCACATCGTGTTCATCTCCACGGGGCGAGTGTACGACCACAGTCTGCCCATTCCCTACTCCGAAGAGACGCCGCGCAGTCTCTACTGGGGCGAGTACGCCCGGCACAAGATCACGGCGGAGGATCTCCTCTTCGAGCGTCACCGGAAGGGAGAAGGACCGATCACCATCGTGAGGCCGACCCACGTCATGGGTCCGCTCAACACGCGAAACAACGAGACGTTCTTCATGGATCGGATCTCGCGCGGACGGCCCGTGCTCGTCCCCGGACACGGCGGCTGGCTGCGCCAGTTCGGTCATGTGGAAGACCTGGCCATCGCCATGGCTGCCATGCTCGGCAACCCGAAGAGCTACGGCCAGGCCTACAACGTCATGGGCGAGGACACGGTGACCCAGGTTGGCTTCGTGGAGCTCATTGCCGAGGCTATGAAGAAACCCGTGTCTTTTCAGCACTTTGACCCTGAAATCTTGAAGAATCTCGACAAGCCCGGTCCGGTCTTCGGCCAGAACCTCGTCTACGACTGCCACGCCGTGCATACGACCTTCAAGATCCGGCGGGACCTGGGTATCCGCCCGCGCTACACCCTCGCGTCCGCCCTCGCCCACACCTGGGACTGGTACAAGCGCGAGGGCTTGGCCGATCGGCCCGTGGACTTCGCGTTCGAAGACAGCCTCCTCGCCAAGATCGGCGCGTGACCGACCGCTCCATCCTCGTGTATCACCCCGAGCCCGGTGACGCCCAGGGCTATGCCCGGCGCATCAAGCAGCCGCGGCCCGTGTTCACCGTCACGGCGTGCTCCACCCCGGCGGAGGCCGAGCTTCACGTGGCCGACGCCGAGGTGCTCTACGCGTGGAACTTCCCTCGCGAACTCTTGCCCCGGGCGAAGCGGCTCCGCTGGGTGCAGAACATGGGCGCGGGCGTGGAGCGCTTCCTCATCCCCGAGCTCCCCAAAGGCGTCGCCCTCACGCGCATCGCCGGGATCTTCGGCCCGTGGATGGCCGAGTACGTGCTCGGGTGGTGTCTGTGGCACACCCAGCGCACGGAGCTGTTCCGGGCGCAGCAGCGCGAGCGCCGGTGGCGGCAGGTGGATCCGCTACGACTGCACGGCGCCGAGCTCTGCATCGTTGGCCTCGGCGACATCGGCCGGAGCATCGCGCGGGCGGCCCGGGGCGTCGGCATGCGCGTCTCCGGGGTGAGCCAGAGCGGCCGGAAGGCGCCGGAGGTCGATCGCGTCTATCGATCCCGCGATCTCGTCAGGGCTCTCGCCTCCGCCGACTTCGTCGTCCTCACCGTCCCCCTCACCGCCGCCACGCGAGGGCTCATCGGTGCGCGTGAGCTCGCGAGCATGAAGCCCTCGGCGTGGCTCGTCAACATAGGCCGCGGCCCCATTGTCGACGGGGGCGCGCTGCTCGAGGCCCTCTCAGGCAAGCAAATCGGCGGGGTCATTCTGGACGTCTTCGACGAGGAGCCGCTACCCGCGGATCATCCGCTGTGGAAGCTCGAGAACGTGGTGATCACGCCCCACATCTCGGGACCGAGCACGCCCGACGAGATCGGGCCCATCTTCGACGACAATCTCCGCCGCTATCTCGCCCGCCGTCCCCTGCGCTATCAAGTCGACCGCAAGCGCGGCTACTAGCCTCTAGGCCTCTCGAGACCAGAAGGCGACGTTCCAGAAGTCCACCTCGTAGACGTTGTGCTCGATGCCGCGGAGCCGCGTCGACATGGCCGCCGCCTTGGCCCGGAGCACAATGGGGATCACGATACCGCTCTGCACCACGAGGTCGTTCATCCGGATGAAGAGGGCGGCGCGCTTGACCGGGTCCATCTCCGTCTCCGCGGACTTGTAGAGCCGGTCGTACTCCTCGCTGCGAAAGCGCCACACGTTGAAGCGCTGCCACTTGTTCTCCTTGGTCGCCGCCGCATCGGAGGTGAAGACCCGCATGAGGAGAGCGGGATCGGGCGGCCCCATGACGTAGGTGGCGAGCTGGAGATCGGAATAGAAGTGCGTATAGGTGTCGGGGTTGGCCGGGTCCGAGGAGTAGAACGAGGTTATGGCAACCGTCTTCAGCTCCATTTCGATGCCTGCCTTGGCCGCCGCCTGCTTGATGACGGCCTGCATCTTCTGCGACAAGGAATTGATGCCGGTGGTGAACACCATCTTGAGACGCTTGCCGTCGCGCGCCCGCACTCCGTCGGCCCCCCGCTTCCACCCGCCGGCGTCGAGAAGCTGATTGGCCTTGTCGATGCTGAACTCCCAGCGGATGTTCTTCGACCGGAATCGCTCGGGAGCGTTGAGGAAGTTTCCCGTGGTCTGTCCGAGGCGACCGAGAATCTGCTCCTGGATGGACGCGCGATCCACGAGGACGGCCAGCGCCCCACGCACGGCCGGATCGGTGAGAAAGGGATGCACGGTCTTGATGCTCGACCGCTCGCCGTCGACCTCTGTCCACGGATCGGTCTGGTTCAGCTGGACGTGCGTGATCCGCCCTCCGAAGCCAATGGCCACCCGGCCCTTCCCACCCTGCTCGAGGCGCTGCAGCACGTCGTCCTCGACCCCACCCACCTCCGACGCGTAGTCGTACTCGCCGGTCTGCAGCACGGCGCGCGCCGCGGACACCGCGTCGCCTCCGCCCTTCACCTCCACGGTGTCGAAGAAGGGACGATTCGCCACGTGATAGTTGGGATAGATCTCGCCCTTGACGAGGTCGCCGGGCTTGAAGTCGACGAAGCGGTAGGGCCCGGTGCCCACGGGCTTGAGATTGTTCGGCGCTTCCCGCGACTTGGCGCCTTTATACGGCTCGAAGATATGCCGCGGGAGGATGAACCCGGTCACCGTCCAGAACGGGGTGGGCTGGGTGAAGGAGATCTTGACCGTATGTGGGTCGAGCGCCTCGACCTGCTTGACGTTCCGGTAGACGCCCACCAGGGGTGATCCGGTGGCCGGATCGGCCGTGTACTCCCAGGTGAACACGACATCCTGGGCGGTGAAGGGCTTGCCGTCGTGCCAGAACACGCCGTGCTTGAGCTTCCAGGTCACTGACGTTCCGTCCTTGGCCACGCCTCCGTTCTGGAGGCTCGGCACCTCCTGCGCGAGCACCGGCACCAGGTTGCCCGAAGGGTCGAAGTACACCAGCGGCTCATAGAAGAGGGCGCAGGCGTTCCAGTCCTTGAGGCCCAGGGCGAGAATGGGATTGAGGAGGCTCGGGGCGTCCCATGAAAGCGCTCTCAGCGCGCCGCCGCCGCCCCGCTTGGTCGGCGTGGAAGCCGGCCGCGGCGAAGTCTGGGCAAGGCCCACACCCGCGAGGAGCTGGCTGGCCACGGGCACGCTGAGGCCGAACGCCACCATGCTCCGGACGAACTCGCGCCGGGACAGACACCCCGCCCTCACGTCATCGAGCAGTCCGTGGATCTCGTGCTCGCTCATGTGAGACTCCCTGCCGGCGGCCGGTGCTCGAACCATGGCTGCTCCCCCTCGAGCTGTGCGCCCAGACGGAAGAGTGTCGCTTCATCTCCGAACGGCGCCACGAACTGCACGCCGAGGGGGAGCCCGGCCCGCGACCAGCCGAGGGGAACCGACATGGCGGGATTGCCCGCGGAGTTGAAGAGGGACGTGAAGGCGATACAGGCGAGGACGGCCTGGGTGTAGGCCTCCTCGTCTTCGGTCATGAGATCGAGCACGCCCAGCGGCCGGGGGGGCTGGCACATGGTGGGCGTGAGGAGCACGTCGTAGCGGGTGAAGAAGCGCGCGACCTGGCGGCCCGCCCGGTGCATCACGCCGATGGATCGCGCGTAGTCCGAGGCCCGCGCCCGGTAGCCGTCGGTGGCGCGGGCCCACGTCAGTCGCTCCACGTCCGCGGCCACCGGCTCCCGGCCCAGCGCGGTCGCCCGGGCCTCGAGGGCGGCGCGGATATTCGCGCACACCACGATGAAGCTCGCCGAGCTGAGCGCCTTGGCATCGATCTCGGGACTCGCTTCCTCCACGTGATGACCGAGGCGCTCGCACAGGCGGCCAGCCGCCCGCGTCGCCTCGGCGCACTCCGCGTCCACCACCTGGCGATTCCATGGTGTAGTGGTGATGGCGATGCGCAGCCGGCCTGGATCACGGCCTACCTCGTCGAGGAAGGGGCGGGCCGGCGGGGGCGCCCAGTACGGATCGCCGATGTCCGGGCCGGAGGTCGCGTCGAGAAGCGCCGCGCTGTCCCGCACCGTTCGCGTCACCGCGTGGGCGGTGGACGCGCTGCCCCACCCTTCGCCCAGGTCGGGCCCCATGGGATTGCGCGCACGCGTGGGCTTGAGACCGAACACACCGCAGCAGGAGGCGGGAATCCTGATCGATCCTCCCCCATCGCTGGCATGGGCCATCGGTGTCATGCCGGCAGCCACGGCCGCCGCCGCGCCCCCGCTCGAGCCTCCCGCGCTGTAGGCCACATTCCAGGGATTGCGCGTCGGCCCGAAGAGGCGGGGCTCCGTGGAAGGCGCCAGCCCCATCTCCGGGGTATTGGTCTTGCCGAAGATGACGAGTCCGGCGCGCTTCAACCGGACTGTGATCTCGCTGTCGTGGTCAGGCACGAAGTCCTTGAAGAGCGAGCTGCCGTAGCTGGTCACCGCGCCGGTATAGTGCGCGCCGAGATCCTTGAGGAGATACGGCACGCCGGTGAACGGGCCATCGGGCAAGCCGGCGGCGATGGCGGCGCGGGCCTGGTCGTACAATCGCGATACCACGGCGTTGAGCTCGGGATTGCGCGCCTCCACGCGGGCGATGGCAGCGTCGAGGAGCTCGGCTCCGCTTGCATCACCGGAGCGCACCAGCCCGGCCAGGCCGAGCCCATCGTAGCTTTCGAATTCTTCAGTCTTCATTGGTCCTCCCGGGCTTTGCCCCATTCGAGGGACGCGGCGTGGCGCCGATCGTGCCAGATCGTGCGGGGCGGGTCAAACGAACCCGGCGGAAGCACGTGATGCACCGCGTGGGGCCCGCGTCTCAGTTTGTCTCTCCGGGGCGCCCCCTGGAGTATCATGCACGGCAAGGCTCTGAGGGATATGCCTTCATCATGAACTGTCAGGACACTCGCGAATCGCTCTCCATGCTCCTCGACGGGGGCCTCAGCCTCACCGAGCGTGTCCCGCTGGAGCTGCACGTGAACACGTGCGGCGAGTGTCGGCAGAAGCTGGCCGATCTTCAGATGGTCAAAGTCGTGGAGGAGCAGGCTGTGCCGCGGCCTGCTCATGACTGGCGGCCAAGGTTCGCGCACTGGCGGCTCACCCTGGCCCATTGGTGGCTTGGGCTCACGCACTGGGGGCGGGCCACGCTCGGTCACTGGCGGCCCACGCTCGGTCACTGGCGGCCGTCGCTCGGTCACTGGCGACCCACGCTGGGTCATTGGCGGCCGACGCTCAGGCACTTGCGATCCAGCCTCAGCCATTGGCGCCCGACCCTCGGTCACCGGCGGCCCAACCTTGGGCACCGGCGGCTCACGCTAGGCCACTGGCGGCCACATGTCACTCACTGGCGGCCGACCATGGCCACCGGCTTCGTCGGCCCGGCGCTCGGCGCCGTTCGTACGGATGACGTGGCCAGCCGGCTACGGAGATTCGTGGTGGAGCGGCTCGAGAAGTTTCCGCCCAGGCATCTCGCGGCCGCCGCCGCCGTGCCGCTCGTGATCACTGTGGCCATCTTCGTCTTCGAGCGCGGATTCCCGGTGGACACCTCGATGCGTCAACGTCCGTCATCGGCTCCCACGGCCATGACGGCGAGTCCGCTCCCGGAAGTTGCGCCGGAGCCGATCACGCGGACTCCGCGGCCACCTGCTCCCGCGCTTCCCGTGCGGCCGATTCCTCCCCCGGCTCCGGCGGTGCGGACTCCTCCGCAGCCAGCTAAGCCGGTGCCCGTCCCCAAGGCGACCGAGACCAAGGTGGTCCAGGCGCCCACCACGACGCGAAATCTCCCGCCCCCGAGCGGTGTCAAGCAGGAGCGCACGGTCGTCGCGTCTGCGAAGCCGGTGCCGGCACGAGGCGCCCCTGCCTCGCTGCCCGAAGCCGTAAGAAAAGACATTCCGAAAACGGGCGGCGGAAGCACTGACGTGGCGGCGGCGGCCGCGAGACGGCGGGGAGCGGCGGACGTGGTCGGCCGCCTCCAGGTGAAGAGCCGGAGCGAGGCGGAGCGCGACCTCGCGGCGCTCCTCGCTCGCGCCGGAGGCACATCGGTGAGCCGCCAGCGCGGGGCGGCCGTCACCGTGGTGGAAGCTTCCGTTCCGCATGCCAGCTATGGAAAGTTCTCACAAGGGCTCGTGCGCCTCGGCTCCTGGCGCATCGAGGCGGAGCGGTCTCCACTGCCCGACCTGGTGCAGGTGTCCGTGCGGCTCGCCGACTAGAACGTCAGAGCGAAGTGATCCCCACGCGGATCACTTCCCCTCGCCTGCCCCATCTCGCCAGGGGCAGCGTCAGCTCCAGAAAAAGCTTGAGCACGCCATAGACCGGGCGCCATTCCGTGAAGCGCGCGAGGCGCGGCCACCCTGCGTCGCGCAGACCGAAGGCGAGGCTCCAGAGATAGTAGCGGGGCTTGGCCCCATGCCAGCACCACGCCACGCGCCCGCCCCCCAATGCCACGGCGCGGGTGAGCGTCTCGGGCGAGAAGTGCGAGAGATGCCGCGGAAGCTCGAGGCCGGACCAGGCTTTGCCAAACATCGCCGCCCCCAGGCCTCCCGCGTTCGGCACCTCCACGATGAGCAATCCACCGGGAGCGAGCCATCCGAGCATGCGGCGCAGCACGGCCACGGGATCCGGCACGTGCTCGAGCACGTGGAAGGCAGTGACCACGTCGAAGCGGCTCGCGGCGAACGGCGCCGACAGCACGTCACCCACGTGAATCTCGGCTGTGAAGCGCCTGGCCTTCTCCGCCGCTGCCTCGTTCACCTCCACGCCCGTGACCTCCCACCCGAGGGCCCGCGCCACTCCGAGGGCGCCCCCCGAGCCGCAGCCCACGTCGAGGTAGCGGCCTTGGCCTCTCCACGGCGGGCAGTCCCAGCGGATCTTGCGCAGGACGCGCCGCGCGCGCAGGCGGGTCCATACGCCGGCGGATGGGTCGCGGAACGTCGCATAGCCGAGCTCGCTCGCGAGCGCCCAGCGCGCCGCCTTCACGCGCCCGGGTGAGCCCTTGAAGGGAATGCGGGGTGAGGGCTCCTGGTGACGCGGATAGTGGTCGGGATAGCAGTCGGCAAGATGCGCGTCGTCTACGCGCGGCTTCTGGTACAGGAAGCCGCACGCGCGGCAGCGGGCCACGGTGTAGAGGCCGGGCACGGCGAAGGCACGGTCGGGGGTGGTCCAGAGGGCATCGGCGGCGGCGGAGCGACAGAGAAAGCAGGGCGTGTCGACGGTGGGAAGCCCTGCGCTCTTCCCGGCTACTTCTTGGAGATCAGCCAATGCCCCACGGCCACGTGCGGGAGCCCCGAGCGCTCGAAGGTGTCCACCGCGTCGGCGGCGCTGCACACCACCGGCTCCCCGTGCAGGTTGAAGGAGGTGTTGAGCACGGCCCCCACCCCGGTGCGACGCTGGAACTCGCTGATCACGGCGTGGTACTCGGGATTCCACGCGCGCTCGAGAATCTGGGGCCGCGCCGTGGCGTCGTGAGGATGCACGGCGGCCACCAGCGCGTCGCGGGCGGCCGCGCGGGTGGGCATGGCCAGCATCATGTATGGAGAGGCCAGCCCCTTCGGGTTCACCAGATAGTCGGGCGCGCGCTCGGCGAGAATGGTCGGGGCGAAGGGCATCCAGAAGTCGCGGTTCTTGATCATCCGGTTGATGAGGGGCACCACCCGAGGGTCCGACGGATTGGCGAGAATCGACCGGTTGCCGAGGGCGCGGGCCCCGAACTCCATGCGGCCCGCGCAGCGCGCGACCACGCCGTCCGACACGAGGAGCTCGGCGATTTTCTCGTCGATCCGGTCGTGGAAGGCGACCTTGTAGCGCCCCTCCAGACCACGCGAGCGAATGACCGCCTCCGCGTCCTCGTCCGTGACCTCGTTGCCGAGATAGGCGGGACCGAAGGGCTCGGGCGTGCCGGCCACACCCCGCCGTCCGCACTCCTCGAGATAGCCGAGATAGGCGGCGCCCACCGCATTCGACTCGTCGCCGCAGGACGGGAAGGCGAACAGCTCCTCCACCCAGTCCTCCCCGGCAATGAGCATGTTCGCCTTCACGTTCATGAACACCCCGCCGCCCAGGGCGAGGCGAGTGCCGCCGTAGCGCTCGTGCATGAGGCGGGTCCAGCGGAGCAGGGTGTCCTCGAGCAGGCGCTCGCTCGCCAGGCTTGAGCCAGCGGAAGCGCGCGGGCCGGCTCTCCTCCAGGCCGAAAACCTCGCGCAGGGCCTCTTCGGCGCTCGTGGCGTACTTCTCGGACGCGTACGGCGCCATGCCCATCACCTTGTACTCGTGCTCGCCGAACTTCATGCCGAGAGCCAGGGTCACGAAGGAGTAGAAGGCGCCGAGCGAGCCGGGGGCGGAGGGCGTGGCCTCGTGGCGCGCGAGCGTGCCCGCCCGGCCCGTGGACGCGGTGGCACAGAGGCCGTCACCGGAGTTGTCGTTGGTGAGCACGAGGGCTTCCCGGTCCTGGAATCCGGACCCGTAGTAGGCGGCGGCCGCGTGGCAGGTGTGATGGTCAAGGCAGACGATGCGCTCCTTGGCGAGGCCGAGGTGCTCGGTGACAAAAGCCAGACGCTCCGACTGGCTGATCCCGAACTTCCCTCGCGAGGCATCGATGAGCCCGAACTTGGCGCCCCACTTCCGCACCTTCTTCTCGAGGGCGCGACGGGGCGACGGCCAGGACACGCCGTAGTACTCCTTCACATAGCCCTCGTCGTGCAGCACGCGGTTGAGCCACTCACGCGACGCGGCCCGCGCCCCGGACAGAGCGACCACGTCGATCTCGGAGGGCGCGATACCGCACTGCTTGAGGAGGGCGTCGATGGCGAGGCGCGGATAGCCCGCGTCATTCTTGAGACGCGTGAAGCGCTCTTCGGACGCGCAGCCCACGATGCGGCCGTCGCGCAGAATGGCCGCGGTGGCGCAGTGGGTTTCGTTGATTCCGAGGACGATCATTCCCGGCATTATACGCTCGACCACGTCCCGAGCCCTCTCACCCTGATGCCGAGGGCGAGAAGGAGAACGCTACGGAGCGGGCTGGGCCGGCTTGAGGGTGAAGGACAGGCTCTCGTCATCGCGGCGAACGAGGAGAGGCAGCGGCCTGTCGAGGACAGCCGCAAGCAGGGCCTGCCGTGCCGCATCGATGGTCAGCACGGGGCGGCCGTTGATCTCGACGAGCACATCGCCGATCTGAAGCCCGGCCGTCTCCGCCGACCCGCGCGCGATGACCGCGGCCACCGACGGCGGCCCGCTTCCCAGCCTCGAGGCCGCGCCACTGTCGGGCGGCGCCTCCGGATCGCGCACGAGGAACCCGAACTCGATGGCCACCCGATCCGCGGCGGCCGCCTCGGGCATCGTGCCCACGCGCACGGAGACGCGCTGGCGGCCCTTGTCGCGGCGGAGCACGGTCAGCGGCAGCTCCTCGCCCACCGGGGTGGCGGCGACCAGGCGCTGCAGCGTCCGCGTGTCCACCACCGGGCGCTCGCGAACGGCAACCACGAGGTCGCCGTTGGCCAGGCCGGACTTTGCGGCCGGTGTCTCCTTGAGCACTTCCACGATGAGCACGCCAAAGCCTTCCCGGAGCCCGTGCTTCTGCGAGATCTCCTCCATCTCCTGCTCGGAAAGATCGCGGATCCTCACCCCCAGCCATCCCCACGAGACTGCCCACACCGGTCCCGCCGATCCCCCCACCGATCCCCCCACCGATCCAAGGACGAGCAGCGTCGCGAGGAGCAGACGGGCGATCATCATCGCTCCCCCGTGAGCTGGGTGTAGAGGTCGTCGAGAGTTCCCGCCAGGCGCTCGAGCCGCCGCTCGATGTCCAGCTCCTCGAGGAGAGCCTGCCGCACCGCCACATCGGGCACCACGGCGGAGGCGATCTGATCGCACAGGGCCCCGGGAGTCGCCTTCGCGAAAGACGTCTCGAGTTGGTCGGTAGGGCGATTGACGGCGCGCAGGATTCCCAGGCAGCGGCCGGTGACGCGGGCCACCAGCGTGGCCACGCCCGGGCCATCCTCGCCGAGCTCGGCCAGAGGCGTGGCCGCGACCATCCGGTACAGCGTGTCCGCGGGAAGCTCGCGCTCGATACGAACGCGGCTCTCCCCTTTGACCACGAGGTTGAAGCGACCGGTGGCGAGCCGCTCACACTGCACGATGCGGCCCATGCCCGCGATGTCGTAGACGGCCGGCTTGCCCTCGTACGAGGTCTCGTAGCCGGGCCGGAGGCCCACGATGGCCATCCGCTTGTCCCGGGCGAGACAATCCGTGACCATGGCCCGATAGCGCGCTTCGAAGATATGGAGAGGCAGCATGGTGTGCGGAAAGAACGTCAGGTCCG
>WNFK01182773.1_pt1 | contig 12402 bp, 12 predicted proteins | sample 5400281 | NCBI WGS metagenome assembly WNFK01 (sample SAMN13153350, study PRJNA577476) | soil metagenome | isolation source: 20 cm soil on Douglas fir-dominated hillslope | place: USA:California | collected 2013-09-17
CCGTCGATGACCATGCCGGAGTACACGCTGTCGGCCGCGATGAGCGCAATAACCTGGTGAGCGCCCTGGCCGGCGCCGCGCCACTGCTCGCCGAGGGTTACGGCGGACCCGCGCGTGAGGATGCGCGCCGGCAACGTAACCCCGGCGGCGGAGGTGACGGCGCGGACGACCTCTTCGACGCCGTCTTCGAGCGGATCGCGCACGGCCACGCCGATGGCGGTTGGCGGCGCGCCGCCGAGGGCCGCGCGTACGGCTTCAACCGCGGATGATCCCGCGGCGCCATCGTGCCTGCCACGCCTCGAGATCGCGCCGGCGTCATCTACGGCAACTGCCAGGACCGCGTCTTCGCGAACTTCAACTCCGAGAATCACGGCGTCGAAGGGATTGTATCGCCCGTCCAGTCCACGTGCACGTGAACCTTGCGTCCTTCAAACGGCAAGGTGCTGGCACTGAGTGACGGCTGGAACACTTCCGTGTTGAGACGCTTGAGCAGCGCGATGTAGCCGCGCTCCTCGGGTGCGGTCAGGATGACGACGCCGCCGCTCTCCGCGGGCGGAAACTTGCGGTCGTCAAGGTAATCGCGGTCGAAGCTGAGAAGCGTGCGCCGCAGCTGCCGGGCAAGGCGGAAGTGCTCGCCGTCACGCGCGCGGCGAAGGTCGTCGTGCTCGATGACGAAGAACGCGTCCCAGTGCAGCACCTCGCGCATGAACGCGACGAGCCCCGCGGGGACGTTCGCGTCCACGTATACACGGGTGTGCTCCGTCAGTCGCTCTGCGTGAGGACCCAGTTCCGAAGCCAGGGTGCCCATTCTTCGCTGCTTATCTGTGCCTCTCCAAGTCCGGCATCGTCTCGGTCTTCTCGTCAGGCTGCGGATGCGTGCGCGTCGCGTGCTTCGCTTCGACGCGCAATGCGGCGACGAGCGCGTCGCGCTTGTGCACGAGCTCTTTCCGCGGCCGGCGGGCATACCTCGATCCGACCACGTATTCGCAGAACAACGGAAACGCGATCGTCGAATCGCAATAGGCGACGACGGTGTCGGGGAGCACGCCCGGGTTCACCTTTCCCCAGCTGACCGCCTCCGCGGGCGTCGCACCCGAGAGGCCGCCCCACACCACCTGGTCGGTCGTCAGCTGTATGAAATAGTCGTTGCCACCCTTCGGGATGCCGTAGACCTCCCACAGCGTCGGCTGCCCCTGCAGGTAGAAGTTCTTCGGCGAGCCCCCGCCGAGAATCACGCAGCCGTTCTTCTTTCCGGCGAGGATGATCGCGCAGACCTCGTTGACGTCCTTGTTTGGATCGATCATCAGGCGGCTGTCGTTCATCAGCTCGTGGAAGGCGATGTTCATGCCGATCGAGCTGTCGCCGGGCGACGACGTATAAATCGGGACGCCCGCTGCCGCCGCGGCGGCGACGACGGAGTACGCCTCGCATCCGGGCTGCCGGGCCATCAGGTCGCGGCCCAGGGCATAGTGAAACTCCGCCGTGGAAACGGGGCCGTCGAGGCCCGAGCGCACGAGAAAGTCCCGGATATACGCGTCGGTTTCGAGCAGCACGCTCGAGGGGAACAGCACGTCGTAGATGCGGATGACGCCTTCTTCGTACAGCTCCACATCGTTGACGAACGGCGACCCCCGGTGCAGCGTGAAATTCAGCGCGTAATGCAGGTCGTGATACAGGTTCGCGCCGGTGCTGATCAGCAAGTCGACCAGTCCGCGCTCCATCAGCTCGACAATGCAGCCGCCGAGACCGGCCGGCGTCAACGCGCCGGCGATCGTCAGGGCAATCGTCGTATCGTGTTCCGGCAGCAGCATCTTGTCCGCGAAGATGTGGCACGCTTCGCCGAGCCGCGCCGCGTTGAACGCCTGGAATCCCTCGTCGATGAGGTTATGGATGTCGGCGCTTCCGCGGGGACGGTAGTAGCGAATCGGCTTGCCGGAGAGGTAGTCCTGACGGGTCTTGCCCGTCGATCCGGGCGCGCGGTGAGGCATAAGACGTGGAGCAGCGCTTGTGTCGCGACTCGCGGCTAGCTTAGCATCTCGCACGTACCGCGATCTCTATGAATCAGCTTGACTTCCAGTCGCCGTGGCTTCTGGCAGCGCTCGCCGCCATCGCGATCGCGGCCATCGTGCTCCTCGCTGTCTGGCGGAAAGGGCGCCCGTTCGCCATCGGCGATGTCTTCCGCGCGAGCCGCCTGAGCTCGGGGAACCACCTCTTCCCCACGCAGGTCCAGATCACGCCGACGGCCATCGTCCACCACACGCCGCGCTGGTTCGGGCGCACCGAGCATTCGATCCATGTCGCGCACGTCGCCTCGGTTCGCGTCGACACGGGCGTCGTGTTCAGCGATGTCTATATTGAGACGTCGGGCGGCGCGAGCCCCGTCAAATGCCACGGCCATCGGAAGCGCGACGCCTTGGAAATGAAGCGTCTTATTGAGCAATTTCAATCGACGTACTACCGGCCGGAACCCCGCACCCCGACACCCCCTGTGGCTCAGAACGAGACGCGCCGATAAACAGACGAGGCTGCCGCGCAACCCTGCGCTGGCCATTCTTCTAGAACTGTGGACGAACTGACATTTGCCGCCAGGCGCGCCGTCGCCTCGCTTCCGAAGACGCCGGAAGCTCCGGATCTCGAGACCCGGTTCCGGAACCTTGTACAGTCACCGCTCCGCGCGGGGCTGCTTCGCTTTCTGAGCGCTCGGCCGGATGAAGTCTTCGACGTCGAGTCCCTGATGTCGACCTTCGGTCGCCTTCGCCTGGACGTGGAGAACTGCGTCAACGAGCTCGTCGGATTCGGCGTCGCCCACCGCGTTGCCGGCACGCCGCCGCGATTCGGCGCGGCGCGTCCGGAAGACGAAGACTCGGCGGCACTGCTCGACACGTTCCTGGAACGCCGCGCCGCCATCAGCACCGAGGACCAGGCGCCGTCGGTCCAGCGCTTCCGCGAGATGATCGGGCGCGACGAGAAGATGCTGATCGTGTTCGAGTGGATCCGCACCGCCGCGAAGTCCGACATCGCGGTGCTCATCCTCGGACCGACCGGATCGGGCAAGGAAGTCGTCGCGCGCATGATTCACGAGCTCAGCCGCCGCGGCACCGAGAAATTCCAGGCGGTCAACTGCGCGGCGCTCCCCGACACGCTGTTCGAGTCGGAAATCTTCGGGTTTGAAAAGGGCGCGTTCACCGGCGCGCACGACCGCAAGCCGGGACGCCTCGAGCTTGCCGATCACGGCACGCTCTTCCTCGACGAAATCGGCGACCTCTCGCTCGTCGCCCAGGCCAAGCTGCTGCGTGTCCTCGAGGACCGCCGCTTCGAGCGCCTCGGCGGCCAGAAGTCGCTCCAGGTGGACTTCCGCTTGATCTCGGCGACCAACCGGCCGCTCGACCAGTTCGTGCGCGACGCGCGGTTCCGCGAAGACCTCTATTACCGCGTCAACGCCTTCTCGATCCGCCTGCCGTCGCTGCGCGAGCGTCCCGTGGACATCCCGGTGCTCGCCAACCGCTTCCTCGCGCGCTATTGCGCGAGCAACGGCCTGCCGCTCGACGCGAAGACGATGACGAGCGAGGCGATGTCGCGGCTGCAGGCGTATCCGTGGCCCGGCAACATCCGCGAGCTCGAAAGCACGGTCTCGCGCGCGGCGCTCTCGGCGCCCGGACGCGTGATCCGCGACAACGACATCGAGTTCCTCCACGCGGGCGTCGCGATGCCGGTGACGGATGGTCCTCCGCGCCTGCCGACGCTGCGCGACTCCGAGCGCGCGCACATCACCCGGGTGCTGGACGCCGTGTCGTGGAACAAGAAGGAAGCGGCCAGGGTGCTCGAAATCAGCCGCGGGACGCTGTATCGGAAGATCGTCGAGTACAACCTCGAGCCCGAGACCAGAACGTCCCGGAACAGAACACCCGAATAGAACACCCTGTTCCGAGTCGGAACAGAAATTCGACGCCGCGGCGCCATCACGGCGGCGGCTGTTTTGACGGTAATCCTCTGTGTGTCGGCGAGTTATGGGACAACCGGCGGTTCAGTATCGAATCCCGGCAGCATCTTTGCCCCTGGGGCAGGGCGCAGTTCCGTACCGGAGGAGGACGATGAAAGCCCGCATCACGATTATCTGGCTCCCCTAGGGGCCTGAGTCCACCCGGCGCACGCCGGGTTACGGGGTACGGCTTGGCAGCGTTTTGGGCATCTCCTTCACGCCTTTTCTGGAGCACCCCAGGCTCCATCGCCGTGGTCTGCGCGGCCCTCGCCGGCTCCTGGTTGCTCTCGACATCCCCGTTCTGGCTGTTCCCTATCGCACTGATCCCGTTGTACTTCGCGCTTGGTCTCTCCCGCCGCGCGAACCAGATTTCCGAGATCCACGTCGCCACCATTGAAGCGCTGGCGCTCGCGATCGACGCGAAGGATCAGACGGCGCACAACCACATCCGCCGCGTGGAGCTCTACGCCGTCGGCCTCGCTCGCGCGCTCGGCATGTCCGAGCACGACATTCACGGCGTGAAGACCGCGGCACTGCTGCACGACATCGGCAAGCTCGCCGTGCCGGAGCACATCCTCGCCAAACCGGGTCCACTCACACCGGAGGAGTTCCAGAAGGTCCGCATCCATCCGCAGGTGGGCGCCGGCATCATCAGCGCGGTTCCCTTTCCCTACCCGGTTGCGCCGCTCATCCTCAGCCACCACGAGCGCTGGGATGGCCGTGGATATCCGGCAGGGTTGCGCGAAGAGGAAATCCCGCTCGGTGCCCGCATCCTCTCGATCGTCGACTACTTCGACGCGCTGACATCGGTGCGTCCGTACCACCAGGCGATGTCGATCGAAGGCGCGGTGGCGCTGCTGCAGCAGGAATCGGGGAAAGCGCTGGACCCGAACGTCGTCGAAACGTTCGTGCGCATCCTGCCCGAACTGCGCGCGCGCGTCCAGCAGCTCAAGGCGGACATGCCGAAGCTGCCGTCAGCCGACCTGCCGGCGGCGGTCTTCGAAGACATCGCGCTCGCGCACCGGGAGATCTACGCGCTCTACCAGATTGCGCAGACGATGGGGACGAGCCTGGGTGTCGCGGATTCGATGACGGTCATTGCGTCGAAGCTGACCGAGCTCGTCCCGTTCTCGGCGTGCGCGCTCTTCGTGCACACCGAATCGAGCGACTCGCTGCACTGCCGTTTCGCGACGGGCGTCGACGCGGAGATGTTCGAAGGACTCGAGGTGCACAGCGGGCAGGGCCTCGCCGGCTGGGTGGCGCGGAACCGGCGGCCGCTCGTCAACGCGCGTCCCGCCGCCGACCTCGAGGCCGGCGGCTCGGATCACCAGACGAAGCTGCAGTCCGCGCTCGTCTGCCCGCTCATCGTCGGCGATAAGTTCATCGGGACGCTGTCGGTGTATCACGCCGACCCGAGCTTCTATCGCGACGACCATCGGCGGCTGCTCGACCGCGTGTGCGAGCAGGCGGCGGCCGTCATCCACAACTCGACGGTGTTCGAGCAGACGCAGGAGGATTCGCTGACGGACCCGATGACCGGGCTTCCGAACACGCGGTTCATGTTCCTGCATCTCTCGCGCGAGCTGGCGCGCGCCGATCGGCTGAATGCCGAGGTGTCGCTGCTCGTCCTCGACCTCGACGACTTCAAGGGCATCAACGACACCTTCGGGCATCACATCGGTGACCGCGCGCTTCGCGAGGTTGCCGGCGCGCTGCGCATGGCCATCCGTCCGTACGACATCTGCGTCCGGTACGCCGGCGACGAGTTCATCGTCGTCCTGTCGGGTTGCGGCCGCGAGGAGGCGGAGCACAAGCGGCTGGAGCTGCAGCACGCCGTGGGCAACGTGGAGCTCGAGGTTCGACCCGACCTGCGCATCCCGATGATGATCAGCGCCGGCGCCTCTGTGTTCCCGCACGACGGCAACGGCTACGAAGCGCTGCTCGCCAAGGCCGACAGCCGCATGTACCGCGACAAGAGCCAGCGCAAGACCGCACGGGCGCAGATGCGCAGCGGCGAGGCGGCGGCCGCGGCGCAGTAAACTGCGGGGCGGGTGACGCTCCTGACGGCTCCGCTCGCGCGCGTGGACGAGGCCTCTCCTCGTTCGCGCCTCCTCGCCATCGACATCAGCCGCTGCACGTTCGACTACCTCCCCGGCCAGGCCGTCCTGATGGGCCCGCATGGCGCAGGCGTGCGCCGTCCCTTCTCCATCGCCTGTTCACCCGAGCGCGCGGCGGAGACGCACGCGCTGGAGCTGCTGATTGCGATGGAGGGCGGCTCGGAGGATTTAGGATGGGCGCGGCCGGGCACGCTCGTGGACATCGAAGGGCCGCTCGGCACGTTCACCTTCCCCGCGACGCTCGACCAGTCGCGCCTGCTGTTTGTCGCCGGCGGAACAGGCATCGCTCCCGTGCGCGCGATGCTCGATCATGCGCTGCGGCACCACCCCACGGAAAAGATTTCGCTCCTCTACAGCACGCGTCGCAGCGACGAGTTCGCCTTCATCGAGGAACTTCGCGCGCACGAACGGACCGGCCGTCTCGAGCTGCACCAGACGGTCACGCGCGACGACAGCACGTCGTGGGATGGCAAGCGCGGGCGGATTGGGCGAAGTCACTTCGAGGCAGTGCTGCACGAACCCGGGAAGACGATCTGTTTCGTGTGCGGTCCGACGTCGCTCGTCAGCGAATCGGCGGCGATGCTGCTCGAGTTGGGGGTCCCTCCGGAACTGATCAGGACGGAGGGTTGGGGAAGTTCGAAGGTCGAAGGTCGAAGTGCGAAGTGAGTTCGAAGTTCGCACTTACTTCGAACTTCAACCTTCGCACTTCGAACTTCGTCATGGAATGACTTGCAGCGCGTCTTTGACTTCCGTGACGCCGTCGACCTGCCGCGCGATGGCAAGCGCCTGATCGTGCTCGGACTGACTCTTCACCCGTCCCGACAACGTGACGACGCCCTTGTAGGTATCCACGTCGATGCCCGTGCCGCTCACGTTCGGGTCGTTGAGCATCTGGGTCTTCACGCGCGTCGTGATCGTCGTGTCGTCGATGGTTTCGCCGATGGTCTTGCCGCACCCCGCGACGAGCGGCGTCGCCACGAGCGCGGCCAGCACCGTCATCTGCAAACAGCCGAGCTTTCGCATCACGACCTCCATGACGGCGCGTCAAAAAAGACGCGCCCTACCCTTTTTCAAGGATAGGCCGGGTCGTTTGGGACCCGGCGTGCCTGAGGCTGCAACCTACATGCCCGTGATGTGGAAACCTGCGTCGACCATCAGGACCTCGCCGGTAATGCCGCGTCCCGCGTCGCTGAGAAGGAATGCGGCCGCTTCGCCCACTTCGCCCGTCTCGATGTTGCGGCGCAGCGGCGCGCGGTCTCTATACACGTTCAGGATGCTGGAGAAGCCGGAGATACCGGCAGCGGCAAGAGTTTTCACAGGGCCCGCCGATATGGCATTGACCCGGATGTTGCGAGGGCCGACGTCCGCCGCGAGGTAACGCACCGACGCCTCGAGCGCGGCCTTCGCGACACCCATGACGTTGTAGTTCGGAAAGACGCGCTGGCTCCCGAGGTAGCTCAACGTGAGCACGCTGCCACCGCCGCGCTTCTCCATCAGTGGCGCCGCGCCGCGTGTCAGCGCAATCAGCGAGTACGCCGAGATGTCGAGCGCCATGCGAAAGCCTTCGCGCGTGGTGTGTGAAAACGGCGAGGAGAGCTCTTCCCGCAACGCGAACGCCGCGCCGTGGACGAGGAAATCAAGCCCGCCGAATTCCTGATCGATCTTCGCGAAGACCGACGCGATGTCCTCGTCGGAGCTGACGTCGCACGGCAGCACGAGCGGCGGCTGGGCGAGCCCCTGCGACAGGTCGTTGACGTGTTCTTCGAATCGCCCTTGATAGGTGAGCGCGAGACGCGCGCCGCGGCTGGCCGTTGCCTGCGCGATGGCCCACGACAACGACCGTTTGTTTGCGACGCCGACGATGAGGCCGAGCTTGCCGGTGAAGTCCGTCAACGCCCGCGCTTCCGTCCGGGACCGCGCTGCTGTCCCGGCGGACGGCCGCCGCCGCGCTGACCGCCGCCGGAAGGCCCTGGACGACTGCCGTTCGGCCGCTGGCCGCCGCCCCCGCCCTGCGGCGAGTTCTGGCGTGGGCCTCCTCCGAATCGCGAGGGTCCGCTGAAGGAGCCCTGCGGGCCACGCGCGCCCGCGCCCGCGCCCGCGCGGCGCCCGCGCCCATGACGCTGGCCGCCGCCCCCGCCGCCGGCACCGGTGCGATTGCCGTCGAATTCGCGGCCGCCGCCCCGTCCACCGGGCTGCCGGATGGTGAACTCGGGAACCTTGCGCTCCGGCGACTGACCTTCAGGACGCGGCAGCGTCGCGCGAATCAGCCGGCGATGCACCGGCCCGTCGTCTTCGGGGGTGCGTTCCTCCGCATCTTCCCCCTCTTCTGCATCTCCGCCGTCCTCGCTCGCCGGCTGGTCGGTCGAGTCAGCGTGCTGTGCGTCGACAGGTGCGGCCTCGGCTTCGACGGGTACATCGTCCGGCAATGGCGTGTCGTCCAATGTCTCTTCCTCGCTCTGATCTGGCATGTCGGTTGGCGTGGCGGGGGCGAGCGAATCCTTCTTGCGGCGCGCCGGGGGCACGCGCCCGTGCTTGTATTCGTGGTCCGCATCGCACGTGGTGCAGCGCGTCTGCTTCACCTTGTCGTCGATCATCGCGACGACCGCGTGGTTGGTGATGCGGCGCTCACGTGGACAGTAGTCGTCCAGAATGTCACCGAGCCGAAGCCGGCGTTGCTGCATGAACTCCCCCGGAGCCGTTCCTTTTCAAGGCGGGATCGGTTTTCCCTCGACAAGCTCGGGCCACCCCGGCCTGTCGTAGGGTGTAAAAGGCGGCGGTACGCCAAAGTCTACTAGGAAAATCCCAAAACCCAAATCCCAAACCCCAAGACCCAAGCCGCCTTTTCACTAAGTTTTGGGATTTGGGATTTGGGGTTTGGGATTTGGGATTTCCTTCTCGAGCCATTGACGGCATTCCCGCAAGGCCGCCTGCACAGCATCTGGATTGGTGGACTGCGGGGTCCGCTTGGCGTGCACGGATTCGAGCGGCGTGGCCGCCTGGGGGGCGTCGTCGCCGAAGAAGTCGCTCGCCTCCCGCCACTCCTTGAGCGTCAGGCTGCTGAAATCCCGTCCTTCCGCCAGGAGCCGCCGCACCATCCCCCCGACGATTTCGTGCGCGCGGCGGAACGGCATCCCGCGGATGGCCAGGTAGTCGGCGACGTCGGTGGCGAGCAGCAGCCCGGATGCGGCGCGGCCGGTCTTCTCCGAGTTGAGCGTCAGGCGCGAAATCACGGCGTGCGCCGCCGTCAGCGACACCGCCAGGGTGCGCTCCGCGTCGAAGACCGCTTCCTTGTCCTCCTGCAGGTCCTTGTTGTAACCGCCCGGCAACCCTTTCATGGTCACGAGCCAGCCCGTGAGGCGGCCAATCGCGCGGCCGCTCTTGCCGCGGACGAGCTCCAGCGGATCCGGATTCTTCTTCTGCGGCATCATGCTGCTGCCGGTCGCCGACGCATCGGCGAGGTCGAAGAAGCCGTGCTCCTCGCCCGTGAAGATGATCAGGTCCTCGGCGACGCGGCTGAGGTGCACCATCGCGAGTGACGTCGCGAACAGGAACGTCGCGACGAAATCGCGGTCGGATGACGCGTCCATGCTGTTGCGGACGACGCGCGAGAAGCCGAGGCGTTTGGCGAGCAACGCCGTATCGACCGGATAGCTCGTTCCGGCGATGGCGCCGGAACCAAGCGGAAGCGCGTCGGCTTCGTCGCGCGCCGCCTCGAGCCTGTCCACGTCGCGCCGCAGGGCGGAGGCGTGCGCGAGGAAGAAGTGCGCGACCAGCACGGGTTGCGCGCGGCGCAGATGCGTGTACGACGGCATCAACGCCTGATCGGCGCGCTCGGCCTGATCGGCGCAGGCCGCGATGACCTGCTTCAGCGCCTGCTGGAGCAGCGGAATGCGCCGCCGGAGATAGAGGCGCAGGTCGAGCGAGACCTGCTCGTTTCGCGAGCGGCCGGTGTGCAGACGCCGTCCGGCGTCGCCGATGCGCTCCACCAGCTTGCGCTCGACGAAGCTGTGGACGTCCTCGTCGGGACCGTTCACGTACGCCGGATCCCGGCGACCTTCCTCGAGCATCTCTTCGAGGCCTTTCCGGATCGCGGCAGCGTCCGGCTTCTCGAGCACGCCTGCCGCGCCGAGTGCTTCCGCCCATGCGAGGCTGCCTGCGACGTCGTCTTCGAAGAGCGCGCGATCGAAACCGAACGAGATGCCGAAGTCGAAGGCCGCGGGATCGGGCTCGGTGTCGAAGCGGCCGGACCAGAGTGTCATGAATGATGCGCGGAGAGGACCCGGTGCTGTCCCTTGAACAGCTCGAGACAGACCGTTGCGCCGGACGCGCGCGAGGCATCGGCGCCAAGCGCTTCGTGCGCGGCCTGGAAGACCACCGCGGCGGGCGCGGCGGCGATTGTCGCGACGCTCTCGATCAGCTCGGTGAGCGTCATCGGCACGCCGTTGACGGACACCGGCAGTCCGCCCTCGAACGCGATCTCGAGGCGCGCGGGTTCGTTCAGCCTGGGTCGGCCGGGCGCCCGCTCCCACAACGTCGTGTGCAGATCGGGGCTGACCCCGCCGTTGCCCGCGTCAGCGGCAATCACGCGAATGGAACGGTCGAAGGCGTGTGCCGCCGTCTGGATTTCCGCGTGGTCGTGTTCGTCGCCGGCATGCGCGATGGTGGTCGCGCCTTCGATGAGCGCGATCTCGACGAGCTTTCTCGCGAGGAGCGGACGCGCGGACGCCGCCTGGTCCTCGCGCGAGGAGGCGAGGCAGTGACGCGCGAACTCGTCGCGCGCGTCGAGCACATGGGCGCGCACCGCCCCGGCGGCGAGCGCCGCCTGGCGGACGCCCCCGAGCTCGATGGCCTGGCCGACGTCGAGCGTCAGCGCGACGACCTCGGCGCCGAGCGCGGCCGCGAGACGTGGAATCGCGGCAAGGTTGTCGGCGCTGCCGGAGCAGGCGAACACGATGCGGGTGCTCACGCTGGTTGTCCCTCCCCTGTGAACCGTTCGAACCGCTTCACGAGCGCCTTCGCACGCCGGGCATCGGGCGCAATCACGAGCACCGTATCCTCGCCGGCGACGGTGCCCACCACCTCGGGCAGATGCGCGTCGTCGATGGTGACGCAGAGCGCCTGCGCGCGCCCGAGGCCGGTGCGCAGCAGCACCAGCTGCTGCACGCGATCCACGCGCAGCAGGTATTCGGCGACGGCGCGCTGCAGCATCGATTCCGCCGCCTTGCCATTGGGCGCGGTCGGACGTCCGGGCGGCTGGTAGGCGCCGTCGGCGCCGCCTTTCACGAGCCCGAGCTCGCGGATGTCGCGCGAGAGCGTGGCCTGCGTGACGTCGAAGCCCGCCGTGCGCATGCTGCGACGCAGCTGCTCCTGGCTCCGCACGGGCGCACGCTGGATGACGTCGAGAATGACCGCCTGCCGTCGCGCTTTCACGTTTTCAGGATACACCAAAGTCTTGACTGATTATGCATCCGAATGTATAAATATTCTTTTGCAGATCAGACAGAGAGAATGGCCATAGCAGTCCCACTCACCCAGACGGGCAGCGCCGCCGAGCGGTCGGCCGCCGCACGCGCCACGCGGACCCGCGTCGCGGTCGCCGGCGCGACCGGCTATGCCGGGCAGGAGCTCGTGCGGCTGCTCGCGAGGCATCCGGCGGTCACGCTGACGGCGGCGATGTCGTCCGGGGCCACGAGCGCGCCACGCCCGCTTCCGGCGCTCGCGCGCATCTGGGACGAGGCGGTCACGCCACTCGACCTCGACCATCTTGTCGCGTCCGCCGACATCGTCTTTCTTGCGCTTCCCGAGGCGGCCTCCGCTGACGTCGGGCCGAAGCTGCTCGAGCGCGGCATGCGCGTCATCGATCTCTCAGGGGCGTTCCGCATCCGCGATGCCGCCGAGCGGCAGCGCTGGTACCCCGCCACCGCCGCGCTTCCGGAGGGAACGGTGTACGGCCTGCCCGAGCGCGATGCGGCGGCGATCAAGGATGCGCGGCTCGTGTCGTGCCCCGGCTGCTATCCGACCGCGGCGCTGCTCGCGCTCGAGCCGCTCGCCGACGCCGGGCTGATCGAGGGCGCCGTCATCGTGGACGCGAAATCCGGCATCTCGGGCGCGGGCAAGGCGCCGAGCGACCGCACGCACTTCTCCGAGAACCATGGGAGCGTCTCGGCCTATGGCGTCTTTTCGCACCGGCACAACGCGGAAATCGAGCAGGAGCTGCAGCGGGAGGTGACGTTCGTTCCCCATCTCGTTCCGCTCGACCGCGGCATTCTCGAGACGATCTACGTCTCGCTGAAGAAGGGCACGACC